>Ga0207799_100517_pt1 | contig 12666 bp, 13 predicted proteins | sample TtanPargueraPR_4_FD_187742 | JGI IMG/M metagenome (GOLD analysis project Ga0207799, IMG submission 187742) | Aerobic enrichment media microbial communities from Bioluminiscent Bay, La Parguera, Puerto Rico - Tt and M2 (SPAdes) | ecosystem: Environmental > Aquatic > Marine > Unclassified ...
TCCGCTCGTTCAGGCTGAGCTGGCCATAACATCTTCCCATCGCAACAACACCTTAACGGTGTTGCACTTGTTCCGTGAACCAAGCGAATCCAGGTTTACGGGTGATTTCTAAATTCCCGCTTTCGCGGGAATGACGAGGATGAAAAGACATACTCCTCCTCTGTGCGCTCTGTGCCTCCTCGGTGAACTCTGTGTTTCAATTGCACGGCAGACCCCGGAACGGGGTCTCCTTCTGTCATTTATGTCCTCCCCGTCATCTTCTCCGGCCGGACCCATTCGTCGAACTGCGCGTCGGTCAGGTGGCCGAGCGCCACCGCCGCCTCGCGCAGGGTCGAGTTCTCGGTATGCGCCTTCTTGGCGATTTCGGCCGCCTTGTCGTAGCCGATATGCGGGTTCAGCGCGGTGACCAGCATCAGCGACTGTTCCATCAGCTGGCGCAGCCGGTCGGTGTTGGCCTCGATCCCGGCGACGCAGTTGTCGGTGAAACTCACGCAGGCATCGCCGATCAGCCGGATCGACTGCAGCAGGTTGTAGACGATCACCGGCTTGAACACGTTCAGCTCGAAATGCCCGTTCGATCCGGCCACGGTGATCGTCACGTGGTTGCCCATCACCTGGGCGCAGACCTGGGTCAGCGCCTCGCACTGGGTCGGGTTCACCTTGCCCGGCATGATCGACGATCCCGGCTCGTTGGCCGGCAGGATCAGTTCGCCCAGGCCGCTGCGCGGGCCCGAGCCGAGGAACCGGATATCGTTGCCGATCTTCATCAGCGAGGCCGCCAGCACGTTCAGCGCGCCCGACACCTCGACCAGCGCGTCGTGCGCCGCCAGCGCCTCGAATTTGTTCGGCGCGGTGACGAAGGGCAGGCCGGTCAGGGTCGCGACCTCGGCGGCGAACAGCTCGGCGAAGCCCGGCGAGGCGTTCAGCCCGGTGCCGATGGCGGTGCCGCCCTGGGCCAGAGCGTAGAGCCGGGGCAGGGTGGCCTCGACCCGGGCGATGCCGTTCGCCATCTGAACCGCGTAGCCGGAAAATTCCTGGCCGAGCGTCATCGGCACCGCGTCCATGGTGTGGGTGCGGCCGATCTTGACGATGTCGGCGAAGTCCTCGGCCTTCTTGGCCAGCGCCTTCCGCAGATGGATCAGCCCGGGCAGCAGGCAGCGATGGATCTCCTCGGCGGCGGCGATGTGCATGGCCGTCGGGAAGCTGTCGTTGGAGGACTGGCCCCGGTTGACGTGGTCGTTGGGGTGGACCGGCACGCGGCTGCCGATCTCGCCGCCCATCATTTCGATGGCCCTATTCGCGATCACCTCGTTGGCGTTCATGTTCGATTGCGTGCCCGACCCTGTCTGCCAGACGACCAGCGGGAAATGCTCGGCCAGCTTGCCGCCGATGACCTCGTCGGCCGCCGCGACGATGGCGTCGCCGACCGGCGGCGGCAGTTCGCCCAGTTCCAGGTTGGCCAGGGCGGCGGCCTTCTTGACGATGCCCAGCGCGCGGACGACCGGTTCCGGCATGCGCTCGCCGCCGATGCGGAAATTCTCCAGCGAGCGTTGCGTCTGCGCCCCCCAATAGCGGTCGGCGGGAACCTTGATCGTTCCCATGCTGTCCTTTTCGCTGCGCGTCTTTCCGGATTGGGTCATCATTCCCTCCTGAAGCTCGGGTCGGTCGGCCGTGATCCTAACGCTAAACGTGCAGCGCGATCCAGATCAGCACCAATAGGCTGGTCAGGGCGCCGTTCAGGCCCATGGCGATCCCGGCGAAGGTTCCGGCCAGTTCGCTGACCTGGAAGGCCCGCGCCGTGCCGATGCCGTGCGACGCCACGCCGACGGCGAAGCCGCGCGCCGCGAAATCCTTGATGCCCAGCAGGTTCATCGTCGGCGTCACGATGATCGCCCCGACCATCCCGGTGAACACCACCAGCACGGCGGTCAGCGAGGCGATGCCGCCGAGGTTGCGGGCCAGTTCCATGGCGATCGGCGTGGTCGCCGATTTCGGCGCCAGCGAGGCCAGAAGTTCGGGCGGCGCGCCCATGGCCCAGGCGATGCCGACCGCACTGGCGGCGGCGGTGATCGATCCGGCGAACAGCGCCGCGCCCATCGGCAGCAGCGATTTCTTCACGATCCCGAGGTTGCGGTACAGCGGCACGGCCAGGGCGACCGTCGCCGGACCGAGCAGGAAGTGGACGAACTGCGCGCCATCGAAATAGGTCTTGTAGCTCGTCCCGGTGACATGCAGTAGGACAATCAGCACCGCCGCCGTCAGCACCACCGGGTTGGCCGCCGGGTTGCGTTTCAGGCTGGCCGAGAGCCATTCGGCGCCCATGTAGACGACCAGCGTCACGGTCAGCCACAGCAGCGGCGTCTCGGCCAGATAGACCCAGATGTTGAGGACGTTATCGGTCATCGCCGCCCTCCGTCTCTGGACCCTCGGCTCCGCCGGTGTATTTCACCACCAGGACGAACACCGCGACGGTGACGATCAGCGTCAGCAGGGTGGACAGCACCAGCGCCACGACCAGGGTGATGCCGAATTCGGCGATGACATCCCAGTACTGGACGATGCCGACCGCCGCCGGGACGAACAGCAGCGAAAGATTGCGCAGGATGCCGTTCGAGGCGACCGAGATCATCGGTCCCACGCGGCCGCGCGCCAGCAGCAGGGCGAACAGGATCACCATGCCCAGCACCGGACCCGGAAAAGTGAACCCCGGAAAGGCGACGCCGAGCGATTTCACGATGGTCTCGCCGATCAGCTGGCAGACCAGGAACAGGGTCACCGCCATCATGAACCCCTGCGGGGTCACGGCGGTTTCCGTCGCCGGCGGGTTTCCCGCCGTGCCTTGGTTTGTTGTCATTCGGTTTCCTCCTAGAAGTTCCGATATGTAGGGGGAAAACCGCGATGTGGCAATGCGGGGCGGACGATGACCCGCCGCTTTTGACGCGTGGCGCGAACATCGTTCGGGGAACCCTCGGAAAGAAGCAGACCGGAGGGTCCGGCTGGTTTACTAAAATTTGAATAAATATTTTATTGTTCACGCCTGGATGTGTCTTTTGCTTTAATGAACGGAACGGATAACAACCCCGCTCTTGAGGCCAAGTCACCGGCGAATGCCAGGAGATGGGGACAATCGATCATGCCCGAGAGGCTCGTTCCGCCCGCGAAAGAGTACGATGACGAGGCTCTTATCGAGGAAATCCTCGAGAAGAAGGAATGGCGGACCTTCAGCTACAGGATCGTCCATTTCCTGAGACGGTACTGGATGACCCTCTATCTGCTGCCGTTCTTGTGCTCCCTTGATGTCGCTTTCTATTTGAAAATTCCGATGGCCATCGCTGCGATGCTCGCTGATCTTGTGGCTAATCGATATGCGCAGGATCTCGATGATCGGGCTGCGGTGGAAGTGATCGTGCGCCGCAGAGGAAGGAAGCAAAAAGATCCTTTGATCCCACGATGGGTTGTTTTGGTGTGTTTTGTATTGTTATGGGCATTTTCTTTGTTTAATATTGATAATATGATTGTGATTCGTATGTATGAGTTTGTTTTAATTTTTTATTTTATTTTTGTTTTGTTATTTATGACAAATTTCCTTTCAGAAAAATCAATGGTTTTCTATGATTCAGAAGATAATATAGATGTTCATCGGCTGGCAGATGGAGATTTTTCGCTTGGTATTGGGTCATATATTTGGGAAGTCAGATTATTATTTTTTGCTATATACATTACATTTTTGATATTATTAATTATATCAATTTCAATAATAAATTTTTATTCAATTAAAAATCCATCCTGGTTCTTGTTTTTGTGTTCTTCTTGCTTGTGCATGCTCGTTTTTTCGGTGGGAAGTGCACAGCAGATTTGGAAATACCAGGGCATCGCGAAGTCGTGCCTTGCGAGGAGGCCGATGGAAAGGGAAAAGCGAGAGAGTCTTTTCTCGCTCCTTTTCCCATTTGGCTGAATCGGCCTGGACCCGATTGGCGGGGGCTGCGGAACTGGCGAGGCGCGATCTCCCGGAATAGGGCATCGGCTTGACATTTTCCCTAAAAAGGAATATTTTCATTTGTTTGCTGTTTGATAGAATGAATAGGTCTGGGCCGTCGCCGGGACGGAGAGCCTCCCGCTGCGGCACGGGAACCGGTGACGCGCGGGCGACGGACAAGTTAATGCGCTGATTCCAAAGGAATAATCGGAAAAATGTCTATTTTTGACTAGAAATGTCTATGGCGCGCTCGCCGGAATCCGGTTTTTTCCTTTTAGGAACAAAGTGTTACGCGGAATCGCCGGTGACATGTCTTTAGTGGAGTGAACCACGGAGGCCGTGGAGGGGCGTAGAGGAGCCATAGAGAAGTGGAGACGGTCTTTCCCATTCGTCATGCCCCGGCGAAGTCCGGGGTATCCAGGCTGCGGGAAACTGGATTGCCCGGACGGAGCCGGGCAATGACGAGAAAAATGGGGAGTAACACTTTTTTCCCTTGGCGAATTGGGAGTTCGCCAACCGTCAGGCGGGTCACGGTTCTCGGGCAGCTAAAGGCGCCCGATGAAGTCCGCCGCCGCCTCTATGCCTTCGCGCCAGTTCTGCGCCTCGGTAAGGCCCGAGCGTTTGCGCGGTTTGAACGAGTGGTCGCCGTCTTCCAGCCAGTGCAGGCGGATGGCGGGCGACAGGGCGTAACCGGCGACCTCGTCGCGGGCGCCGAGGCTGTCGCGGGTCCCCTGGACGATCAGGGCAGGGGTTCGCAGGGTTTCGAGATGCGCGGTCCGCAGCTTTTCCGGTTTGCCGGCCGGATGGAACGGGTAGCCGAGGCAGAGCAGGCCCTTTACGCCCGCCGCATCGGCGATGACGCTGGCGATCCGTCCGCCCATCGACTTGCCGCCGATGATCAGGTTTTCGGGGCCGCCCAATTCTTCGATGACTGTCCGCCAGGTTTCCTCCAGCACCGGCGCGCGGTCGGGGCCGCGCTTCTTGCCGTCGGCCCGGCGGCCGGCCATGTAGGGGAACTCGAAGCGGGCGACCCGCAGGCCGCGTGCCGCCAGGCCCTCGGCGAAGGCCGCCATGAACGGCATGTCCATGGGCGCGCCCGCCCCGTGGGCCAGGGCGACGGTGGTGGCCGCGTCCTTTGGCCCGTCGAACAGGAAATGCATGTCGGTCCTTGGTCGTGTGGGCCGCGGCCCGGTTAGTGGGAAAGGTCTTCGACGATCTCGGCGGCGGCGCGGACGAATCCCGGGCACAGCTTGCGGCTGACCTGCATGTCGGCATTGAGCTGCCGTCCGGCCTCGGTCGAAAGGTCGAGTCCGATCAGGTCCTTGCAGGCCAGCGCCCCGTGCTGCTTGGTGAAGCGGTCGGTGAACTGGTGCACCATGTCGTAGGCCTTGTCCTTGGCTTCCTTTTCGCTGGAGGCGGAACGGGTCGCGAGCGCGCCGAGGACCATGACCGCGCCGGTAACGGCGCCGCAGGTGAGCCCGTGGCGGCCGATGCCGCCGCCGAATCCTCTGGCGGCGTTCATCGCGGTGGCTTCATCGAAACCGGCCTCGTCGGCAAAGGCCAGGGCGACGGCCTGGCTGCAGTTGCATTTCTCGGGGGTGAAAGCTTCAACGGCTTTCTCGACGCGCTGCGACATGAGAGTCCCCTCCCTTGGGAATTATGATTTCGGTTTGCCGAAAACCATCATGTAAAGCGGCTCCTCATTTTCGCGCATAACGGCGAGGTCTTTCAACTGTTCGCTGTTGGGGACGCCGATGGCGACGGCGCCGATGTCCAGCGCCACGGCCTGCAGCGAGATGTTCTGCGCCGCGTGTCCGGCTTCCATGGCGGCGAATTTCGGGCCCAGTTCGCCGTACTTCTCGTTGATCCGTTCGTAGACCGCGGCGAACAGGATCGCCGAATTGCAGCCGGAAACGCAGGCCTGTCCGAAACAGGCGGCGCCCAGCTCGGCGCGCTTGTCGCCGGCGGCGGTCTGCTCCACGGAATGGGTCTTCGGGTCGTAGCGGTAGACGCCCGGCTCGATGCCGTCGACCGCCCCGGCGATCAGGTAGGTTTCCAGCGGCTGGGTGTTGCCGGCGGTCGGCGCGGTGCGGAATCCGGTCTCCGAGTCGGTCATGCCCTGGGCCGACCACAGGAGCTGCGAGACCTCTTCCAGGGACAGCGGGTCGGGCGCGTATTCGCGGACGGAGCGGCGGGTGGCGAGGGTCTGGGCGAGCGACATGCCCCCTTCGAGTTTGGGTGCGGGTAGTTTCATGGCGTTTCCTCTGGTCGTTCGGACACCGGCCGGTTGGTCCGGCCGGCGCGTGGATTTGGGCCGGTCAGCCGGCCGGGTTGATCAGCTTGGCGAAGAAGTCGTTCCCCTTGTCGTCGACGCAGATGGCGGCGGGGAAGTTCTCGACCTCGATGCGCCAGATGGCTTCCATGCCGAGCTCGGGATATTCGATGCACTCGACCTTCTTGATGCAGTCGTGGGCCAGCCGCGCGGCCGGACCGCCGGGCGAGGCGAGGTAGAATCCGCCGTGTTTCTTGCAGGCGTCGGTCACCTGCTGCGAGCGGTTGCCCTTCGCCACCATCACCAGGCTGCCGCCGTGCGACTGGAACAGGTCGACGTAGCTGTCCATCCGTCCCGCCGTGGTCGGGCCGAAGGAACCGGAGGCGTAGCCCTCGGGCGTCTTGGCCGGGCCGGCGTAATAGACCGGATGGTCCTTGATATACTGCGGCAGGTCCTCGCCCGCGTCGAGCCGCTCCTTGAGCTTGGCGTGGGCGATGTCGCGGGCGACGATCAGCGGGCCGTTGAGCGACACCAGGGTCGAGACCGGGCATTTGGCAAGCTGCTCGCGGATCTTGTCCATCGGCTCGTTCAGGTCGATGGTCAGGACCTCATGCGGCGCGCCGGCGCCCTTGGGTCGCTTGATCTCCGGCAGGTATTTCGACGGGTCGGTCTCCAGCTTCTCCAGGAAGACGCCGTCCTTGGTGATCTTGCCGAGGATCTGCCGGTCGGCCGAACACGAGACGCCGATGCCGACCGGGCAGGAGGCGCCGTGGCGCGGCAGCCGGACGACCCGGACGTCGTGGCAGAAGTACTTGCCGCCGAACTGCGCGCCTATGCCCATCTTCCGCGTCATGTCGAGGATCCTCTCCTCCCACTCGACGTCGCGGAAGGCCTGGCCGTAGTCGCCGCCCTTGGTCGGCAGGTTGTCGTAGTAGTGGGTGCTGGCCAGCTTGACGGTCTTCAGGTTCATCTCGGCCGAGGTGCCGCCAATGACGATCGCCAGATGGTAGGGCGGACAGGCCGCCGTGCCGAGGGTGCGGATCTTCGCGTCGACGAACTTCATCAGGCTGTCCGGGTTCAGCAGGGCCTTGGTTTCCTGGTACAGGAAGGTCTTGTTGGCCGAGCCGCCGCCCTTGGAGACGAACAGGAACTTATAGGCGTCGCCCGGCGTCGCGTAGAGCTCGATCTGGGCCGGCAGGTTGTCGCCGGTGTTGACCTCGTCGAACATGTCGCGCGGCGAGACCTGGCTATACCGGAGATTGTCGGTCAGGAAGGTCTTCTGGATGCCCTCGGCCAGCGCCGCCTCGTCGTCGGCGCCGGTCCAGACGGTCTGGCCCTTCTTGCCCATGACGATGGTGGTGCCGGTGTCCTGGCACATCGGCAGGACGCCGTCGGCCGAGATCACCGCGTTCTTCAGGAACTCCAGCGCCATGAACTTGTCGTTCGGCGAGGCCTCGGGATCCTCCATGATGGTCTTGAGTTGCGCCAGATGGGCCGGGCGCAGCAGGTGCTGGATATCGTGAACGGCTTCGCGGGCCAGCAGGGTCAGGGCCGCCGGGTCGACCTTGAGGACGGCGCGGCCCTCGAACTCGGCGGTGCCGACGTAGTCGGTGGTGAGAAGCCGGTAGTCGGTGGTGTCGTCTCCCAGAGGGAACATCTCGTGGTGAACGTATTCACTCATCGGTCGGGTCCTGCCTGTTAGAGCGGCCCCATCTGTCGGGGGCCGGCGTTTATTTTAAGGGATTTCGTTGGAGGTGAAATGCCGGAGGGACAGGGAAAGGCCGAGCGGGGGCTCATTTCTTGCGGAAGGCGTCCAGCGTGATGACCTCGCCCTTCTTCGGTTCCGGCTCCTCGTCGGATTTGGCCTCTTCGCGTTCCTGCGCCTTTGCCTGCAGGGTCCGCTCGATGGCCTCGCGGGTTTCGTCGTCGAGGTCATCGGGCAGTTCGTCGGGATCGGCGGTCAGTTCCGCGACCTTCAACTGCAAGCCGAAATTGACCGAGGGGTCGGCGAAGGCGGTCAGCGCCCGAAACGGGACCACCAGGCGGGTCTTGCGGCCCTGGAACTTGAGGGTGACCTCGAACGAGTCTTCACCGATCAGCAGATCCCAGAACTGGTGCTGGAGGACGATGGTCATCTCCTCCGGGTACTGGGCGCGCAGGAAATCCGGGATCTCGACGCCGTCCATGTCGGTCCGGAAGGTGAGGTAATAGTGATGATCCCCCGGCAGGCCCTCGGTGGCGGCGATGTTCAGGGCCCGGGTGACGACGCCCAGAAGGGCCTCGGCTATCCATTGATCGTAACGTAGCGTCTCGGCATCCATAAATATGTCCGTCCTTGTCGGCGACGGTTGAAGTGGGAGGCTTCTGTTGCCAGGTGCCTCCCGAACCCCGCTACCGCTAATTAAGCGGCGACAGCAAACGCCTCATTGTCATTGGCATTTGTGAAAATGGCCCGATAACGGCGGAACCATGCCGAGCGAAAACCCAACCTTTACCACGCGCGTCGATCCTGGTTCGCCCCCTTCGAGATCGCGGGACAATACCGCGAAAAGGAATTTGGTGGAGGCGCCGGGTACTGCCCCCGGGTCCGCTACGCTTATTCCGTAAGGCGTTTATCGCCATAGTCGGTTGCCCGACACCCCCAATATAATGGGTTGGCGGAAGGAGGGAAAGGGGCGCGCGCCTGTTCTTTGATCACGGGGCTTCCCGCCACGAAACCAAGACGGTACATTGGCGCCCGCCACAGACCGCCGGGAGAGACAAGCATGGACCTGACGCCGGAACAACGGACCGAGATCGACGAGGCGCGCGCCCAGCGGGCGGAGACGCGCCGCGCCACGGTGCCGGCACTCGAGGATATTTTGTATGAGCCCCTGCCGGTGCTCGATCACGGCTTTGTCCGGGTCATCGATTACATGGGCGACGATTCGGCCATCGTTCAGGCGGCGCGGGTGTCATACGGGCGGGGCACCAAGAAGGTCCAGGGCGACAAGGGGCTGATCAACTACCTGATGCGCCACAGGCACACCACGCCGTTCGAGATGTGCGAGATCAAGTATCACGTGAAGCTGCCGATCTTCGTGGCGCGGCAGTGGATTCGCCATCGCACGGCCAACGTCAACGAATACTCGGCCCGCTACTCCATCCTCGACAAGGAGTACTACATCCCGGCGCCCGAGCAGCTTGGCGCCCAGTCCAGCGCCAACCGGCAGGGCCGCGGCGCCGTGCTGGAGGGCGACGAGGCGGCCGAGGTGCTGCGGATGCTCAAGGAAGACGCCGAGCGCTGCTTCAACCATTACGAATACATGTTGAACGAGGACGAGAACGGCGAGTCGGCCGATGACGGCCGCCAGGGATTGGCCCGTGAACTGGCACGGATGAACCTGACCCTCAACACCTATACGCAGTGGTACTGGAAGATCGATCTGCATAATCTGCTGCATTTCCTCAGCCTGCGCGCCGATCCGCATGCCCAGTACGAGATCCGCGTCTATGCCGAGGCCATGCTGGAGACGGTCAAGCGCTGGGTGCCGATCGCCTTTGAGGCCTTCGCCAACCACCGCCTCGGCGGCGCCCAGGTTTCGGCGGCCGGGCTCGACGCGATCAAGCGGATGCTCGGCGGCGAAGCCGTCGACCAGGCCGGCAGCGGTATGAGCCCCCGTGAATGGCGCGAGCTGATGGCCGTCCTGGGGCGCGACGCCGGCTGATCCTTTCCGGTATCCGAACAAGAAAAACGGGCCGTCCCCAAGGGCGGCCCGCTTTACTTTAGGGCATTATGCCCGAAGTCACTGCATGACGATCTTCGGCGCGCCGGCTTCCTGCTGCTGCAATTCGGCTTCCACCTTTTGCCAGACCTTCTCGGCGATTTCCTTGTAGGCCTTGGCGTGCGGGCTGTCCGGGTCGGAGACAACGATCGGCTTGCCGCCGTCCGAGGTCTCGCGGATGGCGATGTCGAGGGGCACCTCGCCGAGGCAGTCGATCCCCAGGGTCTGCGCTTCCTGGCGGGCGCCGCCGTGGCTGAAGATGTCGGTCCGCTCGCCGCAGTGCGGGCAGGCGAAGTAGCTCATGTTCTCGACGATGCCGAGCACCGGTACGTTCACCTTGCGGAACATGTTCAGGCCCTTGCGGGCATCGGCCAGGGCGATGTCCTGCGGGGTCGAGACGATCACCGCGCCGGTCAGCGGCACGCGCTGGGCCATGGTGAGCTGGGCGTCGCCGGTACCCGGCGGCATGTCGACGACCATCACGTCGAGCGGGCTCCAGTTGACGTCGCGCATCAACTGCTCCAACGCGCTCATCACCATCGGCCCGCGCCAGATGATCGGCATTTCTTCTTCCACCAGGAAGCCCATGGACATGCATTCGACGCCGTAGTTGACCATCGGGTTGATCGACTTGCCGTCGGCCGAGGTCGGCTGGCCGGTGATGCCCATCATGCGTGGCATCGACGGGCCGTAGATGTCGGCGTCGAGGATCCCGACCTTGAGCCCGCGGGCGGCCAGCGCCATGGCCAGGTTGACCGTGGTGGTGGACTTGCCGACGCCGCCCTTGCCCGAGGCGACGGCGACGATCGAGCGGACCTGCGGCATCAGCGGCCCTTCCTTCTGGGCCGAGCCGTGCCCGTGGCCCTGTTCCTGCGGCGCGGCTTTGTGTTCCGCCGTCAGGACGACGGTGGCGGTAAGCACGCCGGGCAGGGCGTGAACGACCTGTTCGGCTTTCTTGCGCAGGGGTTCCAGATGGGGGCCGCGTTCGGGTTCGACCTGGATCGCAAAAGAGACATGGCCCTGCCGGACCTGAAGGCCGGTAACCATGCCGAGACTGATAATATCCTGATTTTTGTCCTCGTCGATAACGGCGGCGAGGGCGTCAATAACTTGTTCGGTGGTGACTTGCGCCATCCTTGAATACTCCAAAAAAACGTCAATATCCGTGGGTAACGGCAAACGTCTGTGCGTTGCACGGAAAGCCGAGCTATCCTATAAGGCTTGGGGAAGCATATACGAACCCATCGAGCAAAAACAAAGCCCAATCCTTAAGTCGCAAATCGGACGCAGGAAGGACGAAGTTACACATGGCATGGAATCCTCAGGGCGGTGGCCCGTGGGGCGGCGGCGGTGGCCAAGGCCCGTGGGGCCGGGGTCCATCTGGGCCGCGACCGCCCGATTTTGAAGACCTGATCCGCAAGGGGCAGGACCGGTTCAAGAACCTACTCCCCGGCGGCATGGGCGCGGGTAAGGGGTTGATCATCGCGATCATCGCCGTCGTCGCCATCTGGCTGGTGAACGGTTTCTACCGGGTCGAGCCGGAAGAGCAGGGCGTCGAACTGATGTTCGGTGAGTACGTGAAGTGGACCGGACCGGGACTTCACTGGTGGCCGCCGGCACCGATCGGCGAGGTAATCAAGCCGCGGGTGACCCGCGTCAACCGCGTCCAGGTCGGGTTCCGCGAGGCGGTTCCCGGACAGCGGAGCGGCGCCAAGCGGGCGGTCCCGCAGGAAAGCCTGATGCTGACCGGCGACGAGAACATCATCGACATCCAGGCAGCCGTGTTCTGGCGGATCAGTGACGCGAACAAGTTCCTGTTCAATGTCCGTAACCCGGAAGGCACGGTGAAGGACGCCTCGGAAAGCGCCTTGCGCGAGATTATCGGCAAGTCGGATTTCGAGTTCGTCCGGACTCAGGGGCGGGTTCGGATCGCCGCCGAGGCGACCACCTTGATTCAGAGCATCCTCGACGAGTATGCCGCTGGGATTCAGGTGACGGACGTACAGTTGCAGAACATCGACCCGCCGGGCAATGTGCTGGACGCTTTCCGTGACGTCCAGGCGGCGCGCGCCGATAAGGAGCGCGCGGTCAACGAAGCCCAGGCCTACTTCAACGAAGTCGTGCAGCGGGCCGAAGGCGAACGTCAGCGGATCATCAACGACGCCCAGGGCTACCGCGAACAGAAGATCGCCCTGGCCACCGGTGAAACGCAGCGGTTCCTGTCGGTCTACGAACAGTACCTGAACGAGAAGGACGTCACCACCCGGCGGATCTATCTCGAAACCATGAAGTCCATCATGGAAGGCATGGACAAGGTGCTGATCGACGAGGGCGTGGGCGGAAGCGGGGTCGTTCCCTATCTGCCGCTCAACGAACTGACTAAGGGCGCCGCCACCAGAAGCCAGGGAGGGCAGTAATCATGCGCGTTAGCCATCTTATCCTTGGCGTCGTCATCGTGGTGGTCGGTATTCTCGGCTTCTCGGCCGTCTATACGGTCCGCCAGGACGAGCAGGTTCTGCTGCTGCAGTTGGGTGAACCGGTCAACACGATCCGCGAACCCGGCCTCAAGTTCAAGATTCCGATCTTCCAGGAGGTCGTCCGTTTCGACAAACGGGTTCTCGACTTCGACGCCGACACGGAAGAAGTGCCGACCC
>Ga0207799_100518_pt1 | contig 12612 bp, 10 predicted proteins | sample TtanPargueraPR_4_FD_187742 | JGI IMG/M metagenome (GOLD analysis project Ga0207799, IMG submission 187742) | Aerobic enrichment media microbial communities from Bioluminiscent Bay, La Parguera, Puerto Rico - Tt and M2 (SPAdes) | ecosystem: Environmental > Aquatic > Marine > Unclassified ...
GACCGGGACATCGCCATGGTGTTCCAGAACTACGCGCTCTACCCGCATATGTCGATTTTCGACAACATGGGCTTCAGCCTGAAGCTGCGCAAACGCCCGAAGCCCGAGATCGAGGCCAAGGTGATGGAGGCCGCGGATATCCTCAACCTGAAACCCTATCTCGACCGCTCGCCCGGGCAGCTTTCGGGCGGGCAGCGGCAGCGGGTGGCGATGGGCCGGGCGCTGGTGCGCGATGCGCAGGTGTTCCTGTTCGACGAGCCGCTGTCGAACCTCGACGCCAAGCTGCGCGTCACCATGCGCACCGAGATCAAGGCGCTGCACCAGCGGCTCAAGACCACCTCGGTCTACGTGACCCATGACCAGATCGAGGCCATGACCATGGCCGACCGGATCGTGGTGATGAATGCCGGCCGGGTGGAGCAGGTCGGCGCCCCGCTGGAGCTCTACGACAGCCCCGCCAACCTGTTCGTCGCCGGCTTCCTGGGCTCGCCCTCGATGAATTTCATCAAGGGCCGCTACCGGCGGGAGAAGGACGGGGCCACGGTCGTCTGCGAGGACGGAACCGCTCTGCCGGTCTCGCCCGTGTCCTCGGCCTGGCACGACGAGCCGGTGGTGCTCGGCATCCGGCCCGAGCATCTGCGCCTGGCGGGCGAGGGGGAAGGCGTCGCGGCCACGGTCGACGTGGTGGAGCCGACCGGCGCGAATATCGAGGTCTTCGTGGATCTGGCCGGAGAGCGCGTCTGCGCGGTGTTCAGCGAACGCCACCCGTTCCGCCCCGGCGAGACGGTCGCGCTGGGATGGGATATGGACAAGGTCCACCTCTTCGATTCCGATACCGGCAAACGCATTTGAGGGAGAGGAACGATGCACAAGGCACTCACCAAGGGGAATACCGCCGTCGTCACCGGCGGGGCGTCGGGGATCGGTCTCGAGGCCGCATCGCACCTGGCGGGGCTGGGGCTGAAGGTCTGCATCGCGGACCTGCCCGGCGAGCGCCTTGAGACGGCGAAGGACAAGCTCTGCGCAGGCGGCGCGGCGGCCGAGCAGGTGATCTGCGTGGCCACCGATGTCTCGGACATCGAGCAGCTGCGCGCGCTGGAGGCGCGGGTCACTGCCGATTTCGGCCCGGTGAACGTGCTGATGAACAATGCGGGCATGCAGCCCGGCAGCTCCATCTTCGATGCCGAGGGCAACTGGGAACGGATCATCGAGGTCAACATGTGGGGCATCATCCGCGGCTCGCAGGTCTTCGCGCCGGGCATGATCGCCTCGGGCCAGCCGGGGCTGATCGTCAATACCGGCTCCAAGCAGGGCATCACCACGCCGCCGGGCGACCCGGCCTACAATGTCTCCAAGGCCGGGGTGAAGGTGTTCACCGAGGCGCTCCAGCACGAGCTGCGCAACACCGGGGGCTGCGCCGTGGAGGCAAGGCTGTTCATCCCCGGTTTCGTGTTCACCCCCCTGACCGCGCGGGGGCGGATCGAGAAACCCGCCGGGGCCTGGACGCCGCAGCAGGTGGTGGATTTCCTGTTCGACGCGCTCGAGCGCGAGGATTTCTACATCCTGTGCCCGGACAACGACGTGGACCGCGCCACGGATGAAAAGCGCATCCTCTGGGCCGCCAACGACATCGTCGCGAACCGCCCCCCGCTGTCGCGCTGGCATCCCCGGTATGACGCGGCGTTCAAGGCCTGGCTGGATGGTGCCTGATCAGAGGGCTGGAACCGGGGTCAGGATCACTCCCCGCCCATCGAGGTAATCGAGAGAGGCCGGGTCAGGGGGCTGTGCCCCCGTTGCACTCAACATGCCATGCCGTGCTGGTCTGCAGAGCCGGAGGGCTTGTTCCCTGCGCCCGCAAATCCCTAAGCCGCCGTGCCACCGGCCGATGGTGGAACCGGCGACGACGCCCTGTGGCGATGGGATAGCCCGTCCGCCAGAGAAATGTCCCTGATCAGCCGAGACCCGTGGCCCTCCCTCAAGGGCCGGGGGTGGGGCAGCGGTTGACCGTGACTGCAAATCCCTCGGAGAGCGCTGGTTTCCGGTTCACTTCCCTCCGGCCCGGGGCGGAGGGGCTCAGCGCGCGGTTTTTCCATCATAAAGACCGACCGCCTCGCTTGCGCCCTCGGTCAGGGCTTCGGCCCTCGCCGCGCGGATCTCGTCGAAGAGTTTCAGGCTCTCTTTCGAAAAAAGAACGGCTGGGGGGGCGAAATGCATGAAGTTGCCGGTTCGGTCGACACCTCGGGCCAGCATCGCGTAGTCGCGCTTGGCCCGCAATTGCCGCGCGTTGGGGTTGAGATAGCGGATGGCGAAGCCGATGCGGCGGTCGTCGGATCCGTTCGGGCCCGAGCCGTGGATGGTCAGCCCGTGGTGGAGCGACATCTGGCCCGGCTGCAATTCGATATGGGTCTTGTCCTCTTCGGCGACCTCTACGGCGATCTCCTGCCCGCGCGAGAGCAGGTTGTTCTTCGAGAAGGTGTCGGTATGCGGCAGGATCGGGTTCTTGTGGCTGCCGGCGACGAAATCCATGCAGCCGCTTTCGACGGTTGCCGGCGAAAGGGCGATCCAGGCTGTCACCTGGTCCGAGGTTTCGCCCATCCCCCAATAGGTCAGATCCTGATGGGTGCCGACGATATGGGTGGTGCGCGGCTCCTTGATGAAGAACTCGGCCGACCAGATCAGCAGGTCGGGGCCGAGAATGCCCTCGACCGCGTCCAGCACGCGCGGATCCATGGCTATCCGGGCCGCCAGCGGCATCACGCAGTTCGAATTGATGCGCTTGTATTGCAGCAGCGGGTGGGGCAGGTCGGCTTCGCGCCAGTCGCGCTCGATCTGCTCCAGTTCGTCACGCAGACCTGCCGCTTCGGCCTGGGAAAAGACCTGAAGGGGAAACAGGAACCCGTCGCGCCAGTACTGCTCGGTCTGCGCGGCGGTCAGCTTGCCTTGGTTCAACGCGATCGGGTCGGGCATGGCGGTTTACTCCCAGTCGATTTCGAATTTGCTTACCACGTCAGCTATCTGCGCATCGGTCAGTTCCACTGCGTTGCTGCCGCGCAAGAGAAGGGTCAGCCGGGCGGTTTCTTCCAGCTCTTCGATCGCGTAGATCGCGGCTTCCAGTTCCTTGCCCGCCACGACGGGACCGTGATTGGCCAGGACCACGGCCGACCGTTTGCCGGCCAGGCCGCGCACCGCCTCGCCCATCGCCGGGTCGCCGGGGCGGAAATAGGGCAGCAGTTTCACCTTCCCCAAACGCATGATGGAATAGGCGGTCAGCGGCCGCAGCATGTTGTCGGGGTCGGTCTCGGGCAGCATCGACACCGCCACCGAATGGGTGGAATGAAGGTGCACCACAGCGCCCGCGCCGCGGCGGGTCTCGTAGAAGGCCGAATGCAGCGGCATCTCCTTGGTCGGCTTGTCGCCCTCGACATGCCGCCCCTGCGCATCGAACCGGCTGAGCCGGGCCGGGTCGAGCCGGCCGAAACTGCTGCCGGTCGGCGTGACCAGCAGACCGCCGTCCTCGGTCCGGGCCGAGATGTTGCCCGACGCGCCGCCCGTCAGGCCGCGGTCGAACATCGATTTGGCCCAGAAACAGATATCCTCGCGCAGTTTGGTGTCGGTGCTCATGCGTCCTGCTCCAGTCTATCGGCGGCCTTGCGGAAAAAGTCGTCGGCGCCAAAATTGCCCGATTTCAGAGCCAGGACCAAGTTATCGCCGGCGCGCATGGCGGGCACGCCGGGATCGATCTCGGGGCCGATCTGCATCGTGTCGGGGGCCAGCGCCTCGACCACCGCGCCCGAGGTTTCGCCGCCGGCGGTGATCAGGCGCGCCACGCCCCCGGCCACAAGCGCGCGGGCGGTTTCCGCGAACAGGGCCTCGAACCGCGCGGCGACCGCTTCGCCGCCGTATCTTTGCTGCGCGGCGCGCACCGCCGTGGGCTCGGCCGAGGAATAGATCAGCGGGATGCCGTCCTGCGCCAGCGCCCAGTCGGCCAGCGCCTGCGCCGTGACGCCGCCGGACATCACGGCCTCGGCGGTGATCTCGCGGGCGGGGTGGCGTTCGCGGTGCTGCGCCACCTGCCTCCGGGTCGCGTTCGAACAGGACCCGGAGAGCGCCGCCACCTTGCCCGGCTGGCCCTGCCAGCGGTTCGCCGTGCCCGACAGCAGGCCGCGGGCGCGGAAATTTTCGGGCAGGCCCAGCGCGATGCCTGACCCGCCGGTGATCAGGGGGAGGCCGTCGGAAATCCGGCCCAACACCAGCAAATCCTCGTCCCGCACCGCGTCGGCGACGATCAGGCGGTGGCCTTTTTCGTCTTCGGTCTCCAGCCGCGCGGCGGCGGCCTCGGCCCCGGCCCAGAGCGCGCCGGCTGGCAGGTGACCCACGGTACCCGCGGCCTGCAGCGCCAGCCAGCGACGCAGGTCCGGGTCGGTCATGGGGGTCAGCGGGTGATGCTCCATCCCGCTTTCGCTGAGCAGGCGGTCGCCGACGAACAGATGGCCCTGGTAGACCGTCCGCCCGGTGGCGGGAAAAGCGGGGCAAACCAGCACCTTGCGCGCCCTTAGCGCGTCGGCCAGCGCCTCGGCCACGGGGCCGATATTCCCCTCGGGCGTGCTGTCGAAGGTCGAGCAATACTTGAACAGGATCTGCCGGCACCCCTGTGCCAGCAGCCAGTCCAGCGCCCGCAGTGACAGCGCGATGGCCTCTTGCGCGGGGATCGAACGCGACTTGAGCGCCACGACGCCGGCCTCGACATCAGGGCGCGCGGGCGCGTCTGGCACCCCCACATACTGCACCGTACGCATTCCGGCCTTGGTCAGGGTGTTGCCCAGGTCGCTGGAGCCGGTGAAATCGTCGCCGATACAGCCCAGCAGCATCACGCGTCCCCCGGCAGCTTCAGCCCCGCCTGCGCGGCATAGATCTTGGTGATCGCGGCGTCATCCTCCAGCCCCAGCCCCGCCTCGGCGGCCTTGCGGTAGAGCTCGAGCGCGGTGGCGGTGATCGGCACGTCGAGCCCGGCCGCCGCGGCGATCTCTGAGACGATCCCCAGATCCTTGGGCCAGATGTTAATGGCCGAACGCGGGGTGTAATCGGCATCGCGCACATGCGGCGCGCGGTTCTCGAACATCCAGGAGGTGCCCGCCGATTTCGAGATGACCTCGATCATGCGGCCGACCGGCAAACCCTGCGTCATGCCGAAGGCCAGCGCCTCTCCCATGGCGGCGATATGCACGCCGGCGAGAAGCTGGTTGACCGCCTTCATGGCCGAGCCGGGGCCGGCCTCGTCGCCCAGCCGGTGAACGGTCTGGGCCATCGCCTCGAGCGCCGTTCCGGCCGCGGCAAAGGCGGCGTCGCTGCCCGCGGCCATGATCGACAGTTGCCCTGCCGCGGCCTTGATCGCCCCGCCCGAAATCGGCGCGTCGAGGTAGAGCAGTCCGCGGGCCTGTGCCTCGGCCTCCATGGCCTTGGCAAAGGCGGGCGGGACGGTGGCGCAAGACAGGATCACCCCGCCATCCGACAGCCGCCCCGCATGGTCGGGGGCGCCGAACAGGACTGTCTCGGTTTGCGCTGCGTTGAGAACGACCGACACCAGGATGTCGGCCCTCTCGTCGCCCATCTCCTCTGCGGACATCCCGCCCTTGGCGCGGATATCCCGGACCTTCTGCGGGTCGATATCGGCGCCGTAGACCCTGTGCCCGGCGCGCAGGAGCGACTCCGCCATCCCGAAGCCCATGGAGCCCAGCCCGATCACGAGAATGGTTTTTGGTTGCATCTCGGGTTGTCCTTTCCGTCCTGCGCCTAGCCTGCGGCCACGGTTTCCTGCCGCTGGGCCCCGAGCCCCTCGACCTCAAGCTCCATCACGTCGCCGGGGCGCAGGAAGCGCTGCGGGCTCTGGCCCATGCCGACGCCCGAAGGCGTGCCGGTGGCGATGATGTCGCCCGGGCGCAGCTCCATGAAATTCGACATGTAGGACACGATTTCCCGCACCGAGAAAATCATGTCTGAGGTGTCGGACTCCTGCATCGTCTCGCCGTTCAGCTTCAGGCTGAGGCGCAGCGCCTGCGGGTCCGGAACCTCGTCGGCGGTGACCAGCCAGGGCCCGACCGGACCGAAGGTGGGGGCGGATTTCCCCTTGATCCACTGGCCGCCGCGTTCGATCTGGAAGGTGCGCTCGGATACGTCGTTGATGGTGCAGTAGCCGGCGACATAGTCCAGCGCGTCCTCTTCGCTGACATAGCTGGCGGCCTTGCCGATCACCACGCCCAGTTCCACCTCCCAGTCGGATTTTTCCGAGCCGCGCGGGATCACGACCGGATCGAACGGGCCCGACAGGGCCGAGGTTGCCTTGGAGAAAACAATCGGCTCGGTGGGCGGCTGGGCTCCGGTTTCGGCGGCGTGTTTCGCATAGTTCAGGCCGATGCAGTAGAAGTTCGGCACATCCGCCAGGCAGGCGGCGATGCGATCAGGCGCGACGATGGGCAGGCTGTCGATGTCGATCGCGCGGATCGCGTCCAGCGCGGCAAGCGAGATTCCGTCCCCCTGGAAATCGGGAACCTGTCCGCCGAGATCTCGAACCTTGCCTTCGGTATCGAGAATGCCCGGCTTTTCCTGTCCCTTTGGGCCGTAACGCAGAAGTTTCATGGATGTCTTCCCGTGGTTGGTTGTGTCAGGCGCTTTCCTTGCGGAAATGCCCTTGGATGTTGCGTTGAATGTGCTGGATGTGGCTATCGGTTTCCTGCCGCACGAGCTGTGCGTTCCGCGCTTCGAGCCCGGCGACGATCAGGCCGTGCTGGGCCAAGACACGGGACCTGTCCCATGCCTGACGGGCGGAGAGATATCGCACGCGCCAAAGGCGGGCCAGAAGCTGGCCATGCAATTCGTCGAGCCGCGCGTTGTTCGAGGCCCGCGCGATGGCGCGGTGAAAGGCCATGTCGGTTTCGAAGAAACGCAGCATGTCGCCCGCCTCGGCGAGATCGATCATCCGTTCGTGCAGCGCGCGGATGGCAGTGATCTCGACCTCCGAGGCATTGTCGCAGGCCAGTTCGCCGGACAGCACCTCAAGCGTGCGGACGATGGTCAGGTCGTCCTCGACCTGCTTCAGCGTGGGATCGGCGACCATGGGGCTGTGCGAGGGGCGCAGGGTCAGCAGCCCCTCTTTCGCCAGAATCCGAATCGCCTCGCGCATGGGCGTGCGGCTGACACCCATCTGCTGCGCCGTTTCGCGTTCCCCCACGCTGGCACCGGGTGCCAGATCGCCCAGCAATATTGCGTGACGCAGGCGGTTGGCGATCTGTTCTGCCAAAGTTGGCGATGACATGCGGTATCCCTCCCCAAAGCGGCGGATCGGCGGCCGTTCCAGAGCTTTCCGCGCCCAGGTTCATTTTTTTGGTATACCAAAGTGCGGGGCGGGTGGTATACCAAATTCTGGACGCGGATTCGATCAGGTTCGACGTCTGGTGAAAACGCCGGTGGCTCGGGTGGGGTGGAGGAGCCGTAGCCTGACTTGCCGGTAACTGACGAAGGGAGGAGATATCCTTATGAAATCGCCCATTATTGCAGCAGCGCTCGCAACCGCGATCGCCGTTCCCGCGGCCGCCGACACGCTGCGGATCCAAACCCACTACGCGCCCGAGACCATTTCGGGCCAGCAGATTCAGGCCTTCATCGACGACATCCATGTGATGTCTGGCGGCGACCTGCAGATCGAGATGTTCTTCTCGTCATCGGTGGTGAAATCGGTCGAAACCTTTGATGCCGCGTCTTCGGGCATTCTCGACTGCGACATGACCGGCGGCGCCTATCAGACCGGCAAGAACCCCGCGTTCCAGTTCGTCGGCGACATCATGGGGGGCTACGACACCCCGTGGCAGCAGTATTCGTGGCTGTATCACGGCGGCGGCTTCGAGGCGGCCGACGCCCTTTACGGCCAGTACAACATGAAGCTGATCGGCTGGTGGATCAACGGCCAGGAATCGATGTCCTCGTCCAAGCCGCTGGCCGGCCCGGACGACCTGAAGGACTGGAAGTTCCGCTCGCCGCCGGGTCTGGAGACCGAGATCTTCGCCGCCATGGGGGCCAGCCCGGTCGTGATGGACTTCAACGAGATCTTCACGGCCCTCGAAACCGGCATCATCGACGGCGCAGATGCGTCCTCGCTGGCCAACAACGTGGGGCTGGGGCTTTACGATATCGTCAAGCACGCCACCTATCCCGGCTTCCACTCGATGCCGTCGGACCACCTGGCCTGCCGCATCGACGCCTATGAGGGCCTGAGCGATCAGAACCGCCGCATCCTGGACGTGGCCATGCAGAAGCTGTCGTTCCGCCTGACCATGGCCATGGACGTGGAGAACCAGAAAGCCAAGCGTCAGCTCGAGGCCGCCGGTGTCACCATCCACGACTGGTCGCCGGAAGACCGTGCCGCCTTCCGCAAGGCTGCTCAGGCCGCTTGGCAGGGCTGGGCCGACAAGACGCCCGAGGCGCGCGCCCTGGTCGATAGCCACATGGCCTTCCTCGGCCAGCTGGGCTTGGTCGCCGACTAAGTGCTGGGAGCCTTTCGGGCGGACTGAACCTTGTCTTCAGTTCGCCCGTTTCCTTGCGGCATAACCGGTACATGGGGGCGGAAGCGTGCGCGCGATAGAGACATATCGAGAAATGATCTGGCCAAGCCTGTTCATCGGCGGCATGGCCTATCTGGTTTGGAATTTTCCCAAGTTCATCTTGACCCTCGGCTGGGCCAACGACGCGATCTCTTCCACATACAGTCCGGCGGCAGCGCCGGAGTACCTGGCGGTCCTGATCGCGCTCGTTGCAGCCGTCGTGGGCGTTCGCACGGTCCGGACATCTTCGATCGAGGACGACTCGGAAACCATTCTGGATGACGTCAGCCTTTTCCTTGCCCGCGTGGCAATGATGCTGATCGTTCTGCTTGTGTCGGTGATGTTCTACGAGGTGGTGCTGCGCTACGTTTTTGAGAAACCGACGCTCTGGGCCAACGAGCTTTCGCTCTGGATGGCGGGGTTCATCTTTCTGCTGGCAGGGCTCTACGCGATGCAGCAGCGCAGTCACATCCGCATTTACCTGTTCTATGACGTGATGCCCCGCTGGGCGCAGAAGCTTTCCGACATCGTCTCGGTTCTGCTGATCTGGGCGTTCACGATTTCGATGATCTGGGGCGGGCTGAACGAGGCCCAGGCCAAATTCCTGAGGTGGGAAACCTTTGGCACAGCCTTCGATCCGCCGCTCCCGGCCACGATGAAGCCCATGGTCCTCCTGGTGATCCTGCTGGTCTCGGTGCAGGCCCTGGCGAATCTGATTGCGGATTGGAGGAAAGCTCCTGAACACCACGCTCCTTTCGACGAATCCGAAGTCGAGGAACTGAAACACGAATTCGAAGAACGCGCGGAAGACGCGAAGACGGGGGCATAGGACATGTTCGATATCGGCACCATCTCGCTGATCCTGCTGATCGCGATGCTCGTATTGCTGGCGATCGGCATGCCGCTGGGGTTTGCCTCGGCCGTGCTGGCAGCCGGCGTGCTGCTGATGAAATTCGGGCCGGACTTCCTGTTCGGGACCTTCGGAGCCGGGCCGCTCAACATCCTGGCGCAGCGAATTTACGGGCTCTTGACGGACTATGTCCTGATATCGATCCCGCTCTTCATATTCATGGCCAACCTGTTGGAGCGGTCAGGCATCGCGGGTGAGATGTACAATTCGCTCAATATCTGGCTCAGCCGGACCCGCGGCGGCATCGCCATCGTGACGTCGATCATGGCGGTGATCATGGCGGCCATGTCGGGCATCATCGGCGGCGAGGTGGTCTTGCTGGGGTTGATCGCACTGCCGCAGATGCTGCGGCTTGGCTACAACCAGAACCTGGCCATCGGGACGATCTGCGCCTCGGGATCGCTGGGGACGATGATCCCGCCGTCGATCGTTCTGATCATCTACGGCCTGATCACGGACACCTCGATCAAGGCCTTGTTCACGGCGAGCTTTGTGCCCGGCTTTATGCTGGCCAGCTTTTTCATCATCTACATCATCGCCTCCACCCAACTGAAACCCGAAAAGGCGCCGCTCCCCGAGAAACAGCCGGGCGATCCGGAAGGGCGCGAAAAGGCGGTCCTGTTCGGCGCGTTCCTGCTGGTCATTGCCAGCGGCTTCTCAACGGTTCTGTTCCTCCGGGCGCTGTTTTTCACCGTCACGGGCCAGAATGTGGCGATCGAAGGTGTGGACACCATTGCCTTCGGCACGCCGGGTGACGTGGTCAAGTTCGGGGTGGCGCTGGCGATCTTCCTGGCGGTGCTCCTCTTCGTCGTGGGCCGCGAGCGCACGGCGCGGTCCTGGGCCATGGGCAAGGGGCTGGTGGCGCCGATCGTGGTGATCGGCGTGGTGCTGGGATCGATCTATGGCGGCATCACCGGGATTACCGAAGCCGCCGGCATGGGGGTGATCGCGGTGGGCGTGATCGCGGCCCTGCGCGGCGAGATGAATTTTCACCTGCTCTGGGACAGCCTGAAGCGAACCCTTCGGTCCACCGGCACCATCATCTGGGTGACGATCGGCGCCACGGCGCTGGCCGGGGCCTATACGATCGCGGGCGGGCCAACCTACATCGCCAATTCCATCGTCGGGGCCGATTTGCCGACCATGGGGATCATCCTGGTGATGATGGTGATCTTTCTCTTCCTTGGCGCCTTCATGGACTGGGTGGGGATCGTGCTGCTGGTCATGCCGGTGTTCCTGCCCATCGTCCTGCGGCTTCCTGTCGAGGAGCTCGGGTTGTTCGGTGAGCTGAACCCCCGCCACGTGGCGATCTGGTTCGGGGTGGTGTTCTGCATGAACATGCAGGTCAGCTTCCTGTCGCCGCCTTTCGGCCCGGCCGCGTTCTACCTCAAATCGGTGGCGCCGCCGCATATCACGCTGACCGACATCTTCCGGGGCTTCCTGCCGTTCATCGGCATCCAGTTGCTGGCCTTGTCGGTGTTGCTGATATGGCCGGGGATCGTGTCGGTCTTCCTCTAGGGCGGACAAGCGGTGAGCAAGATCGAGAGACTGCGTAGGCCCTGGGATTTCAAATCGCTTGTCGTCTCGGGCGGCGTGACCTATCGCGCACCAGGAGCGACGAATTGCGGTGGCAGAACCCGGTTCGGGAAAACCGCCCCTTCGGCCGGGAGATATCGCTTGCCGTTCGCGGGGGCGCACGGGGCTCTGGATTGGATGATTATGTCGAAGCGCCGGCGCGGATCGACGATGGTCATGCGATCGCGCCTGAAAGCCTCGGGCACGGGCCGGTTCTTGACCGGGATCGGCCTGAAGCGATCCGCTGTTAACTTGTGACCGGGCCTGCGCGGCCCACTGGAAAGAAGGTGTTGACTTGAAAACCGTACGTCTTTCCCCGGATGACAACGTCATCACGGCGATCACCCAACTGGCCATCGGCGACGTGGGCGCGAAGGCCGTCATTCCCCGCGGGCACAAAATGGCCACGGCGCCTATCCCCAAGGGCGCGGCGGTGCGGAAATACGCGCAGATCATTGGCTATGCAGCCTGTGACATCGCCGAGGGCGAGCACGTTCACACGCACAACGTCGAGTTCCGCAACGTCGATACCGAGTACGAGTTCGGCACCAACCTGCGCCCCGCCTCCCCGCAGGAGCCCGCGACCTTCCAGGGCTACCGCCGCCCCGATGGCAAGGTCGGCACACGCAACTACATCGCCGTTCTGGCGAGCGTGAACTGCTCGGCCACTGCCGCGCGCATGATCGCGGACCATTTCACGCCCGAGCGCCTCGCCGCCTATCCGAATGTCGACGGGGTGGCGGCCTTCCACCACGGCACCGGCTGCGCCATGGCCACCAATGGCGAGGGCTTTGCCGCGCTGCAACGGGTGATGTGGGGCTATGCGCGCAACCCCAACGTGGGCGGCGTGCTGATGGCGGGGCTGGGCTGCGAGACCAACCAGATCGACTGGCTGGTCGAGGCGATGGGCCTCACCCCGGGGCCGCTGTTCCAGACCATGAACATCCAGGATGTGGGCGGCCTGCGCAAAACCATCGAACTGGGCATCAAGAAGGTCGAGGCGATGCTGCCGCTGGTCAACGCCGTCGAGCGCAGCACCTGCCCGGCCTCCGAATTGACCGTGGCGCTGCAATGCGGCGGCTCGGATGCCTGGTCGGGGATCACCGCGAACCCGGCGCTGGGCTATGCCTGCGACATGCTGGTGGCGCAGGGCGGGACCGGCGTCCTGGCCGAGACCCCCGAGATCTACGGCGCCGAGCACCTTCTGACCGCCCGCGCGACAAGCCGCGAGGTCGGCGAAAAGCTGATCGACCTCATCCATTGGTGGGAGGATTACACCGCGCGCAACGGCGGCAGCATGGACAACAACCCCAGCCCCGGCAACAAGAAGGGCGGGCTGACCACCATCCTGGAAAAATCGCTGGGGGCCGCGGCCAAGGGCGGCACCACGCCGCTGACCGGGGTCTACAAATACGCCGAGCCGGTGACCGAAAAGGGGTTCGCCTTCATGGACAGCCCCGGTTACGACCCGGCCTCGGTGACCGGGCAGATCGCCTCGGGCTGCAACCTGGTGGCCTTCACCACCGGGCGCGGCTC
>Ga0207799_100519_pt1 | contig 12448 bp, 10 predicted proteins | sample TtanPargueraPR_4_FD_187742 | JGI IMG/M metagenome (GOLD analysis project Ga0207799, IMG submission 187742) | Aerobic enrichment media microbial communities from Bioluminiscent Bay, La Parguera, Puerto Rico - Tt and M2 (SPAdes) | ecosystem: Environmental > Aquatic > Marine > Unclassified ...
CCCCCGCCACGACCCCGATCAGCGAGGCCACGGCGGTCACGATCAGGGTGAAGAAGATCGACAGCCGGAAGCCATAGATCACCCGCGCCACCACGTCGCGCGCGGTGTCGTCGGTGCCCAGCAGATGCTGCGCATCCGGGGCCGAGGGCGCGGTGCCGCCGATATCGCTGATCGTGGAATAGCTGTAGGGGATCGGCGGCCAGATCACCCGGCCCTTCTCGATCGCCTCGCCCTCGATCACGCCGTCCTGCGCATCCTCGATCATCCCTTCCGGGTCGTCCCAGCAGGCCTCCAGCCCGCCGGTGATGATCAGGCATTCGACCTCGATGTCGCGATAGACGGCCTCGGTCCGCAAATCGCCGCCAAAGGCGGTCTCGGGGTAGAAGCGGTAGATCGGGAAGAAACTCTCGCCGCGGTACTGCACGTAGATCGGCTTGTCATTGGCCAGAACCTCGGCGAACAGCGACAGGCCGAAAAGCACCGCAAAGACGATCAGCGCCCAGAAGGCGCGGCGGTTGCGCTTGAAGTTGCGCCAGCGGCGCTGGTTGAGCGGAGAGAGCTTGAACATCTCAGGTCTCCCGGCTTTCGAAGTCGATGCGCGGATCGACCAGCACGTACATCAGGTCGGACAACAGCCCCACCAGCAGGCCGATCAGGCCGAAGACGTAGAGCGTGGCAAAGATCACGGGGTAATCCCGCGCCACCGCGGCCTCGAAGCCCAGCCGGCCCAGGCCGTCGAGCGAAAAGATGGTCTCGATGATGATCGAGGCGCCGAAGAAGACGCTGATGAACAGCCCCGGGAAGCCCGCGATGATGATCAGCATCGCGTTTCGGAAGACGTGGCCGTACAGCACCCCGCCCTCGCTCAGCCCCTTGGCCTTGGCGGTGATCACGTATTGCTTCTTGATCTCGTCGAGGAACGAGTTCTTGGTCAACAGCGTCAGCGTGGCAAAGCTGGAGATGGTCGAGGCCAGAACCGGCAGGGAGATGTGCCAGAAATAGTCGGCCACCTTGCCCAGCATGGTCAGCTCTTCCCAGTTGTCCGAGGTCAGGCCGCGCAGCGGGAACCATTTGAAATAGGACCCACCCGCGAACAGCACCAGCAGCAGAACCGCGAACAGGAAGCCGGGGATGGCATAGCCCAGGATGATCGCGCCGGATGTCCATGTATCGAAGGGCGAGCCGTCCTTCACCGCCTTGCGGATGCCCAGCGGGATGGAAATCAGGTAGGCGATCACCGTCGACCACAGGCCCAGCGTGATCGAGACCGGCATCTTCTCGATCACCAGGTCCACCACGTCGATGGAGCGGAAATAGCTCTCGCCGAAATCGAAGGTCAGGTAGTTGCCCATCAGGATCACGAAACGTTCCATCGCGGGGATCTTCTGAACCTCGCATTCGGGCGCATCGAACGCGGGCTCTCCAGTGAACCCCTCTGCGCAGACGATGCGGGAAAAGCCCATCTGCACCTCAAGCTCGTCGAGGAATTCCTGCGGCAGGCCACGCGCGCCGACATAGCGCTCCTCGCCGCCCATTCCCTCGCCCACGTCACCGCCCCCGGCGATGCCCTGAAAGACGTCGCCCTCGCCTTGGATCTGCGAGATGATCTGTTCGATCGGCCCGCCGGGGACCAATTGGATAAGCGCGAAATTGATGATCATGATCCCCAGCAGCGTGGGGATGATCAGCAAAAGCCGCCGAAGGATATAGGCGCCCATGTGCCCTGCTCTGCCTGTCGGTTCAGAAGGCCCCTGCGGCCTTCAGCTTTTCTGCTTTTTCGGCGTTGTACCACCAGAAATCCAGATTGCCCAACGCAAAGGGCGGGATCGGATCGGGGTGCTCGTACATGTCGTAATAGGCCACCGTGTGGCTGTCCTTGTACCATTGCGGCACCCAGAAGCGCTCGGCGCGCAGCACCCGGTCCAGCGCATGCACGGCGGTTTTCAGCTCGTCCTCGTCCTCGGCCGCCAGCACGTGGTCGATCAGCGCATCCACCGCGGGGCTTTCCAGCCCCATCAGGTTACGGGTCGAGGTCTGCGCGGTTTCCGAGCCGAAGAACTGCCTCAGCCCCGCATCGGGGATGAAATCCATGGGGAACTGCGCCGTGACCATGTCGAAATCATAGGTGCGCTCACGGTTCGTGGCCTGGGCGTTGTCCACGCGCGAATGCACCGCGTCCACGCCCAGCCGGCGCAGGTTCTCGACATAGGGGTTGATGACCCGGTCGAAGGTCTGGCTGTCGTTGAGGAACTCCACCTTCAGGGTCTCGCCCTGCGCGTTGCGGCGCATGCCGTCGTCGCCAACGACCCAGCCGGCCTCGTCCAGCAGGGCCGAGGCGCGGCGCAGGTTGCCCCGGTCGAGCTGCCGCTTCCCCGAGGCGGGCGCCATCACCGCCTCGCTGTCCAGCACGCCCGCGGGCAGGTCCGCGGCCAGCGGCCCCAGCAGCGCCAGTTCCGCCTCCGAGGGCAGGCCCTCGGCCGCCAGGTCGCTGTTCTCCCAGAAGGAATTCACGCGCTCGTAGATGCCGTAGAACAGCGTTTCGTTCGACCATTCGAAGTTGAACATCAGCCCGATCGCCTCGCGCACGCGCGGGTCCTGGAACTGCGGCCGGCGCAGATTGAAGACGAAGGACTGGCCCGTGGCCATGTCGCCCGAGGGCAGCTCGGTCTTGACCGCCCAGCCCTTCTCGATGGCCGGAAAATTATAGCTGGTGGCCCAGATTTTCGACGAGGCCTCGTTGCGGAAGGTGTAGCTGCCCGCCTTGAAGCCCTCAAAGGCGGCGTTGTAGTCGGCGTAGTACTCCACCCGCAGGCGGTCGAAATTGTTGCGCCCCAGGTTGATCGGCAGATCGGCGCCCCAGTAATCGGGGTTGCGTTCGTAGATCAGGGTCTGACCGATGTCCATTTCCGCGAGCGTGTAAGGACCGGAGCCGAGGAAGGGCTCCAGCGAGCTTTCCTCGAGGTCGCGGTTATTGGCCTCGTAATGCGCCTTGGAAAACACCGGCAGCCCGCCCACGCGCTGGGGCAGGTCGCGTTTCGGGAAATCCGGCTTGAAGGTGAATTTCACCCGGTTCGGCCCGAGGATCTCGGCGCTTTCCACTTGCTGAGCCAGGACATAGCGGAATTCCGGCAGGCCTTTTTCCAGGAACAGGTGGTAGGAGAACACGACGTCCTCGGCGGTCACCGGCGAGCCGTCGGAAAACCGCGCGTCGGGACGCAGGTTGAAGATCACCCAGGAACGGTCCTCTGGGTATTCCAGGCTTTCGGCCAGCAGACCGTAAAAGGCGCCGACCTCGTCGGCGGTGCTGGTCAGCAGGGATTCGTACATCACCGTCGACAGCGCGCCGGCCCGGCCCTTGGTGGTGTAGGGGTTCATCGAATCGAAGGCGCCGAAGGCCCAGACCGACATCTCGCCCCCCTTGGGCGCGTCCGGGTTGACGTAGTCGAGATGCGCGAAATCGGCCGGGTATTTCAGATCGCCGAAGGTCGAGATCCCGTGCGAGACGATCACCTCTTCCTCGGCCCGGGCGGCCAGCGCGGCCATGAGGAACATCAGCGCCAGCACCACCGCCCCGAGGCCTATCCTCAGCCTGTCGGCCTGGGTGGGGGTTGCGGTCACGGCGGCGGCACGCGCGGCGCGGCTCTTCGGCATCGGTTTCCTCCTGCTGTCAGGCATGGCCTGCCCTGTGATTTAGAACAGGCTACGGCCCGCGCCACGCAAGGTTCAAGTTGAGATTGCGTGAGCGCGCCTGCCGCGCATGAAAAAGGCCGCCCCGAGGGGCGGCCCTGGAACGCTCATGCGGCGCCGCTCAGTTGCTGAGCGATTCGAGATAGGCGATCACGTTGGCGCGATCCTCGACCTTGCGCAGGCCGGCAAAGGACATCGCGGTCCCCGGCGCAAAGCCGCGCGGGTTTTCGAGGAAATGGCTGAGGTTCTCCGGCGTCCAGACATCAGCCGCCTCTTTCAGCTTGCCCGAATAGCCGAAGCCCTCGGCCGAGCCCACTTCGCGCCCGACCACGCCGTACAGGTAGGGGCCGGTGCTGTTGGCGCCCTGTTCCAGCTTGTGGCAGGCCTTGCACTTGCCGAAGACCTTGGCGCCCTTCTCCGCGTCCGCGGCGGCGAGGATGTCGGCAAAGGGCACTTCTTCGACTTCTTCTTTCACGGCGCCTTCTTCTTCGCCGGTGTCGATGACATAGGCCTGTTCAGCGTGCTCACCATGCCCGCCGCCGGTCTTGTACAGCGACTCTGCCGCCCAGCCGGCCAACAGGAAAATCAGCAATGAGCCGCACAGCGCGCCCAGCGTCTTGGTGAATGTCATTGTGTCGAACATGTCGCGGTCCCGTTTTCTCCCGATTTGGGCGGTTTGTATGCGCTTCCATACCGTCGTGGCAAGGTGTAGTTAGCGCGTCCAGCCACCCGAGTGGCCCAGAAGTTACGAAAAGATGACAATGACCCCACGTATTGCCTTCCAAGGCGAACCCGGCGCCTATTCCCACCAGGCCTGCCGCGAGGCCCGGCCCGACATGGAGGCCATGCCCTGCCGCACCTTCGAGGACGCCATCGAAGCCGTGCGCAAGGGCGATGCCGAGCTGGCCATGCTGCCGGTCGAAAACTCGACCTATGGCCGGGTGGCCGACATCCACCGGCTGCTGCCCGAATCCGGCCTGCACATCGTCGACGAGGCCTTCGTGCGGGTGCACATCAACCTGCTGGGGATCGAGGGCGCCCGGCTGGAGGACGTGAAGACGGCCCAAAGCCACACCGTACTGCTGGGCCAGTGCCGCGAGTTTCTACGTGAACATGGCATCACACCCGTCACCGGCGCCGACACCGCCGGTTCGGCTCAGCATATCGCCGAGTTGGGCGACCCTTCGCAGGCCGCCCTGGCCTCGGAGCTGGCCGGCGAGATCTACGGGCTGAATGTCCTGGCCCGCCATATCGAGGATTACTCCAACAACACCACGCGCTTCCTGATCATGTCGCGCGAGATGGACCTAAAGCGCCGTGGCAGCGCCGGCATGATGACCAGCTTCGTGTTCCGCGTGCGCAACATCCCGGCCGCGCTTTACAAGGCGATGGGGGGCTTTGCCACCAACGGCATCAACATGACCAAGCTGGAAAGCTACATGGTGGACGGCTCGTTCCAGGCCACCCAGTTCTACGCGGATATCGAGGGCCACCCCGACGACCGCAACGTGCAGCTCGCGCTGGAGGAACTGGACTACTTCACCACGCACATGACCCTGCTGGGCGTCTACCCGGCCGACCCGCGCCGGCGCTGAGCTCAGGCCCGGCGCCCGCCGCCGCCCAGCCGCGATTCGAGTTCGTGCGCGAATTTGCGCACGCCCTTGCGATAGCGCCTGAGCAACGAGCCTTTGGCCAGTTTCATCGACTGGATCAGCAGCCGCCCCGGCAGGTTGTGCGGCTTCAGCACCAGCGTGACCTGCATCCGGGTCTGGCGCGGCGAAAGCTGCACCAGGTCGACCGTCAGAACCCCGTGCAGCCCGGCGCTTTCGGTGGCCAGTTCCAGCCCCTCGGGGCTGTCGATGCGGCGCAGTTCGGCGGCCACCTGGCGCTGTTTGCCCCGGAAATTGAATCGGCTGTCCCAGGACATGCCGACACCCGGCTCGGTCAGGCTGTCGGTCCGGGCCACCTCCACGCCGCGGCGCATCAAGGCGCGCTCGAAGGTCCCGAAATCGGTCACCGCGTCGAAAACCGTTTCGATCGGGGCCGAGATGTCTTCTTTCGCCGTGAACTGCATCTGCCCTGCCGTCGCCGCAGCCCCGGATCCGTCCGCCCGGGGCACTGTGGACTTTTTCGCGTCAATCCAGCCGATCCGCAAGCCAGTTTCTCAGAAGGAAATGCGCAATGGCCCCCTGCCGCGCCGGCAAGAGCCCCTCGCGCTCGCCGGCCAGGGCGGCGAGGATCTCCTCTCGGGTGGCCCAGAGCGCGTCCTCGATCTCGCCCGGATCGATGGTGATGTCGCGGTTCATCGCCTCGCCGCGGCATCCCACCATCAGAGAGGCCGGGAAGGGCCAGGGCTGCGACGCCAGGTAACTCACCGCACCGACGCGTATCCCTGCCTCCTCGTAGACCTCGCGGCGCACGGCGGCCTCCAGCGTCTCGCCCGGCTCCACATATCCCGCCAGCAACGAAAACATCCCCTCCGGCCATCCCGGCGAGCGCCCCAGCAGCACAGCATTGCCGCAGGTGATCAGCATGATCACCACCGGATCGGTGCGCGGGAAATGATTGGCCCCGCAGGCCGGGCAGTCGCGCTGCCAGCCCGCCATGGCCATGGCGCTTTCGGCACCGCATTTGGCGCAGAAACGGTGGCTGAGATGCCAGCCGAACAGCGCCCGCGCGGTGGCCGCCAGCTCGGCCTCGCGCGGGGAGAGCCGGGTCATGACCTGCCGAAGCTCGACAAAGGCGGTGTCGCCGGGCAGTTCGGGGTGACGCTGTTCGCTGGGGTCGAAGAACTGGTGCAGGGTCTCGGCCGGCTCCTCCGGCTCCCAGGCCGACAGGTCGATGGCGAAATAGGCCTCGTCCCCCTCGCAGCCGAGAAACAGCGCATTTTCCCGCGCGCCGCGGGCCAGGGGGTGGTCGCCGGTGATCCAGCCCAGCCCGTCGCGGCCCTCGCCGGTCGCCAGCGGCTTGCCGCGCCAAAGGGGCAGGATCCGCGTCCCCGCCCACAGCCGCTTCAGGGCCTCGGGGTCCGCCCTCAGATTCGCGGCCCGGTCCAGGCCCGATCCGCCGAACGTCACTTCTTCCGCATGCCGCATCACCATCTCCCCTGCTTGCCGGTTGTCTTGCCACGTGCAGGGCCGCGCGGCAAACGCAACCACCGCCCTTTACGCGAGGTTTTCCTTTCCCGATTCGCCCCTAGGGGGATTACTGTCATTCCTGCGTCACGGTCGATGCCTAGCCAGGCAGCGAACATTTACGGACGGAGAATCCAATGGCACAAAACGGAATTTTTCACATGAACCGCCGAACATTTCTGGCCGGCACGACTGCAGGGGCGTCCTTGATCGCGCTGCATCCCTTCTCGGCCTATGCCGCCGCCAACCAGGCCCATCTGCGCCTGATGGAAACCACGGACCTGCACGTGCATGTCTACCCCTACGATTATTACTCGGATCGTCCGGTGGACACGGTGGGCCTCGCGCGCACCGCCGCGCATATCAACGCCGTGCGCGCCGAGGCGACCAATTCGCTGCTGCTGGACAACGGCGACTTCCTGCAGGGCAACCCGATGGGCGACTACATCGCCTATGAGCGGGGCATGAAAGAGGGCGACATGCACCCGGTGATCACCGCGATGAACACCGTGGGCTTCGACGCCTCGACCCTGGGCAATCACGAGTTCAATTACGGTCTCGACTTCCTGACCAAGGCGCTGGCCGGGGCCGCCTTCCCCTTCGTCAGCGCCAACGTGGTCAAAGAGATGGGCGGCAGCCCCACCGCCGACACCACGCTGATCAAGCCCTACCTGATCCTTGAGCGCGCGTTGACCGACGGCGCGGGCAACACCCACCCGATCAAGATCGGCCTGATCGGCTTTGTCCCGCCGCAGATCATGAACTGGGACCGCCGCCACCTGGAAGGCAATGTTCAGACCCGCGACATCGTCGAGACCGCCCGTGCCTACGTGCCCCAGATGAAGGAAGAGGGCGCCGATATCATCATCGCGCTCAGCCACTCGGGCATCGGCGCGGCCGATCATGTCGAGGGGATGGAGAACGCCTCGGTCCCGCTGGCCGCGGTCGAGGGGATCGACGCGATCCTGACCGGGCACAGCCATCTCGAATTCCCCGGTCCGAAATTCGCGGGCTTCCCCGGCGTCGATGTCGAAAACAGCACCATCCACGGCAAGCCCGCGGTGATGGCCGGGTTCTGGGGCTCCCACATGGGGCTGATCGACCTGATGCTGGAGCGCGACGGCAACGCATGGCGCATCGCCGCCCACAGCTCCACGCTGCGCCCGATCTACAAGCGCAACGAGGACCGCTCGATCACCGCGCTGGTGGACAGCGTTCCGGCGGTGCTGGACTCGGTCGCCAGGGAGCATGAAGAGACGCTGGCCTATGTGCGCCGGGCGGTGGGCAAGACCGCGGCCCCGCTGCACAGCTACTTCGCGCTGGTGGCCGACGACCCGTCGGTGCAGATCGTCTCGATCGCGCAGGAATGGTATATCGCGCAGATGCTCAAAGGGTCGGAGCACGAGGGGCTGCCGATCCTCTCGGCCGCGGCGCCGTTCAAGGCCGGTGGCCGGGGCGGGCCGGACTATTACACCGACGTGCCCGCGGGCGACGTGGCGATCAAGAACGTGGCCGACCTCTATCTCTACCCCAACACCGTGCGCGCGGTGCGGATCACCGGCGCGCAGGTCAAGGAGTGGCTGGAACGCTCTGCGGGGATGTTCAACCAGATCGAGCCGGGCAAGCCCGACCAGGTGCTGCTGAACGACAACTTCCCCAGCTACAATTTCGACGTCATCGACGGCGTGGAATACGAGATCGACCTTAGCCAGCCCGCGAAATACGAAGACAAGACCGGCGAACTGGTCAATCCGGATGCCCACCGCATCGTGAACCTGACTTACCAGGGCCAGCCGATCGATCCCGCGGCCGAGTTCGTCATCGCCACCAACAACTACCGCGCGGGCGGCGGCGGTCATTTCCCCGGCGCCGACGGCTCGACCATCATCTTCGAGGCGCCGGACACCAACCGCGACGTGATCGTGCGCTATATCGTGGAGCAGGGCACCATCAACCCCACGGCCGACGGCAACTGGCGCTTCAAGCCGCTGCCGGACACCACGGTGCTGTTCGATACCGGCCCCAAGGCGGCGCAATACGCCGACCAGGTGCCCGGCGTGTCGATGGAACCGGCGGGCGAAGGCCCCGACGGGTTCGCCCGCTTTCGCATCCGGCTGTAGGCGGCGCGGAAACCGAGAAAGGGCGCCGAAACCGGCGCCCTTTCCCTTGTGCGATCAACCCGATCAGATCTGGCGGGTGGCGAAATACCAGTCCACCACCTCCGCGCCTTCGGCGGCCTCGCCGGCCAGGCGCGCCTGCGCGGCCTCGGCGGTGGGCGGGGTCGGAACGATCACCGCGTCGCCCGGCTTCCAGTTCTCGGGCATGGCGCATTTGTTCTCGTCCGCGGCCTGCAGGGCGACCACCAGGCGGTGGATCTCGTCGACCGAGCGGCCCGCGTTCATCGGGTAGAAGACCATGGCGCGCAGGATGCCCTCGGGATCGATGATGAAGGTCGCACGCACGGCGGCGGTGTCCGAGGCGCCGGGCTGGATCATGCCATAGGCATTGGCCACCTTCATGTTCAGGTCGGCGATGATCGGGAACGTGATCTCGACGCCCCATTTCTCCTTGATGTTCAGCATCCAGGCGATGTGCGCATAGTGGCTGTCGATGGACAGGCCCAGCAGCTCCACGTTCATCGCGGCGAATTCATCCTGCTTGCCGGCGAAGGCCATGAACTCGGTGGTGCAGACCGGGGTGAAGTCGGCCGGGTGCGAGAACAGGATCAGCCACTTGCCGCGGTAATCCTCCAGCGATTTCTCGCCATCGGTGGTCAGGGCGGTGAAGGCCGGGGCGGGCTTGTTCAGCTGCGGGCCGGTAAGTTCGATCGCGTCGGTCATCTCTTGCTCTCCTGTGTCGGTGCTGCGGGGCGCCGTGCCCTGCGATGAGCCTGAGATAGTCCCTTCCATTTCATTTCTGAAACGAATAAAAATCATTAAAGAAATCGGGAAATTGAATTAATGATCCTGCCCACCCTACGCCAGCTCCGCTTCGTCGCCGCGCTTGCCGACGAGCTTCACTTCGGCCGGGCTGCCGAGGCCTGCCATGTCACGCAATCCACCCTCTCCAACGGCCTGAAAGAGCTGGAGGAGTTGCTGGGCGCGCAACTGGCCGAGCGCACCAAGCGCAGCGTGCTGATGACGCCCCTGGGCGAGGAGATTGCCGAGCGCGCCCGCGCCATGCTGGCCGAGGCGCAGGACATCGTCGACCTCGCACAACGGCAGGCCGGGCTGCTCAGCGGCCCGCTTCGGCTGGGCACGATCCCGACGGTCGGCCCCTTCCTGCTGCCCCGCGCGCTGCCCGAACTGCGCGAACGCTTCCCGGGCCTTCAGCTCTACCTCCGCGAGGAACTCACCGAGCAGCTGATCGAGGGGCTGCGCGCCGGGCGGCTGGACGCGATCCTGATCGCGCGGCCCTTCGACATCGGCGACCTGGAGTTCGAAACGCTGTTCGACGACGGCTATCAGCTCGCCACCGCGCCCGGCCACCCGCTGGCAGGCCGCAAGGTCATCGCCGGCCCCGACCTCGCCGGCGAGAACATGTTGTTGCTGGAACGCGGGCACTGCCTGCAGCGCCATGCACTCTCGGCCTTCCCCGAGGCCGGCGCACGGCAGGACGAAACCTTCGCCGCCACCTCTCTGGCCACGCTGGTGGCCATGGTCGAGGAGGGGCTGGGCATCACCCTGCTGCCGCAACTGGCGATCGACGCGGGCGCGGCGCGCCATGCCAATCTCAGCCTCGTGCCGCTCCGGGGCGCCTGTCCGCGCCATGTCGTGCTGGCCTGGCGGCGCAGCTCGGCCCGGGTCGAGGAATTCCGGCACCTGGCCCAGGCCCTGCGCGAGGCCCGCGCCGCGCTGGATCATGGCTGAGCCGCCCTTGCGAATCCGGCGCGTGCCGCCTATGTAACGGGGCGAGAGGTTGGCGCGGGCGAGCGCCTCGCCAACCCGGTCAGGTCCGGAAGGAAGCAGCCGTAACGAGTCCCGCTTGGGTCGATGTCCAGCCTCTCACCTGACGCAACCGCGCCGCCGGCGCCCCAATCTGCCCAAGGAGGACTATTGATGACTGTTTCCGTGTCCCGCCGGGCAGAGCGTTTCTGAGCGTCCCAGACGCACCCTCTGCCTGATCCACCAACCGTTTCGCCCGCGCCTGCGGCGCGATGGTTCGTGCTGTTTTTGGACAAGGCAGACAGACCGATGTCACTTTCCCTTCCGGACCTGGGATGGTCCTCCTTTTTCGCTGGCCAGTGCGCGGATGCCGCCGGCCGCCCCTTTCGCATCATTGAGGTTCACCGCGACCGGCTGACCGGCCTTTCGCCCGCGGGCGAGGCGACGCTGATCTGCGGGCCGGGGCTCAGCACCGGCGACATCGCCGTGGGCGACTGGGTTCTCGCCGACGCGGCCGGGCGGATCACCCGCCTGCTCGACCGGCGGACCGAGATCAAGCGCCGCGCCGCCGGCACCGGCGCCCAGGCGCAACTGATCGCGGCCAATGTGGACGTGCTGTTCCTCACCACCTCCTGCAACGCCGATTTCAAACCGGCGCGGCTGGAACGCTACCTGGCGCTGGCTCGCAGCGCGGGCGCCTTTCCGGTGCTGTTGCTGACCAAGGCCGATCTGAGCGAGGACGCCCGCGACTATTCCCAAAGGGCCGGCCGGCTGGACCCGATGTTGCCGGTGCTGACCATCGACGCGCGCGCCCCGGCCGATCTGGCACAAGTCGCCGCTTGGGTACGGCCGGGACAGACGGCATCACTGCTCGGCTCCTCCGGAGTGGGCAAATCCACCCTGCTCACCGGGCTCACCGGGGTGGAAGCGCCGACCCAGGGCATCCGCGAGGATGATGCCAAGGGCCGGCACACCACCACCGCCCGGGCGCTGCGGCGGATGTCCAATGGAGGTTGGCTGATCGACACGCCCGGCGTGCGGGCGCTCAGGCTGACCGATGCCGAAGAGGGCATCAGCGCGGTTTTCGGGGATATCGAGGCGCTGGCGCAAGGCTGCCGCTTCTCCAATTGCCGCCATGAGAGGGAGCCGGGCTGCGCCGTGCAAGCGGCAATCGCCACGGGCGATCTCGACCCCGCGCGACTGGACCGCTGGCGCAAGCTGCACAGGGAGAACGCTCGCAACAGCGAAACCCTGGCGCAGGCCCGCGCCCGCGACAAGGATTTCGGCAAGATGCTGCGCCGGGTGAAATCCGACCTCAAGGGGCGCAAGGGCCACTGACGCCCGCCGCCTCTTTTCCCCCGCGCCCGCCCCCGGGGCGCGGGGGCCACTGGACCTCGCGCCGCCCAGCCAATAGATTCACCGGGCAGAATCCCCGACCCGCAGGTAACCCCTTGACCGACAGCCCCGCCTACCAGGTTCTCGCCCGAAAATACCGTCCCGCCACCTTTGCCGACCTGATCGGCCAGGAGGCGATGGTGCGTACGCTGGAAAACGCCTTCAAGGCCGACCGCATCGCACAGGCCTTCATCCTGACGGGCATTCGGGGGACGGGCAAGACGACCACCGCGCGGATCATCTCCAAGGGGATGAACTGCATCGGGCCGGACGGCAATGGCGGCCCCACGACCGAGCCCTGCGGCGTGTGCGAGCATTGCGTGGCCATCGCCGAGGGCCGCCATGTGG
>Ga0207799_100520_pt1 | contig 12415 bp, 11 predicted proteins | sample TtanPargueraPR_4_FD_187742 | JGI IMG/M metagenome (GOLD analysis project Ga0207799, IMG submission 187742) | Aerobic enrichment media microbial communities from Bioluminiscent Bay, La Parguera, Puerto Rico - Tt and M2 (SPAdes) | ecosystem: Environmental > Aquatic > Marine > Unclassified ...
CCCGCACCGCCCCGGCCAGCGCCAGGTAGTCGGCCGGTCCCAGGGGCTGCGCGCAGAGATCCCAGAACGTGGCCCGCCCCACCCCCGCCCTGAACCGCGGCAGCGTCACGTCGCGCCCCTTCACCTGCAGAACCAGGGCCGCCCCCTCGCCGCCGGTGAAATCGCGCCAGATCTCGTCCATCGCCTGCTGTGCCGCCGCGTCCGCGGGGCAGAAATAGACCTCCGCCCCCGACAGCCGGTTCTGCCGGTAGTCATTGGGCGAGGCCAGGTGATGCACTTCCAGCCGCTCCTTGATCAGGTCGATGAAGGGCAGGAAGCGCTCGCGCTGCAGCCCGTCCTTGTAGAGGTCATCCGGCACCCGGTTGGAGGTGGTGACCACCGTCACGCCCCGCTCGAACATCAGGTCGAACAGCCGCCCCACCAGCATCGCGTCGGTGATGTCGGTGATCTGCATCTCGTCGAAACACAAAAGCCGCAGGTCCCTCGACAGCGCCTCGGCCACCGGCTTCAGGGCGTCCGCCACCCCCTTCTGCCGCGCCTTGTGCAGCCCCTCGTGCACCTCCTGCAGGAAGGCGTGGAAATGCACCCGGCGCTTCTCGGGGATGGCGACATGGTCGTAGAACAGATCCATCAGCATCGACTTGCCGCGCCCGACCCCGCCCCAGAGGTAAAGGCCGCGCACCGGCGCGGGCGTCTTGCGGAACAGCGAAAAACCGCGCTTCTCGCCCGCCGCCTCCTCCAGCTGCCGGCGCACGCGTTCCAGCGGCTCCAGCACGGCCATCTGGCCGGGATCGGCATGGAGCGCCCCCGCCGCGACCTTCTGGCCATAGATCTCGCGCAACGTGTCGTACATCGGGCCCCCCAATACGCCGCGCCGAAGGATAAGGAAAGGTGGCGCGCGGCATCGCGAAATATGATTTGACCTGCGCGCGGATGTCGCAGAGTCTCGCGCCGCTTTCAAGGAGTGCCCAATGTCCCAGACCCGCGCCCCCCTGTTCACCCCCGTCCTGATCGGCGGCTGCGTGATCATCATGCTCAGCTTCGCCATCCGGGCGAGTTTCGGGGTGTTCCAGATCCCCATCGCCGAGGAATTCGGCTGGCTGCGCGCCGAGTTCAGCCTGGCCATCGCCATCCAGAACCTCGCCTGGGGAATCGGCCAGCCGCTCTTCGGCGCGCTGGCCGAGCGGTTCGGCGACCGCCGCGCCATCATCCTGGGCGCGCTGACCTATGCCGCGGGCCTGGTGCTCTCGTCCTTTGCGGTGACGCCCGGGGCGCACCAGCTGCTGGAGATCCTGGTGGGCTTCGGCATCGCCGGCACCGGCTTCGGCGTGATCCTCGCCGTGGTGGGCCGGGCGTCGAGCGACGAGAACCGCTCGCTCGCGCTGGGCATCGCCACCGCCGCGGGCTCGGCCGGCCAGGTCTTCGGCGCGCCGGTGGCCGAGTGGCTGTTGAGCCTGATGAGCTGGCAAAGCGTGTTCCTGATCTTCGCCGGGGTGATCGTCGCCACGCTGATGGTCCTGCCGATGATGCGCGCGCCCCGGCCCGCCACCAGGGCCGAGCTGGAGCAGAGCATGGGCCAGGCCCTGCGCACCGCCTTCCGCGACCCCTCCTACACGCTGATCTTCCTGGGCTTCTTTTCCTGCGGCTATCAGCTGGCCTTCATCACCGCGCATTTCCCCGCCTTCGTGACCGAGATGTGCGGCTCCATCGACCCCTCGGGGACGCTGGCCTCGATCGGGGTGACCACCACCTCGGCGCTGGGGGCGCTGTCGATCTCGCTCATCGGCCTGGCCAATATCGCGGGCACGATCTACGCCGCCTGGCTGGGCAAGCGGTTTTCCAAGAAATACCTGCTGGCGCTGATCTATCTGGGCCGGACCCTGGCCGCGGGGCTGTTCATCCTGATGCCGGTCACGCCGGCCAGCGTGATCCTGTTCTCGGTTGTGATGGGCTCGCTGTGGCTGGCCACGGTTCCGCTGACCTCGGGGCTGGTGGCGCATATCTACGGGCTGCGCTACATGGGCACGCTCTACGGGATCGTGTTCTTCTCGCACCAGCTGGGCAGCTTCCTGGGCGTCTGGCTGGGCGGGCGGCTCTATGACATCTACGGCGATTACACGCTGGTCTGGTGGGTCGGCGTGGGGGTCGGCGCCTTTTCGGCCATCGTGCATCTGCCGGTGCGCGAGCGGCCGCTGGAGGGCCGGGCAGCGGCTGCCTGAAGGCGCGGAAAGCTCATATGGGAGTCATATGCGGCTCATATGGCTTTCATATCGCCGGCCGCGGCCGCTCAGGCCTCGCGCAGGAACTCCTGGATCGCGGCGTGAATCTCGCGCGGATGGGTGTAGGGCAGCGCATGGGTGGCGTCGCCGACCTGCACCTGCCGGGCGGCGCGGTTGATCTCGGCCAGCCGCCCCATGCCGGTCAGCGGGATCGCCGGATCGGCCCCGCCCCAGACCGCCAGAACCGGAATCCCCGCCTCGGCGATGGCCTTGTGCTGCTCAGTGAGATCGGCGGCCAGCATGTGGCGCAGGCTGGACAGCACGGCGGGCAGGAAGCCGCGGAACCGGACCTCGTTCAGCTGCATCCTGGCGATGCCCTCCACCGCCACCTGCAGGCGCCCCGCCCGCCGCGCGTCGCGGCGCGTCTGCCAGCCGCCCAGCACCTGCATCAGCCAGTCGCCGAAAAGGGGCACGGAGCGCGCGAGGCGGTGCAGCGGGGCGGGGTGGTGGCCCAGCCCGGCGGGGGCGAGCAGGATCAGCCGCTCCACCCGGTGCGGCTCTTCGGCGGCGAAGCAGGTGACGATGCTGCCGCCCATGGAATAGCCCAGCAGCGTCAGGTCGCCCTCAAGCCCCTGATCCTCCAGCAGATCGCGGAGTTGGCGCAGGAAGAACTCGGCGTCCTGTCGGCCCGCCGGCCGGTCCGACAGGCCCCGGCCGTAAAGGTCGTAGCGCAGAACGCGGAACCCCATCATGGTCAGCGCCCTGACCACTGCCTCCCAGACATAGGAGGCCGAGGCCACCCCGTGCACGCAGACCGCCACCGGCCCGCGCGTGGGGCCGTCCCAGCGGTAGTGGGTCACGCCCTGCGACAGCTCGGCGAACTGCCCCGGCGCGCCCTGCCGCGCGCGGGCGTCCAGCGGGCGGCGCAGCCGTTCCGACAACACGTAAACCGCGGCCAGAGCGGCCAAGAGCAGGGCGAGCCTGGTCATCGCGCGCGCCAGGCCTGCAGGATGTAGCGGCTGGTCATCAGGTCGAGATGCGCGCCGCCGCCGTTCTTGAACAGGGTGATCTCCTCCGCGCTGTGCCGCGCGAAGCGGCCCGAGGGGAGGTCGTAGTAATCGGCGACCACGTCCCCGCGGGTTATCACCCCGTTTTCCAGGGGGATTTTCAGCTCTCCGATATGGTCGAGCGTGGTGTCGCGGCTGTCGACAAACACGCGCGCGCGGGTCAGCGCCGCATCGTCGGCCTCGCGCATGTCGGGGCGGTAGGCGCCGATCAGGTCGATATGCTGGCCCGGGCGCAGCCATTCGCCCCGGATCAGGGGCTGGGTGCTCATGGTGGCCGAGGTGACGATATCGGCGCCCTTCACCGCCGCCTCCAGATCGGACACGGGCCGCACGTCCGGGAAGGCCTCTGCCATCCGCGCCGCGCCCTCGGACGAGCGGTTCCAGACCTGGAACCGGGCCCGCGGGAAGGCGCTGGAATAGGCCTGGTAGAGCGAATGCGCCACCGTGCCCGCCCCCACGATCAGGATCGTCTCAGAGTCGGGCCGGGCCAGGATCCTGGCGGCCAGCAGACTGTCGCCGGCGGTCTTCCACTTGGTCACCAGGTGGAAATCGACGATCGCCTCCAGCATCCCGTCGCCGTCGGAATAGAGGTTCACCCCGCCGTTGACGGTGGGTTTGTCATGGGCCGGGTTGCCGGGGAAGATGGTGGCGGTCTTGACCGCGATCCCCATTCCGTCGATCCAGGCCGCGCGCGACAACAGCGTGTCGGGGTTACGGTAGAGGAAGGTATCGCCGATCTCGGCCCGGGGCATTTTGTGACCCTCGGCCAGCGCTTCGGTCAGGGCGGCCCAGGACAGCAGCGGCTCGGCCGCGTCGAAGGGGATGAAGTCAGGGGTCATAGCGGGCCTCCTCCTCGCTCAGCAGGCCGGCGGCGACCAGCCGGGCGGCCCAGCCCTCGGGGCCGGTGAAATGGTGGGTCTGCCAGCCGCGTGCCCCGGCCGCCGCGATGTTGTCGGCGCGGTCGTCGGTGAACAGCAGGCTTTCGGGCGGCAGGCCGCAATCGTCCTCGACGATTTCATAGATCCGCGGGTCGGGCTTCATCACCTTCAGGTGGCCCGAGACATAGCTGCGGTCGAAATCGCGAAAGAACGGGTATTGGGAGGCGGCGAGCTCGAAACTGCCGACGCCGAAATTTGTCAGGGCGAAAACCGGCGTACCCTTCGCCTGCAACGCGCGCATGAGCTGCAGGGAATGCGGGATCAGCGGCTGGGCCAATTCGAGCCAGCGGTCGTGCCACATCCGGATCTCGTCGCGGAAGGCAGGGTTTTCCTCGGCCGTGTCGTAGATCGTGCGGGTGAAATCCTCGCCCAGATCCACGCGCTCGTTCATGTCGTGCAGGTCCACGGCGTCGAACAGGGCCCGGCGGCGGTCCTCGCCGATCACGCGGTCGTAGAACCGTTCGGGATGCCAGCCGATCAGCACATTGCCGATGTCGAAAATAACGGCCTTGGGGGGCACTTGGGACTCCTTCGCTCAAGTTGCGGGCAGGCTAGCCCCGCGGCCCGGGGTTTTCAATTTCTGCGCGCGACCACCGAGCAGAAATCAATCCGAGGCGCTGTCACGGGCCGCGGCGTTGAGGGTGCGGTCGAGGGCGTCGAGGAAACGGGACCGGTCGGCCCTGGAAAACGGCTTGCCGCCGCCCTGGCGGAACGGATCGGCGGCACGCAGATCGGCCATCAGGTCGCGGGTGGCCAAGAGGTTGCCGATATTGGCGGGGGTGAAGGCCTCGCCCTTGTGGCTGAGAACGCGGGCGCCGGCCTCGACGCATTTCGCCGCCAGCGGGATGTCCGCCGTGACCACCACGTCGCCGGGCCCGGCGCGCTCGGCGATCCACTTGTCGGCGGCGTCCGGGCCTTCGGGGACGTAGACGATCTCGATCAGGGGATGGCCGGAGGGTCGCAGCCCTCCATTGGCGACCATCAGGACGTTGACGCCCCGGCGCTGAGCGACCCGTTCGACCTCGGCCTTCACCGGGCAGGCATCGGCGTCGACGAAGATGCGCGTCACGCGAACAGCGCCTCGGCGTGGAAATCGAGGTGGTCGGCCATGAAGCTGGAGACGAAGAAATAGCTGTGGTCATAACCCTTCTGCATGCGGAAGGCGCCCTCCTGCCGCCGGGCGGCCATGGCCTCGGCCAGCGCCTCGGGTTTCAGCAGTTCCAGGAACTGGTCGCTGGTGCCCTGGTCGATCAGGACCGGCCCGTCGAAGCCCCCCTCGCGCATCAGCAGCGTCGCGTCGTGGCGCACCCAGGCGGCCGGATCGTCGCCCAGATAGGCGGCGAACTGCTTGCGCCCCCAGTCGGACTGCGTGGGGTGCGCGATGGGCGCAAAGGCCGAGACGCTGGCAAACCGGCCCGGATAGGTCATGGCCAGCGTCAGCGCGCCGTGCCCGCCCATGGAATGGCCGGTGATGGCCTGGCGCTCTTCCTCGATCGGCACGTTGCGCAGCAGGAGCTTTGGCAGCTCTTCGGCGACATAATCCCACATGCGGTAATGCGCAGCCCAGGGCGCCTGCGTGGCATTGACGTAGAAGCCCGCGCCCTGGCCGAGGTCGTAGGCCGCGTCATCGGCCACGCCCTCGCCGCGGGGCGAGGTGTCGGGGAAGACGACGGCGATCCCGTGCTCCGCCGCCCAGGCCTGGGCGCCGGCCTTGGTCATGGCGTTCTCATGGGTGCAGGTCAGGCCCGAGAGGTACCACAGCACGGGCACCGGGCCGTGCTCGGCCTCCGCCGGCAGGAACAGGCCAAAGGTCATCTCGCAGCCGCAGATGTCGGAGTCGTGGGAATAGACCCCCTGCACCCCGCCGAAACACCGGTTTTCCGAAATCGTATCCATGATCGCGCTCCCTTTTACGTTGGCGTAGCGCGCCGGGGGTGCCCCGGCAAGGCTCAGAATTGCGACACCCAGGCGATGACGGCCGAAACCGTGACGATGCTGGCCGCCGTCGAGATCAGGATCGCCGCCGAGACACGGTGCGGAGCGACCCCGTAGTGCTGGGCCAGGATATAGACATTGCCCGCCACCGGCAGGGCGGCGGCGGCGATCATCACGCTGGCGGCATAGGGGTCCACTGGGAACAGGACCAGCGCCGAGATCGCCACGGCGCCCGGATGCAGCACCAGCTTGGAAAAGGACAGCCAGCCCGCGACCCGCATCCGCTCGGCCGATTTGGACGCCAGCGAGGCGCCGATGGCAAACAGCGCGCCGGGCGTGGCGGCGGCGCCGAGGATCGACAGGAAATCGTTCATCGGTGCAGGGATGGGCAGGCGGAGCGCCGACCAGCCCAGGCCCAGCACGATCGACACGATCATCGGGTTCTTCAGCAGGCCCAGCCCCACGGTGCGCAGGATGCCCAGCGACATCCGCCCGTCGCGCGCCCCGGTCACCAGGATCACGATCAGGCTGCCAAAGACGATCAGGTCCACCGCCAGCACCATCATCACCGGCCCCACCGCCGCCTCGCCCAGCAGCATCGCCAGCATCGGCACGCCCAGGAACCCCACATTACCGATCACCGCGCATTGCGCCTCGACTGCCGCCTCCTCGACGCTGAGCCGGCGGATGAGCGCCACGCCGGTGGCGACGAGATAAATCACCGCCGTGCCCCACAGATAGGCGGCGACGAAGGTCCAGTTCAGAACCTCGCCCAGGGTGAGGTTTGCCGAGAAGCGGAAAAGCATCGCCGAAAGGGCGAAGTAGAACACGAATTTCGTCAGGTAGGCCGTGGCCTCGGCGGTGAAAAAACCGCTGCGCCCGGCCCAGTAGCCGAGGCCGATCAACGCGAAAAACGGCAGGGTTTGCAACAGGATCGCCAGCATCGGATCTTGGTAGCATGCGCAGGGCGGGCGTCAATCGCGTTCGGCCGGGTTTCTGGCCGGCCAAACAGGGGGCTGTCTGCCCCCTCTTGCCCCGGGACAAGCCCGGAGCAATTCACCCCCAAGGATATTTTCCAACAGAAGAAGGGATTTCTTTACCATCGCGGGGCAGCCTTCTGGTGCGGCACAGGCGGGGACGCCGATGGCCGTAACAGGAGAAGCCCCCTGCCGCCTCATGCGCGCGCAGGGGGTGGATCGCCCTCGCCCCTTCTTCTGTTTCGAAATATCCCGGGGGAGTCGCGCGGAGCGCGACGGGGGCAGCGCCCCCAATCGCGCGTTCGCCGCCTCAACCGCTGCCGATCAGCACCCCGGCGCCGAAAACCAGCGCCCCGCCCACGACCACCTGGAAGGCGGCGCGGAGGAAGGGGGTGTCCATGTATTTCTTCTGGATCCAGGCGATTGCCCAGAGTTCGACGAACACCACGATCATGGCGATGATGGTCGCGGTCCAGAAATGCGGGATCAGGTAGGGCATCGCGTGGCCCAGCCCCCCGACCGCCGTCATCACGCCCGCCGCGATACCGCGCTTCACAGGCGAGCCGCGGCCGGAGATTTCGCCGTCGTCCGAGGCCGCCTCGGTGAAGCCCATCGAGATGCCCGCGCCGACCGAAGCGGCGAGGCCGACGAGGAAGGTCGTCCAGGTGTTCTGCGTCGCGAAGGCGGTGGCGAAGATCGGCGCCAGGGTCGAGACCGATCCGTCCATCAGCCCGGCCAGGCCCGGCTGCACCCAGGTCAGCACGAACTGGCGGTGCGCGGTGCGCGCCTCGCGTTCATGCGCCTCTTCGTGCAAATGTTCGCCGGTCAGCTGCTCGGCGGTTTCGCCATGGCCGGCCTCGGCGGCGGCAAGATCGCCCAACAGCTTGCGGGTCTCGGCGTCCTGGCTCTGCTCGGCGGCCTTTTCGTAGAAACGCTGGGCGTCGCGTTCCATCATCTCGGCCTCTTCGCGGATACGCTCGATCCCGAGGTTCTGCACCAGCCAGATCGGGCGGCGCGCATAGAAGCCCGAGACATGCTCGCGCCGGATCAGCGGGATCACCTCGCCGAAGCGGGCCTTGTGGCGGTCGATCAGGCGGCGCCGGTGCTCATCCTCTTCCTCGGCCATGCCGTCGAAGATGCGGGCGCTGTCGGGGTAGTCGCCGCGCAGCTGCTCGGCGTAGCTGCGGTAGATGCGCGCGTCGTCCTCTTCCGAGGAAATCGCCAGGGCGAGGATTTCCTGCTCTGACAGGTCAGAGAAACGGCGGCGCTGGGAAAAGCCGGGAATCATCGGGGGCTCCATATTTAGAATAATTCTAAACTATCTTCTGCGGCTTGCCGCGCAACCCCGAGAATGCCGCAGCCAGCCGATATTGCAAGAACTGAACCGAGTGGTTTAATGTTAACCCTCAGCAAGGGGACGCGATGAGCATCGAGACACGGGGCATCAAGAAGGGGCGCAAGTTCGGCCAGGTGCTGAACGGGGCACGGGCCGTTTTCCTGCGCGACGGCTTTGAAGGCGCCAGCGTCGACGAGATCGCGCGGGCGGCGGGCGTCTCCAAGGCCACGCTCTACAGCTATTTCGCGGACAAGCGCCTGCTGTTCATGGAAGTGGTCAAGCAGGAATGCGACCAGCAATCGCAGGACGCGATGGACGAGATCGACCGCGAGGCCCCGGTCGAGGCCGTGCTGGAGGCCGCCGCGCGCCACCTGCTGCGCTTCCTGCTGTCGGATTTCTCGCAGCGCGTGTTCCGCATCTGCGTGGCCGAGAGCGAACGTTTCCCCGAACTGGGGCGTGAATTCTACAATTCCGGCCCGGCGCATGTGCGCGCCGAACTGACGGCCTTCTTCGGCGAGGCGGTTGAGCGCGGCGAGCTGGCGATCGACGATCTGGGGCTGGCCGCGGACCAGTTCGCGGAGCTGTGCAAGGCCGACCTGCATGCGCGCCTGATTTTCGGGGTGAGCAACGGCTTCTCCGAAGAGGAGGTCGAGCGCGTGATCGCCGGCGCGGTGGGCATGTTCATGGCCCGCTACGGGGCCTAGTCGACCCGGCGCAGCTGCAGCTGGTTGCCCAGGTGGCGCGTCTCGAACCGCTTGAGTTCCTTCACCAGGTCGCTGAGCTTGCGCTTGCCGTAGGTCCGGGTGTCGAAATCGGGATTGTCGGCAGTGATGAACTGGCCGACCTGGCCCAGCGAATACCACTCGTCCTCCTGGTCGATCTTGTCCATCGCGCGCAGGATCAGGTCCACCGCCTCCAGCGGAGGCTTGTGGGCCGGTTTCTCGGCCGCCTTGCCTTTCTGCTGCGGCTCGGGCGTCTCGATCAGGTTCTCGATCATCACGAAGCGGTTGCACACGTTGCGCAGGGAAACCGGCGTTTTCGACTCGCCGATGCCGATCACGTCGAGGCCCTGTTCGCGGATGCGGCTGGCCAGACGGGTGAAATCGCTGTCCGACGAGACCAGAACGAACCCGTCGAACCGGCCGGAATGCAGGATGTCCATGGCGTCGATGACCAGGCCGATGTCAGAGGCGTTCTTGCCCTTGGTGTTGGCGGTTTCCTGGTGGGCCGTGAGCCCGAGGTCCAGAACCTTGGCGGCCCAGGGGTTCAGCCGGCTGGACGACCAGTCGCCGTAAACGCGCCGCAGCGCCGGTTCGCCGAAGGAGGTCACCTCCTTCAGGATCACCTCGGCATAGCGGGCGGGAATGTTGTCGGCGTCGATCAGGACGGCCAGAAGCGGGGGGGTGCGGTTTGGCATATCTGCTCTTTCGTTCTTGGGGCGCGCCCCGAGGGGCGCTCCCTTAAATACTTTCAATACGTTGCCCCATAGATGGGGGCTGGGGGCGGATTAGTAAACCACCACCGAGCGGATCGATTCGCCCGCGTGCATCAGGTCGAAGCCCTTGTTGATCTCGTCGAGGCTCAGCGTGTGGGTGATCATCGGGTCGATCTCGATCTTGCCCTGCATGTACCAGTCGACGATCTTGGGCACGTCGGTGCGGCCGCGCGCGCCGCCGAAGGCGGTGCCGCGCCAGGACCGGCCGGTGACCAGTTGGAAGGGGCGGGTCGAGATCTCGGCCCCCGCCGGGGCCACGCCGATGATGATCGATTCACCCCAGCCCTTGTGGCACGCCTCGAGCGCGGTGCGCATCACCTTGACGTTGCCGGTGGCGTCGAAGGTGTAGTCGGCGCCGCCCTTGGTCAGGTCCACCAGGTAGGGCACCAGGTCGCCCTCGACCTCGTTGGGGTTCACGAAATCGGTCATGCCGAAATGCTCGCCCATCGCCTTCTTCGCGGGGTTGAGGTCGACGCCCACGATCTGGTCGGCGCCGATCAGGCGCAGGCCCTGGATCACGTTCAGCCCGATGCCGCCCAGGCCGAAGACGATGGCGCGGCAGCCCGGCTCGGCCTTGGCGGTGTTGATCACCGCGCCCACGCCGGTGGTCACGCCGCAGCCGATGTAGCAGACCTTGTCGAAGGGGGCGTCCTCGCGGATCTTGGCCACCGCGATCTCGGGCAGGACCGTGTAGTTGGAGAAGGTCGAGGTGCCCATGTAATGCAGGATCGGGTCGCCATCGAGGGTCGAGAAGCGCGAAGTGCCGTCGGGCATCAGGCCCTGCCCCTGGGTGGTGCGGATCGACTGGCAGAGGTTGGTCTTGGGGTTCAGGCAGTATTCGCATTCGCGGCATTCGGGCGTGTAGAGCGGGATCACGTGATCGCCCTTTTTCACGCTGGTCACGCCGGGGCCGGTGTCCACGACCACGCCCGCGCCCTCATGGCCCAGGATGGCGGGGAACAGCCCCTCCGGGTCGGCACCCGAGAGGGTGAATTCGTCGGTGTGGCAGATGCCGGTGGCCTTGATCTCGACCAGCACTTCGCCCTCGCGGGGGCCGTCGAGATTGACCTCGGTCACTTCCAGCGGTTTGCCGGCCTGATAGGCCACGGCGGCACGGGTTTTCATGGGTTTTCCTTCCTTTTCGACTTGCCGCAAGAATGCGGGAAAGCCGGGCCGGGCGCAACGCCCCAACGCCCCCTTCAGCGCCGGGAGCGACGGCGGGCAGACTCGACTCCGGGGCGGGGTGTGGTAGACTTGAACAAAACAAGAACGCGCTGCCACCATGCCCCAACGCCGTCTCCTTTCCCTGTGGTTTCCGCGGCTGGCCGCCGAACGGGTGCTGCGCCTGGAGGGCGACCCCGGCGGCCCCTTCGCGGTGCTGCGCAACGAACAGAACAGCCAGGTGCTGGCCGCGCTGACCCCGGCGGCCGAGGCCGCGGGGCTGCGCCCGGGCCAGCCGCTGCGCGACGCCCAGGCCATGTGCCCCGATCTGCGCACGCGAATCGAGAACCCGCAGGCCGAGGCCGCCTTTCTGACCGCGCTGCGCCGCTGGGCGGGCAAGTTTTCCCCCTGGGTGGCCGAACTGCCGCCCGCGGGGCTGGTGATCGACCTGACGGGCTGCGCGCATCTTTTCGGCGGCGAAGAGGGGGCGCTGGCCCTGGTGCAGGAGGATTGCGCCGACCTGGGGCTGAGCGTGCGGGCAGGGCTGGCCGACACGCCGGGCGCGGCCTGGGCGCTGGCGCGGTTCGCCGGGCAGGGCGCGGCGGCGGTCCGCTCGGGCGACGCGATCGAGCAGGAGGCGCGGGCGACACGCTCGCGCGCCGCCAAGCGGCACTGGACGCGGGGCGGGGCGGCCCCCCTGCCCGATGCGCCCGACAACCGGCAGGCCGCCATCGCCGCGCCGGGCCAGACCCGTCAGGCCATCGGGCCGCTGCCGCTTTCGGCGCTGCGCCTGCCGGCCGAGACGGTGGCGGCGCTGGCGCGCCTCGGCCTGCGCCGGATCGACGACATCCTGGGCATGCCGCGCGCTGCGCTCTCGCGCCGCTTCGGGCGCGAAGTGGTGCTGTGGCTGGACCAGGCCCTGGGCGTGGTGCCCGAGCCGGTCTCGCCCGCGCGCCCGCCCGCGCATTTCGCGGTGCGCCTGACCCTGCCCGACCCCATCGGGCTGGAAGAGGACATCCTGGCCGGGCTCGACCGGCTGCTGCCACCGCTTTGCGAAAAGCTGCGTGAAAAGGGGCGCGGGGCGCGGCGTGTCAGGCTGCAGCTGTTCCGCGCCGACCACACCATGCAGAGCCTCGAGGTGGGCCTTGCCCAGCCCACGGCCGAGCCGGACCGCATCCGCCCGCTGCTGATGCTGAAGATGGGCGATGTGGAGGCGGGCTTCGGCATCGACCGGCTGCGGCTGGAGGCGCATGTGACCGAGCCCATCCATGCCCGCCAGTTCGCCGG
>Ga0207799_100521_pt1 | contig 12414 bp, 10 predicted proteins | sample TtanPargueraPR_4_FD_187742 | JGI IMG/M metagenome (GOLD analysis project Ga0207799, IMG submission 187742) | Aerobic enrichment media microbial communities from Bioluminiscent Bay, La Parguera, Puerto Rico - Tt and M2 (SPAdes) | ecosystem: Environmental > Aquatic > Marine > Unclassified ...
GGTGCCCAGCCGGTGGATACCGGCTTCATCGTGTTCAACCGTGCCAATTACCCGCATCTGACCGCGCTGTTCGACGAGCTGGACGTGCCGGTGGTGAAAAGCGACATGAGCTTCGGTGCCTCCTTCGACGGCGGGCGCTTCGAATACGGGCTGCGCAACCTGCGCGCGGTCTTCGCGCAGAAGCGCAACCTGGCCAACCCGCGCTTCGTGGCCATGCTGCGCGACGTTCTGCGCTTTAACGCGCGCGCGCTGGACGTGGCGCAGGACCCCGGCCTGACGATCGGCGGGATGCTGGAGCGGCTGGGCACCGGCGCGTGGTTCCGCGATCGCTACATCCTGCCGCTTTCGGGTGCGATCTGGTCCACGCCCTGCGCCCGGATCATGGATTTCCCCGCCCGCGCGCTGGTGCGCTTCTTCGACAACCACGCCCTGCTCAACCACACCGGCCAGCACCAGTGGTACACGGTGCAGGGCGGCTCGGTCGAATATGTGAACAGGCTGCAGGCGGCCTTGCAGGCAAAGGGGGTCGAGCTGCGCCTCGGCGCGGCGGTGGCAGGCGTGCGCCGCACCGGCATCGGGGCAGAGGTCAGGGCCCGCGGCGGCGATTGGGAGGCGTTCGACGAGGTGGTCTTGGCCACCCATTCCGACGACACGCTGGCGCTGCTGGCCGATGCCTCGCCGCAGGAGCGCGCGGCGCTGTCGGCGGTGCGCTACCAGCCGAACGAGGCGGTGCTGCATGCCGATGCCGCGCTGATGCCCCGCCGCCGTGCCGCTTGGGCAAGCTGGGTCTATACCGAAGAGCGCGGCAAGGCCGGCGAGCGAATCGACCTGACCTACTGGATGAACTCGCTGCAGCCGATCCCGCAGGACGACCCGATGTTCGTGACCCTCAACACCACCCGCCCCATCCGGGAGGAGCTGGTCTATGACAGCGTCACCTTCCGCCACCCGGTCTACGACCACGCGGCGCTGGCTGCGCAGGACAAGATCCGGGCCATGAACGGGGCGCGCGGCACGTGGTTCTGCGGGGCCTGGATGCGCAACGGGTTCCACGAGGACGGGTTCGCCAGCGCGGTGGAGGTGGCCGAGGCCATGACCCGCCTGCAGGACCGGGCGGCGGCGGCATGAGCGGCAGGGTCGAGCATATCCGGGGGGTGACCTTTCACGGGCGGCGCGGCGCGGTGCGCCATGCCTTCCGCTACGGGGTGGACTACGTGCTGTTCGATGCCGAGGACCCGGCACCGCGTGCCCCGCGGCTCTTTTCCCGCAACGCGCGCAACCTGTTTTCCGTATCCGACCGCGATCACGGCGGCCCGCGCGGCGCCGGGCGCGGGGCGTCCTGGGTGCGCGAATTGCTGGCCGGGCACGGCCTCGACAAGGCGGACGGGCCGATCCGGCTGCTGACCCAGCCGCGGGTGCTGGGGATGGCGTTCAACCCGGTCAGCTTCTGGCTCTGCCATGGCGCGGATGGCTCCTTGCGGGCGGTGATCGCCGAGGTGAACAACACCTTCGGCGACCGGCACAATTACCTCTGCGCCCATCCCGACCAGCGCCCGATTGGCCCCAGCGACCGGCTGCGGGCGCTGAAGGTGTTCCATGTCTCGCCCTTCCAGCCGATCGCGGGCGGCTACAGCTTCCGCTTCGACATCGGCGAAGAGCGGCTGGGCATCTGGATCGATTTTTCGGACGGGGCAGAGGGGCTTTACGCCACCCTGACCGGCCCGCGGAAACCGCTGACCAACCGGGCCATCCTCAGCGCCTGCCTGCGTCGCCCGTTCGGCGCGGGGCGGGTGCTGGGGCTGATCCACTGGCAGGCGCTGCGGCTGGCGCTGAAAGGAGCCCGCTACCGCGACCACACCCCGCCCCCCGCGCAGGAGGTGACGCGATGAGCGATCTGCTGATCTTCCTGGCCGGGATGGGGGTGGTGCTGGCCGCCGTCGCGCTGCGCAGCCGGTTGTGGGGGTTCACCGGCCAAAGCCCTGCGGATTACGCCGCCACCGTCCCCGCGTTCGACCTGCGAAAACACCTTTCCGGCCCTCTGCTCTGCGAGGGCGTGATCTACGGCCCCATGGGCCGGGTCACCTCGCGCTTCGTGGCGGACATGCATGCCAGCTGGCAGGGCAATACGGGCATCATGACCGAGGTGTTCCGCTACGACAGCGGGGCGATGCAAACGCGCCGCTGGGTGCTGACGCTGGCCAACGACGGCACCATCAGGGCCGCGGCGCCCGACGTGGTGGGCACGGGGCAGGGGCGGCAGGCCGGCGCGGCGGTGCGGCTGAAATACCGCATCCGCCTGCCCGAGGATGCCGGCGGCCATGTGCTCAATGCGGTGGACTGGATGTACCTGGCCGAGAACGGCACCATCATCAACCGCAGCCAGTTCCGCAAATTCGGAATCAAGGTGGCCGAGCTGGTCGCCACCATGCGCCCCAAGGAGGCCGCGTGAGGCGCTGGGCCGGAAAACGCTACTGGCTGGTCGGCGCCTCCGAGGGGCTGGGCCGGGCCCTGGCCGAGAGGATGAGCCGCGCCGGCGTCGAGCTGGTGCTGAGCGCGCGCAACGCCGGCCGGCTGGAGGCGCTGGCGGATCGCCTGCCCGGCAGGGCCTCGGCGGTGCCGGTCGACGTCACCGACAGCGCCTCGGTCCGTGCCGCGCGAGACGAGGTGGGCGAGATCGACGGCGTGGTGATCCTCTCGGGCGTCTATTGGCCGATGGCCGCGCAGGACTGGCACGCCGAACGGGTGGAGGCCATGTGCGACACAAATTTCACCGGCACCGCCCGCGTGCTGGGAACGGTGGTCCCCGGCTTTGCCGCGCGCGATTCGGGGCATGTGGTGCTGGTCGGCAGCCTGTCCGGCTTTCGCGGGTTGGCCGGGGCCACCGGCTATGCCGCCTCCAAGGCCGGCGTGATGGCGATGGCCGAGGCGCTTTACGCCGATCTGCGCGACACCGGCGTTGAGGTGCAGCTGGTCAATCCCGGCTTCGTCCGCACGCGCCTGACCGACAAGAACGATTTTCGAATGCCCTTCCGCATGGAGCCCGACGCCGCGGCCGGCGTGGTCTTTGCCCACATGAGCGCGGGCGGCTTTGCCCGCAGCTTCCCCGTGCCCTTCGCCTGGCTGTTCCGGCTGGGGCAGGTCCTGCCCGATTGGCTCTATTACCGCATCTTCGCCTAAGCCTCTTGTCTCCGCCCGCCGAAAAGGGGACAACTGAATCAGTTAGGACGGGAGGCGAAGCATGCTTGAAATCAGCCCCAGAAAAGTGGTGCACATCATCTTTCAGGCCCGCGAGCAAAGCGTGGGCGAGGCCGAGCTGCGCGCCTTCATCGATGCGCTGAACGAAGAGGAGCAGGCCAACCTTGTCGCGCTGACCTGGATCGGGCGCGAAACCTATGAGCCCGACGATTGGGAAGAGGCGCTGGCGACCGCCCGGGCCGAGGCCAGCACCCCCACCGCCGATTACCTGCTGGGCACACCGCTGTTCAGCGATTACCTCGAGGACGGTCTGGAAAAGCTGGGAATCTCCCCCACCGACGAGGAAGAGGAGTTCCTCTGAGCCTCAGGCCAGGTGGTCCACCACCTGCAGGTGCTGGGCCAGCCTGTCCACGTTTTCCATCCAGCGCGCGACCAGCTTCGGATCCCTGGGTGCGGCGCTGACGCCGGGGTGGATCTCGCGGTTCAGCACCGCCTCGACGGCCAGCGACACCGGCACCGAGACCAGCCGCGCCATCGCCGTGCCGCGCGCGTCGCCCCAGGCATCCATCACATAGGTCTTGTGATAGACCGTCTCGCCTGCGCGGCTGACCTTCAGCGCGACGCAGAGAACCACGCGGTCAGGCTCGCCCTCGTCATAGGCATTCTCGGCCCAGAACTTGTCCGACATCTCCTTCAGCCGCGCCTCGCCGGCCTCGCCCTCCAGCGTCTCGATCTCTTGGAACACGTCGGCCCAGGCGTCGGACCAGCCGTTCAGGCGCAGCGTGCCGCGCACGAATTCGCGCACGCGCCAGCCCGGTTCGAACCCGTATTCCTCCATGAAGGGGATCGAATCGCGGTTCGGGTAGACCTCGAAGGTCTCGGGCTGCGGCAGCGGCGCGGAATAGCTGCTGAGCGCGTCCCAGGGCCGGGACACCTCCAGTTCCGTGAAGCCGCGGATCGAGCGCGAGGGCGAGCGCAGCGCCTTCAGTACCCCCAGCGGCGACCAGCTGAACTTGTAGCGGAAGGCATTGGGGATCTTGGGCACGCCGCCGCAATAGGAAATGAACTCGAACTCGTTGTCGGGATGGTGCGCGCCCGAGGCGCGGTAATCGGCCATCAGCCAATGCGCCATCACGTGGTCGATCCCCGGATCCAGCCCCACCTCGTTGACCAGCGCCACGCCCGCCGTGCTGGCCGCGGCGTCGAGCGCGCGCATCTCGGGCGCGATGTAGCTCGACGAGACGAAATGCGCGCCCTGCGCGATGGCGCGTTTCGCCAGCGGCACGTGCCAGTCCGCGGGCAGCATGGAAACGATGACGTCGCCCTTATGCAGCGCGGCCTCCAGCGCGTCGATGTCGAAGGCGCGGATGCGGTCGGTCAGGTCGCCCACGGCCTCCTGCGCCTTGTCCACGGTCCGGTTCCAGACCGTCACCTCGTGGCCGGCCTCGATCAGCCGCCGCAGGCCGGGAATGGCCGAAAGGCCGGTGCCGCACCAGTGAATCGTCATCGTCTACCTCCTCAAATATCCTAGATATGCTTTTCGAATTCCGCCCTGGCGCGGCCCCAAACCCCCTGGTCCAGCGCCTCCAGCGTCATCAGCGAGGGCAGCAGCTGCGCGGCGTAGTCCTGCGAGCTTTCCACCGGCAGCAGCGAGGGCAGGTTGTCGATCGCCATCACGTCCAGCGGCGGGGCGTCATGCGCGCGCAGGACGGGGGCCTCCCAGCTGGTGGCGCGGTCGTAGACCGGGACCGGGTTGTAGTCGCTGTCGGGGTCGCAGGCGATGTCGCCGATGGCGGTCAGCTGCCGTTCGGCCCCCAGCGCCGAGCGCGGCACGAAGACCGGCGTGCCGGGCCGCGCGAGGATGCAGTTGAAGAACAGGTCATGGGTGAGGATCTCGGGAAAGGGGCCACCATGGGCGGTCTCGGCCATGTCCCACTTGGTGACCTCGATGCCCATCGCCTCGCACAGGTCGGCCGCGCCGGTACCCACGCGCCCCAGAGCGCCGATCACCAGGGCGTTGGGGCGTTTGCCGCCCGGCGCCAGCTCGGCCGCCAGATCGTCCAGGAGGGCCTCTTTGCCCGCATAGACGCCCACCGGGCCGCAGATCTCGCCGCGGTTCTGCGCCGCCCAGGCCTTCAGCGTGACCGCCGCACCCGCGTAGCCCGCCCAATAGCCGAAGGCCGCCACGCGGCGCCCGTCCTCGTCGACCAGGTATTCCAGGTCATAAAGCGTGCCGCCCCCGGTCTTGAACCGTTCCAGCAGCGCCTTGCCCGAATGCTGGCCCTTGAAGGCATGGCCGAACATGATGTGGCGGTGGCGCAGCGGGCTGCCGTCGGCGGGCAGTTCCTTCAGCCCGAAGATGATGGCGTCGGCGGGCGCCTCGGGCCAAACATTCTCGGGCACGATCTCGCAGCCCGCCTCGGCATAGCCGTCGATCGGGATCGCGCGCACCGAGCTTTCCTCGACACTCACCCGGATGCCCCTGTCGATCAGGGCCTTGGCGCCCTCGGGTGTCAGCCCGACCCGTTCCTCGTGCGGGCGCTGCTCGGCCCGGACCCAGAGATGTGTCATGCCTTGTCTCCTGTCACTTGCCCCTGTCCTAGGCCATCCACCCCCGCTTGCCAATGCGGCCGGGGGATTGAGCGCGGCCCGCCCGGGCGCTATCGCTGTGGGGACAACAGGAAAGGCCGTGCCATGACCCCCGATCCCGACCGTTTTCTCGCCGACCTCCACGCGCTGCGCCGCTTCGGTGCGCAAGGCAAGGGCGTGGTGCGCCCCGCCTATTCCGATCCCGACATCGCCGCCCGGCAATGGCTGGCAGATCGCATGGAAGAGGCCGGGCTGACCTTGCATGTGGACCCGGTGGGTAACCTCTTCGGCCTGGCCGAGGGGCCGAGCCTGCTGCTGGGCTCGCATTCCGACAGTCAGCCCGAGGGCGGCTGGCTGGACGGTGCGCTGGGGGTGATCGCCGCGCTCGAGGTCGCCCGCGCCGCGCGCGCGGCGGGCGGGCCGGCGGTGTCGGTCGTCTCCTTCCAGGACGAGGAGGGGCGGTTCGGCGTGACCACCGGCTCCAATGTCTGGGCCGGGGGGCTGACGCTGGCCGAGGCCGACAGGCTGACCGATTCCGCCGGCGTCAGCTTTGCCGAGGCGCGGGCGCGGATGGCTGACATGGTCACCGGCGATTTCATCGCGCCCGACCGCTTCACCGGCTTCATCGAGATGCATATCGAGCAGGGCCCGGTGCTGGACGACGCGGGTGAGGCGGTGGGCGTGGTCGGCAACATCGTGGGCATCCGCGACATGCGGATCACCTTCGAAGGGCAGCACAACCACGCCGGCACCACGCCGATGGCGGTGCGGCGCGATGCCTTCCAGGGCCTTTGCGCGTTTTCTCAGCGGCTGAACGCGCGGCTGGCCGATGTGGTCACGCCGCAGACGGTGTGGACCATCGGCCATGTCAGCCTCTACCCCAACGCGTCGTCCATCGTGCCGGGGCGGGCGACCTTTTCGATGCAGTGGCGCGATGGCGAGGCCGGGCGGCTGGCCGCGATGGAAGAGATCATCCGCGACACCGCCCGGACCGTCGCCGGGGAACGCGGGCTGGAGCTAGCCTACGGCCCGATGCTGGGGCTGGAGCCGGTGCAGATGGATGCCCGCCTGCAAGAGGCGCTGGCCGAGGCCGCCGAGGCCGAGGCGCCGGGGCGCTGGCGCCGCCTGCAGTCGGGGGCGCTGCACGACGCGACCAACGTGTCGGCGCATCTGCCCACCGCGATGCTCTTCGTGCCCTCGATCAACGGCATCAGCCACAATTTCGACGAGGACACGGCCGAGGCCGACCTGGTGGTCGGACTGAAGGTCCTGGCGGACGCGGTGGCGCGGCTGGGCTGAGCGGTCAGGACCAGCTCACATCGCCCAGGAAGATATATCCCGCCCCGTAGATCGTCTTGATCAGGCGCGGGTTCTTGGGATCCTCGTCCAGCTTGGTGCGCAGCCGCGAGATGCGCACATCCATCGCCCGGTCAAAGCTTTCGCCGGCCACGCCGCCTAAGGTCTCTTGCATCTGCTGGCGCGAGATCAGGCGCTTCGGCGCGTCGAGGAACAGCCGCAGCACCTCGCCCTCGGCATGCGAGAACGGAACCTCGCGCCCGTCGGGCGATTCCAGCACGTAGCGGTCGAAATGCGCGGCCCAGCCGTTGAAGCGCGCGGTCATCGCGGCATGCGGCGCCTCGCGCCCCTTGCGCAGGCGGGCGCGGACGCGGGCCACCACCTCGGCCGGATCGAAGGGCTTGATGATGTAGTCGTCGGCGCCCAGCTCCAGCCCGGTCACCCGGTCCTGCACCTGCGCGCGGCCCGAGATGATGATGATCGCCGCCCCCGATTCCAGCGCCAGCCGGTGCACCAGCGCCAGACCGTCGCGGTCGGGCAGGCCCAGATCGACGAGGCAGACATCGGGCGCGGTGCGCGACAGCGCGGCCTCGAACTCGGTCGCGCGGGCGAAGCTGGCGGTGCGGAAACCGGCCTCGCCCAGCGCCTCGGACAGCATCTGGCGGATCTGCGGCTCGTCGTCGAGGATGGCGATCATGGGGGCGCTCATGCGGCGGCCTCCGTGCTGAGGAACCCGGCCAGGGCGGATTCGGTGAAGGGCTTGGCGATCAGCGGGAAGCGCGCGGCGGCGGCGCGGCGGCGGTCGTCGCCGGGCGGCAGCGAGGTCATCAGCCGCATCGCCGCCGGGTGGCCCCTGTCGGCCAGCGCCTCCAGCAACTCGGGCCCCGTCCGTTCGCCGCCAAGGTTGATGTCTGACAGGATCAGCCCGATGCCGGGCAGGGCGGCCAGCGCCTCGGCCTCGTCGGCGCTTGCGGCCTCGATCACGTTGTGGCCGAGGCGGGTCAGCATCTCGCGCACGTTTTCGCGCAGTTCGGGCGAATCCTCGACCAGCAGGACGAGCTGCGGCTTGGCGGTCGCCTCGGCCCGGCGCAGCGGCAGGCGCAGGGTGACCTCGGCCCCGTTGCCGGTATTGGCCAGGCTCACCCGCCCGCCCGACAGCTTGGTCAGGTCATAGACCATCGACAGGCCCAGCCCCGAGCCCTCCTCCCCCTTGGTGGTGAAGAACGGGTCGAGCGCATGGGCCAGCGCGTTTTCGGAGAATCCCGGCCCCGTGTCGGCGACGCGCAGTTCCACCCAGGTGTCGCCCTGCGCCTCGGCGCTCAGCGTGATGGTTCCCGGCCTGGGCCCGATCGCGTCGCGCGCGTTGAAGATCAGGTTGAGCAGCGAATCCTGCAGCCCGCCCGCGTCCAGCATCAGGGGGGCCGGGAAGTCCCCCACCCGCAACTCCAGCGACACGTCCTCGGGCAGCGAGGGCTCGGCCAGCGTCCGCAGGTCGGACAGGAAGGCGGGCAGGTCGGTGGGCTCGGGCCGCATCTCGCGGTGGCCGGAGATCGAGGCGATCCGGTCCAGCAGCGCCCCGCCGCGATGGGCCGCGGCCTGGGTGGCCGCGATCAGCTCGCCCGCCTCGCCGGGGGGCACGATGCGCGACAGCCGGCTCTGCAGGCCCAGGATGATGGTCAGCAGGTTGGCGAAATCATGGGCGAGGCCCGAGGTCAGCTGCGCCGCCAGCTCGCGCTTGGCGGTCTGGGCCAGGGCGGCGCGGGCCTGGGTCTCCTCGGTCACGTCCATCGACAGGATGTAGACCCCGTTCACCGTGCCATCGGCGCCCTCGTCGGGGGTAAAGGCCGCGCGGATGCGCCGTCCGCTTTCCTCATGCCCGAATTCGAAGATGCTGGGCTCGCCCGCCATCGCGGCGTCGAGATGGGGGCGGATCTTGGCATAGGCCTCGTCCCCCAGCGCCTCGCGGCTGTGCATCCCGTCGATGTCGGAGGGGCGCGTGGGCATCACCGAGGTCAGCCGCCGGTTGGAATAGGTATAGCGCCCGTCGGGGCCGACATGGGCGATGTGGGCCGGCATCATCTCGGTCACCAGGCGGGTGCGCGCCTCCATCTCCGTCAGCTGGCGCTTGGCCTCTTCCAGCGCGGCGTTGGTGGCGGCGAGTTCCCGGTTGGTCTGGGCCAACTGCTCGGCATGGGCGAGGAGCTGGTCCGACAGCTCTTCCGACCGCGCCCGCAGCAGCCGTTCCTGCCGCTTGATCGCGGTGATGTCGGTATAGACGGTCACCCAGCCGCCCTGCGGCAGCGGGCTGCCCTCGACGCTGATGGTGCGGCCGTTGGCGCGGGTGCGCTCCATGTAATGCGGCTCGAATTCGAGGGCCTGGCGCACGCGGTCGGCGACGAACCCCTCGGGATCGTCGACCGGCCCGTATTCGCCGCTTTCCACCAGGTAGCGGATCGTGTCCTCGAAACCGGCCCCCGGCGAGACGAGGTGCTGGGGCAGGTTGAACATGTCGCGGAAGGGGCGGTTGCAGACGGCGAGCCGCAGGTCGCTGTCATAGATCGACAGTGCCTGCTGGATCAGGTTCAGCCCGGCCTCGGTCATCCGGGCGCGGTCGTTGTCCGGTGATGCCATCCGCAGTCCTCCCAGGGTCTCATGGCTAGCACCGGCAGCGCGGTCGGGAAAGAGGCAGCTGCGCCTGTAAGAATTCGTAAGGATTGGGAAAAAGTCAGGAAAAAATTGACCGTCACAGAGAAATGGTCACGCTATGTGAGCGCCAGAATCGCAGAAAAAACAGGTGGCGTCGTCGGGTAAACCGACGCAGGGAGGAGAAAACTTGGTATCTGAGACAGCGCCCACGGGCGAGCTGTGCTCGATTCCCGCGCTCTTGGCGCGGAATGCGAGACTGTACGGCGCAAGCCCCGCTTATCGTGAAAAGGAATTCGGGATCTGGCAGAGCTGGACCTGGATCGAGGCCGCCGAGGAAATCCGCGCCATGGCCGAGGGCTTCCTCGCGCTGGGCATGGAGCGGGGCGACTATGTCGCCATCATCGGCCGCAACCGCCCTGCGCATTACTGGGCGATGGTCGCGGCGCAGATGTGCGGCGCCATTCCCGTCCCGCTCTACCAGGACGCGGTGGCCGAAGAGATGGCCTATGTGCTGGAGCATTGTGGCGCCCGTTTCGTGGTCTGCGGCGACCAGGAGCAGGTCGACAAGGTGATCGAGGTCCAGGACCGGGTGCACTCGATCGAGCATGTCATGTACAACGACAAGCGCGGGATGCGGAAATACGACCATTCGCACCTGCACTGGCTGCACGACGTCCAGGCCGAGGGTCGCGCCGGCCATTCCCGTTTCGACGGCGAGCTGGACAAGCGCATCGCCGAGCTGGATTACGACTCGACCTGCGTGATGCTCTACACCTCGGGCACCACCGGCAAGCCCAAGGGCGTGGTTCTGTCGAACCGCAACATCATCGAAACCTCCAAGAACTCGGCCGAGTTCGACCACCTGAAGCATACCGACGAGGTACTGGCCTATCTGCCGATGGCCTGGGTGGGCGACTTCATCTTCTCCATCGGCCAGGCGATGTGGGCCGGGTTCTGCGTGAACTGCCCGGAATCGCCGGACACGATGATGACCGACCTGCGCGAGATCGGCCCGACCTATTACTTCGCTCCGCCGCGCATCTTTGAGACCATGCTGACCAACGTGATGATCCGCATGGAGGATGCCGGCCCGCTGAAAAAGCGGATGTTTGACCGTTACATGAAGCTCGCCCAGAAGGTCGGCCCCGCGATCCTCGACGGCAAGCCGGTCAGCGGGATGGACAAGCTCCGCTATGCGCTGGGCAACCTGTTCGTCTTTGGCCCGCTGAAGAATACGCTGGGCCTCAGCCGGGTCCGCGTGGCCTATACCGCCGGCGAGGCGATCGGCCCCGAGATCTTTGATTTCTACCGCGGTCTGGGGATCAACCTGAAACAGCTCTACGGCCAGACCGAGGCCTCGGTGTTCATCACCCAGCAGCCCGACCACGAGGTGCGTTCCGACACCGTGGGCGTGCCGAGCCCGGGCGTCGAGGTCAAGATCGGCGACAATGGCGAGGTCTACTACCGCTCGCCCGGCACCTTCGTCGAATACTACAAGAACGCCGACTCCACCGCCTCGACCAAGGATGCCGAGGGCTGGGTGGCCACGGGCGACGCCGGGTTTTTTGAGCCGGACACTGGCCATCTGCGGATCATCGACCGTGCCAAGGACGTGGGCAAGATGGCCGATGGCAGCCTGTTCGCGCCGAAATACGTCGAGAACAAGCTGAAGTTCTATCCCGACATCCTCGAGGTCGTGGTCTTCGGCAACGGCCGCGACATGTGCACCGCCTTCATCAATATCGACCTCACCGCCGTCGGCAACTGGGCCGAGCGCAACAACATCGCCTATGCCTCCTACCAGGAGCTGGCCGGCCACCCGCGCGTGCTGGACACGATCCAGGCGCATGTGGAGGAGGTCAACCGCTCGGTCGCCGAGGACGAGATGCTGTCGGGCTGCCAGATCCACCGCTTCCTGGTTCTGCACAAGGAACTGGATGCTGATGACGGCGAGCTGACCCGCACCCGCAAGGTCCGCCGCAAGATCATCGAGGAGAAATACGACGATCTGATCACGGCGCTCTACGACGGCTCGGCCAAGGTCTCGACCGAGACCGAGGTGACCTACGAGGACGGGCGCAAGGGCTCGATCAAGGCGACGCTGGAGCTGCGTGACGCCGCCGTGCAGGAGCCCCGGCACAGAAGGATGGCGGCGGAATGAACGACATGACCCAAGGCTACACCACCGCTGACGGCCGCAAGATCGGCGGGACGCTGATGGAGATGAAGAACATCACCCTGCGCTTCGGCGGCGTGGTGGCGATCAAGGATATCAGCTTCGACATCCACGAGGGCGAGATCCGCGCCATCATCGGGCCGAACGGCGCCGGCAAGTCCTCGATGCTGAACGTGATCTCGGGCTTCTACGTGCCGAGCGAGGGCGAGGTCTGGTTCCGCGGCCAAAAGCGGCCGCAGATGAAGCCCTACCAGGTGGCGCAGCAGGGCATCGCGCGGACCTTCCAGAACATCGCCCTGTTCAAGGGGATGAGCACGCTCGACAACATCATGACCGGCCGCATGACGATGATGAAATCGGGCATGGCAAGCCAGGCTCTGTGGTGGGGCAAGGCCCAGCGGGAGGAAGACGAGCACCGCGACAAAGTCGAGAGAATCATCGACTTCCTGGAAATCCAGGCGATCCGCAAGACGCCCGTCGGGCGGCTGCCCTACGGCCTGCAAAAGCGGGTG
>Ga0207799_100522_pt1 | contig 12378 bp, 9 predicted proteins | sample TtanPargueraPR_4_FD_187742 | JGI IMG/M metagenome (GOLD analysis project Ga0207799, IMG submission 187742) | Aerobic enrichment media microbial communities from Bioluminiscent Bay, La Parguera, Puerto Rico - Tt and M2 (SPAdes) | ecosystem: Environmental > Aquatic > Marine > Unclassified ...
CGCTTGCTGGTGATGCGGCCGGGCAGGGGGGCGAGCCCCGATTTCAGCGCACTCAGCGACAGCGCATGCGCGCGCTCGGGCTCCATCCGGTGGAACAGCGCGAGGCCCAGCTTCTCCAGCCCGCTCACAGCACGCCCTCCGGGAAGATATGGCCGGTGGCGCCCAGCGGCAGCGATTTGTCCCAGACCACGTCCTCCATCCGAAGCTCGCGGTAGAGATGCGGGAACAGCGCGCCGCCGCGCGAGGGTTCCCATTTCAGGGCCGCGCCCAGCGTGTCGGCCTCGATCGCCAGCAGCACCAGGTCGCTTTCCTCGGCGAAATGCTTGGCCGCGGTTTCGGCCACCTGCGCGGCGGTCGAGAAATGGATGAAGCCGTCGGCCAGGTCCACCGGCGCCCCGGCGGTGCGGCCCGCGGCGCGGAAGGCGTCCCATTCGGGGCGGCGGAGGATCTTGAATATCAGCATGGGGCTGACATGCCCGCTGACCGGCCCGCGGTCAAGCCGTCGGATGACCCTCCGTCAGGCAACCGGAGCGCGCGCATAAGCTTTGACAGAGCGGCCGGTGCGCGCAAAGCTGAGCGCATCGACCAATAGGAGGCATTACCATGCTCACCAAATTTCTGACCTCTGCCGCTGCCCTTGCGCTGACCGCGGGCGTGGCCTCGGCCGAATATTCGCTGACCATTCTTCATACCAACGATTTCCACGCGCGGTTCGAGCCGATCTCTAAATACGACTCCGGCTGCTCGGCCGAGGACAATGACGAGGGCAAGTGCTTTGGCGGCTCGGCCCGCTTGGTGACCGCCGTCGAGGAGGCGCGCACGCGCAGCAACAACGCCATCCTCGTCGATGGCGGCGACCAGTTTCAGGGCACGCTGTTCTACACCTATTACAAGGGCAAGGCCGCGGCCGAGATGATGAACAAGATGGGCTACGACGCGATGACCGTGGGCAACCACGAATTCGACGACGGCCCCGAGGTGCTGCGCGGCTTCATGGATGCGGTGAGCTTCCCGGTGCTGATGTCGAACGCCGATGTCTCTGGCGAGGCGCAACTCAAGGACAAGCTGCAGAAATCGACCGTGATCGAGCGCGGCGGCGAAAAGCTGGGCCTGATCGGCCTGACGCCGCTGGACACGCCCGAGCTGTCGAGCCCCGGTCCCAATATCGTCTTCACCGATCCGGCCGGCGCGGTTCAGGCCGAGGTGGACAAGCTGACCGCCGCAGGCGTGAACAAGATCATCGTGCTGTCGCATTCCGGCTATGAGGTGGACAAGCGCATTGCGGCCAACACCACCGGCGTCGACGTGATCGTGGGCGGCCATGACAACACCTACCTCTCCAACACCGCCGAAAACGCCAAGGGCCCCTATCCGACCATGGTCGGCAGCACCGCCATCGTTCAGGCCTATGCCTATGGCAAGTTCCTGGGCGAGCTGAACGTGACCTTCGACGACGCCGGCGTCATCACCGAGGCCACGGGCGAGCCGATCATCATGGATGCCGCCGTGACCGAGGACGCGGCCACCAAGGCCCGCATCGGCGAGCTTGCCCAGCCGCTGGACGAGATCCGCAACCGCGTGGTGGCCGAGGCCGCCGAGGCGATCGAGGGCGACCGCTCGGTCTGCCGGGCGATGGAATGCCCGATGGGCAATCTGGTGGCCGACGCCATGCTCGACCGGGTCAGGGATCAGGGGATCCAGATCGCCATCCAGAACGGCGGCGGCCTGCGCGCCTCGATCGACGCCGGCCCGGTGACGATGGGCGAGGTGCTGACCGTGCTGCCCTTCCAGAACACGCTGTCCACCTTCCAGACCACGGGCAAGACCGTTCTCGCGGCGCTGGAGAACGGCGTGAGCCAGGTCGAGGAGGGCGCCGGCCGCTTCCCGCAGGTCGCGGGCCTGAAATTCACCTGGGATCCGACCGGCACGCCCGGCGCGCGCGTGACCAGCGTGATGGTGCAGGAGGGCGACGCCTTCGTGCCCCTGGACCTGGACAAGACCTATGGCGTGGTGTCGAACAACTTCGTCCGCAACGGCGGCGACGGCTACAAGATGTTCGTCAGCGATGCGACCAACGTCTATGACTTCGGCCCCGACCTGGCCGATGTCACGGCGGAGTTCCTGGCCGCGAACGCGCCCTACCAGCCCTACACGGACGGCCGCATTTCGCAGTAACCGTCCGGGCCGGAGAACAGGCAAAGGAGAGGCGCGCCGGATCCCGGCGCGCCTTTTCTATTCGCCGGCGTTCCACCTGCGGGCCGCCGCGGCGATCCGTGCGCCGAAGCGGCGGGCGGTCTCCAGATCCCCCGGCTCGATCATCTGCGACTTGTCCCGCGACGAGGTCGCCATCAGGCCCAGCCAGCTGCCGTCGCGGTTGATCCCCGGGTTTCCGGGCTTCACCGGCGTGCCGATTTCGGCCTGCCCGACCCAGATCATGCCCATCTGCGCGGCAAAGACGGCCATGCGCTGCAGCGCGCTCAGCTTGTCGCCCGAACCGTGGGTCCCCACGGTGAACCCGGCGGCGATCTTGTCGGCCCATGGCATCTGGTCCCAGCGCTCCGAGGCCTGTTCGAGGAACAGGTCGAACCGCGCCGCGGTCGAGCCCATATAGGTCGGCGCGCCGAAAACGATGGCCCCGGCCGCGTCCAGCGCCTCCCAGTCGGGGGCGGTCATTTCGGTGATGTCGATGGGGCGCGCGTCGCACCCGGCCGCGCCCTCGGCGATGGCATGGGCCAGGCGCCGCGTGTGACCGGCGCCCGAGAAATAGGGCAGGCAGATGCGGTTTCGTGTCATGCGGCGACTGTGCGAGACCGCGGCGCGGCTGACAAGCCCGGAGGTGCGGTCATCCCAGCAGGTCCGGCCGCAGCACCATGACCGCCCCCAGCGCCAGCAGCACAACGCCGCCGATCAGGTGCGAGACCCGCGCATAGCGCCCCGTGGTGGCGACCGCGCGCAGGGTCAGCATGGCGATCACGAAGATCGCCGCGTCGTCCAGCAGGAACACCGCGAGATAGAGCGCCAGATAGCCGTAATAGGCGGTTTTCGGCAGGTCGTGCATGCTCAGGATCTGGGTGTAGACCGCAGGCACGCCGGCCGAGCAGACCAGCTCCACCAGGTTCACCGCCACGGCCAGCGCCGCCACGCCCAGGGCGGCCACCGGCAGGCTGGGCTGCGCCACCATCCGGCCAAAGGCATCCCGGATGCGCCGGCGCTGGTTGCCGGGGGTGACGCGGCAGACCCCCTCGGGGTTGGTCCAGAACTCGCGCAGGTAATAGCCGCCCGCGCCGATCGCCAGCGCCCCGATGGCCAGCCGCAGCCAGGTTACCGCGCCCAGCCAAAGCACCACGTTCAGCCAGGCGGCCATCACCGCGAAATACATCGCCCCCGTGGCGCCGAGGAAGACCAGCCCCAGCACCCACATCCGCCGGCTGTCCTGCACCCCCAGCAGCAGGCCGATCAGCAGCGCCAGAACCCACATGGCGCAGGGGTTGAACCCGTCGACGCCCCCCAGCACGACGGTCAGGACGGGCAGCGACAGCCCCCGCAGGCTGACCTCGCCCAGCAGCGGCAGGGTGATGCTGTCCGGCGCGGCGGCCCCGCCGACGGGCTCTGGCGGCGCGCGGTCCGCCCGCAGTTCGGCCACCAGGTCGCGGCAGGGGGCGGTGCGGCAGCGCGCGATCATCTCGGCATAGCGTTCCCGGCTGGCCGGGCGGGAAAAGCCCAACTCATGTGCCGCTCCGATCACCACCAGCGGCACGGCGGAGCGTTGCAGCCCCAGCGCCCGGACCGTGTCGCGGAAAAGGGTGTTCATCTCGCGCGAGGTTCCCAGTTCCAGCAACTCGACGCGCAAGTCCGGGTCGGTCGCCTCCATCTCCGCCAGCGCGGCCTTGGCCGAGGCGCAATAGGGGCAGCCCTCTTGCCAGAACACATGCGCGGTCACCTCCTGCGCCAGCGCCGGGCGCAGGGCGCCGAGCAGCAGCAGAAGGAAACCGGCAAGGGGCAGAAGGCGCATGATCGGTCTCTGATGTCGTCGCTTCGCGGGATGGGGAGAGCCTAGCCGCGCGCGGTGGCGGCGCCTTGATCCCGGTCAAACGCGCCGCTGGCCAAGGCGTGGCGCCGCGCCTAGGCTGGCGGGCATGTGCGGACGGTTCTCGATCACCCTGCCCGATGACGCCATGGCGCGGCTGTTCCAGGCCGTGCCCGCCAACGACCTGCCGCCCAACCCGAATTACAACGTCTGCCCCACCAACCCGGTCGCCACCGTCACCAGCGACGCCGGCCAGCGCCACCTGCGGCCCATGCGCTGGGGCTTCATCCCGCAGTGGTACAAGACGCCCGCCGACGGCCCGCTGCTGATCAACGCCCGGGCCGAGACCGTCGCCGAGAAACCCGCCTTCCGCGCCGCCTGCCGCGAGCGGCGCTGCCTGATCCCGGCCAGCGGGTTCTACGAATGGTCCAAGGGCGAGGGCGGCGCGCGCCTGCCCTGGTACATCCACCGCGCCGACGGCGCGCCGCTGGCCTTCGCCGGGGTCTGGCAGGACTGGGAGCGCGAGGGCGAGCGCCTGACCACCTGCGCCATCGTCACCACCGGCGCCAATGCGCCCATGCGCGCCGTCCACCACCGGATGCCGGTGATCGTGGAAGAGGGCGACTGGCCCCTGTGGCTGGGCGAGGCAGGCAAGGGCGCGGCCCGTCTGATGCATGCTGTCGCCGACGACGTGTTGACGTTCTACCGCGTCGACCCGCGGGTGAATTCCAACCGGGCCAGCGGGCCCGAGCTGATCGAACCGCTGGAAGAGGGCGATTGATCTGGACGCCGGCCGGCGCTGGTTCATTCGAAACAGACAACAGGGATATCCAGAACGGACGCCCGGGGCGCGCGGCGGCCCGGGCAGCGCCCGCCCCCGCCCCCAGGGCGGGCGCTTCTCGCCCACCCTCGGGTCGGGCGCCGCCCTCTGTCGAAACGCGAAACGCCCCGCGCGGCGGCGGGGCGTCTGCAATTCCTTCGCGGGGATCACTTCCGCTTTTTCGGCGGCATCAGGTCGGTGATGGTGCCCTCGAACATCTCGGCGGCGAAGTTCACCGTTTCGCTCAGCGTCGGGTGCGGGTGGATGGTATGGCCCAGGTCCACCGCGTCTGCCCCCATCTCGATGGCCAGCGCCACCTCGGCGATCAGGTCGCCCGCATTGGGCCCCACGATCCCCGCGCCGATCACCCGGTCGTCGCTTTCGTCGAAGATCAGCTTGGTCAATCCCTCCGACCGGCCCAGGCTCAGCGACCGGCCCGAGGCCGCCCAGGGGAACACCCCCTTGCCCACCTTGAGGCCTTCGGCCCTGGCCTGCGCCTCGGTCAGGCCCACCCAGGCCACCTCGGGGTCGGTATAGGCGACCGAGGGGATCACCCGCGCATCGAAGAAACGCTTGATCCCGCAGGCCACCTCTGCCGCGACCTTGCCCTCGTGCACCGCCTTGTGCGCCAGCATCGGCTGGCCCACCACGTCGCCGATGGCAAAGATATGCGGCACCCCGGTGCGCTGCTGGTTGTCCACGGGGATGAAGCCGCGCTCGTCCACCGCCACGCCGGCCTTCTCGGCGCCGATCAGCCTGCCGTTGGGCCTGCGCCCCACGGCCACCAGCACCTTGTCGAAGACGTCGGTGCTGATCTCGCCCTTGTCATCCTCGAAACTGACCTTCAGGCCATCGTCCAGCGCCTCGACCGCGGTCACCTTGGTCTTGAGCAGGATCTTTTCGTAGCGCCCCTCGATCCGCTTGTGCAGCGGCTTGACGATATCCTTGTCGGCACCGGGGATGATCTGGTCCATCAGCTCCACGATGGTCACCTGCGCGCCGAGCGCGTCATAGACCGTGGCCATCTCCAGCCCGATGATCCCGCCGCCCAGCACCAGCAGGCGCCCCGGCACCTTCTCCAGCGCCAGCGCGCCGGTGGAATCGATCACCCGCGGGTCGTCATGCGGGATGAAGGGCAGGGTCACGGGTTCGGACCCCGCGGCGATGATGCACTGGTCGAAGCTGACCGTCGTCACGCCCTCGTCGCCCTGAACCTCGATCATGTTCGGCCCGGCGAAACTGCCGTAGCCCTTGAGCACCTGCACCTTGCGCCCCTTGGCCAGGCCCGACAGACCGCCGGTCAGCTGCTTGACCACGCTGTCCTTCCAGCCCCGCAGCTTGTCGATGTCGACCTCCGGCCTGGCAAAGGAAATGCCGTGCTCTGCCATTTCCTCGGCCTCGGTGATCACCTTGGCGGCGTGCAGCAGCGCCTTGGAGGGGATGCAGCCCACGTTCAGGCACACCCCGCCCAAGCTGTCGTCCTTCTCGATCAAAATGACCTTCTTGCCCAGATCGGCCGCGCGGAAGGCGGCGGTGTAGCCGCCGGGCCCCGAGCCCAGAACGACCACCTCGCCATGGATATCGCCTCTGCTGGTCGCGGCGCCGGCGGCGGCCACGGGCGCAACCGCCGCGCCTGCGGCCGCGGCCGGGGCGGCCTCGACGGCCGGCTCGGACGCAGCCCCCTCCAGCACCATGATCACAGTGCCCTCGGACACCCTGTCGCCCTCGGCGACCCTGATCTCCTTGATTACGCCTGCGGCGGGCGAGGGCACCTCCATGGTGGCCTTGTCGCTCTCCAGCTCGATCAGCGGGTCCTCGGCCTCCACCGTGTCGCCCACCGACACCAGGATGCCGATCACCGGCACATCCGTGAAATCGCCGATATCGGGAACTCTGACTTCCATGACCGCCCCCTTACAGCATCAGCCGGCGCACATCGCCGAGCAGGTGTTTCAGCGTCGCACAGAAGCGGGCCGCCAGCGCCCCGTCGATGGCGCGGTGGTCGTAGCTCAGGCTCAGCGGCTGCATCAGCCGCGGCACGAACTGTTCGCCATCCCAGACCGGCGCCATCTTGGCCCGCGTCAGGCCGAGGATCGCCACCTCGGGCGCGTTCACGATGGGGGTGAACGAGGTGCCGCCGATGCCGCCCAGCGACGAGATGGTGAAGCTCGCCCCCTGCATCTCCTCGCCCTTCAGCTTGCCCTCGCGGGCCTTGGCCGACAGTTCGCCCAGCTCCTTGCTGATCTCGATGATCCCCTTGCGGTCGGCATCGCGGATCACCGGCACCACCAGCCCGTTCGGCGTGTCCGCGGCGAAGCCGATATTGTAGAAATCCTTCTTGATCAGCTTGTCGCCGTCGGGGTGGAGAGAGCTGTTCACCTCCCAATGCGCCTTCAGCGCCGAAACGCTGGCCTTGATCACGAAGCTCAGCAGCGTGACGCGGTAACCCTCCTGCTTGGCCGCCGCATCCAGCTCGCGCCGGTAGGCGTCGAGATCGGTGATGTCGGCCTCCTCGTTATGGGTGACATGCGGGATGTTCAGCCACGAGCGGTGCAGCGCGGGGCCCGAGATCTTCTTGATCCGGGACATCTCCACCTCTTCCACGGGACCGAATTTCGAGAAATCCACCGCCGGGATGGGCGGGATGCCCATGCCGCCCTGCGTGCCCCCGCCCGAGGTGGTGGCAGGCGCGCTGGCGGCCTTGAAATAGGCCGTCACGTCCTCGCGCAGGATGCGGCCCTTGCGGCCGCTGCCGTTCACCTGCGCCAGGTCCACCCCCAGGCTGCGGGCAAAGGCGCGGACGGAGGGCGAGGCATGGGCCTTGCCGAAGCCCGCGTCGGTCACCGGCGCAGGGGCCGGGGCGGGCGCGGCCGCCGGGGCAGGGGCGGGCGCCGCAGGGGCGGCCGCGGGCGTGGCGGCCTCGATGGCCGGCGCGTCCGCGCCCCCCTCACCTTCGAGGATCAGCAGCAGCGACCCCTCGGAGACCTTGTCGCCCTCTGCGACCCGGATCTCGGCCACCTTGCCGGCCGTGGGGCTGGGCACCTCCAGCGTGGCCTTGTCGCTTTCCAGCTCGACCACCGGGTCTTCCTCGGCGATCACCTCGCCCACCGAGACCAGGATGCTGACGACGGGGACGTCCGAGAAATCGCCGATATCGGGAACCTTGACTTCAATGCTCATGGATACTGTCTCCTCTCGCCCGCCGGTCACACCAGCCGGGGGTTCGGCTTGTCGCCGTCAATGTCGTATTTGCTCAGCGCCTTTTTCAGAACGTCCTCGCCGATCGCCCCCTCGCGGAAAAGATCGACCATGGCGGCCGCGGCGATGTGGTTCGCGTCCACCTCGAAGAAGCGGCGCAGGTTCACCCGGCTGTCCGAGCGCCCGAACCCGTCGGTGCCGAGCACCGTGTAGCGGCCCGGCACGCAGGGGCGGATCTGCTCGGCATAGTTCTTCATGTAGTCGGTGGCGGCGATGAACGGCCCCTTGGCGCCCTGCAGCAGCTCGACGACATAGGGCTTGCGCTCCTCGGCCAGCGGGTTCAGGCGGTTCCAGCGCTGGGCGTCCTGGCAGTCGCGCGCCAGCTCGTTGAACGAGGTGGCCGACCAGATATCCGCGGTCACGCCGAAATCGGCCTTCAGCATCTCGGCCGCCTTGATCGCCTGTACCAGGATGGTGCCCGAGCCGATGAGGTTCACGTGCTTCTTGCCCGGCCGCGCGGTCTTCTGCAGCCGGTACATGCCCTTGATGATACCCTCCTCGGCGCCCATGGGCATGTCGGGGTGGCTGTAGTTCTCGTTCATCAGGGTGAGGTAGAAGAACACGTCCTCCTGATCGGCATACATCCGCTGCAGCCCGTGCCGCACGATCACCGCCACCTCGTAGCTGAAGGTCGGGTCGTAGCTGATGCAGTTGGGGATGGTGCCGGCCAGGATGTGGCTGTGCCCGTCCTCGTGCTGCAGCCCCTCGCCGTTCAGCGTGGTCCGCCCCGCGGTGCCCCCCAGCATGAAGCCGCGCGCGCGGCTGTCGCCCGCGGCCCAGGCCAGGTCGCCGATCCGCTGGAAGCCGAACATCGAGTAGTAGATGAAGAACGGGATCATCGGCACGCCATGCGTCGAATAGGACGTGGCGGCGGCGATCCAGTCGGCCATGGCGCCGGCCTCGTTGATGCCTTCCTGCAGCACCTGGCCGGTCTGGGCCTCCTTGTAATACATCATCTGGTCGGCATCCTCGGGGGTGTAGTTCTGCCCCAGCGGGTTGTAGATGCCGACCGAGCGGAACAGCCCCTCCATTCCGAAGGTGCGGGACTCATCCGGCACGATCGGGACCACCTGCTTGCCGATCTGCTTGTCGCGCAGCAGCGTGGTCAGGATGCGGACGAAGGCCATGGTGGTAGAGATTTCGCGCTCGCCCGTGCCCTTGAGCTGGGCCTCGAACTTCTCCAGCGGCGGGATCTCCAGCCTGGGCGCGTCGCGCCAGTTCCGCTTGGGAAACTCGCCGCCCAGTTCCTTGCGGCGCTCAAGCAGATAGGATTTCTGCGCGTTGTTCAGCGCCACGAAGGGCGCCTTGGGCAGGTCCTCGTCGCTGACCGGGATCTGGAAGCGGTCGCGGAAGGCGCGCAGCTGATCCTCGGCCATCTTCTTTTGCTGGTGGGTGGTGTTCTGGCCCTCGCCGGCCGTGCCCATGCCGTAGCCCTTGACGGTTTTTACAAGGATGCAGGTGGGCTGGCCTTCGGTTTCGGTGGCGCGCTTGAAGGCGGTGTAGACCTTCTGCGGGTCATGCCCGCCGCGGCGCAGGGCCCAGATCTGCTCGTCGCTCCAGTCCTCGACCAGCGCGGCGGTCTCGGGGTATTTGCCGAAGAAATGCTTGCGGATATAGGCGCCGTCCTTGGACTTGAAGGTCTGGTAGTCGCCATCCACCGTTTCGTCCATCAGCTGGCGCAGCCGGCCGGTGGTGTCCTTTTCCAGCAGCTCGTCCCAGCCCTTGCCCCACAGCAGCTTGATCACGTTCCAGCCCGAGCCGCGGAAGGTGCCCTCCAACTCCTGCACGATCTTGCCGTTGCCGCGCACCGGGCCATCGAGGCGCTGCAGGTTGCAGTTGATGACGAAGATCAGGTTATCCAGCCCCTCGCGCGCGGCCAGCGAGATCGCGCCGAGCGATTCCGGCTCGTCCATCTCGCCGTCGCCGAGGAAGCACCACACCTTGCGGTCGTCCGCGTCGATCAGGCCGCGGTTGTGCATGTATTTCATGAACCGCGCCTGGTAGATCGCCATCAGCGGGCCGAGGCCCATGGAGACGGTCGGGAACTGCCAGTAATCAGGCATCAGCCAGGGATGCGGGTAGGAGGACAGGCCGCCGCCTGCCACCTCGGAGCGGAAGTTTTCCAGCTGCTCCTCGCTGATCCGGCCCTCCATGAAGCTGCGGGCGTAGATGCCGGGCACCACATGGCCCTGGAAGAACACCAGGTCGCCGCCGTGGATCGCGGATTTCGAGCGCCAGAAATGGTTCAGACCCACGTCATACATGCAGGCCGAGGACGCGAAGGAGGCGATATGCCCGCCGTATTCGCTGCTTTCCTTGTTGCGCCGCACCACGGTCGCCATGGCGTTCCAGCGGTTGATGGTGCGGATGCGCCATTCCATTTCCATGTCGCCGGGGATTTCCAGCTGGTCGTCGACCGGGATGGTGTTCTGGTAGGGCGTGGTGGCCGAGAAGGGCAGGGTGGCGCCGGCGGCGCGGGCCTGCTGCACGGCCTTGTCCAACAGGAAATGCGCGCGGTTCGGCCCGTCGCGCTCGATCACATCGGCAATGGCGTCCTGCCATTCCTGGGATTCGACAGGGTCGAGATCCTCCGGCAATTCCGACATCGTCACCTCCTCCTCGGGTTCTGGATCGGTTGCCGGGGTTTATAGTTTAACGCTGAACTAAATTGCTAGGGCGTAAAATGCATGGCAGCCATGAATGGGCGCAAGCGCCTGCGTGGGCCAAGAAAAAAACCGGCCCTCCCGCTGGGAAACCCGCGCGGGAGGGCCGGAAAGTGTAGGTCATTAAACTATTTGATTCGGACCGGGGTCACAGGCAGTCGCGGATGCGCCCGATCGCCTTTTCGATATTTTCCAGGCTGTTGGCGTAGGAGAACCGCAGATACCCCTCGCCCCAGGCGCCGAAGGAGGTGCCGGCGATGGTGGCCACGCCGGCCTCGTTCAGGAACCTGTCCTGCGCCTCGCGCGCGCTGAGCCCGGTTTCCTGGATATTGGGGAAGGCATAGAACGCCCCGGCCGGGTCTGCGCAGCGCACGCCGGGAAGATCGTTCAATGCTTCAACGATAAAGGCGCGGCGCTGGTCGAACTCTGCCACCATCGCCTCGACCGCGTCCTGCGGGCCGGTCAGCGCGGCGATGCCGGCATATTGGGTGGCGGCGTTGACGCAGGAATGGTCGTTGATGCACAGCCGGATGGCGTGATCGACCATCGGGTCGGGCCAGACCGCGTAGCCCAGCCGCCAGCCGGTCATGGCATAGGTCTTGGACCAGCCGTCCAGCATGATCAGCCGGTCGCGGATCTCGGGATATTGCAGCAGGCTGACATGCTCGCGCCCGCCATAGAGCATGCGCGAATAGATCTCGTCGGACAGGATCGCCACGTCGGGATGCGCCTCCAGCCCCTTCACCAGCTTGTCGATCTCTGCCTTGGGCGTCACGCCGCCGGTGGGGTTGGCGGGGTTGTTGAGGATGATCAGCCGCGTGTTGGGCGTGATCTGGGCCAGAACCGCCTCGGCGTCGAAGGCAAAGCCGCTCTCTTCGGACAGCGCGATCGGCACGGGCGTGGCCCCGGAATAGCGGATCACGGATTCGTAGATCGGGAAACCGGGGTTGGGATACATGATCTCGGCGCCGGGCTCGCCGAACATCAGGACGGCGAAGAACATGGTGGGCTTGCCGCCGGGCACCACGACCACGTTGTCGGGGTTCACCTCGACGCCGTGGCGGGCGTTCAGATCGGCGGCCACGGCCTCGCGCAGCTCGGGCAGGCCGTTGGCGGGGGTGTAGCCATGCGCGCCGTCGCGCAGCGCCTTCACCCCGGCCTCGACGATATGCTCTGGCGTGCGGAAATCGGGCTGGCCGATGCCGAGATTGATGATGTCCTGGCCCTGCGCGGCCAGCTTGTTGGCGCGGGCCAGAACCTCAAAGGCGGATTCGGTGCCGAGGCGGTGGATGGATGGGGCGAATTGCAGCATGTGGTCCTCCCTGAAACTCGCATCGCCCTAGCAGAAAGCTGGGGGCGTGGAAACTGGGCGTGGCCCGCCTGCCCTCAGATCTCCATCCAGATCGTCACCGGCCCGTCATTGACCAGCGAGACCTTCATGTCCGCGCCGAAGCGGCCGGTTTCGGTCGCGATCCCCTCGGCGCGCATCCGCTCGGCGAAATAGTCGTACAGGCGCTCGCCCTCGGCCGGTGGCGCGGCGGTGGAAAAGCCGGGGCGGTTGCCGCGCGAGGTATCGGCGGCCAGCGTGAACTGGCTGACCACCAGCGCCG
>Ga0207799_100523_pt1 | contig 12270 bp, 11 predicted proteins | sample TtanPargueraPR_4_FD_187742 | JGI IMG/M metagenome (GOLD analysis project Ga0207799, IMG submission 187742) | Aerobic enrichment media microbial communities from Bioluminiscent Bay, La Parguera, Puerto Rico - Tt and M2 (SPAdes) | ecosystem: Environmental > Aquatic > Marine > Unclassified ...
TGGCGGGGAAAGGAGCCCCGCCGATGATCGACCCCAAGCATATCGCCGACCCCAACCCCATCCGCCCCCAGGAGGACCGCAGGCTGGGCAAGTCCGAGCTGCGGCACCTGAAGCTGGCGCAGGAGGCGGTGATGCGGCTGCACATGTTCGTCTACGGCCGCGAGATGGAGGCGCTGCATGTGCCCGAGGCCTGGCACGCGCTGCCCGAGCTTTACCCGGCCCAGCCCAAGAAGGTGAGGGTGACCCTGCTGCTGGAGGAGCCGGTGGCGAAATTCTACCGCGCCAACGGGCGGGGCTACCAGGCGCTGATCAACGACGTGCTGAAGGCCTATGCGCAGCTGCGGCTGGCAAAGGTGATCGAGGGGATCGAGGACCGGGGGCCGGGCGGGGAGGCGGTGTAGAGAGGCGCTGTCCGTTTGCTTGCCCGGATCGCTTGCGATCCGGGCCGCGCCCGACCCGCCCCCAGGGCGGGCGCGATTTGCGCCCACCCTCGGGCCGGTCGCAGCCCTCTGTCGTGCAGGGCATCCTTGTTGACCGGAACGGTGGCCGGGCCCAGAGTCGGCCCATGATCAAGGGCGTTCTCATCGATCTCTCCGGCGTGCTCTACGTGGGCGACGCGGCTCTGCCCGGCGCGGCGGAGGCGCTGGCGCGGCTGGAGGCGGCGGGGCTGCCGGTGCGGTTCGTGACCAACACCACGCGCAAGACGAAACCGGCGCTGCTGGCGCAGCTGGGGCGCCTTGGCCTGCAGGTGGCGGCGGAGGATGTGTTCACCCCGGCGCAGGCGGCCTGCGACTGGCTGGCGGCCGAAGGCTATGCGCCGCATCTGCTGGTGCACCCCGGGCTGGAGCCCGATTTCGCGGATTGTGCCACTGTGGGGCCGAAGGCGGTGGTGCTGGGCGATGCGGGGGCGTTCTTCGACTATGCCCGGCTAAACGCGGCCTTCCGGGCGATCGCGGGCGGGGCGCCGTTCCTGGCGCTGGCGGCGAACCGGGTGTTCAAGGACGCCGATGGCGAGCTGAGCATGGATGCCGGCGCCTTCGTCGCGGCGCTGGAATATGCCAGCGGGGTGAAGGCGGAGCTTCTGGGCAAGCCCGCGCCGGCGTTCTTCGCCGCGGCGGCGGCGAGCATGGGGGTGGAATTGGCGCGGGTGGCGATGATCGGGGATGACGCCGAGGCCGATGTGGCAGGCGCGCTGGCGGCGGGGGCCGGGGCGGGCGTTCTGGTGCGGACGGGGAAATACCGGGAGGGGGACGAGACGCGGGTCTCGCCCCGGCCGACGGCGGTGGTGGAGGGGATCGCGGAGGCGGTGGAGCTAATTCTGCGCCTGGACTGAAGACGGTCTGGCCCGGGGCGACCAGCCCCGGGCCGCGCCCGACCCTCCCCCGGGAGGGCGCATTGGCGATGTCGTGACCCGCTCGGGGCGCGTTCGGGGCTTTTCGGATAAAGCGCGGACCACAGGCGGAGCGCGGCGCCCGCTCAGGGTCGGGCGCGGCCCTCCGTGGCCTGTGGGGACGCTGCCTAGCGGGTGAACTTCTTATACTTCACCCGCTTGGGCTCCACGCTGTCGGGGCCGAGGCGGCGGATCTTGTCTTCCTCGTAGGCCTCGAAATTGCCCTCGAACCACTCCACATGGGCCTCGCCCTCGAAGGCCAGGATGTGGGTACAGAGCCGGTCGAGGAAGAAGCGGTCGTGCGAGATGATCACGGCGCAGCCGGCGAAATCCTCCAGCGCCGCTTCCAGCGCCTGCAGGGTTTCGACGTCGAGGTCGTTGGTCGGTTCGTCGAGCAGCAGCACGTTGCCGCCCGCGCGCAGCAGCTTGGCCATGTGCACCCGGTTGCGCTCGCCGCCCGACAGCAGCCCCACCTTCTTCTGCTGGTCGCCGCCCTTGAAGTTGAAGGTGGAGCAATAGGCGCGGGAGTTCACCTCGGCATCGCCCAGCTGGATGATGTCGAGCCCGTCCGAGACCTCTTCCCACACCGTCTTGTTGGCGTCGAGCGCGTCGCGCGACTGGTCGACATAGGACAGCTCGACCGTGTCGCCGAAGGTGATCGCGCCCTCGTCGGGCTGCTCCTGCCCGGTCAGCATGCGGAACAGGGTGGATTTGCCGGCGCCGTTGGGGCCGATCACGCCGACGATGCCGCCGGGCGGCAGGGCGAAGGTCAGGTCCTCGATCAGCAGGCGGTCGCCGTAGCCTTTCTTGAGGTTTTCGACCTCGATCACCTTGGAGCCAAGGCGCGGGCCGTTGGGGATGATGATCTGGGCGCGGCCGAGCTTTTCGCGCTCGGACTGGTTGGCCAGTTCCTCGTAGGCGTTGATCCGGGCCTTGGACTTGGCCTGGCGCGCCTTGGCGCCGGCGCGGATCCATTCCAGCTCGCGCTCCAGCACCTTCTGGCGGGACTTGTCCTCGCGGCTCTCCTGTTCCAGCCGCTTCGCCTTCTGTTCCAGCCAGGCGGAATAGTTGCCCTCGTAGGGGATGCCGCGGCCGCGGTCGAGTTCCAGGATCCAGCCGGTGATGTCATCGAGGAAATAGCGGTCGTGGGTGACGATCAGGCAGGTGCCCTTGTAGTCGATCAGGTGCTTTTGCAGCCAGGCGATGGTCTCGGCGTCGAGGTGGTTGGTCGGTTCGTCGAGCAGCAGCATGTCGGGCGCTTCGAGCAGCAGCTTGCACAGCGCCACGCGGCGTTTCTCGCCGCCCGAGAGGGAGTCGACGGGCGCGTCGTCGGGCGGGCAGCGCAGGGCCTCCATCGCGACGTCGATCTGGCTGTCGAGGTCCCACAGGTTCTCGGCGTCGATCTGGTCCTGCAGGACGGTCATCTCTTCCATCAGTTCGTCCGAGTAATCCTCGGCGATCTGCATGGCGATCTCGTTGAAGCGGTCGATCTTGGCCTTTTTCCCGGCCACGCCCAGCATGACGTTCCCGCGCACCGAGAGGCCGGCGTCGAGTTCGGGCTCCTGCGGCAGGTAGCCGACCTTGGCGCCCTTGGCCGCCCAGGCCTCGCCGGTGAAATCCTTGTCGATGCCGGCCATGATGCGCAGCAGCGTCGACTTGCCGGCGCCGTTCGGGCCGACGACGCCGATCTTGACGCCGGGCAGGAAGGACAGGCGGATGTTTTCAAAGCATTTCTTGCCGCCGGGATAGGTCTTGGAGACACCATCCATGTGATAGACGTATTGATAGGATGCCATTGGGCCGCCTCTTTGCTCGCAGACTCTGGGTTGGGGGCCACAGATAGCGATTTAGCTGGACAAGGGCAATGTGGCGCGGGATAGGCTGGGGCCCGATTTTTCGGGGAGGAAAGCGGCATATGAGGCAGGGCTGGCCGGTTGCGCGGGCAGGGCAGGTGATTGGCCTTCTGGGCGGGTCCTTTGATCCGGCCCATGCGGGGCATGCGCATATCACCCGCGAGGCGCTGAGGCGGTTCGGCCTCGACCGGGTGTGGTGGCTGGTCAGCCCCGGCAACCCGCTGAAGCCCGAGGGGCCCGCGCCGCTGGACAAGCGCATGGCGGCGGCGCAGGCCGTCATGCGCCACCCGAAGGTGGAGGTCACCGACCTGGAGGCGCAGATCGGCACGCGCTACACCGCCGAGACGCTGGCCGCGCTGAAGGCGCACTATCCTGGCGTGCGCTTCGTCTGGCTGATGGGGGCGGACAACCTGGCCGGGTTCCATTGCTGGGACCGCTGGGAATGGATCATGGAGAACGTGCCGATCGGGGTGCTGGCCCGGCCCGGCCTGAGCCTCGCGGCGCGGCGCTCGAAGGCGGCGCTGCGCTACCGCGCCTGGCAGGTGCCGGCGCGGGGGCTGGGGCACCGGGCGGCGCCGGCCTGGTGCTTCGTCGATGTGCCGATGGTGGACATCTCGTCGACCGCGATCCGCGAGCGCGGCGAGTGGCAGCGCTGAGCGGCGCGGGAAAGCGCCGCGCGCTGCGTGACAGTGCTTGCCGCGCGGGCGGCGATTTGCTTCACTCCGGCCCATGACGAAGGCATTTCAGAAGGTCTCGCGCCGCTGGTTTCTGGGCGGCTTGATGGCGGGCGGCGCTAGCGCGGCGCTGGCCGGGCCGCCGCTGACCTCGATCCGGCCCGCACCGCGCCCGGGTGACATCCGCAAGCTGGCCGTCGCGGGCGCCGAGGAACTGATCGCCAAGGCGGGGCTGAGCGGCAAGGTCGGGTTCGCCGTGGCCGACGCGCGCAGCGGCGAGATGCTGGAGACCCACAATCCCCTTCTGGGCCTGCCGCCGGCCAGCGTGACCAAGGCGGTGACCGCGCTTTACGCGCTGGAGACGCTGGGGGCGGACTACCGCTTCCGCACGCGGCTGGTGGGCACCGGGCCGGTGGTGGGCGGCGAGCTGAAGGGGGACCTGGTGCTGGTGGGCGGCGGCGACCCGACGCTGAACACCGACATGCTGGGTGATCTGGCGGCCCGGCTGAAGGCCGCCGGGGTGCACGCGGTGAAGGGCAGGTTCCTCTACCACGCAGGCGCGCTGCCCGAGCTGCGGGCGATCGACCCCGGCCAGCCCGATCACGTTGGCTATAACCCCGCGATCTCGGGGCTGAACCTGAATTTCAACCGGGTGCATTTCGAATGGCGCCGGGCGGCGAGCGGCTACACGATCACCATGGATGCGCGCGCGCAGCGCTATCGCCCCGCGGTCAGCGTGGCCGACATGCAGGTGGTGAGCCGCGACATGCCGGTCTACACCTATTCCTCCAAGGGCGGGGTCGACCACTGGACGGTGGCGCGCGGCGCGCTGGGCAAGGGCGGCGCGCGCTGGCTGCCGGTGCGTCGGCCGGCGCTTTACGCCGCCGAGGTGTTCCAGACGCTGGCGCGCTCGCATGGCATCGCGCTGGGCCGGCCGGCCGAGGCGCGGGCGGTTTCCGGCGGCACGCTGCTGGCCGAGATGGAAAGCGAACCCTTGCGCGACATCCTGCGCGAGATGCTGAAATATTCCACCAACATCACCGCCGAGGCGGTCGGTCTGACGGCGAGCCAGGTGCGCGGCCAGCGGGTGACGAGCCTTGCCGCCTCGGGCCGCGAGATGAGCGCGTGGCTGGCCGGGCGGCTGGGCACGCGCAAGGCGGCCTTCGTCGATCATTCCGGGCTTGGCGACGGCTCGCGGCTGAGCGCGGGCGACATGGTGCGCGCGCTGGCGGCGGTGGGGCCGGAGGGGCCGCTGAAGCCGATCCTGAAGGACGTGTATCTGCGCGACAAGAACGGCCGGGCGCTGAAGGAGCACCCGGTGAAGATCAAGGCCAAGACGGGGACGCTGAATTTCGTCTCGGCGCTGGCGGGCTATGTCACCTGCACCGATGGGCGCGAACTGGCCTTCGCCATCCTCAGCGCGGATGACGAGCGGCGCGCCAGGATCCGACCCGAGGACCGCGAGCGCCCCGAGGGCAGCCGGGGCTGGATCCGGCGGTCGCGCGCGATGCAGCTGGACCTGGTGGATCGCTGGGCGACGCTCTACACGGGCTGAGTCAGAGGGTCATGTGCCGCGCCCGCGCGCCGCGCTCGATGGCGGCGGCGTTGAGGCGGCTGATATCCAGCTCGTAGCGGATCTCTTCCAGCAGGCGCAGTTCGGGCTCCATCAACTGGCCGTCGGCGGCGGCCACGTCGCAGGCCATGGCGTAGGCGGTCTCGTACAGTTTCTCGGGCAGGGCCTCGCGCACCAGGCCAAACAGGGCGTCGAGCCCGTCTTCCTCTTCCAGAAGGTCGAACACGCTCTGCGCCACGACCTGGATGCGGTCGATGTCGTAGTCGTGGAACACCGGCAGGTGGTTCACGATGCGCTGGATGGTCATCAGCTCGGACGTGCGGATGTTCTCATCCGAGGCCGAGACGGCCATCATCACGGCGACCAGGCTATCCTGCGGTGTAAGGAGTTGGGACTGGGACAATGCGGCTTCCTCCGGCTGGGTGCGCGGAGCGCAGAATATTGACGCCGAGGCGGGGGGGCAATAGGTAGCGGGCCGAGCCGTGGCACGGGGCCGCGGCGTCAGTTTGAAAGCGTTTTGTCATGTCTGATCTGCGCGAAGCCGCGATGTCTTCGAAAGCCTGGCCCTTTGAAGAGGCGCGCAAACTGCTCAAACGCTATCAGAAGGCGGCGCCGGAAAAGGGCTATGTGCTGTTCGAGACCGGCTATGGCCCGTCGGGCCTGCCGCATATCGGCACCTTCGGCGAGGTGGCGCGCACCACAATGATCCGCCGCGCCTTTGAAGAGATCAGCGACATTCCCACCCGGCTGATCTGTTTCTCGGACGACATGGACGGCATGCGCAAGGTGCCCGACAACGTGCCCAACACCGAGATGCTGCACGAGCATCTGCAAAAGCCGCTGACGAGCGTTCCCGACCCGTTCGGCGAATTCGACAGCTTCGGCGGGCACAACAACGCGATGCTGCGCCGGTTCCTCGACACCTTCGGGTTCGAGTACGAGTTCTACTCGGCCACCGAGTTCTACAAGTCGGGCCAGTTCGACGAGGTGCTGCTGCGCGCCGTCGACTGCTATGACGAGATCATGGCGGTGATGCTGAAGTCGCTGCGCGAGGAGCGGCGCCAGACCTATTCGATCTTCCTGCCCATCCATCCCGAAACCGGCCGGGTGCTCTATGTGCCGATGAAGGAAGTCAACGCCAAGGACGGCACCGTGACCTTCGACGACGAGGAGGGCCGCGAATGGACGCTGCCGGTCACCGGCGGTAACGTGAAGTTCCAGTGGAAGCCCGATTTCGGCGCGCGCTGGGCGGCGCTGGACGTCGATTTCGAGATGTACGGCAAGGACCATTCCACCAACACGCCGATCTACGACCGGATCTGCGAGATCCTGGGCGGCAAGAAGCCCGAGCATTTCACCTATGAGCTGTTCCTCGACGAGAACGGCGAGAAGATCTCGAAATCCAAGGGCAACGGCATCTCGATCGACGAATGGCTGACCTATGCCTCGTCCGAGAGCCTGTCCTACTTCATGTATCAGAAGCCGAAGACGGCCAAACGGCTGTATTTCGACGTGATCCCCAAGGCGGTGGACGAATACCACCAGCAGCTGCGCGCCTTCCCCACGCAGGACGCCAAGGCGCAGGTCAACAACCCGGTCTGGCACATCCACAACGGCACCCCGCCGGAATCGAAGATGGTGGTGCCCTTTGCGATGCTGCTGAACCTGGCCTCGGTGGCCGGCGCGTCGGACAAGAGCGGGCTGTGGGGCTTCATCCAGCGCTACGCGCCCGAGGCAACGCCCGAGACGCATCCCGATCTCGACCAGGCGGCGGAATTCGCGGTACGCTATTTCCGCGATTTCGTGGCCCCGCAGCGCCAATTCCGCCTGCCCACCGATCAGGAGCGCGCGGCGATGGAGGATCTCGTGACCCGGCTGAAGGCCTGGGACGGCGGGCTCGACGCCGAGGAGCTGCAGAGCCTGGTCTTCGCCGTGGGCAAGGCGCACGGGTTCGAGCCGCTGCGCGACTGGTTCAAGGCGCTCTACGAGGTGCTGCTGGGCGCCAGCCAGGGGCCACGCTTTGGCGGGTTCATCGCGCTTTACGGCATCGACGAAACCGTGGCGCTGATCGAAAAGGGCCTGAAGGGCGAGTTGGCGGTCTGAGCCGCGCCCGTACCCCCCCGTTTGTCATGACTTCCGGAAGGCCGGCCGCGGAAGCGCGCCGGCCTTCCGTTAAGGTGGGTTAAGCCCGCCTTCACCTTTCGCTGCTAGCCCTGAACCCCAGCCGGGCCGCGTGGTCCGGTTCCTCCAAGCAGAGTGACTGACAATCGAGCGGAGCTGTGACGCCCGGCCCATTGGGCTGCGCGCGGCGGCCCGGGCGCGCGGTGCGCAACAGGAAAGGGGTTTCGATGAACAAGGCCATTACCGATGGGATCGTCTTCATGCCGCCGGCCTTCGAGGACGGGCTGGGCGTCTGGTCGAGCCAGAACGGCACGCCCGGCTCGGCGACCTATGCCGGCAGCAGCAATGCCGCGCTGGTCCCGGCGGACCCGGAGTTCGGCAGCTGCCTGGAGCTGCTCAAGACCGATGCCACGCAGAAGCTGCGCTACATGGGCGAGACGCCGATCCTGCCCGGCTGTTACCTGCGGGTGACGGCGCGGGTGAAGGCGATCAGCGGCAACCTGCCGGGGGTGCGCATCGCGGCCTACCCGGTGGACGGCAGCGGCGCGCATGTGACGGGGCTGACCGAGGCCGGCCCCACGGTCACGCTGACCTCTTACGGCGAGGTGGTGACGGTGACGGCGATCCTGGGCACCGGCACGCGCGGCGGCGTGGACATGGCCTGGAACCCCGCCGTGGCGGGCGCCCATATCGGGCTGGACCTGACCGGGGCGACCGGCGGGGTGGTGCGCATCGACGACATCGAGATCGAGGATGCGACCGACGTCTTTTACCGCAAGCTGATGGACTGGGTCGATGTGCGCGACTACGGCGCCAAGGGCGACGGCAGCACCGATGACAGCGCCGCCTTCGAGGCGGCGGATGCGGCGGCGGGCGGGCGCGAGGTGCTGGTATCGGCCGGCAGCTATTACCTGGCCAACCACGTGACCTTTGAAAGCCAGGTGCGTTTCGAGGGTACGGTCAGCATGCCCGCGGGCAAGCGGCTGACGCTGACCAAGAATTTCGACCTGCCCAGCTATATCGACGCCTTCGGGGACGAGCTGGACGGGTTCGAGCGCGCGCTGGCGGCGCTGTTCAATTTCTCCGACCATGAGGGGCTGGACATGAAGGGCCGCCGCGTCGACCTCGACCAGCCGGTCGACGTGCAGGCGGTGGTGGGCAACAACAAGACCACCCATTCCCTGCGCACGGTCATCCGCAACGGCCAGTTCAACGCGCTGGACAGCACCAGCTGGAACACCCAGACGGTGACATCGCAGGCCAGCTATTCCACCTCCAACCCGACGCAGCTGACCAATGTGGTCAACGTGGCCAATGTCCCCGTGGGGGCGCTGGTGCAGGGGGTGGGTGTGGGCCGCGAGGTCTATGTGAGGGCCAAGAACGTGGGGGCGGGGACGCTGACGCTCAGCCGGCCGCTTTTCGACGCGGTGGGCACGCAGAGCTACACCTTCAAGCGGTTCAAATACATCCTCGATTTCAGCGGCTTCGACACGCTGAGCAAATTCGTGCTGTCGGATATCGAGTTCCAGTGCAACGGGCGCGCCAACGGCGTGCTGCTGGCCCCGGGCGGCATTGCCTTTCATGTCCGCGACTGTTTCTTCACCAAGCCCAAGGACCGCGGGCTGAGCTCTCCGGGGCGGGGCTGCCAGGGGATGCTGATCGACCGCTGCCAGTTCCTGTCGAACGAGCAGGCGATGCGCTCGCAGGATCGCAGCACGATCGCGCTGAACAGCAACGCCAACGACGTGAAGCTGCGCGACAACCGGGTGGTGATGTTCGCGCATTTCGCGGTGATGGGCGGCAGCGGTCATATCGTCTCGACCAACCACTGGTTCCAGGGCGACGGCGAGAGCAGCGGCGTGCGTCAGGCCGGGCTGGTGCTAACCGCGACCAACGTCAAGACCACGGTCACCGGCAATTATATCGACAACAATTTCATCGAGTGGACGAACGAGCACGACGCCGAGCCCATCCAAAACAACGAGCTGAGTTTCGGCGGGCTGACCATCACCTCGAACATCTTCATGGCCAGCGACACGGCCAACTGGTTCCGCTGGATCGTGGTCAAGCCGGTGGGCGCGGGGCATTTCATCCACGGGCTGAACATCTCGGGCAATGTGTTCAAGTCCACCATCAACAATATCCAGCGCATCGACCGGGTGGACAGCACCTATGCCGGGCTCGACATGAGCCGGGCGCGCAACATCGTGGTCGAGGGCAATGCGTTCAACGGGGTGGATCAGGTGATCAGCAACCCGGTGACGCAGCAGTTCGACATCAACACCGACAGCTCGGTCTGGACCTGCGATTTCGCGGGGGTCCTGCCGTTCGGCGGGCGGGCGCGGCTGGCCACGGCGGTGGTGACGGAGAACGCGATCCGCAACGGCGCGGGCAGCCGGGTCTTTTCCATGCCCTATGCGGTGACGGAGCAGGGGACCTCGGGTACGGCCATCGCGCTGCACTGGCCCGAGGCCGTGCACGGGCGCGTGCAGGTGACGGCGCGGATGGACAACCCGATCTGAAGGGGCGGGCGTGCCGCGGGGGAACGCCCGGTCGGCGCGCCCTTTTCAGTTCGTCAGGTCGGCGGGTGTCAGCCGGTAGGCTTTGCCGAAGCCGGCGTTGAGATGGGCCGCGTCGACGGCGAAGCGCAGGAAATGGAAATCGGCGAAGTCGACGTAGAGTTTCGCCTTGGGATGACCGGCCAGGTAATGGGCGCGCAGCGTCTGATGCGACGCCGTGCCGCGGCCGACGAATTCGGCCCGTGCCTGCAGCGTCAGGCGCGGGTGGGTCAGCGGATCGCCCTTCGGCCCCGGCTCTCCCACCAGCAGCGAGCAGGCCGGGTTCTCGCGCAGCGCGGCGGTGTGCGCGGCAAGGTCGGACACCAGGCTTATAGGGGAAAAATCGGGGTCCAGGCCCAATGCGATGCGGGTGACGAAGGGTGCGCCGGTGGCGGGGTCGAGCACCCCCAGCGCGGCGCTCCGGGCGCCGGCCAGAAGGCGGTGGGCGGCGGCGCGGGCCTCGTCGTCGGTGGGGCGGATCGGGGGCTGGCTTGGCATGGCGGGGCTCGGTCTTTTCTCCTATGATGGCCTGCGGGGCCGAATTTGCCCAGAGGGCTCCGCCCCTTACGATTTTTGCAGGAAGGAGAGAGCGATGCGTGTTTTGCTCGCGGTGATGGCGATTGCGTTGTCGGCAGGTACGGCCGGCGCGGAGGAGCTGGAGGTGAAGATCGCCAAGGACCGCCCCACGGTCACGGTGCCGACCGAGAGCGGCCCGGTTGAGATCCGCCGCATTCAGGACGCTGAGCATGAGGTCACCGGCGAATGGGCGCGCACCTCGCGGGCCTGCCCGCCGTTTTGCATCCAGCCCATTTCGCCCGCGCCCGGCGTGACCACCATCGGCGAGCTGGAGCTGCTGGACATGCTGCAGGACCCCGCGGCGATCGTGCTGGACAGCCGCACCGAGGACTGGTTCGAAAAGGGCTCGATCCCCGGGGCGGTGAACATGCCCTACACCCAGGCCGCCGACCGGCTGGACGAGCTGGGCTGCACGCTGGATTTCGACGGGTTCATCTGCGAGGACGTGCCGCGCGTGGCGCTGTTCTGCAACGGCGCGTGGTGCGGCCAGTCGCCGGCGGCCATCCGGCGGATGATCGAGGCCGGTTTCCCGGCCGAGCGCCTGTTCTACTATCGCGGCGGCATGCAGGCCTGGCGAGTGCTGGGCCTGACGGTGACCGATCCGGCGCAGTGATCCCCTAGCGGCGGAACCGGCCCGCGATGCCGCAATCGTAGGGCCGGCCCGAGGGCAGGCGGCAGAATTGCGCGAAGAAGCCCTCGGGCAGCCGGTCGTAGCCGGGCAGGAGATTTTCCCGTTCCAGCCGGTCGAGATGATCGGAGCAGGTGGAGATGTAATAGGCCTCGGTGCGCCAGTCGTCCTGGTACCACTGGTCAAAGGCGTAGGCTGTGGCGATGCCGATGTCGTCCTGCTCGGCCATTGCGGTGGCGAAGCGGGCGGTGATGTCGGCGTAATGCTCGATCTGCGCCAGCGCCTCCCAGGCGGTGGGGTCGCCCTGCTGGCGCAGTTGCCAGGCATAGAGCGTGGCGATGGCCTGGGCGTCGGCCTCCATCGCGAAGACCAGCCGGGCGGCCTCTTGCATGTCGAGGCGAGGCGAGGGGCAGAAGCCGCGGCCGAACTGTTCGACATGGCGCATCTCGTGGATCAGGATCGCGATCTGGGCGCCCTCGGGCAGGTCGCGGCGCAGGACGATCCGGTTGCCGAGGGGTTCGAAATAGCCGCGCGCCTCCATCGGTTGATCCGACAGGCAGAGCGCGGCGCCGGAGGCGCGCCAGGCGGCGATCAGCAGGTCGGGCTGCGGGGCCAGTTCCTCGATCCGATCCAGCAGGGCCGACAGTGCGGCGGCGTCGGGCGTGGCCGGGGGCGTGCCGGGATGCAGGCAGGCGATGTCGGCGGGGGCGATGGCATCGGAGGCTGCGCCGGGGGGCAGGTCGGCATGGAAGGGCTGAGACGCCCAGGCCCAGGGGGCGGCAAGGCTGAGCAGCAGAAGGGCGATCGCGCGCACGAGCATGGGTCCAGCCTAGCTGCGGCGGGCGCCGTAACCTAGAGAAAATCGCGCCGCAGCCGGCAGGTTCAGAACCGGCGCCA
>Ga0207799_100524_pt1 | contig 12182 bp, 11 predicted proteins | sample TtanPargueraPR_4_FD_187742 | JGI IMG/M metagenome (GOLD analysis project Ga0207799, IMG submission 187742) | Aerobic enrichment media microbial communities from Bioluminiscent Bay, La Parguera, Puerto Rico - Tt and M2 (SPAdes) | ecosystem: Environmental > Aquatic > Marine > Unclassified ...
GCAGGGTCGGATCGCCGGTCAGACGCTGGATGAAGAACACCAGGGTCGTCACGCCGAAGATCGCGATCGCCGCTTGGCCGAGCCGGAGGAAAAGAAAGCGTCCCATGAAATCAGTGTCCGGCCCTCGCGGCCCGGCCGGAGTTGAAGGAGAAGGCCGACGTTTTCGGGAACGCGCTCGATCCCTTTTCCGTCACTCCCGCGGAAGCGGGAGTCCAGGAGCCGGCGTTTGGTCTGGATTCCCGCTTCCGCGGGAATGACGCCGGGGGAAGAATAAACGCCCCAAAGTTTGTCATTGCCTCTCGTTTCATCTCGGCCGGGCCGCTTGGCCTTGTTTCCCTATTCGCTCCAGCCCATCCGGTTGAGGAACAGGCTTTCGTTCGGCGTCGGCTGCCACTGCAGGTCCTTGCTGCCGCCGTAGATGATGGCGGCCTGGTACAGCGGCACGATGGCGACTTCCTCGTTCGCCAGCTTGTTGACGTCGCCGTAGAGGGCCTGGCGCTTGGCCTCGTCGAGTTCGCTGCGCGCGGCGGTCAGGAGCTCGTCGATCTTCGGATCGTTGGCCCGTGCCCAGGCGCTGGACGAATGCAGCAGCGGGAACATGATGCCGTCGGCGTCCTGGCAGGCGCAGGACCAGCGGCTGAAGGTCAGCATCGGCGCGACGTCCGATTCCTTCTGCTGCCCCTGAAGCCAGGTGGCCATGTCGGTCATCTCGATGTTCACCTTCAGGCCGATGTCGGTCAGCATCTGCTGCATCGCCTGGACGACGCGCTGGTCGAACACCGGCGAGGTGGCCAGATCCATCGGCGTCTTCGCCGCGTCGCCCATTTCCTTGACCAGTTCCTTGGCCTTTTCGGGATCGTAGGGCGTGCTCTCGATACCGTCGACCCAGCCGAAGTGGGCCGGCGACAGAAGCTGGCCGACCGGCTTCGGATAGCCGCCGAGGATGCCCTCGATGATGCCTTCCTTGTCGATGGCATAAGCGATGGCGCGGCGCATCCGCACGTCGTCGAGCGGCGGCTTGGCGCTGTTCAGGGCGAAGTAGGCGACGCGTTCGGTGGTCACGGTCAGGACCTTGGCCCGGCCCGAGCTTTCGACCTGCTGGGCGAGGTCGGAGTTGAGCGTGACGACCAGGTCGGCGGTGCCCGACATCAGGTTGGCGACGCGGGTGGCGGCGTCCGGCACGCCGCGGAACACGGCGGTTTCGAACGGGCCCTTGTCGCCCCAATAGTCGTCGTTGCGCTTCAGGGTGACCTGGACGCCGCGCTGCCAAGTGTCGAACTTGTAGGGGCCGCTGCCGACCGGGTTCTTGTTGAATTCGTCCTTGCCGACGGTCTCGACGACGTGCTTCGGCACGACCGAGAGCTTGACCAACTGGGCCAGCAGGGCCGGGTAGGCGCCGTCGGTGGTCATCTTGACCTTATGCGGGCCGGTGACCTCGGTCTTGATGATCTTGTTGAACTGGCCGAGCTGCGGGCTGCCGAAGGACGGATCGGTGATCCGCTCCACCGTGTAGACCACGTCTTCCGGGGTCAGCGGCGTGCCGTCGTGGAATTTCACGTCGTCGCGCAGGGTGAATTCGACTTCCGTATCCGACAGTCGCTCCCACGAGGTGGCGATCTGCGGAACGATCTTGCCGGAATCGTCACGGGTGACGACGTTGTCGAAAATGTTGCGGTAGACGTAGTAGCTGTCCGGATTCCACTGCAGATGCGGGTCCAGGGTGGCGGGTTCGTTGACGAGGTCGATGGTGATCTGGTCCTTGGCCTGGGCCTGTCCGCCCATCGCGCCGAAGGCCAGCACAACCCCCATGGCGGCAACGCGCGCCAATGTGCTTATGCGTTTCATTGATAGGTTCCCTTCCGTTTGGCGGTCGTCTGCGATGTCTCCCCGTTGAGAAACCGCGTCTTGCTCTGTTCCCCGGACGGATTCTGTCCGTGGGGTTCCCCTTCGCCGGCGCTCAGCTCTCCGGGATGGGAAAGCAGGCATTTGCCGGCGAAGCGTTCGAATGAGTCGATGGCGGCGGCGCGCTGGGCCAGCAGCGCCGTCCGGTCGTTGGCGGCGGCGGCCGCGACCAGCGGCGCCGGGTCGCCGACCGGCAGCGGCGCCGCGCCGGATCCCTCGAAAAAGCGCACCACGCGCTCGCTGTGGTTCCACAGTTCGTGCAGCCAGCGCTGCTGGAACGTGTTGGCGCGTCCGGCCATCAGGGTCAGCAGCTCGCGTTCGTACTCCCGCGACGTCGCCCGGGACTGCGGGTCGTCATGCCGGGCGGCCGCCTGGATGACCGCGACGATCTCGCGCATCCGCTTGATCTCGGCGGCGGTGAATTGGATGTCGGCCAGGGCCGGTTCGGCGAACCGCCGCGCGGCGATCAACTCGCCGATCAGCGCGCCGGTCATCGGCTGGACGCGCCATCCCTTGCGGGCGATGGGCTGTACCAGCTCCTCGGCGGCGAGGCGGGCCAGGGCGGCGCGGGTCGCGGCGCGCGCCAGGCCGAACTGTTTGACCAGGGCGTCCTCGGAGACGACGGCGCCCGGTTCGATTTCGCACCAAAGAATGGCTTCCCGCAGCCGCCGCTCGGCGAAAACCGCCTTGGGTTCGGGCCCGGGAAGGGCTTTTGTGCTCAAAAAATAGGAGGACCGATCAAGCATGATTAATTTGTAGACAGTTTTATGAGATGTCACAAGATCGAATCTGACATCTCAATTGTTCCGGACACCGGAAAATTCTTTTTATGGCTGACGGGTGGCCAGCCCGCCGGTCCGGGTGTTAAGTAGGAGCGCCCAGCCGCAACCGGGGACCGCCAGGACATTCCATGGACGCCACGCCGCCGAACCTTCCCGCCGACACTTACCGGATTCTCAAGGAAACCTTCGGTTACGACGGATTCCGTCCGGGGCAGGAGGAGGTGGTGGCCGAACTGCTGGCGGGGCGCAACGTGCTCGTGGTCATGCCGACCGGATCGGGCAAGTCGCTCTGTTTCCAGGTTCCCGCGCTGGCGCGGGGCGGGCTGACCATCGTGGTTTCGCCGCTGGTCGCCTTGATGGAGGATCAGGTCGCCGCGCTCAAGCTGGCCGGAGTCGCCGCCGACACCATCAACTCGTCGCGGCCCTGGCCGGTCAACGCGGAGGCGTGGCGCCGGGCGGCGCGCGGCGAGACTCGGCTGCTCTACATCTCGCCGGAACGGCTGATGACGGCGAAGATGATCGCGGCGCTCCAGAAGCTGCCGGTCACCTGCTTCGCCATCGACGAGGCGCATTGCATTTCCCGCTGGGGGCCGTCCTTCCGGCCGGAATACGAGGGGCTGGCGCGGCTCGGCGAACTGTTCCCCGGCGCGACTCTGGCGGCCTTCACCGCCACCGCCGACGCGGCGACCCGCGAGGACATCGCGGGCAAGCTGTTCGGCGGGCAGGGGCGGACCTTCGTCGCCGGGTTCGACCGGCCGAACATCCATCTGGCGGTGGAGCCGCGCAGCGATTGGAAGCGGCAGTTGCTCGATTTCGTCAAGCCGCGCGCCGGGTCCAGCGGCATCGTCTACTGCCTGTCGCGCAAGAAGACCGAGGAGACGGCGGCCTTCCTGGTCCGCAACGGCATCCACGCGTTGCCCTACCACGCCGGAATGGATCAGGAGATCCGCGCCGCCAACCAGGACGAGTTCATGACCGGCAAGGCCGTGGTCATGGTCGCCACCATCGCCTTCGGCATGGGCATCGACAAGCCGGATGTGCGCTACGTCTTCCATGCCAACCTGCCAGGCAACATGGAAGCCTATTATCAGGAGATCGGCCGCGCCGGGCGCGACGGCAAACCGGCCGAGGCGTTCATGCTCTACGGGCTGGACGACATCCGCCAGCGCCGCCTGTTCATCGAGGACGACAGCGGCGACGACGCCCACAAGATGCGCGAGCACAAGCGGCTCGACGCCCTGGTCGCCTATTGCGAGACGCCGGAATGCCGCCGCCGGGCGCTGCTCTCCTATTTCGGCGAGGATCCGAAGCCCTGCGGCAACTGCGACGTCTGCCTCGACCCGCCGGCGGTCGAGGACGGAAGCCACCATGCCCGTCTCGCCCTCGGCCTCGTCGAACGGACCGGCCAGCGCTTCGGCGCCGCGCACCTCATCGAGGTGCTGCGCGGTGCCGACACCGACAAAATCCGCACGCTCGGCCACGACGGACTGTCCGCCTACGGCGAAGGCAAGGGGCTGGACAAGGACACCTGGCGCTCGCTGCTGCGCCAGCTCGTCGCCGCCGGGCATCTGCGCCTCGACATCACCGGCTACGGCGGGCTCAGCCTTACCGAGGCCGGCTCGGCCCTGCTGCGCGGCGAGGGCAGCTTCCACTACCGCAAGGATACGGCGCGCCGCCGCAAGAAGGCGGCTTCCGGGGTGAAGGCCGCCGCCCTGGCGGACCTGTCCGAACAGGATGCCGATTTGCTGGAGGCCCTGAAGAGGCTGCGCCTGGAAATGGCCCGCGAGCGCGGCGCGCCCGCCTACGTCATCTTCCAGGATCGCTCATTGATGGACATGGCCGTCCGCAAACCGGCCAACGAAACCGAGTTCGCCGACGTCTACGGCGTCGGCCAGGCGAAGATCCGCGACTTCGCCGCCCCCTTCCTGGCCCTGATCGCCGAATACGGGTAACGCCGGAGGAGTCTCCGGCTTGTGATTTCCAGTTACCGACCGTCATTGCCCGGCTTTGTCCGGGCAATCCAGTTTACGGCTGTCTGGATGCCCCGGACTTCGCCGTGGCATGACGGAGAGGAAAAAACAGTCGGTTCCGTTTTTACGGACAAGGGAGACCGGCGTTTCGAGAGGCCTTGCCCACGTCACCCCCCTCCCCCTTGATGGGGGAGGGCCGGGGTGGGGGTGGTGTCGGGAGCAACAAGCGAAGCGTAGCGCCGGATTTAAAAGAACTCGTCCAGAATCCGGTAAAAGGCCATCCGTCCCGGATCGGTCTCCGTCAGGCCGTAGCGTTCCAGGAAGGGCGAGACCCAGGTATCCCCGAAATTATAGCGGATGCTCCGGCTGGCGATGGCGACGTCCTGATAGCGGTCGGCGACACCCAGGCGGCCGCAGTCGATGATCCCGGTGAATTCGGTTTCCCGCGCCATGAAATTCGGCAGGCAGGCATCCCCGTGCGCGACCACGAGGTCTTCGGATTCCGGTTTCAGGGTTTGCAGGTCGTCAAACAAAGAGAGCACCGTCCGGCCCCGGTCCTCGTCGTCGAAATCGGTCTCGTCGACCACGCCGGCCTCGGCGCGGGCACGGGCCAGCGGCAACCGGCGGTCGAGCCGGTGATCGAACGGGCAGTCCGCGATGTCCAACGCATGCAGCCTCCGCAGGGCGTCCGCCATCAGGCTGGCCGCGTCGCATGGGCTCAGGTGCCGGGATGAGGCCAGGTCTTCCCCCGGCACGGCGGTCATCAGCAGCCAGTCGCGGCCGTTGCCGTGCGCGAAATCGACCACGCGCGGCGCGGGAATGCCCTGATCCTCCAGCCAGCGGAGCCGCCGCATCTCGCCTTCCAGTTCGGAAAAGCGGCCCTTCGGTTCCGTCTTCAGGAACAGGGGAGGGCGGCCGTCGCCCGACACTTCGAACACATGGGCATCCGACATGCCGATTTTCCGCTCGGTCCAACGGCATCCGGCCAGCCGCCCGGACATTTCCGTGGGAAGGTCGATATCGGACGGGGTGCCGTTTCCGCGAGGCGGCATGGTTTATCTCCCCTGAAATTCGGTGGAGGCCGGTCCCCGGGGCGCGAAGACCGGCCCACGCATCCCGGCCGTCATGATGGGCGCCGCAGCCGCAGCATGGCGTTGGCCCCACGCTGGAATTCGTAATCGACCGGCCGTTCGTCAATTATGAACCCGTCCTCGCGCAAGTCCTCGCACAGGGGCTCGACATGCGGCGAGCGTTTGCAGGACAGCGACAGCAAGGGGAATATCCGCACTTCCTTGGCGACCCGCAGCATCTCGCGGACCGCCCGGATGTGGAAGTCCAACGGCAATTGATCCGAATAGAGGAACAGCAGGTGCGAGCAGACCGCGAGGTCGAACCTTCCGTCGTCGAACGGCAGGTTCGGCAGCGAGGCCGGGACGTAACGCCCCTTTCCCTGCCGTTCGTAGTCGGTCAGGAATCGCTGCATCGCCCGGGCGCGGGCCCGGCCGACATGGTCGGGGCCGGGGAACCGGTTCCAGACATAGTTTTTCTCGCAGTTCCACAACTCGTGCATGACCGTGCCGAAGGTGGCGTCGATCCGGCCGGTAATCTCCTCGGCGGTGTGGGCGTACAGCGGGTCGGCGGAAACGACGTCCACCCCCGCCTTCGTGGCTTCGGCGTTGAAACTGGCCGGGCCGTCGCCGCAGCCGAGGATGGAACCTTTCAGGTCCTCCTCCGACAGGGCGAACATGGCGCGGTATTCTTCGAAGTTCCGTCCCCAGGGGACGATGTCGTTCAGGTTCATCACGGTCTCCGTCTTACGGAGCCGCCGGGTCCGGACCTCGCGGTGCTGATACGAAAAAGGTGCCGCTGCCCGGTTGAACCGGCGGCACCTTGTTTTTCATACGCAGGAAAACTTTGGGCCGCTCCTGTTAGGAGGTGCCCATCCAAAAAGAGTTATTTGGATACCTGCTTCGCATACGCATTTCCTGCCACGCTCCCGGCCGTTTGGCAAGTCCCTATGCGCCGGGCCATTGTTAAATATTCAAGACCGCCGCAACGCTTCCCACTTACACTCGCGAAAGGGAGTTCTTCAAACAGGGGAGTGCACAGATGAGCAGCGAGCGTTTCGACCGGGGAATGAAGGTACGCCGCGAGGTGCTGGGCGCCAAGCATGTCGACGCGGCGATGGCCAAGGCCGACGATTTCAACATGCCGATGCAGGAACTGGTCACCGAATACTGCTGGGGCGAGATCTGGAACCGTCCGGGCCTCGACCGCAAGACCCGCAGCATCATCAACCTGGCCATGCTGACCGCCCTCAACCGGCCGCACGAGATCAAGCTGCATGTGCGCGGCGCCCTCAACAACGGGCTGACGAAAAGCGAAATCAGCGAGGTCTTCCTGCAGACCGCCGTCTACTGCGGCGTGCCTGCGGCCATCGACAGCTTCCGCGTCGCCCGCGAGGTGTTCGACGAGACGGAATAGGGGCCGGATGGAAGCCGGTCCGGCCCGCCATCGAAATCAGAACGGATAGTGCCGGTGGCCGCGCTGGATGGTGACCCATTTCATCTCGGTCATCTCCTCCATCGACCACTGGCCGCCCTCGCGGCCCAGCCCGGAGTCCTTGATCCCGCCGAACGGGATGTGCGGTTCGTCGTGCACCGTCGGGCCGTTGATGTGGACCATCCCGGCCTCCAGTTCCTCGGCGAAGCGCAGGGCCTGTTGCAGGTCGTTGGTCAGCACCGCTGAAGACAGCCCGTAGCTGTTGTCGTTGGCCAGCCTGAGCGCGTGGTCGGCATCATCGGCGCGGCAGACGGCGGCGACCGGGCCGAACAGCTCGGTCCGGAAGGCCGACATCTCCGGCGTCACGTCGGCCAGTACGGTCGGCTCGAAAAGCTGTCCCTCGTAATTGCCACCAGCGACGATGCGTGCCCCCTTGGCCACCGCCTCGTCCAGATGGGCCTTGATGAACGGGCATTGCTTGGCGCGGATCAGCGGGCCGATAACGGTTGCCGGGTCGCGCGGGTCGCCGCGCTTGAGGCCCGCGACCTTCTTGGCGAAACGTTCGACGAAATCGTCGTAGACCGGGGCCTCGACGACGATCCGCGTGCCCGCCATGCAGATCTGGCCCTGGTGGATGAAGGTGCCGAAGGCGGCGGTATCGACCGCGTAATCGAGGTCGGCGTCCTTGAGCACGACCAGCGGGTTCTTGCCGCCCATCTCCAAGGTGAGTTTTTTGCCGGCCTTGCCGCACTGCTCGGCCAGCAGGCGGCCCACCGCCGTCGAGCCGGTGAAGGTGACCAGCTTGACCCGCGGATCCTCGACGATCACCGCGGCCAGCGTCTTGCCGTCGCCCGGAACCACATTCAGCACGCCTTCCGGCAGCCCGGCGTCGTTGAACACCTCGGCCACCGCAAGGGCCAGCAGCGAAGTCTCCTCGGACGGCTTGTGGACGAAGGTGTTGCCCGCCGCGATGGCCATGCACAGCTTCTTGGTGCCGAGGATCAGCGGGAAATTGAACGGCGAAATCCCGGCGACCACGCCCAGGGGTTTCCTCAGCGCGAAGGACATCAGGCCCGGCAGGTCGGACGGCATCACCTCGCCGAACAGCCGCCGGGCCTCGCCGGCCGCCGAACGCAGCATGTTGGCGGTGAACATCACCTCGAACCCGGCCTTGATCACCGTCGATCCGGCTTCCGAGATCAGGATGTCGAGGAACTGCTTCTTGCGCTCCTCCAGCAGCGCGGCGGCCTTGATCAGGATTCCCTCGCGGGCCGCCGGGGGCGTCTTCGACCATTCGGGAAAGGCGTCCGCGGCGGCGTCGATGGCACGGCGCATGTCGCTCTCCCCGGCCATGTAGACCTGGGCGAAGGTGCTCTGGTCGTAAGGGTTCTTCACGTCGGTCATCGAGGCATTGTCCACCTCCATGACCTTGCCCCGGATATACGGCGTCATGTACATGATGGCTCTCCCTCTCCTACGGATTTCCCTGGGGCGTCGCCGGCGCCGCGGCGGTCCGGCCGCCCAGATAGGCGGCGACGACCCGCTCGTCGGCCCGGATGTCCTCGGCGCTTCCCGATCCGGTGATGTTCCCCACCTCGATCAGATAGGCACGATCGGCGATTTTCAAACTCTGCCGGGCGTTCTGTTCGACCAGCAGGACGCTGACCCCCTCGTCGACGATGGTCCGGATGGCCCGGAACAGGTCGATGGTCAGGGCCGGGCTCAGGCCGAGCGACGGTTCGTCGAGCAGCAGCAGCGACGGTCCCGACATCAGCGCCCGGCCGATCGCCAGCATCTGCTGCTCGCCGCCGCTCATCGTCTCGGCCGGCTGGCGCAGCCGTTCGCGCAGGCGGGGGAACAGGGTGAACACGTGCTCGCGGTGCGAGGCCGTGGCGATGGCGTCGCTGGAAACGAAGGCCCCCAGCTCCAGGTTCTCGGCCACCGTCATGTCGGGAAACAGGCCGCGACCCTGCGGCACCGTGGCGATGCCCTCTGCGGTCCGGCTGTGGGCCGGCATCCGGGTGATGTCCTCGCCGCGGAAGACGACCGTTCCCTTCCGCGCCCGGACCATCCCGGAAATGGCGTTGATCAGCGTCGTCTTGCCGGCGCCGTTGGAGCCGAGCACGACCACCAGTTCGCCCTCGCCGACCGTCATCGAGACGTCGTGCAGCACCGGATGATGGCCGTAGGCGACCGATAGTCCCGAAACCTCAAACATCCCAAGCCTCAAACATCCCAAGCCTCAAACATCTTCGTCCCCCAGATACACGGTGATCACCTTCGGGTTGGACAGGCAGTCGTCGGCGCTGCCCTCGGCGACGATCTCTCCGGCGCTCAGCACCACCACCCGGTCGCACAGCTCGCGGATCGCCGCCATTACGTGCTCGACCAGCACGATGGTCAGCTTCTCGTCCCTGTGCAGCGAGCGGATCAGCTTGATCCCCTCGTTCAGTTCGGTCGGCGTCAGCCCGGCCAGCCATTCGTCGAGCAGCAGGATGTCCGGCTCGGTGGCCAGGGCGCGGGCCAGCTCGATCCGCTTCTGGTCGAAATAGGTCAGGGCGCCCGGCGGCGCGTCGAGCGGGGCCGAGAAATGGACCCGGCGCAGCAGCTCGCGGGCGACCCGCCGGGCCGGTTCGACGTTCAGCTTCTTGCGGCCGTACATGGCGGCGACCGCGACGTTGTCCTCGGCGGTCAGCACGTCGGGCACGTGGACCATCTGGAAGGTCGCGGCGATCCCGGCCCGCGACCGGGCGGGGGCCTTCTCGCGGGTGATGTCCTCGCCGTTCAGCGCCATCCGGCCCGACGACGGCATCAGGCGGCCGGAGATCATGTTGAGCAGCGTGCTCTTGCCCGAGCCGTTCGGGCCGATCAGGCCGAGCAGCTCCCCTTCGTAGAGATCGAGGTCGACGGCGTTGACCGCGATCAGCCCGCCGAAGCGCCGGGTGACGCTTTCCAGGTGCATCCCGGTCATGCCCGTCTCCTTTCGAGGCTCGTGCGGACCCTCTGGCGGCTGCGCATGTAGGCCGTCTCCAGCCGGATGGCGATGCCCTCGGGGATGAAGAAGACGACGGCCAGGAAACAGGCGCCGAGCGCGATCGAGAAGTAGTCCGGCACCGTCACCGACAGGTAGTCGGATAGCACGGCCAGCGGCACCACGCCCATCACCGGCCCCCAATAGCGCCGGGCGCCGCCGAGCAGCGCCATCACAACGGTCAGGAACGAGATGTTCGGATTGAACGCGATGGTCGGGTCGATGTAGCTCCAGCGCGGCGCCAGGATCGCGCCGACCAGGGTCATGATCACCGAGCTGGCGACGAAGGTGGCGAGCTTGATCCGCGTCGTGTCGATACCGATCTGCCGGGCCACCGTCTCGTCCGACCCGATGGTGCCGAGCGCGAACCCCATCCGCCCGTGGTCGCGCTTCCACCACAGCAGGGTGATCGCCGTCGCGGCGGTCAGAAGCTGCAGGTAGATGACGTCGCCGCCGATATCCAGGAAGACATAGCGGCCCATGGTCTCGGTGATGTTGAACTCCCACCAGTTGACCACCTCGTGGATCAGCCCGGACAGGCCGAAGGTGAAGATGACGAAGTACATCCCCTTCAGGCGCAGCGTGGCCAGCCCGACGACCAGCGACAGCACGGCGCCGATCGCCGCCGCCACGGCCAGGGCCAGCAGGTAGCTCTGCTCGCCCAGCACCGCCACCGAATAGGTGCCGACGCCGAAGAAGGCGCTGGCGGCCAGCGAAACGTAGCGGGTCACGCCGGAAAAGAAGGCCCAGGCCGTGGCCAGCGCCGTATAGGTCGCGATGTTGATCAGCACCGACAGCACGTAGTCGTCGACCACCAGCGGGGCCGGCGCGAGGATCGCGAAAACGGCCAGGATCACCAGGCCGGGAACGGCGTCGCGGCGGGTCATCGGGCGGCCCTCCCGAACAGGCCCTGCGGCCGGGCGATCAGCACGGCGATGAACAGCCCGAAGTTGACCGCCGTGACCAGCCCCGGATCGATGAACCGGGCGCACAGGGTCTCGGCCAGCCCGAGCGCCAGCCCGGCGGCCAGGCCGCCCGCCACGTTGCCGATTCCGCCCATGGTGATGACGATCAGCGCCTTCATCGTGTACTCGCCGCCGACCGCCGGGTGGATGTTGATGAACGAACTGATCAGCGCCCCGGCCGCCCCGGCCAGGACGCCGCCGACGGCGAAGGCGTAGGCCGAGTACCTCTCCACGTCGATCCCGGCCAGCGGCGCGGCGCCCGCATTGCTGGAGATGGCCCGCAGCGCCCGGCCGATCTTGGTGAATTCCAGAAAGGCGAAGGCGACCCCGGCGATCAGCAGGGCGGCGATCAGGGCGACCAGCCGGTTCTGGCCGATCACCCCGCCCAGGATCTCGACCGGTTCGGCCAGGTAGGAATAGGCCCGGTCCGATCCGCCCCACAGCACCAGGGCGATCCCTTGCAGGACGAACAGCAGGCCGAAGGTCGACAGGATGGCGTTGATCTCGAGCGCCCCCTGGTTCGGCGCGCGGCGCACCAGCGGCCGGAACAGGTACCGGAACAGCAGGTAGTTGAAACCGAAGGCGATGGGCGCCCCCACGGCCAGCGTCACGAACGGCGAAAAGTCGAGCAGGGCGAAGCCCCAGAAGGTGCCGAAGGCGGCCAGCATCATCAATTCGCCGTAGGCGAGGTTGAGGATGCGCGCGACGCCGTATTGCAGGTTCAGGCCGATGGAGATCAGCGCATAGAACCCGCCCAGGGTCAGGGCCGTCAGCGCGAGATCGATGGTGTTCATGGATACTGCCGGTCAAGAGGATGAAACGAAACGCATGCGCGATCGGAACCGGAAGGCGCCCGGCAAGGGGCAGGCGCCTTCCGGTCCTCGCGGAGGGCCGGGCTACTTGAGGACCGGATCCACCGCGTTCGGCATGTTGGTCGGGGCGATCCCCTTGAACGCGCCGTCCTGCCACTGGCCGATCCACCACAGCCGGGTCAGGCGGTTGTTCTCCAGCTTTACCGGGCCGATGATCG
>Ga0207799_100525_pt1 | contig 12161 bp, 11 predicted proteins | sample TtanPargueraPR_4_FD_187742 | JGI IMG/M metagenome (GOLD analysis project Ga0207799, IMG submission 187742) | Aerobic enrichment media microbial communities from Bioluminiscent Bay, La Parguera, Puerto Rico - Tt and M2 (SPAdes) | ecosystem: Environmental > Aquatic > Marine > Unclassified ...
GGCCTGCCGGGCCTGCGCCGCGACGTGGCCACCTGCGAAAGCTGCCACGGCGACAGCCCGCACCCGGTCAACATCAAGGGCGTGAAGCTGAACGAGCACACCGACAAGGTGGCCTGCCAGACCTGCCACATCCCCTCTTTCGCGCGGGGCGGGGTGGCGACCAAGACCTTCTGGGACTGGTCCACCGCCGGCAAGCTGGACGAGGACGGCAAGCCGATCAGCGAAGAGGCGTTCGTTCAGTCGAACGGCAAGCACCTGCATACCTACCTGTCCACCAAGGGCGATTTCGAATGGGGCGAAGAGGTGGAGCCCTATTACGCCTGGTTCGACGGGCAGGTGGAATACACCACCGCCGACCGCACCATCGACCCCAGCCAGGTGGTCGAGGTCAACAAGATCGGCGGCGCGGCCGGCGATGGCGTGTCCCGCATCTGGCCCTTCAAGCGGATGGAGGGGCGACAGGCCTATGACACGGAGCTCAACCACCTAGTCTACACCCATGTCTGGGGCCCGGATACCGACACCGCCTTCTGGACCAATTTCGACTGGGGCAAGGCGATCGAGGCCGGGATGAAGGCCGCGGGGGCCGAGTATTCGGGCCAGTTCGGTTTCGTCGACACCTATATGTACTGGCCGATCACCCACATGGTGGCCCCGGCCAGCGAGGCGCTGGATTGCGCCGAATGCCACGCCAAGGACGGCCGGCTGGCCAATCTGGCGGGCTTCTACATGCCGGGCCGCGACGCGATGGGGCCGGGGGGCACGCTGGGCCTGCTGATCCTGGCCGCCACCGTGCTGGGCGTCGCAGGCCACGCCACCCTCCGCCTGGTCACCCGCGGCAAAGGAGGCTCTCATGAGTGATCTGCACGAACGCCAGGTCAAGGTCTATCCGCGGTTCGAACGCTTCTGGCACTGGAGCCAGATGGCCTTGATCTTCGTCCTGCTCTTCACCGGGCTGGGGCTGAATGGGCTGCATGGGCTGATCCCCTTCGGCCCGGCGGCGATGATCCACACGCTGGCGGCGCTGGTGCTGATCCTGCTGTGGGTCTTTGCCATCTTCTGGCATCTGACCACCGGGACATGGGTGCATTACCTGCCCACCACCGAGGGGCTGTTCAAGGTGGCGCGGTTCTACGCCTACGGCATCTTCAAGGGCGAGCATCACCCCTATCGCAAGGCCTATTGGCGCAAGCACAACCCGCTGCAGGCGCTGACCTACCTGGCGCTGAAGCTGATCCTGTTTCCGGCGATCTGGGTCACCGGGCTGGTCTACCTGACCTATAATTCCTGGGAGGGCGTACCCGACGCCTCGCTCTGGCTGCAGATCGTGGCCAACCTCCACACCCTGGTGGCCTATGCCATCGCGGCCTTCGTGGTGGCGCATGTCTACCTGCTGACGGTGGGGCATTCCTTCCGCGAGCATGTCCGCCCGATGATCACCGGCTTTGACACGGTGGCCCTAACGCCCGCGGAAGAGGCCTATCTGGAACAGGACGAACCCGCGCGGCTGAAGCCCGAGAAGTCGTAGGCCGCGGCGATGAATCCTGTCGCCCGGCGGAAACCGCCGGGCAGCGCCCGCCCGCCCCTCATAGCGATGTGGCGAGAAAAGTGGTCAAAGGCCGGCCCGAAAAAGAAAAGCACCGCTGGAGATGTTCCAACGGTGCTTTTTCATATCCTCGCCCGGCGGGACCGGGATGAGTGGCGGATCTTAGCTGCCCCAAGTGCGGATCGGGCCGCAATCCATGTGGACGAAGTTGGAGCGCGAGTATTTGCCCACGCCGCCCGCGCTGCAGGCCGTGGCTGCGCGGTAGATCTGGTTCACCGAGCGCGACTTCAGCCGCAGGTCGGCGGCCTGCCCCTTCATGTGGCGCGAGTTCTTGGCCACCCCGCGCGAGCGGGCGCGCAGCATCGCGTTGGTCTCCGGCGAGCGGTAGCCCGACAGCAGCATGTAGGGCTCGTCGGTATCCATCAGCCGGTGCGCGGCGGTCATGATGTCGATGGTGCGGGTGTCGATCGGCATGATCTTCCCATTGCGCCAGTCGCGCATGAAATGGGTGATCTCGTCGATTGCTTCCTGGATGTATTCGCCCTCGACCCAGTAGATCGTGTTGACGCTTTCGCCCGTCCGGCCCGAATACATGCGAATGCTGCGGATATCGCCAGCCCCACGATTATAGGCAAAGGCCTTGCTCATCGGGGCGGCTGCCACGGTTGTCGCCGCGAAGGCCCCAAGCAGGCCTCGCCGGGTCATCCCGGAAATCTGTCGTGTCATGCTATTGCGCCTGTCCTGTTCGCTGCTCGCCGCCGTACCGCGGCTCAATAGATTGGTCCACTTCCCCAAGTGCGCCTTTTTTATGACATAGACGTGGCGTCATCCCAAGGGCTCTGAGGGGTCGACAAAGCCTATTTAACGCAGATAGGCGGGTTTTTGCCTAAATTGTCATCAATCAGGCCACCCCTTTCCGCCCCAAACGGCTATTGCGGGCTGCATGCAACACCGAAAAACTGATGCGCGGACCCTTCGGAAATGTGAGTGGACACCGTATTTGCAATGGCACAAGATGGCCGCTGCGCCGCAATAGAATAAAGTTTTCTGAGGTTTCGATGACGTTTACCCGGTTCCGCATTTCGGTTCTGACCTTCCTGACCGCGCTGACGCTGGCCCTCGGCTTTTCCGCCGTGCCGGCGGCGGCCACGACCAAGGTGACCGCCTTCAAGCAGGCGGTGGCCGAGGCCGCCGCGCGCGACGAGGCGCTGTCCGCGTTCTACAAGCGCCGCGATTACGCGCCGATCTGGACCTCGCGCTCCGACTCGGCGCGCCGGCGCGCCTTCCTCCAGGCCCTCGACAAGGCGGGCGATCACGGGCTGCCGGTCAGCCGCTATGACGGCGACCACCTGGCCGAACTGTTCCGCAGCGCGCGCAGCCAGCGCGATATCGGCCGGGTCGAGGTCGAGGCCAGCCGGATGTTCCTGCAATATGCGCAGGACATCCAGACCGGCGTCCTGAACCCCGCTTCCGTCGACGACGGCATCAAGCGCCGCCCGCCGCGGCGCGACCGGCTGGCCCAACTCGAGGCCTTCGCCAAGAGCTCGCCCAAGGGCTATCTGAAGAGCCTGGTGCCGGCGTCGCCCGAATACACCCGGCTCATGGCCGCAAAGCTGCGGCTGGAACGTCTGCTGGGCAGCGGCGGCTGGGGCCCCGAGGTTCCGGGCGGCAAGCTGGAGCCGGGCGACAGCGGCCCGCGCGTGGTGGCGCTGCGCAACCGCCTGATCGCGATGGGCTACATGCAGCGCTCGGCCTCGCAGAGCTACGACGCCGACCTGCAGAAGGCCGTGCAACTGTTCCAGAGCGAACACGGGCTGAGCACCGACGGCGTGGCCGGGCAGGGGACGCTGAAAGAGGTCAACACCCCCGTCGAAAAGCGGCTGGAACAGGTGATCGTGGCCATGGAACGCGAGCGCTGGCTGGGCCCGGACCGCGGCAAGCGCCACGTGCTGGTGAACATCACCGATTTCCACGCCCGCCTGGTCGAGAACGGCAAGGTGGTGTTCAAGACCCGCTCGGTTGTGGGGATGAACGCGCATGACCGCCGCACGCCGGAATTCTCGGACGTGATGGAGCACATGGTTATCAACCCCACCTGGAACGTGCCGCGCTCCATCGCCGTGAAGGAATACCTGCCCGAGCTGCAGAAGGACCCGAACGCCGTCAGCCACCTGCGCCTGATCGATGCCAGCGGGCGGATTGTCAGCCGCGACGGCATGGACTTCACCGAGTTCAACGAACGCAACTTCCCCTTCGACATGAAGCAGCCGCCGTCGCGCGGAAACGCGCTGGGGCGGGTGAAGTTCATGTTCCCCAACCGCTACAACATCTACCTGCACGACACGCCCGCAAAACACCTCTTCGGGCGCGAGGTGCGGGCCTACAGCCATGGCTGCATCCGGCTCAGCGATCCGTTCGACTTCGCCTATCAGCTGCTTCGCGGACAAGTCAGCGACCCGGTCGCCTTCTTCAAGGCCAAGCTGGACACCGGCGTCGAGACCCAGGTCAACCTGACCCACCCGCTGCCGGTGCACATCATCTATCGCACGGCGCTAAGCTCGCCCAAGGGACGGATGGAGTACCGCCGCGACGTCTATGGACGCGACGCCCGGATTTTCGACGCGCTGAGCGCGGCCGGGGTGGTGCTCCGCGCGGTTCAGAGCTAAACCTCAGCCCCACGAGACAGACGGGACCGCCGGTGCGGACCCGACACGCAGAGGGGGCAGAATGGCCTATAGCATCGCGGAAATCGCCGAGGCCCTGGGGGCCGAGGCCGTGGGGAATGCGGCGCTGCGCGTCAGCGGCGCGGCCGAACCGGCGGGCGCCGGCCCCGATGACCTCGCCCTTGCGATGGATCCCAAATATGCCGGCGGGCTGGCCGAGGGGCGCGCCCGCGCGGCGGTGCTGTGGCCCGGCGCCGACTGGCAGGCGCTGGGGCTGGAGGCCGCGATCCTGGTGCCGCGCCCGCGCTACGCCATGGCCGGGATCACCCGGATGCTGGACCCAGGCCCCGAAATCGCGCCGGGCGTGCATCCCTCGGCGGTCGTCGATCCCACGGCCGAGATCGGCGAGGGCGCGGCCATCGGCCCCTTCGTCGTGGTCGGCCGCGGCGCGAAGATCGGCGCGCAGGCGCGGATCGCCTCGCATGTCGCGATCGCCGAAGAGGCGCGGATCGGCGACGACGCGCTGCTTTATGCCGGGGTGCGGATCGGCGCGCGGGTGGTGATCGGCGACCGCTTCATCGCCCAGCCCGGCGCGGTGATCGGCGCCGACGGCCTGTCCTTCGTCACGCCCGAGAAATCCACCGTCGAACAGGTGCGCGAGTCCCTGGGCCAGGTCGAAGAGACCGCCCGGCAAAGCTGGACGCGCATCCATTCGCTGGGCTCGGTGCGGATCGGCGACGATGTCGAGGTGGGCGCCAACACGGCGATCGACCGGGGCACCATCCGCGACACCCAGGTCGGCTCGGGCACCAAGATCGACAACCTCGTGCATCTCGCCCATAACGTGGTGACCGGGCGCGACTGCCTGTTCGCGGCGCTGGTGGGCGTGGCGGGCTCCACCCGGATCGGTGACCGCGTGGTCTTTGGCGGACAGGTGGGCGTGGCCGACAACGTGACGATCGGCAGCGACGTGGTGGCCGGCGGCGGCACCAAGATCCTGTCCAACGTGCCCTCGGGCCGGGCGATGCTGGGCTATCCGGCGATGAAGATGGAGACCCATGTGGAGATCTATAAGGGCCTCCGGCGGCTGCCGCGGCTTTTCGCACAGGTGGCGGCATTGCAAAAAGCAGTTTCAAAGAGCGGCGAGAGCGACTAAATCAACGCCATAACAAGGGCAGAGGGGAAGCCATGTCGGAAAGCGTCAAGGACAAGGTGATCGAGATCATCGCCGAACAGGCGGTGCTCGATGTGGCAGATGTCTCCATGGACAGCACGCTCGAGGATCTCGGGATCGACAGCCTCGGGCTGGTCGAATCGATCTTCGCCATCGAAGAGGCCTTCGACATCCAGGTGCCCTTCAACGCCAATGATCCCTCGTCGAGCGAGTTCGACATCTCGTCCGTGGCCAGCATCATCGATGCGGTCGAGGGGCTGGTGGCAGCACAGAACTCATGAAACGCGTCGTCATCACGGGCCAGGGCACGATCAATGCCCTCGGCCACAACGTGCCCGCCACGCTCGGGGCCATGCGCGAGGGGCGCTGCGGCATCGGCGAGCTGGATATCCGCGACGTGGACCGCCTGTCGATCCGCATCGGCGGGCAGGTGCGCGGCTATACCCCCGAGGATCATTTCAACCGTCAGCAGATCGCGCTGTTCGATCGTTTCACGCAATTCACCCTGCTGGCCGCGCGCGAGGCGATCGCGCAATCCGGGCTGAGCTTCAGCGGCGAGCTGTCGGACCGCTCCGGCGTGGTGCTGGGCACCTCGGGCGGCGGCATGAACACGCTCGATGAGAATTACCGCTCGGTCTACGAAGAGGGCAAGAACCGCGTTCACCCCTTCGTCGTGCCCAAGCTGATGAACAACGCCGCAACCAGCCATGTGTCGATGGAGTTCAACCTGCGCGGCCCGAGCTTTACCGTGGCCACGGCCTGCGCCTCGTCGAACCACGCGATGGGGCACGCCTTTCAGTTGATTCGCGGCGGCGCGGCCCCGGTGATGATCACCGGCGGCTCGGAATCGATGCTGTGCTTTGGCGGCGTGAAGGCCTGGGAAGGCCTGCGCGTGATGTCCAAGGACGGCTGCCGGCCCTTCAGCGCCAACCGCAACGGCATGGTGCAGGGCGAGGGGGCCGCGGTCTTCGTGTTTGAGGAATACGAGCACGCCAAGGCCCGCGGCGCCGACATCCTGGCCGAGGTGATCGGCTTTGCCATGACCTCGGACGCCTCGGATATCGTGATGCCCAGTAAGCAGGGCGCGGCGCGCGCCATTTCGGGCGCCATGCGCGACGCCGGCCTGTCGCCCGAGGCGGTGGGCTATATCAACGCCCACGGCACCGGCACCGCGGCCAATGACAAGACCGAATGCGCCGCCGTGGTCGATGTCTTCGGCGCGCATGCCGACCGGCTGATGATCTCGTCCACCAAGTCGATGCATGGCCACCTGATCGGCGGCACCGGCGCGGTCGAGTTGCTGGCCTGCGTCATGGCCCTGCGCGACGGGGTGATCGCCCCCACCATCGGCTATGAAGAGCCCGACCCGGAATGCACGCTCGACGTGGTCCCGAACGAGGCGCGCGAGGCCGATGTGGACGTGGTGCTGTCCAACGCCTTCGCCTTCGGCGGGCTGAACGCGGTTCTGGCGCTGCGCAAGGTCTGAGCCGCCGCCGCCATCACCTGCAACGAAAAACGCCGCCCCGTGGGGCGGCGTTTCGCATTCGGGGCTGGGCCGGAGATCAATTCGCCGCGGCGGCGGCTGCGGCCTTGATCGCGTCGAACCCGGCGGTGAAGCCGCTGAGCGAGACCTTCAGGTCCACGGTCTGATCCGGGGCCGCCATCGGCACGATGGTCAGCGTCGCGGAGTTGCCGGCCTTGAAGGCGTCGATATCTGCGGCGGTGAAGCCGACGCGGGCAAAGCAGCCGGCCTGGCTGCACCAGGTGAAGGGATAGATCTTGGCCTGGCCGCCATCGACCGACAGCCGCAGCTGCTGCGTCAGCAGGGTCTCCAGCGGCGTGGCGATGGTGGCGCCGGCCACCGCCGTCTGGTCGTCGGGCAGGGCGAAGATGCTGATCTCGGCGGTGGGGTTGTCGGCATCATCCTTGAGCAGCTGGTACAGCTGGCAGGGGTCGGCCTGGCCCTCGGGCGCGTGCACGCAGCGCATTTCCCAATCGCCGTGGGTTTCCTTGACATAGGTGCTGCCGACCTTGTTCTCGGTGTCGTCCTGGCCCATCGACAGGGTCGGGTCGCTCTGCGGTGCGGCCGCGTCCTGGGCCAGCACCGGTGCCGCTGCGCCAAGCGCCAGCACGCAGGTCAGGGTCTTGAAAAGATCACGCATGTCATCTTTGCCTTCTGAGAAATTTCATCGGGGCCGATGTACCATGCCGCCCGAGGAGTGTCAGGCCGAAATCAGGAAAGCTGGGGGTGTTCACGGCGGTTTTACGCCGGATGACGGAGCGTCACGTGAAAAAAGGGCCGCGAAACGGCCCTTTCTCCGTATGTGTTTTCTCCCCGTCGGACTGGGCCGACTTCATCATTGCCCGTGACGCTACGAACTTTGCCCCCACCCGTCAACAGGGAAAATTTGGGCTGTCAGCCCAATGTTTTCGCAAGAAAAAAAGACCGCGCCGTCACGCGGCGCGGTCAGTCCGACAGGGAGGTCGCCGGCCCGCGCGGCACGTCCGCCGGGACCGGGCGCAACAACTCTGGCACGGCGGGGTTAAGAATGTATGGTTGATCCGGGCGCAACCGACAGGGCAACAGCGGGGCGAAATGGAAAACGGTCTCTTCATCGGCGGCGGCGGCGAGGGTTATGGCCTGCCGCAGCATCTCCTCTTCGAATATGCCAACCGGCACGGGCTGATCGCCGGGGCGACGGGCACCGGCAAGACCGTGACCCTGCAGATCCTGGCCGAGGGGTTTTCGGCCGCGGGCGTGCCGGTCTTCCTGTCCGATGTGAAGGGCGACCTGTCCGGCCTGGGCGCGGCGGGCTCGGCCGATTTCAAGCTGCACGACGCCTTCACCAAGCGCGCCCAGACCATCGGTCTGGACCTTGCCTATGGCGCGGCGCCGGTGACCTTCTGGGATCTTTTCGGCGAGCAGGGCCACCCGATCCGCACCACGGTGGCCGAGATGGGGCCGCTGCTGATCTCGCGCCTGCTGGAGCTGAGCGAGCCGCAGGAGGGCATCCTGAACATCGCCTTCCGCGTCGCCGACGAGCAGGGCCTGCCGCTGCTCGACCTGAAGGACCTGCAATCGCTGCTGGTCTGGGTCGGCGAGAACCGCGGCGCGCTGAGCCTGCGCTATGGCAACGTCTCCACCGCCTCCATCGGGGCGATCCAGCGCCGGCTGCTGGTGCTGGAAAACCAGGGCGGCGCGCAGCTGTTCGGCGAACCGGCGCTGGCGCTGCCGGACCTGATGCTGCGCGATGCCGACGGGCGGGGCCGGGTAAACATCCTGGCCGCCGACAAGCTGATGGCGGCGCCCCGGCTCTACGCCACCTTCCTGCTGTGGCTGCTGTCGGAACTGTTCGAGGAGCTGCCCGAGGTGGGCGACCCGGACAAGCCGAAACTGGTCTTCTTCTTCGACGAGGCGCATCTGCTGTTCGACGATGCGCCCAAGGCGCTGGTCGACAAGGTCGAACAGGTGGCCCGCCTGATCAGGTCCAAGGGGGTAGGTGTCTTCTTCGTCACCCAGAACCCGGCCGACGTGCCCGAGGACATCCTCGGCCAGCTCGGCAACCGCGTCCAGCACGCGCTGCGGGCCTTCACCGCGCGCGACCGCAAGGCGCTGCGCCAAGCCGCCGAGACCTATCGCGACAACCCCCGCTTCGACATCGAAACCGCGATCCGCGAGGTCGGCGTGGGCGAGGCGGTCACCTCGCTGCTGGAGCGCAAGGGCATGCCCGGCATGGCCGAGCGCACGCTGATCCGCCCGCCCTCCAGCCAGCTTGGCCCGCTCGATCCGGCCCTGCGCGCGCAACTGATCGCGGCCTCTCCGCTGGCCGGCAAATACGAGTCGCGGCTCGATCGCGACTCCGCCCATGAAATGCTGTCGCGCCGCGCGGCCGAGGCGGCCCAGGGCGCCGAGGCGGCGGACCCCGCGCTTGAGGCACCCGATGCCGCCACGCGCGAATACAACGCCGCCCGCCGGTATTCCGGCACACGGGTCGGGCGTGCCAGCCCCCGGCGAACCCGCGGCGAAGACACGCTCGGCTCGGCCTTGCAGACCGCGCTGATCAAGGAGCTCAAGGGCACCACGGGCCGCCGCCTCGTGCGCGGCCTGTTCGGCACCCTGTTCAAGGGGCGCTAGGCCGCGCGGAATTATGGTATATTGCCCTGGTGACACCGTTATCGGTCATCAGGGGGGAGTCATGACTGCATTCAATGTTGTTCGCGTGAAGCCGAAATCAGGCGAGGAAGAGGCTTTCCTCGACTATCACCGAAGCCGGGATATCGGTCAGTTCCAGGGCATGAAAGCCTTTCACCTGGTCGAGGCGGGGGATGGCGAATTCCTCATCATCGGCGAATGGGCGGATATGGACGCGCTGGTCGCGGCGCGCCCGCAGATGATCGCCACGCTCGACGGGTTCCGCCACAGGCTGCAGGATCTGGGCGGCGGTCTCGGCGTGACCGACCCGCGCTCGGGCGCGGCGGTGCTCAGTCTCGGCGGCTGAGCCGGGCGGGGCTGCCCGGCCTCTATCCCATGCTCGACGGGTCGCGGCGGCGCGCGGCCCGGCGGATGTCGTCGCGCCAACTCCATAGGGCGAAGGTCCCCCAGCTGGCGCAATAGAGGGCGCCGGTGCCCAGCACCAGCCACCCGGGCACCGGCCCGATCGCGGCGCGTTCCGGCAATTGGGCAAGCCGGGCAAGAGGCTCGGGGTGGACCATCAGCTTGCCGATATAGGCCAGCGTCTGGATCACCAGAATCCAGAAATAGTTCCGCCGGATCCGCCGCCCGACCGCGACCCAGAGCGACACGTGATAGCGCGGGCGCGTATAGTCGTCCGCCAGCGTCTGCTGCCAACCGTCCTCAAGATGCAGATCCCCGTCATGCAGCATGGGGGCGAAGAAATGGGTCTCCATCCAGCGGCAGCGCGCGCGCCAGACGTTGAAATAGCGATAGCGCCGCGCCTCCTGCATCAGGAAAAAGATGATCAGAATGCCAACCAGAACCAGCGGCAGCGGCGAGGCCGAGGGCGAGGAAAAGGCGATCGACAGCGCGATCCCCAGGGTAACGACAGCCCAGTTGGTGGTGGTGTCGAGCCGCGTGCGCCAGATCGTCGAGCGGTAGACCTCGCCGCGGTAAAGATGCGCGAGCGCGCCGATTTCGGCCGTATCCAGTGACTTGCGGTCGCCCTGATCGCCTGCCGGCATCCGTCTCCTCCCTGCCGGAAACTGTCGCACAGGCGGGTCGGATGCGGCAAGTCTGCCTTTCTTCTTGGCGGAAATACTCCGGGGGTGAATGGCCCCGCCAGGGGCCAGAGGGGGCAGCGCCCCCGGCGGCGCCCCCCTAGAGCGGCCGGATCTTCAACCGGGTCAGCCGGTTTTCCTTGCGCGCGCAGACCTCGAAGCGGAAGCCGTGGAACGAGAACACCTGCCCCTCGGCGGGGATCATCTGCGCCTCGTGGATCACCAGGCCGGCCACGGTATTGGCCTCCTCGTCGGGCAGGGTCCAGTCGGTGGCGCGGTTGAGGTCGCGGATGGTCATCGCGCCGTCGACCAGCAGCCCGCCGTCCTCGGTGCGCCGGATCGGATGCTCGGCATCGATGTCGAACTCGTCGGTGATCTCGCCCACGATCTCTTCGAGGATATCCTCAAGCGTGATCAGCCCCTGCAGCGCGCCGTATTCGTCCACCACCAGGGCGAAATGCGTGTGCCGCCGCAGGAATTCGCGCATCTGGTCGTCGAGCGTCGTGGTCTCGGGCACGAAATAGGGCTCCATCGCCACATCGGTCACCCGGAAGCTGCGCAGCGCCTCTTCCGAAGCCTCGGGGCCGCGCAGCAGCTTGTCCACCGCGCGCAGCAGGTCCTTGGCGTGGACCACGCCGACGATGTTCTCGGGGTCGTCCTTGAAGACGGGCAGGCGGGTGTGCGGCGAGGACAGGCATTGCGACAGGATCGCCTCGGGGTCGTCATCGGCATCCACCATCTCGATCTTGGAACGGTGGAGCATGATCTCCTCGATGTAGCGCTCGCTGAGGTCCAGTGCGCCGAGGATGCGGTCGCGCTCTTCCTTTTCCACAACGCCCTCGGACCGGCCGAGCTGCAGCGCGCCCGCGATTTCCTCGCGCACGGCGAGGATGTGGCTGTCGGGGTCGGTCTTTACCCCGAACAGCGACAGCACCTGCCGCACGAAGGCGCGCACCGCGCCGACGATGGGCGAGAACAGCAGGATCACCATCCGGATGATGCCCGCGACCCGCGCGGCGGCCAGCTCGGCATTGGTGATGGCATAGGTTTTCGGCAGCACCTCGGCGAAGATCAGCACCAGGAAGGTCATCACCAGCGTGGCCAGCGCCACGCCGCCCTCGCCGAACAGCCGCGTGAACAGCGCCGTGGCCAGCGAGGTGGCCAGGATGTTGACCAGGTTGTTGCCCAGCAGGACCGAGCCGATCAGCCGCTCGTTATCCTCGGTGATCTTCAGCGCGGCGATGGCGCCGCGGTTGCCCTTGTCGGCCTGGCTGCGCAGCTTGCCGCGCGAGGCGGCGGTCAGTGCCGTCTCGGAGCCCGAGAAGAAGGCCGACAGCAACAGCAGCACCAGGATCCCCCCGGCGGTCAGCCAGAAGGCGGTGTCGAGCGTGGCCAGAAAACCGGCGGTGTCTTCCATCATGTTCCTCGTGGGCTGCGTCGCTGCTTTTATGGGGGCGCGGGGGCCGGCGATCAAGTCAGCCGTCGCGGGCCAGCGGGTGATGTTCCAGCACCAGCGCCTTCAGGCGTTCGTCCAGGACATGGG
>Ga0207799_100526_pt1 | contig 12129 bp, 10 predicted proteins | sample TtanPargueraPR_4_FD_187742 | JGI IMG/M metagenome (GOLD analysis project Ga0207799, IMG submission 187742) | Aerobic enrichment media microbial communities from Bioluminiscent Bay, La Parguera, Puerto Rico - Tt and M2 (SPAdes) | ecosystem: Environmental > Aquatic > Marine > Unclassified ...
GAGCCGTGGACCGAGTTCTCGCCGATCGACAGGGCGAATTCCTTGCGGATGGTGCCCTCGGCGGCCTCGGCCGGGTTGGTGGCGCCCATCACTTCGCGGTTCTTGGCGATGGCGTCTTCACCTTCCAGAACCTGCACCACGATCGGCTCGGACGCCATGAATTCGCACAGCTCGTCGTAGAAGGGGCGCTCGGCATGCACGGCGTAGAAGACGCCGGCCTGCTCCTTGGTCAGCTTGATCCGCTTTTGCGCGATGATGCGCAGGCCGGCGGCCTCGAGCTTGGCGTTGATGGCGCCGGTCAGGTTGCGCTTGGTGGCGTCGGGTTTGATGATCGAGAAAGTGCGCTGAATGGCCATGTCGGTCTTTCCTTGCTTGGGCGAACCGGGCCCTTTGCCCGGCCGGTCAAATTCGCGGCCCTGCTAGCACGGGTCCGCGCGGTTGAAAAGCCGCGATTGACCCCGCCCGCGGCTTGGGGCAAGGCTCGGCCATGCTCAGGATCACCGACATCTCCTATTCGGTCGAAGGCCGCCCCCTGTTCGAGGGCGCCTCGGCCACGATTCCCACCGGCCACAAGGTTGGCCTGGTGGGCCGCAACGGCGCGGGCAAGACCACGCTTTTCCGCCTGATCCGGGGCGAGCTGACGCTGGAGGGCGGCGAGATCGACCTGCCGGCGCGCGCCCGCATCGGCGGCGTCGCGCAAGAGGTGCCCTCGTCCGAGGTGTCGCTGATCGACACCGTGCTGGCCGCCGACACCGAACGCGCCGCGCTGATGGCCGAGGCCGAGACGGCCGAAGACCCGAACCGCATCGCCGAGATCCAGACCCGGCTGGCCGATATCGACGCCTGGTCGGCCGAGGCGCGCGCGGCCTCGATCCTCAAGGGCCTGGGCTTCGACGACGCGCAACAGCGCCAGCCCTGCTCGGATTTCTCGGGCGGCTGGCGGATGCGCGTGGCGCTGGCCGCCGTTCTGTTCTCGCGGCCCGACCTGCTGCTCTTGGACGAACCCACCAACTACCTCGACCTCGAGGGCGCGCTGTGGCTGGAGAATTACCTGACGCGCTATCCCCACACCGTGCTGATCATCAGCCACGACCGGGGACTTCTGAACCGGGCGGTGGGCGCGATCCTGCATCTCGACAACCGCAAGCTGACGCTCTGGACCGGCAACTACGACACCTTCGCCAAGGCCCGGGCCGAACAGCGCGCCGTGCAGGCCGCGCAGGCCAAGAAGCAAGAGGCGCAGCGCGCGCATCTGCAAAGCTTCGTCGACCGTTTCAAGGCCAAGGCCACCAAGGCCAAGCAGGCGCAGAGCCGGGTGAAGATGCTGGAAAAGATGCAGCCCATCACCGCGCCCGAAGAGGCTGCGCGCGTGGTCTTCACCTTCCCCGAACCCGAGGAACTGTCGCCGCCGATCATCGCGCTGGAGGGCGTCTCGGTCGGCTATGACGGCCAACCCGTGCTGTCGCATCTGAACCTGCGCATCGACCAGGACGACCGGATCGCGCTGTTGGGCAAGAACGGCCAGGGCAAATCGACCCTGTCGAAACTGCTGTCGGGCCGCCTGCCCGCGCTCGACGGGCGGATGACCGTCGCCTCGAAACTGCGCATCGGCTATTTCGCGCAGCACCAGGTGGATGAACTGCACGTGGATGAAACCCCGCTGCAGCACATCCGGCGCGAACGGCCCGACGAGGCGCAGGCCAAGCTGCGTGCGCGGCTGGCGGGCTTTGGCCTCGGCGCCGATCAGGCCGAGACCGAGGTGGGGCGGCTGTCGGGCGGGCAGAAGGCGCGGCTGTCGCTGCTCTTGGCCACGCTGGACGCGCCGCATCTGCTGATCCTCGACGAGCCGACCAACCACCTGGATATCGAAAGCCGCGAGGCGCTGGTCGAGGCGCTGACCACCTATTCCGGCGCGGTGATCCTTGTGTCGCACGACATGCATCTGCTCAGCCTGGTGGCCGACCGGCTGTGGCTGGTCCAGAACGGCCGCGTCGCGCCCTTCGAGGAGGATCTGGAGGCGTATCGCCGGCTGCTGCTGTCCGCCGACAAGCCCGCCAAACCCGCCGTGGCGCCTGCGCCCAAGCCCAAGCGCCCCTCGCGCGACGCCATCCTCGCGCTGCGCGCCGAGGTGCGCAAATGCGAGGAACGGGTCGAGAAACTGGCCGAGATGCGCGAAAAGCTGGATGCAAAGCTCGCCGATCCGTCGCTTTACGAGGGCGGCAAGGCCGACGAGATCGCCAAGTGGCAGAAAAAGCATGCCGAGGTGATCGAGGCCGAGGAACGGGCCGAGGGGCTGTGGATGGAAGCGCTGGAAAAGCTCGAAACGGCAGAGGTTTAGGATTTGGAACTCACCTTCTACATCAGCGCCTTTGTCACCCTCTTCGTCATCATCGACCCGATCGGGCTGGCGCCGCTCTTCGTGGCCATCACCCAGGGCATGCCGGCGCACGAACGCCGCGCCATCGCGCTGCGGGCCTCGGCCGTGGCGATCGGGCTGCTGACGCTGTTTGGCCTGTTCGGGGAATCGGTGCTGGGCTTTGCCGGCATCTCCATGGCCGCCTTCCGCATCGCGGGCGGCATGCTCTTGTTCCTGACCGCGATGGAAATGCTGTTCGAACGCCGCGCCAAGCGGCGCGAGGATCAGGCCGAGGACGACCGCCCCGACCCCTCGGTCTTCCCGCTGGCCACGCCGCTGATGGCCGGGCCCGGCGCCATGGCCTCGATGATCCTGCTCACCGGCGAGGTGCGCGGCGATTGGGCCGGCATGGCGGGGGTACTGGGCGTGATGGTGGCCGTGATCGCCGTGGTCCTGACCCTGTTCCTGGCCGCGGGCCTGCTGGAGCGCGCCTTGGGGCGGACCGGCATCAACGTGGTCACGCGGCTGTTGGGAATGCTGCTGGCGGCGCTGTCGGTGCAGTTCGTCCTCGACGGGCTGCGGAATTTCGGCCTTGCGCCGATGTGACGCCTAAACATTTCCGATTTCATGCCTACCTTGCAGTACAGGGCTGTCCCATCCAGAGGGTGAAATGTCAGGCGACCAGTTCGGGCAATTGATCTATCTCGTGATCCTGGCCGCGGCCATCGGCGGCTATTTCATCGCGGCCAACCGCCACCAGACGGGCCGGGTCATCCGGCACGGCGCGCTCTGGGGGCTGATCTTCGTGGGCGTGATCGCGGGCGCGGGCCTGTGGTCCGACATCCGTTCTACCGTGCTGCCGCGGCAGGCGGTTTTCGCCGAGGACCGCCGGATCGAGGTGCCCCGCGCGCCCGACGGCCATTACTACCTGATGCTCGAGGTCAACGGCGCGCCGGTGCGTTTCGTCGTGGATACCGGCGCCAGCGACCTTGTCCTGACCCGCGAGGACGCCGCGCGCGTCGGGCTGGATCATGGCGAGCTGGCCTACCTGGAAGAGGCCCGCACCGCCAACGGCGTGGTGCGGACCGCCCGCGTGCGGCTGGACGAGGTGCGCCTCGGCCCCGTGGTGGACGAGAACATGCGCGCCGTGGTCAACGGCGGCGACATGGATACCTCGCTGCTGGGGATGAACTATCTGCAGCGCTATTCCCGGATGGAATTCGTCGGCGACAAGCTGATCCTGACGCGCTGAGCCTGCCGCTCAGACCGCGCCCTCGGTCTCGATATTGATCACCGCGCCGCAATGCTTGCAGTGCACGGCGTCCACGTCGTGCAGCAGCAGCCCGCATTGCGGACAGGGCTGGCGCACCTTGGTGGGCCGGAACAGCACCTGCGCCAGCCGCAGGAACAGGGTGACGCCCACGATCATCACCGCCACCGACAGCATCCGCCCGCCCGTGCCCTCCAGCGTGATGTCGCCGAAGCCGGTGGTCGTCAGCGTGGTCACGGTGAAATAGAGCGCGTCGGCATAGTTCCCGATATCGGGGTTCTTGCCCGACTGGGTGGCATAGATCAGCCCGGTCATGACGAAGAGGAACACGACCAGGTTGATCGCGGCGACCATCACCTCTTCCTTGGTGCGGAAGAACCTGAAATCGGCGCGCAGCCGGTCCATCAGCTGATAGGTGTGCAGCAGCCGCAGCGTGCGCAGGATGCGCAGAAAGCCCAGCCCCTCGCCCGCGATGGGCGCGAGGAAGGAGACGATCGCCGCCAGATCCGCCAGCGTGGCCGGCCGCGTCATGAACCACAGGCGCCGGGACGAGAGCGACAGCCGCGCGCCGAAATCCGCCAGGATGAACAGCCCGAACACGGCGTCCAGCGCCTCGATCATCAGCCCGTGCGGGACGAAGGAGGTGACGATCACGAACAGGATCGTCACCAGGTCGAAGACCAGCAGCGCATAGCGGAACCGATGCGCGCGGTCGGTGTCGCCCTCGTAGAGCTCGTGCAGAAAGGCCGTTCTTTTCTGCGCCATGCGCCTTGTCCCCTTGCCGGTCGCCGTCAGGTCTGGGCGCCGCTTTCGGCCTTCTTCTCCCAGCGGCCCGAGGCCTCGGACCAGTATTCCGCCGCCACCCCTGCCCCGGTCAATGCCTTCCATTGCGCGCGGGCCTGGCTGACCGCCGCCGCGTCGTTGCCGTCGAAGAGGATACAGACCCTCTCCATCGCTTCGCACTCCTGCGCGCTGACCTCGGCCCCGTCCACCGCCATCAGGCAGGCCGCGCCGTTGGGGGCCTCGGCCCCGGTGGTCAGCAGCACCGGCTGGTCGGCGTCAAAGCCCGAGCCGGCCACGCCGTGCGGCAGGAACCCGTCCTCGGGCCCCAGCCACAGCCGGTCGTCGAGCCAGCGCAGGCGGTCGTCCGAGGTGCCGCGCACCACCACCCGCCAGCCGCGCGCGCGGGATTTCTCCAGCAGCATGGGCAGGGTCGCCTCAAGCGGCTGGCGCGTCAGGTGATAGAACAGCGCGGACCCCATCAGCCCTCGAGCGTGTCGCGGATCAGCCGGTCGAGCGCCATCACGCCCCAGCCCGTGGCGCCCTTGGGCGCCAGCGTGGTGTCCTTCTTGACGCTGGCGACGCCGGCGATGTCGAGATGGATCCAGGGGCAGTCTTCGTTGACGAAGCGCTGCAGGAACTGCGCCGCGGTGATCGAGCCCGCGGGCCGGCCGCCGGTGTTCTTGATATCGGCGAAGTTCGACTTGATCAGTTCGTCATAGGCGGGCGCCAGCGGCAGGCGCCAGGCGCCCTCGCCCTCGGCCTTGGCGGCCTTGAGGAAGGCGTCGCACAGCGTGTCGTCGTTGGAGAAGACGCCGGCCATCTCGTGCCCCAGCCCGATGATGATCGCGCCGGTCAGGGTGGCGAGGTCGACCATGCCCGTGGGCTTGAACCGCTCCTGCGCGTACCACAGCACGTCGGCCAGCACGAGGCGCCCCTCGGCGTCGGTGTTGATCACCTCCACCGTGTCGCCCTTCATCGATTTCACCACGTCGCCGGGGCGCTGCGCCTTGCTGCCCGGCATGTTCTCGACCAGCCCGACGAGGCCCACCACGTTGGCCTTGGCCTTGCGCAGGGCCAGCGTGCGCATCACGCCCGCCACGACACCCGCGCCGCCCATGTCCATGGTCATGTCTTCCATGCCCGCGGCCGGCTTCAGGCTGATGCCGCCGGTGTCGAACACCACGCCCTTGCCCACCAGCGCGAAGGGCGCATCGCCCTTCTTGCCGCCGTTCCACTGCATCACCACCACCTTGGAGGGGCTTTCCGAGCCCTGCCCGACCGCCAGCAGCGTGCGCATGCCCAGCTTTTCCAGCTCGTCCTCTTCGAGGATCTCGACCTCAAGCCCCAGCTCCTGCATGGCGGCGAGGCGCGCGGCGAAATCATCGGTGGTCAGGATGTTCGAGGGCTCGTTGACCAGGTCGCGGGTAAAGAACACGCCCTCGGCCACGGCCGCCATCGGCCCGGCCTGCGCGGCGACCTCCTCGGGCTTGGAGACCATCATGGTGACGGCCCCGCGCGGTTTGGCCTCTTCGCTCTTGTGATCGGTGAAGGCATAGCCGCGCAGCGCCAGGCCAAAGGCGATCTCGGCCGCCTTGGCGTTCGATCCCGCCAGCACCAGCATCCCGGCCTCGCCCTGCGCCTTGGCCAGCGCGGCCCCGGCCTTGCGCGCCTCTTCCACGCTGGGACGGCGGTCCAGCCGCACCACGTCGACCGCCTCGGCGGCCAGACCGGCGGGATAGGCCAGCGCCTTGGCCTCGCCCGGTTTCATCTTGGAAAACGCCTCGCTCTCGGCAAAGCGGGCCAGCGCGCCGCGGGTCAGTTTATTCACCCGGCGCGCGGCCTGGTCGAGCTTGCCGTCTTCGGGCAGGAACACCGCCACGCGGCCTTCGGCGGCGGCGATGGCGTCAAGGTCGATCTCGTCGAAACGGATGCTGGTCGGCGTGGTCATCTAGGTCTCTCCCGTGTCGTTGAATCCTACCTAGCGGCTGCCCGCCCGCTTGGCCAGATAGCAGTTTTCCGCGCCGGACATTTGGTCTAGGGTCCGCCCGAAACGAACTCGCCTTTGGGGGGCGGTGTGCAGAAATTCGACAGATACCTGCTGGCGCAGCTGACCGTTCTGTTCGGGTTCTTTTCGCTTGTCCTGATCTCCGTCTACTGGGTGAACCGCGCCGTCGTGCTGTTCGACCAGCTGATCGGCGACGGCCAGTCGGCCCTTGTTTTCCTGGAATTCACCGCCCTTGCCCTGCCCAACGTGATCCGGCTGGTGCTGCCGGTTTCGGCCTTTGCCGCCACCGTCTACGCGGTCAACCGGCTGACCTCGGAATCCGAGCTGGTGGTGGTCCAGGCGATGGGATTCTCCTCTTACCGGCTGGCGCGCCCGGTGTTCCTGTTCGGACTCATGGTGGCAATGCTGGTGATGGTGCTCAACCATGTGCTGGTGCCCGCCAGCCGCGCCGTGCTGGCCGAGCGCAAGGTCGAGATCGCCCAGAACATCACCGCGCGTCTGCTGACCGAGGGGCAGTTCCTGCACCCGGCCGAGGGGGTGACCTTCTACATCCGCGACATCTCGGCCGATGGCGAGTTGCGCAACGTATTCCTGTCGGACGGGCGCAGCGCCTCGCAGACCACCACCTACACCGCCGAGCGCGCCCTGCTGGTGCCGGGCGAGGACGGGCCCAAGCTGGTGATGTTCGACGGGCTGGCCCAGACCCTGCGCAGCAACGGCGACCGGCTGTTCACCACCAGCTTTGCCGATTCCGTCTATGACCTCGCCGGGCTGATCGACCCCGGCGGTGCCCGCGCCCTGAACATCGCGGCCCTGCCCACGCCCGCCCTGCTGTTCCCCACCGAAGCGCTGATGAAGACCACCGGCGAAACCCGCGCCTCGTTCCTCTACGAGGGGCATGCGCGGATCGCCCAGCCCTTCCTTGCCGTCGCGGGCGCGCTGATCGGGTTTTCCGCGCTGATGCTGGGCAGCTTCAGCCGTTTCGGCGTCTGGCGGCAGGTGCTGTTGGCGGTGTTCCTGCTGATCGTTCTGCAATTGCTGGACAATTCGATGGCCGATGTCGCCCGGCGCAGCGAAAACGCCTGGCCCGCGGTCTACGTGTCGCCTCTGGCGGGGGTGGCGATGGCCGTGGCCATGCTGTGGATCAGCGTCCGGCCCGGCCTCTTGACCCGCCGGCGGAGGAGGGTGCCGGCATGAGGCTCCACCTGTATTTCGCGCGGAAATTCGCGCTGACGCTGCTGGCGGTGACGATGGTCTTCGTGCTGATCCTGACGCTGCTCGACGTGGTCGATCAGATCCGCCGGTTCGAGATCGGCACCATCAACGTCGGGCAGGCCACGAAACTGGCCGCGCTGAATGTGCCCGCCGGCCTTTACGGCATCCTGCCGCTGATCGTGATCCTGTCCACGCTGGCGCTGTTCCTGAACCTCGCCCGCACCTCGGAACTGGTGGTGACGCGGTCCTCGGGGCGCTCGGCGCTGCGGGCGCTGGGGGCGCCGCTGCTGACCGCCTTTGGCATCGGCGTTCTGTGCGTGAGCGTGCTGAACCCGATCGTCGCGGCCACGCTGAAGGAATACGAGCGGCTGTCGGACGAATACCGCCACGGCACCCGCAACGTGCTGTCGATCTCGCGCGAGGGGCTGTGGCTGCGCCAGGGCGGGCCCGAGGGGCAGATGGTGATCCGCGCCGCGCGCGCCAATCTCGACGGCACCCGGCTGAGCGACGTCACCTTCCTGGCCTTTGCGCCCAAGGCCGGCCCGATCTGGCGGATCGAGGCCGAGGCGGCCGAGCTGACCAAGGGCGCGTGGGAGATCACCGGCGCCAAGCGCTGGGCCTTCGACGTGCCCAACCCCGAGGCCGCCGCCACCCTGCATCCGCATCTGACGCTGCCCTCGGACCTGACCCGTGACCGCATCCGCGACAGTTTCGGCACGCCGCGCGCGATCCCGATCTGGCAGCTTCCCGATTTCATCGCCAGCCTCAAGCGCGCCGGGTTTTCCGCCCGCCAGCACCAGGTCTGGCTCCAGATGGAACTAGCCCTGCCCGCGCTGTTCGTCTCGATGGTGATGATCGGCGCGGCCTTCACCATGCGCCACACCCGCTTTGGCCGCACCGGCGTGATGGTGCTGGGCGCGCTTATCCTGGGGCTGGCGCTGTTCTTCCTGCGCGACTTCGCCCAGATCCTGGGCGAGAACGGCCAGATCCCGGTGGCGTTGGCAGCGTGGAGCCCGCCGGTGATCGGCATCATGATCGCGCTGGCCCTGATCCTGCATATGGAGGAAGGGTGATGGCACGCATCCTTGCCCTGCTCCTGGCGCTGCTGCCGCTGGCCGCCTGGGCCCAGCAGGAGGGGCCCGCGACCCTGATCGCCGACCGGGTGTCGGTGATCGGCAATACCCAGCTTCTGGCCGAGGGCCATGTCGAGGTGCTGTACCAGGGCGCCCGGCTGAAGGCGACGCGCGTCACCTATGACCGCCCCACCGACCGGCTGACCATCGAGGGGCCGCTGACCCTGGTCACCACGACCGACACCATCCTGCTGGCCGACAGTGCCGAGCTGAAGCCGGACCTGACCGAGGGCCTGCTGATCAGCGCGCGCATGGTGCTGCGCCAGCAACTCCAGCTTGCCGCGAACGAGCTGCACCGCGTCGGCGGGCGCTATTCGGTGCTGAACAAGACCGTGGCGTCGAGCTGCCGCGTCTGCGCCAATTCGCCGGTGCCGCTGTGGCAGATCCGGGCGCAGCGCATCGTCCATGACGAGCAGGAGAAACAACTCTATTTCGACCATGCCCGGTTCGAGGTGATGGGCGTGCCCATCCTTTACCTGCCGCGGCTGCGCCTGCCCGACCCCACGCTGAAACGCGCCACCGGCTTCCTGATCCCGGAACTGCGCTTCAGCGATGCGCTGGGTTCGGGCATCAAGGTGCCCTATTTCATCACGCTGGGCCGCCATGCCGACCTGACCGTGACGCCCTATCTCTCCACCGGGCAGACCCGCACCGTGGAACTGCGCTACCGCCAGGCCTTCCGCCACGGCGAGATCGAGTTCAACGGCGCGCTGTCGCGCGACACGCTGGTCAAGGGCGAGACCCGCCGCTACCTCTTTGGCGAGGGGCGTTTCGACCTGCCCCGCGATTTCGAGCTGACCTTCAACATCCAGACCGTGTCCGACCCGGCCTATCTGCTGGACTACGGCTATTCCGGCCGCGACCGGCTGCGCAGCGACGTCGCGGTGGCCCGCACCCGCCGCGACGAACATATCGAGGCCGCGCTCTACTACTACAACTCGCTGCGCGCCTCGGAAGACAACCGCACCCTGCCCACCACCCTGGCCGACCTGAGCTACCAGCGCCGGTTCGAGCCGGGCCTGCTGGGCGGCATCGCCAGGCTGTCGCTGGAGGCGCATGCGCATCACCGCCGCTCCAGCGCCGACGTGCTGGGGCGCGACGTGGCGCGCGCGGCGGCGCGGCTGGACTGGCGTCGCAGCTGGACCACCGGCGGCGGGCTGCGCATCGCCACGCTGGGCCAGCTGAACCTCGATTACACCGGCATCGCCGACGATGCCGCCTATCCCGACCCGCTGACCCGCGCCGCCCCCTTCGCCGCGGTGGAGCTGCGCTGGCCGCTGGTCAAGGCGGGCCGCAGCGGCGCCACCCAAGTGCTGGAGCCGGTGCTGCAGCTGGTCTGGTCCCGGGACGACGACACCACCCTGCCCAACGAGGACAGCGTCAGCGTCGAGTTCGACGAGGGCAACCTCTTTGCGCTCAACCGCTTCCCCGGCGCCGACGCCTACGAGGACGGGCTGCGCGCCAACCTGGGGCTGAGCTGGACGCGCCACGCCGCGCGGGGCTGGTCGCTGGCGCTGGCCGCCGGCCGCGTCGTCCATGCCGAGACGCCCAGGCAGTTCGCCGCCGGGTCGGGGCTCGACGGGATCAGTTCGGACTGGCTGGCGGTGGTGCGGCTCAAGACCGCCGACAACCTGTCGCTGACCAACCGCGCGGTGTTCGACGACAGTTTCGCCTTTACCCGCAACGAGCTGCGCCTGGCCTGGGCGACCGAGCGCGTCGACCTGGCCTCCAGCTTCGTCTGGCAGGAGGCGAACCTGGCCGAGAGCCGCAGCATCGACAGTTCCGAATGGGTATTCGACGCCGGCTACCGCTTTCGCAACAACTGGATCGGCAAGGCCGACTGGCGCTATGATTTCGTGGCCGACCGCGCCGCCCAGGCGGGCGTGGGACTGGAATACCGCAACGAATGCGTGACGCTGGATCTTTCGCTCTCGCGTCGCTTCACATCCTCGACTAGTGTTAGGCCGACCACGGACTTCGGTCTTCAAATCTCGCTGAACGGTTTCGGCACCGGGGGCGACACCAACGCCTTCCGCCGGACCTGCCGCCAATGACAAGACGCGCAGAACGGACGCCCAGAATGACCCGACTGACCCGCTTTCTCACCCTCGTGCTGCTGATGCTGACCGCCGGCGCCGCCGCCGCGCAGCAGGGCGCCCCCTTTGCCCCGCGGGTGATCGTCAACGACCGCGCCGTCACCAATTACGAGGTCGACCAGCGCATCAGGTTCCTGCAGCTTCTCAACAGCCCCGGCGACCTCGAGGAGGAGGCCGTCAAGGGGCTGATCGAGGACCGGCTGCGCATGGATGCGGCCGCCGATCTGGGCATCGTGCTGGAGCCCGAGACGGTCGAGGCCGGGATGGAGGAATTCGCCGGCCGCGCCAACCTGACCACCGAACAGTTCATCGCCGCCATCGGCGAGGGCGGGATTTCTGCCCAGACCTTCCGCGATTTCGTCGAGGCCGGGCTCGCCTGGCGCGAGGTCGTGCGCGCCCGCTTTGGCCCGCGCGCCCAGATCACCGAGGCCGAGATCGACCGCGCCATCGCGCTGTCCTCGCAGCGCGGCGGGGCGCGGGTGCTGCTGTCGGAGATCATCCTGCCCGCCGACACGCCCGAGCGGAAGGCGCAGGCGCAGCAACTGGCCAACCAGCTGAGCCGCGACATCACCACCACCGCCGGTTTTGCCGCCGCCGCGCGGCAGTACTCGGTCTCGCCCTCCAAGGCGCGCGGCGGGCGGATGGACTGGCTCGACCTCGCCACCCTGCCGCCGCAGATCGCCGCCGTCGTGCTGGGGCTGGCGCCGGGCCAGGTCTCGGACCCGATCCCGGTGACCAATGCCATCGCGCTGTTCCAGATGCGCGCGCTGGAGGAGACCGAGGTCGCCGCGCCCGAGACCCTGTCGATCGAATACGCCCGCTTCTTCCTCGAACGCGGCACCCAGGACGAGGCCGACCGCGTCGCCGCCGAGCTGGACACCTGCGACGACCTCTACGGCGTGGCCAAGGCCCTGCCCGAGGAGCGCCTGCTGCGCGAGGTCAAGCCGGTGGCCGAGCTGCCCGACGACATCGCGCTGGAACTGGCCAAGCTGGACGAGGGCGAAAGCGTTCTCTTCGCCCGCGGCGGCACGCCCTCGCTGCTGATGCTGTGCGGCCGCACGCCGGCACTGGGCGAAGACGTGGACCGCGCCGCGGTGCGCCAGCGCCTGCTGAACCAGCGCCTCGGCGCCTATGCCGAAAGCTACCTGGCCGAGCTGCGCGCCGACGCCATCATTCGGTACCCGTGATGCGCCCGCCGATCGCCCTGACCGCCGGCGAGCCCGCGGGCGTCGCCCCCGAGATCACCGTCAAGGCCTGGCAGGAACTGGGCG
>Ga0207799_100529_pt1 | contig 11870 bp, 13 predicted proteins | sample TtanPargueraPR_4_FD_187742 | JGI IMG/M metagenome (GOLD analysis project Ga0207799, IMG submission 187742) | Aerobic enrichment media microbial communities from Bioluminiscent Bay, La Parguera, Puerto Rico - Tt and M2 (SPAdes) | ecosystem: Environmental > Aquatic > Marine > Unclassified ...
CTCGGCATCCTGCTGTTCACCTCGATCGCCTTCCAGCTGCCCGCCGTCGTGTGGACCTGGATGTCGGCCGGAACCCTGGACTTCACCGCCGGGGGCATCCTGGCGGGCAAGATGTCGGATCCGATGATCGCCGTCCTGCTCGGGCTCTACGTCTACGGCATCGGCAAGGCGGCGTTGATGCCGTTCCACCGCTGGCTGCCGGCGGCCATGGTCGCGCCGACCCCGGTCAGCGCCCTGCTGCACGCGGTGGCGGTGGTCAAGGCGGGCGTGTTCTCGGTGCTGAAGGTGACCATCTACGTCTTCGGCGTCGACTTCCTGCACCGTCTGGGCAGCAGCGAATGGCTGATGTACATCGCGGGCGCGACCATCATCATCGCCTCGCTGGTCGCCATGACCAAGGACAACCTCAAGGCCCGGCTGGCCTATTCGACGGTCAGCCAGCTCTCCTACATCGTCCTGGCGGCGATGCTGGCCAGCAGCCTCGGGGTCGTCGGCGGCACCATGCACATCGCCATGCACGCCTTCGGCAAGATCACCCTGTTCTTCTGCGCCGGCGCCATCCTGGTGGCCAGCCACAAGACGGAGATCAGCCAGATGAACGGCATCGGGCGGCGCATGCCGCTGACCATGGCGGCGTTCGCCATCGGATCGCTCTCGATGATCGGCCTGCCGCCGACCGCCGGGTTCGTCAGCAAGTGGTACCTGCTGCAGGCGACCATCACCGGCGGCGAGATCTTCGCCGCGGCGGTGATCATGCTCAGCACCCTGCTCAACGCCGGCTACTTCCTGCCGATCGTCTACGCGGCCTTCTTCAAGGCCCCGGACCCGGCCAAGGACGTGCCCGGACATGCCGATCACGGCGAGGCTCCCTTCGCCATCCTCCTGGCCCTGGCCATCACGGCCGGCGGCACCGTGGCGCTGTTCTTCTATCCCGAACTGCCGTTGGGGCTGGCCCAGCAGCTGATTGGAGGTGTGCAGTGAGCCAGCAGCAGAAGCATTGGCTGGTCCGGCCAGAGAATATCCGCCTGCTGTGGCGCGTATTCATCGGCATCCTGGTGATCGTCGCCCTCGGGGACTTCCTCATCCACCCCCATCCCTATTTCGGGATCGACGGGACCTTCGGGTTCAATTCCTGGTACGGGTTCGGCACCTGCGTGGCCATGGTCGTCTTCTCCAAGGGCCTGGGCCTGTTCCTGAAGCGGAAGGACACTTACTATGATGAGCGGTAGTTCCGTTCCCCCGGGACTGATCCTGATGCTCGGCGCCCTGCTGGTGCCGGTCTGCCGGGGATACCTGCGGAGCGCCGTGATCCTGGGGCTTCCGCTGATCGCGATGTGGGCGGTCTGGGCCGTGCCGGACGGCGTGTCCCTGACCCTGCCCTTCCTGAGCTATGAATTGCAGGTGGTGAAGGCGGACGCCCTGAGCCGCCTGTTCGGCACGATCTTCACGCTGATGGTGTTCGGCGGCGGCCTGTTCGCCCTGGGCCAGAAGAGCGACCTGGAACTGGCGGCGGCGTTCGGCTATTCGGGCGGCGCGGTCGGCGTCGCCATGGCCGGCGATTTGGTGACCGTGTTCGTGTTCTGGGAAATCATGGCCGTGGCCTCGACCCTGGTCATCTGGTCGAACCGGACCGCCGAATCCTACAAGGCTTCCCTGCGCTACCTGCAGGTCCATCTGGCGGGCGGCGTGATCCTGATGGTCGGCGTCATCGCCCATGTGACCGAAACCGGCTCCATCGCCTTCCAGGCCATGCAGACGGATTCCCTCGGCACCTGGATGATCCTGATCGGCTTCCTGATCAATGCCGGCGCGCCGCCGTTGTCGGCCTGGCTGCCGGATGCCTACCCGGAGGCCTCGTTCAGCGGAACGGTGTTCCTGTCGGCCTTCACCACGAAGACCGCCGTCTACGTGCTGCTGCGCGGCTTCCCCGGCAACGAGGTGCTGCTGTTCGTCGGCGTCTACATGATCTTCTACGGGATCATCTACGCGCTGTTGGAAAACGACATGCGGCGCATCCTGGCCTACTCCATCGTGAACCAGGTCGGCTTCATGATCACCGGCATCGGGATCGGCACCGAATTGGCGCTGAACGGCGCCGCGGCGCACGCCTTCGCCCACATCATCTACAAGGCCCTGCTGCTGATGTCGGCCGGTTCGGTGATGATGATGACCGGCAAGCGCAAATGCACCGACTTGGGCGGCCTGTTCCAGAGCATGCCGCTGACGACCATATGCGGGACCATCGGCGCCCTCGCCATTTCGGCCTTCCCGCTGACGTCGGGCTTCATCAGCAAGTCGATGATCAATTCGGCGGCGGGCCACGAGCACTTGGCCATCGTCTGGTTCTGCCTGACGGCCGGTTCGGCGGGCGTGTTCCTGCATGCCGGCATCAAGTTCCCCTGGTTCGTGTTCTTCCAGAAGGATTCGGGCATGCGGCCGCCGGAACCGCCGATGAACATGCGGCTGGCGATGATCCTGTTCTCGGCCATCTGCATCGGCCTCGGCGTCTATCCGGAGCCGTTGTACGCGATCCTGCCCTTCCCGGTGGATTACGCGCCTTATACGGCATCGCACGTGGTCAACATGCTGCAGTTGCTGCTGTTCGCCGGGCTGGCCTTCTTCGTGCTGCTGCCGATGATGAAGCGGACGCTGACCATCAGCCTCGACTTCGACTGGTTCTATCGGGTGGCGTTGCCCGCGGTGGTGCGCTTCCTGCTGAGGACCTTCGGCCCGATCGACCAGGCGGTCCGCGGTATGACCATTCGCGGCGTGCGGGGCGTGATCGTCTGGATCTTCCGCCACCACGGCCCCGAGGGCGCCCTGGCGGCCACCCTGCCGGCCGGCAGCATGGTCCTGTGGGTGATCGCGGTCCTCGGCGCTTTCCTGGTGCTCTACTTCCTGTAGCCGCCGGAAAACCGATCCGAGTCGAAACCGCCCGGCCGGGATATCCCGCCGGGCGGTTTTTCGTTCCGTCGGATGCGGTTGCGATCAGGCCTTCTTGTCGGCCTGACCACCAGCCTTTCCGCCCGGCTTGCCCGGCGTCCAGGCCTTGACCGTAACCGGCCGCCCATGCTGCGAGCGCATGACCTTGGGCCGGATCACCTGGGCGACGTCCGGCGTCTCCTCGGCCTTGGTGAAATCGGCGGTCATCGCCTTGAGCGGAATTTCCGCGCGGTTGCCCTTGATGCGGGCGGCCTTGTAGGCCGGGGTGGATTTGCACATCCGGGTCAGCCGGTCGGCCGAATGGTGGCCGAAGCGGCGCCAGATGGCATCGAGGAATTCCTCCACGCCGTCGGGCATGAACAGGTTGACCTCGATGTCCGGGCGTCCGTTGGCCATCGCCGCATAGATGTTCGGCTCGATCGGACCCATTTCGGACGCGACGAAAATGGCCGGTATCAGTTTCTTGCCTTTGTTCGACACCGCGTAGTAGGCCTGGGCCAGATACATCATGCGGTGCAGTTTCTGGGGCTGAAGATATTCGTTGTGATTCAACGCCGTATCGGCGAACCAGAAAGCGACGTCAAAGGCGGAATCGACGGCAGCGGGCATGGAGTTCCTCGGCGGCGACGGGCCTGGGCCCTGTGAGCACGGTCCTGTTTCCCGGGCAGGCAAGCCCGGGCGTCCGTCGGGAACTATAGAAAATGCCGGTTAAAATTGCGTGAACCGGAGGACAGGGAAACGGCCGGCGGCCCTCACCCTTCGTCGAGGGTCGTCTGCATCATGTCCGAAGCCGTCCGGATGACGGAAGCGCTGGCGGCATAAGCGCGTTCGGCCAGCATCATGGTGGTGAACTCCTGAACGAGGTTCACCTGCGACATGTCCTGCGCCACGGTGGCGCTTTCCACCGCGGGGCGGACGACCGTCGCGACGCCGCTGGCAACGTAGCCATCGCCGTTGTCCACGCCGACCGACGAGGTCAGGACCTCGTTGGGGACGTATCCGGGCGTGGCGGCGTTGGCGATGTTGCTGGCGGCAACATTGACCTTATGGACATTGGCGTTCAGGCCGGAAACCGCCGTATATAGCGAGCCTTGAAGTCCCATCAGTCCTTAACCCTGCTCTGCCGCGCCGCTAAGACCTGCTCAGCGGACCAAACACTTCGACAGTTTCTATCCTACATCCGATATCGAATCCAGACGGTGATCGCCATCACAGGGGAATCCGGCCATAAAAAAACCGGCCATCGGGCCGGACGAACCTGTCTGAACCGCGCCGTTTCCCTACAGCATCATGGTCAGCATGTTGCCCAGGGGAATGATCTCGCCCTTGATGACGCGGGCGTTCGTCTCGTAAATCGTGATCACCCGGGCGATCGTTCCCCGGTTGTAATAGTTCCCCTGGACCGCGCCCCGGCCTTGCTCGGCCTGGTTCTCGAACTCCAGGAACGCCGCGAAGGCCTGGCTCGACGAACGGAACCGGCCAATAGGATTGTCGTTCGCCGGCTTACCCTTGTCATGCGAGGAGCCGCCGCCGCGAGAGAAATCGTCGAAATGAAACGCGTTGTCGTCCAGGAATGCTCCCAGCTTGGGACTTAGCGCCTCTACCTGCGCTCCCATAAGACTGGAACCACCTCGAACTCCCGCTACCGCCCGCCCGCCAGAAACGGCTGACGCGGACGACGTTGCGGTCGCGCGACCTATCTGTGCCATTTTGCCCAAACCCGACGCCAATGGCAGGCGTCTGTATTGCCCATCGGAAGTACGTAGACCTCCGCAGGTTCTAAGATACGCCTGGTTCTAAAAAATTTCAACCAAGGCGTTTTTTAGAGAGAGATAAGAGATGAAGCGCAAAAAAGAAAAGCGCGATTTGTTAGTTAGTTAACGACGGAATATTTTTTGATGAATTCAATCAAAACTTTATCCGCGCCCGCGTCGAACAGCCCTTCATGGCCGCCTTCCCGGTACCATTTTGATTGCTTTGGGGACCGCGCCCGTTCGAACAGTCTTCGCGCCAGCCGGAACGGGATGACCCGGTCATCCTCGGCATGGAAGATCAGAACCGGGGCGTCTACCGAGGCGATCTTGCTTTCGGCATCGAAGGGATCCTTCAGCAGCAGGCGGACCGGCGCGAACGGATAGTGGGACGCGGCCACATCGGTAATCGAGGTATAGGGCGTTTCGAGGATGACCGCGGCGGCGGAAGTTCCTTGTCCCGCCAGTTCCGCGGCAAGGTGGACCGCCACCCCGGTCCCCAGCGATTCCCCGTATAGGACGATCCTTCCGGCGGCATACCCTTCCCGGTTCAGGAACGCCAAGGCGGCCCGCCCGTCGGCGTAGAGCCCCTCCTCCGTCGGCGAGCCCGGATTGTCGCCGAACCCCCGGTAGCTGAGCAGCAGCACGCCGAATCCCTGCCGCATGAGGGCGTCGGCCTTGAACCCGCGCGCGCCAATATGCCCCGCGTTGCCGCACAAATAGAGGATCATCGGATTCCCGTTCCGGGGCGGAGCAAACCAGGACGTCAGGCGGAGGCCATCGGCCGTCTCGAGAGAAATCACCTGCATCCGGGGCACGCCGCTTTCGGCCGGCGACGGTAATTCCCCTACCGGATGGTAGAGAAGGTTGCGCTGAAACAGGTACAGAATCCCGACGAGCCCGACGTAGACGACGGCGGCGAGGACGGCAAACGTCGCTAGGGAACTGAACACTTTCGGCAGACGGTCCGGCATGGGTTGACGTAACGGGTTTCGATACCGAACCATACCGCAAGACGGCGTTTCGGGCGAGGCCCGGAAAAATGAGCTTACAAAGCCGGCCGGACCGTCAGGGCTCAACGCAGGAGAAAGTGACCCGGGCCGGCGTCATGATCGGGCATTCCAGGTAATCCTGGCCCTCATAGCGGGCGACCTTGCCGAACTTGCCGCATTCGTCGGCGGCCATCTTGGCGACCGCGGCCGCCGTGGTGCCACGGCTGTTGTAGCAGATAGAGACCGCGTCGCGATCCTCGATCTCCTTGCCGAAACCCACCGCGTTGCGGTCGAATTCGGACGAGTTGTAGACGTAGGGCGCCGTCCATTGGCACCCGCCGGCGCCGAGCGCGGCGGCGGCCAGTATGAGCGCGAGACATGCCGTTATCGGTTTCATGCCTGCTTCTATAGCCAATTTGCCGTTGCGCGACAATCATCGCGGGACGAGCGCCGCGCCTTTCCGCTTTCGCATTGACAAACTTCGGGAATCATGCGAATTCGATTCCACTGATTTGGAGATTTACCCAATGACCCCGCTTCGGATTCTCCGACGACGATGTGTCTCCGCCGCCCGTACGCGCGCGGCCGTCTGACACTGCCCGAAGCGACCTTCCCGAAAAGAAACGGTTTTCAAGGTCCGGCGCGGCGGACGACCGCTCGCATATCCGATTTTCCGCCCGATTTTCCGATGACGCAGGACCGAGATCACCGAAATGTACACATACGCCGCTCCCCACGCTCATGACGCCAACGCCATCGAGGCGCTGCTGGATATCGCCTTCGGCCCCGGCCGGTTGTCGCGGACGTCGTACAGGTTCCGCGACGGCGTCGCACCGGTGGAAGACCTGGCGCTGACGGCGTGGCATGAAAAAAAGCTGGTTGGGACCATCGCCTATTGGCCGGTGCGGATCGGCGGCAATATGACGCCGGCCCTGCTGCTCGGCCCGGTGGCGGTCGAGCCGTCGCTGCGCGGCCAGGGGATCGGGGTGACGCTGATCCGGCGGACGCTGGCCAAGGCGCGGCGGAGGGGACACCGGGTCGTCGTTCTCGTCGGCGACAAGGACTATTACGAACGGTTCGGCTTCTCCGCCGCCGAGCCCCACGGCATCTCGATGCCGGGCCAGGCCGAGCGGCTGATGGTCAAGGCGCTTCTGCCGGGCGCGCTCGACGGCGTCTCGGGGGATATCATCTCTTGCCGGAAAGGCGCCGGGACCGCGATCCACGCCGCCTAGGCATCTCAGGGTGCCGGGTTGACGGGCTCGGCCGGCGCGTCGCGTTCGGCGACGATCATATCGCAGATTTCGCGCACCGCGCCCTCGCCGCCCTTGCGGGCCGTGACGTAAATAGCCCGATCCCGGACCTGGGGCATGGCGTCCTGGACCGAAATCGGACAGCCGACCTCGTCGAGGATCGGCAGATCGTTCAGGTCGTCGCCCATGTGCAGGACTTGGTCGGCAGTGATCCCGAGCTTTTCGCAAAGCTCGTGCAGCGTAACCAGCTTGTCGGCGACGCCGGTATAGATGTGCCGGATTCCAAGAGATTCCATGCGCCGGCGGATCGCCTCCTGCGGGCCGGCCGAAATGATCGCCACCTCGACGCCCGCCTGCATGACGCGCTTGATCCCGAGACCGTCCTTGACGTTGAACTTGCGCAGGGTCAGGCCGTCGTCGGCGAAATAGAGACCGCCGTCCGTCAGGACGCCGTCCACATCCAGGGACATCAACTTGACGTCCTGGAGGTGGTGCGCCAATTCGAAACGTGAGACACGTTTCTGAGCCATGCCTTGCACACTCCCTTTCTTCAGCATCACATTTCCAACAAGCCGGTTAAAGCTTCCGGATATGTAGCAGGGCGAGCCCCCGGTCGGCCAGCCCCACCTTTCCGCTTTCCTGTGGAAGAAGGTTTGAAATATGGTGGGGCGGGACAATCGCCGAACGCCTCGTCCCCCGTTCCCGGCCGAACCGAACCAACGTAAGGAGCACGATGACGACCGAGCCCTATATGTTCTCGCCGGAAATCGAAACACTGCCGCGCGGCGAACTGGCGGCGCTCCAGTTGGAGAAATTGCGCCGGATCCTCCACCACGCCTACGGCAACGTGGCCCATTACCGGCGGCGGTTCGATCAACTCGGCGTGACGCCCAGCGATCTCGAAACCCTGGAGGATCTGGCCCGGTTTCCGTTCATCACCAAGGACGACCTGCGCGACAACTACCCCTTCGGCATGTTCGCCGTCCCGCGCAAGGACGTGATTCGCGTCCACACGTCGTCCGGCACGACGGGCAAGCCCACCGTGGTCGGCTACACCCGCGAGGATCTGGACGTCTGGTCCGACCTGATGGCCCGCAGCTTGGCCTGCATGGGCGTGCGGCCCGGGGATTTCATCCACAACGCCTACGGTTACGGGTTGTTCACCGGCGGCCTGGGCGCCCATTACGGGGCGGAACGCCTGGGCTGCACCGTCACGCCGATGTCGGGCGGCAATACGGAACGGCAGATCGTTCTGATGAACGACTTTTCCGCCCATGTCCTGTGTTCGACGCCGAGCTACGCCCTACATCTGGCGGAAGCGGCGGAACGGATGGGCGTGGACATCCGCTACGGGCCGCTGCGCGTCGGCATCTTCGGGGCCGAGCCGTGGAGCGACGCGATGCGCCGGGAACTTGATGAACGGCTCGGAATCCGTTCCGTCGACCTGTACGGCCTGTCGGAGATCATCGGGCCCGGCGTGGCTTGCGAATGTTCCGAGGAGCGGTCCGGGCTCCACGGCTGGGAGGACTGTTTCCTGTTCGAGATCATCGACCCGAAGACCGAGGCTCCCTTGCCGCGTGGCGAGGAAGGTGAACTGGTCATCACCACATTGGCCAAATGGGCCCAGCCGATGATCCGCTACCGCACGGGCGACATCACCCGGCTGACGGACGAACCCTGCCCCTGCGGCCGGACGCACGCGCGTATCCTCCGGGTCGCGGGCCGCAGCGACGATATGCTGATCATCCGCGGCGTCAACGTCTACCCGTCCCAGGTCGAGGCCCATCTGCTGACCTTGCCCCAGATCGAGCCCCATTATCAGCTGGTTATCCAGCGGGAGGGCGCGATGGACACCATGACCGTCGAGGTGGAGGCCAAGCCGGGAGTCCCGGTCGACACCTACCCGGCGATCGCCAAGCGGACGGCCAATCACATCAAGGCGATGATCGGCGTGACCTGCCGCGTGATCGTGCTCAGCCCGGCCGAGGTGCCCCGCTCTCAGGGGAAAGCGGTGCGGGTCCGCGACCTGCGCCAGAAGTAGACCGCGAGCGCGATAGATTCAATTTTATCCGTATTTGCGTGAATATTGCCGACAAATAAAACAATTGAATGGCTCGAACCGCTGTGCGAAGGCTGGGAGCGGTCTTAGAAAAGGCCTATTTCGTACAACATAACGTTGAAGCCATGTTTTCTTCAGAACGAACGAAGACGAAGCGGCGGCCGCAGTGTCCACGTCCGAAACGGATCGTCAGAGGCCAAGCCCGCCGCAAGCGCCTATATTCCGCCCTTTCGATCCTGGGAACCGCCGCGGTAATCGCCCTGGCGGCGATTGCGTTTTGGCAGTACTCGACACCGAAAGCGGCGGCCGACGTGTATCTCGAAACCTTTTCCAGTGAAGGCGTGACCTTCGGCATGGCCGCGCAAAAGGTGCGCCACCTGTATCCGCGCATGTCCTTCCAATGGCAAGGCGACGGCAGCTATGCCGGGAAGTTCGTGGTCGGCGGCCGGGCCCATACGGTCTTCTTCGGGCCGGGACGAGATCCGGGGCCGGTATTCAGGATCAGCTACCGGGAGATCGAGCCCAGGCTTTCCCCCGCCGAAATCAAGGAGCGGTTCTCCGAGCGTTTCGGTCCGTCGGAAACGGATGGATGCGATCTGGGCCAGTGCGGAATGGTGTGGGCCGTCGGCGCGGCGACCAAGCTGGCCGTGCGCAGCCGGGACGTCGCCGACATCTCTGGGCGCCGGTTGACCGTTTTGACCGTCACGGCGACCGATATGAAACTGTTCGAAGAGATGAAAAAGGGCCGCCCCGAGAGGGCCTCCCGCAACGGCATGTGAGCCGAGCGGCCGATTAACGGGCTTTAACTACCGGACAAACCCGGTAGGCAAAAAAGAAACCCGGCGAATTCTGTCCAATTCGCCGGGTTTCCTTTGCAATACGTCGAAGGTCAGTGCAGAGCCTCGAATTTCGCCTGCAGCTCTTCCTTCGATTCCTTGCGCTCGGGGTCGGGAACGCACGCCTCGACCGGGCAGACCAGCGCGCACTGCGGCTCGTCTTCCGCGCCAACACACTCGGTGCAGCGGGCCGGATCGATCACGTAGGTCATATCGCCCTCGCTGATCGCATTGTTCGGGCACGCCTCGACGCAAGCGTCGCAGTTCGTGCAATCGTCAGTGATCATAAAGGCCATTTCTTGAACTCCTCAGTTCTACTCTTCCGCGTCAGTAAGTTGACCATCCGGAGCGACGCCCCGCTGCGGCACAAATCCGCGCAACAGCTCACGACATCGTCATTACAGTCCTGTTCTGTATACGCCCTTTCCATGCCCCGATCAACGCCGGGTGTGGCAACTGTAAATCATTCTCAAAGCCAGAGAATCCTTGAGGTTTTTGCATATTTCGCCAGGCGTTTCGCGGCCTCTTTTCAGCTCTTCAATGGGTTTGATTCGAGGCCCATTCCGTCTTACTCTCAGGAAGAATTTCCGCATAATGAAAAGGGACATCTTCCTCGAGGATGAAGTTGTGAAAAGCGCTCGCATCCGCAATGTTTTCGGCCCGGTTCCCTCCCGCCGTTTGGGGCGTTCGTTGGGGATCGATCTGGTGCCGTCGAAGGCCTGCAGCTACGACTGTCTGTACTGCCAACTCGGCCGGACGACGCGGAAGACCATCGAACGGCGCGAATACGTCCCGATGACCGATATCCTGATGGAGGTGGAGGAACGCCTCGCCGCCGGGGCCACCGCGGACTACGTGACCCTGTCCGGTTCCGGCGAACCGACCCTGCACGCCGAATGCGGCGATATCATCCGCACCATCAAGACCTTGACCCACATACCGGTGGCGGTACTGACCAACGGCTCGCTGCTTTGGGATCCGGCGGTGCGCGAGGAACTGTCGGCGGCGGACCTGGTCATTCCGTCGCTCGACGCCGGGGACGCCGAGATGTTCGTCCGGGTGAACCGCCCGCATCCGGAAATCGAGTTCGAGCGCATGGTCGAGGGACTTGTCGCCTTCAGCCGGGAATACGCGGGCCGGATCTGGCTCGAGGTCTTCCTCCTGGACGGCATCACCGCCGATGAGGCGGAGGTCCGGAAGATCGCCGGTCATGCCGCGCGGATCCGGACCGACAAGGTGCAGATCAACACGGTGTCCCGCCCGCCGGCGGAAAACGCGGCGAAAGCCCCCTCCTCCGAGCGGCTCGCGGAATTGGCGAAGCTGTTCGGACCCGAGGCGGAGCTGGTGCATGGTTTCTCGGGGACCCTCGACGAACACGAATTCCTGATCGGCAAGGCGCGCATCCTCGATCTGCTGAGCCGCCGGCCTCACGATCTCGACGAAATTTCATCCCTGCTCTCGCTGAACCCCAACGAAGCCCTTAAGCTGCTGGAGGGGTTGCTGCACGAGGGAATGGCCGCGTCGAATCTGGACGAGCGCGATGTCCGCCAGTTCTTCGCGAAGACGCTGTAGCCGCCGGTCATGGTGACCGCGGCGATTTTGGAGAAGGTAATGGACACCCACCCCGTCGATATCACGGTGCTTTTCAACAACGTTCCCGACGACGAGAGATTGATTCCGGCCCACGGCATGGCCTGTCTGATCGAGGGACTACCCCGGACCGTCCTGTTCGATACCGGCGGCGATGGCGAAATCCTGCTGGAGAACATGGCCCGGCTGGGCAAGGATCCGGCGGCGGTCGACATCATCGTCATCTCGCACGGGCACTGGGACCACTCGGGGGGCCTGTTCACCTTCCTGCACAAGGCCCGCAAGGGGATCGACGTCTTCCTGCCCAAGGCGGTTTCGAAACTGTTCCGCGATCATGCCGCGTCGCTAGGCGCCAATATCCATGTGGTGTACGAGCCGGTGACGATCACCGAGGGGCTGCGTTCGACCGGCCAACTCGGCGGCGACGATCTACACGACTCGATGAAGGA
>Ga0207799_100530_pt1 | contig 11866 bp, 7 predicted proteins | sample TtanPargueraPR_4_FD_187742 | JGI IMG/M metagenome (GOLD analysis project Ga0207799, IMG submission 187742) | Aerobic enrichment media microbial communities from Bioluminiscent Bay, La Parguera, Puerto Rico - Tt and M2 (SPAdes) | ecosystem: Environmental > Aquatic > Marine > Unclassified ...
GGAGGGGGAAGCCCGCGGAAACCGCCGAAAAGCGCGTCCACGCCCATCGCCCCCAGCAGCAGGACCAGGGGATCGAAAGCGCTCGCGCCGCCAAGGAGACCGAACGAAAACATCGGCGAAGTCTGCGGGCGCGGAGAAGTTGCGTCAATGGTCCGCGTCACAGCCGCGGCGAAACCCGGCGGGCGATTCGATGGTTCCGCCGGCCGGCCGGAACGACATTACGGTTGTCTTAAGGGGCAGGCGATAGAATATTGTTGGTGGGGAGGGGATATGCCGAGGCTGGGCCGGTTTCATTGCCGATGCGAGGACGCAGTGCCAAAAAAAGCCGAGGGCCGATCGTAACCGATGAAAATTTCCACCCGGATCATTGCGCTGGTCCTGGTCGGCTTCCTGGTGACCTTTTCGGTCGCCGGGGTCGCCGTCGGCTTCATGTTCTATGCCGACAGAGAACTGGACGAAATCAGCAGTAAGGACCTGCCGCTGGTCCAATCCCTGTCGACCGTCATGGTCCGCCAGTTCGAACAGGGGTCGTCGCTCGAAAAGGCGCTGCGTGCCGGCGCGATCGTCGGCGCCCCGGAACCGGGCACCGGAAACGAGGCCTTCGAAGCCGCCAGCCAGCGGTTCTACGAGACCATCACCCTGGCCCAGGACGAACTGCGGGGCGCCCGCGACCTGGTGCAGGACGCCCTGCGCCGCGCCAACGACGAGGAACGGCAGGCCGTCCTGCGGCAAGCGCTTTCGGCCCTGCATGACATCGGCCTGGTGCAGAGCCAGCACGCCGATCTGGCCCAGCGGACCTTCTTCCTGATCGAGGCCGGGCGGCCCGAGGAGGCGGCGGGCAACGTCCTGACGCTGGAAGCCCAGAAAGTCACGCTGTCGGGCGAAATCTCGGGCCTGGTCGACCTGATCACCGCCTTCGCCAAGACCTCGGCGGAAACCACCCGGCAACAACAGCGACAGATCCTGTACGCCCTGATCGGCGTGGCCGGGCTGGGACTGGCCCTTTGCGTCGCCCTCGGAATCGCCATCGGCCGGAGCATCACCCGGCCGGTCGACGCGGTGACCGGAACCCTGACCCAGCTTGCCGAAGGCAACACCGACGTCGCCATCGACCTGCCGGAGGATAGAGGGGAACTGAGCGCCCTGGCCGCCGCCCTGCGCAGCTTCCGGGACGAGATCATCAAGCGGCGCGAGGTCCTGATCTCGCTGGCCGAATCCGAACGCCGCTTCCAGACCCTGGCCAAGATCTCGCCGGTCGGCGTCTTCTATACGGACGCGGAAGGCAACGACATCTACATCAACGAGAAGTGCGCCGAGATCACCGGCCTCGAGCCCGCCACCTTCCGGAACCGGGAATGGCGCAACGCCATCCATCCCGACGACCGCGAGCGGGTGGTCGCCGAGGTCGAGCGAACCATGCGCGAGGATATCCCGTTCCGTTGCGAATACCGGTTCGTGCGGCCCGACGGATCGGAAACCTGGGTGCTGGGCCTGGCCACGCCGCACAGGGATGCGGCGGGGCGGACGGTCGGCATCGTCGGCACCGTCACCGACATCTCCGAACAGAAGCTGGCCGCCGACAAGCTGCTCGAACACGCCCAGTCGCGCATCCGGCTGCACGAGATCACCGCCAGCGGCAGCCTGTCCCTGGAGGAGAAGATCGATCTGCTGCTGAAATTGGGGATCGAGACCTTCCGGCTGCAGATGGGGATCGTCAGCCACATCGAGGACGGCGTCTACACGGTGGAGCGGATCGAGGGGCCGGAGGGCTCGCCGCCCGCCGGAACGACCTTCCCGCTCGAGGACGCCTACTGCAGCGACACCCTGAAGGCCAACGGCCCGATCGGCTTCCACCATGCGGGAGAAGGGCCCTACCAGACCCACCCCTGTTACAAGAAATTCCAGTTGGAGGCCTATCTCGGCTGTCCGCTTCTGGTCGACGGCAAGGTCTACGGCACGCTCAACTTCTCCAGCCCGCGGCCGCGGAAACGGCTGTTCGACGATGCCGAGTTTTCGCTGATCCAGGTGTTCGCCCAATGGATCGGATACGAGATTTCGCGCAGCCGGGCCGAACATGCGCTGCGCGAGAGCGAAGCGCAGATCCGCAACGTGGTCGACAACGTGGTCGACGGCATCATCACCATCGACGACGGCGGCGAAATCCTGACGGCGAACCCGGCGGCGGCGCGGATTTTCGGTTATGCGCGCGAGGAAATGCTGGGCCGCAACATCAGCATGCTGATGCCGCCGCCGCACAAGGAGACACACGACGGATACCTGCGGCATTACCGCGAAACGGGCGAGCAGAAGATCATCGGCCACGGCCGCGAAGTCGAGGGCCTGCGCAGGGACGGCACCGTCTTCCCGATGGATCTCGCCGTCAACGAGATCGTGCGCGGCGACAACCGGATGTTCACCGGCATCATCCGCGACATCACCGAGCGCAAACAGGTCGAGCGCCTGAAGCAGGAGTTCGTGTCGAGCGTCAGCCATGAGCTGCGGACGCCGCTGACCTCCATCCGGGGCGCCCTGGGCCTGGTCGGCGGCGGCGCGATCGGCAAGCTCGGCAAGGAAAACCAGGCGCTGATCGATATCGCGCTCAACAACACCCAGCGCCTGATCAACCTGGTCAACGACATCCTGGACCTGGAGAAGATCGGCGCCGGCCGGATGGAATTCCAGTTCGTCCGGACCGACCTGGCGGCGCTGATCGAATCGACCCTGGCCGCCAACAAGGGCTATGCCGACGAACATGGCGTGCGGTTCCGGATGACCGACACCCAGCCGCTGCCGCCGGTCCGGCTGGACGAGGACCGCATCCGGCAGGTGATGGCCAACCTGCTGTCCAACGCCGCGAAGTTCTCGCCCAAGGGCGAAACGGTGGAGGTCTCGGTGCTGCCGCACGGCGCCTGGGCCCGGGTCACCGTTTCCGATCACGGGCCCGGCATTCCCGATGCCTTCCGCGGCCGCATCTTCGACCGGTTCAGCCAGGCCGATTCGTCGGACACCAAGAAGGCCGGGGGCACCGGGCTCGGGCTGAGCATATCGAAGGCGATCATCGACCGGCACGGCGGCGACATCGGGTTCGACACGGCGGCCGGGAAAGGCGCCAGCTTCCATTTCGACCTGCCGATCGAGGAAGGCCCGGACATTTCGGAAATCCCCCGGAAGAGCCGGCGGCGCGGCGGCCGCAAACGGCCGCCCCATGTGTTGATCTGCGAGGACGATCCGGACATCGCCAAGCTCCTCGGCGTCCTGCTGCGGCAGAACGGCATCGAGACCGACATCGCGCCGGACGCCACCACCGCCAAGTCCTTCCTGCGGCAAAAGGCCTACGACGCGATGACCGTGGACATCCAGCTGCCCGACCAGGACGGGCTGTCGCTGATCCAGGACATCCGGGAGGGAGAGGCCACGCGCAACCTGCCGGTCGTCATCGTCTCGGTCCAGGCGGAGGAGGCGCGGAACCGGCTGGAGGGCGCGGCGCTCGGCATTCTGGATTGGCTGGAAAAGCCGATCGACGAAGACCGCCTGCGCGACGCCCTGGCCGTGGCCGTGCAACGGAGCCCGAAGAGAAAACCGCGGCTGCTGTACGTCGAGGACGATCTCGACCTTGTCGAAGTCCTGACAACTTTGGTATCGAGGACAGCCGAAACCGCCGTGGCGACGACGCTGGCCGAGGCCCGGAACCGGCTGGCGGAGGGGGTGTTCGATCTGGTCATCCTGGACGTCACGCTGCCCGACGGTTCGGGGCTGGATCTGCTGGAGTCGTTAAAAGACGAGAAAGGGGACCCCACACCCGTTATAGTGTTCTCCGGACAGGAGCTGGACGAGGACCTGAGGCGCCAGGTCGACGCCGCGCTGGTGAAATCGCGAACGTCGGACCTGCAACTGCTCAAGACCATCCGCTCTCTGGTCGGGCCGGCCGGGCCGGCAGCCAAGGATCAAAAGGAATCGACATGACCCTTCCGCCGTTGCAGAAAATCATGATCATCGAGGACGACCCGGACATCCAGACGGTGGCCCGGATGGCGCTGGAAGCGATCGGCGGGTTCACGGTGGAGACCTGCAGTTCCGGACGCGAGGCCCTGGACAAGGTCGCCGGCTTCGAACCGGACCTTTTCCTGCTCGACGTCATGATGCCGGAAATGGACGGGCCGACCACCCTGAAGGGGCTGCGCGAGCAGGAAGGCTTCGCGGCGACGCCGGTGATCTTCTGCACCGCCAAGGCCATGCCCTCGGAACTCGAGCAATACCGGGAACTGGGATCGGCCGGGATCGTCGCCAAACCCTTCGACCCGATGACGCTGGCCGAGCAGGTCCGCGAGATCTGGAAAGCCCATCATGGCTAAACCGCAGGGCGATCTGGAGCAACGCCTGGCGGCCCTTCGAGCGACCTTCGCCGACAGCCTGGTCGAGCGGCTGGCCGATCTCGACGCCGCCCTCGACGTGGTGGATTCATCGGACGACTGGGAAAAGACCGGCCCGGCGCTCGAGGAGATCGAGGGCATCGCCCACCGGCTCGGCGGCGCCGGGACGACGTTCGGCTTCCCCGACATCAGCCGCATCGGCAAGGAACTGGAGGAATTGGCCGAGGCCCTGCGCAAGGCCGGAGTCCTGCCGACGGCGGAAGACCGGGAATGCCTGCACGCCATGGCCGGCGCCCTGCACGAAAGCGCCAAGAAGGGGCCGGTCCCCGAGGCCGGAGAGGGCGGCGGGGCGGAGGATCTTCCGGCCGCCGGGCCCGAGGGCACGCGCCCGGGACGCATCCTGCTGGTCGAGGACGACCGGGTGCAGGCGCGCGGGGTGATCGAATCGCTCAAGGGCCAGCCCTACGACATCGAGCACGTGGAAACCGGCGGCGACGGCCTGGCCGCCGTCGACCGCGACCCGCCCGACGCCATCCTGCTCGACCTGATGCTGCCGGACATGGAGGGGATCGAGATCCTCCGCCACGTCTCGGAACGGCAGTTGCCCTGCACGGTCATCGTGGTGACCGCGCACGGTTCGGTGAACATGGCCGTCGAGGCCATGCGGCTCGGCGCCTACGACTTCATTATGAAGCCGTTCAGCGCGACCCGGCTGCAGGTCACCCTGCGCAACGCGCTCGACCACGACCGGCTGACCCGCATCGTCGAGACCTACCAGGACCTGGACCGCACGTCCTATTGCGGGTTCGTCGGCGCCTCTCTGCCCATGCAGGCGGTCTACCGGATCATCGACAGCGCCGCCGGCAGCAAGGCCACGGTGTTCATTTCGGGCGAGAGCGGCACCGGCAAGGAGGTCTGCGCCGAGGCGATCCACCGCCGGAGCCCGCGCGCCGACAAGCCCTTCGTCGCCATCAACTGCGGGGCGATCCCGAAGGACCTGATGGAAAGCGAGATCTTCGGCCATGTGAAGGGCGCCTTCACCGGGGCGATCGCCGAACGGGAAGGCGCGGCGCGGCGGGCCGACGGCGGGACGCTGTTCCTCGACGAGATCTGCGAGATGGACCTGAGCCTGCAGACCAAGCTGCTGCGGTTCATCCAGGCCGGAACCTTCCAGAAGGTCGGCGGCGAGCGGACCGAAACCGTCGACGTCCGGTTCGTCTGCGCGACCAACCGCGACCCGATGGCCGAAGTCGCCGCCGGGCGGTTCCGCGAGGACCTGTTCTACCGCCTGCATGTGATCCCGATCCAACTGCCGCCGCTGCGCGAGCGCGGCGAGGACGTGGTGCTGATCGCCCGGCAGTTCCTGGCCCAGTTCGCCGAGGAGGAGGGCAAGCAGTTCGCCCGCTTCTCGCCGGAGACCGAGGACCTGCTGAAGCGCCACCCCTGGCCCGGCAACGTGCGCGAAATGCAGAACGTCCTGCGCAACGTCATCGTCCTCAACGACGGCGAGGAGATCACCCACGACATGTTGCCGCCGGCGCTGAGCGGCGAGGCCAGTCAGACGATCGGCCGGACCGCGGCTCGCCCGGCCCCGGCCCCCGTCGCGGAGATGCCCGCCCCTTCCTCCGCGTCCGAGGAGAATGGAGACTCGCCGCTGATCCGGCCGTTGGCCGAGGTCGAGCGGGAAGCCATCGACCGGGCCATCCGCCTGTGCGACGGGAACATCCCGAAAGCCGCCCATTTCCTGGGCGTCAGCGCGTCGACCATCTACCGCAAGAAGCAGGCCTGGGACGAAGAGGCGCAGAAGAACGGCGAATAAAAGACCCGGCCCTCGAAAAAGGGCCGGGTCCGGAGAACTGGTTGTTGGGGGGGGAAGGAGGTCTCCGGACCCGACAGGCTTCAGGGAAAGCACGTTCCGTTGTGCGGAACGTTTTTTTCCACCACCTCCGTATGCCTCCGGAAATTTTATCCGGAGGCCGCAGGACCGTTCCGTGTTCGAGAAACGGCCACGTCTCTTCGGTGGCAAGGACCATGCCAACGCCCGGATTGGCGAAAAACCCCGGAACCGTGCCACTTCCCCAGGCGCCGGAAAAGCCCAACCATCGCGCGAATCCGCAGAGTGATGTGCAAAATGCGAAACGGTCCCGGTTTTGCGATGACGCGGCCCCCGGCGACACCTTCTTGCCCGCGGCCGCCCGCGCCGATCGCCTTGATTTCGCGCGTCGGCGGCATTTCCATAAAAAATTAGGGAATTCCCGAATGTTGGAGGGGAATCGATGGCGCTACTATCGGCTCACGGGAAACGCGGAATAGGGGCTCACAAAGCCCACTAGACAACATGTCCATCCAACCCCACCCCTCCGTGCAGGATGGTCTCCGTGTTTCCCTACTTTTTCCAACATTCCCATAATACCGCCACCCTTGGTTCCGGAAGCCGTCCGGCATCTGTCGAAAAAGGTGTGGCTTCCCCGGTGCGGCGCGGCCGTCCGGCGCGGGCGCGCGGGGCGGGATCGGGGCCGGCCGGACCGCGATACAGGGTTTTCCCTGAAGGAAACGCGGCCGCACCCCCGGGCGCCCTGTCGTGCCCGTCCCAAATCTGCTAGAATATCCGGCGAAAAAACCGTGTAGGAGGAGTCCGATGAAGACCATTCTCCTGCCCATGGTCGACGACGAGTCGATCGAGACCTCCCTCGCCGCCGCCCATTTCCTCGCACGCCGCTTCAACGGGCATATCGAAGGGCTGTTCGTCCGGGCCGCCCCCCCGACGGTGCCGCGCGCGACGATCCCGGGGCATTTCCTGAAGCAATACCACGAGTACTGGGACGAGAGCGCCGAAAACGCCCGCGCCCGGTTCACCGCGTTCATGGGCGACAGGGGCGTTCCCTTCCGCGAAATCGCGGTCAAGTCGCAGGAACCGACCGCCTGGTGGACGGAACTGGAGGGCGAACGGGGCCCCGCCGTCGGCAGCTACGGCCGGCTTTTCGAACTCATTATCGCCGGGCGCACGCCGCCCGAACCGCTCGACGAATGGGCGGCGCTGTGCGAGGCGGCGCTGTTCGACAGCGGCCGGCCGGTCCTGGTGCCGGGCCCCGTGCCGCTCGAAGCGTTCGGGGAAACAGTCGCCATCGCCTGGAACGGCAGCACCGAGACGGCCCGCACCATCGCCCTCGCCATGCCGATCCTAAGCACGGCGAAACAGGTCACCGTGCTGTCGGTCACCGGGGCCTCCGGCGGCATGGTGCCGGGGCCGACGGGCAGCCAGGTCGCCGCCTATCTGGCGCGCAGCGGAGTCGACGCGGAAGCCCGGGACGTGGCGGCCAAGGGCCGCTCCCCCGGCACGGCGATTCTCGAGGAAGCCGCCGATATCGGCGCCGACCTGCTGCTCAAGGGCGCCTATACCCACAACCGCCTGCGGCAGATGATTTTCGGCGGGACGACGCGGGAAATCCTCGCCCGGGCCGAGGTTCCGGTGTTCATCGCCCATTAGGTCCGGATGACCGCGGAACGATCAGGCGGCGCGGAACGCGGGCAGGCTTCGCGGCATTTGCGTTCGGGCCCGGTTCCGTCCTATGAAGTCCCCTCACCGAGCATCGAAGAGTTGAGGAGGAGACTTCCTTGTCTGGACGACTTTCACAGTACCGCGCCCTGGTCACCGGCGGAACCCGCGGGATCGGCCGCGCCACCGCCGAACGCCTGCGTGACGAAGGCGCCGAGGTCACCGTGACCGGCACCCGGCCCGACGGCACGCCGCCGGACGGCTGCACCTACGACGCCGTCGATTTCTCCGACCGCGAGGCCAGCATCGCCTATGCCGAAACGGTCAAGGGGCGCGGCTACGACATCCTGGTCAACAACGCGGGGACCAACAAGGTCGGCCCCTTCGACGACTACGCGCTGGAAGATTTCGAGATGATCATGCGGGTCAACGTCACCGGCCCGTTCCTGATGTGCCGCGCCGTCCTGCCCCACATGAAGAGCAAGGGCTGGGGCCGGATCGTCAGCGTGTCCTCGCTTTGGGGCACCATTTCCAAGGAAAACCGCGCCGCCTACGGCGCCAGCAAGTTCGCCATCGACGGCATGACCGCCTCGCTGGCCTCCGAGGCCGGCGAGGACGGCATCCTCGCCAACTGCGTCGCGCCCGGCTTCATCCGCACGGACATGCCGGTCAAGTTCCTGGGCGAGGATGGGCTGAAGAAACTGGGGCAGCAGGTGCCGGTGCGGCGGGTCGGCAACGTCGAGGAGGTGGCCGCCTTCATCGCCTTTTTGGCGGGCCCGGAGAACACCTACATCACCGGGCAGAATCTGTTGATCGACGGCGGCTTCGCGCGCAACCGGGGATAATCGAAACGCGGCGGCATGGCGGAACGGCCGCCGGCCGCCGTTTCCCGCGGTCAGGGCTCCACGGTCAGGCCGAGGGCGGCCAGATCGAAACGCGGCTTGTTGAACGGCTCGTGGACGCGCCACTTCTTCGCCGCGGCCAAGCTGCGCAGCGAGCGGGCGACGTCGCCGCAGCCCAGACGGTCGTAATAATCGGCCATCCAAAACAGGTGCTTGGCTTCCGAGGATCCGAAGTCTTTTTGCAGTTTGCGTGGCATTTCTCGACTCCCGCCTGATATTCGGGCGAATCGCCCATGCTCGAGCGATATCAGGCAAAAGCCGTACCAACCGGAAGGCGTCAAAATCCTCCGTTGAGCAACCCGCGCCGTTCGAGGTCGCGGATGACCTCGTCGGCCAGCGCGTCGGGCGGGGCCGATGCCCCGTCGAGATGGATCTCGGCCGTTTCCGGCGGCTCGTAGGGCGAGCCGATGCCGGTGAAATTGGGAATCTCGCCGCGCCGGGCCTTGGCGTAGAGGCCCTTCACGTCGCGCTGCTCGCAGATCGCGAGCGGGGTGTCGACGAAGATTTCCAGGAACTCGCCGTCCTCCATCCGCTCGCGCGCCATCAGCCGCTCCGAGCGGAACGGCGAGATGAAGGCGACCAGCACGATCAGCCCGGCGTCGGCGAACAGCTTCGCGGTTTCGGCGACCCGGCGGATGTTCTCCACCCGGTCGGCGTCGGTGAAGCCGAGGTCCCGGTTGAGCCCGTGGCGGACGTTGTCGCCGTCCAGGATGTAGGTGTGCTTGCCCCGCGCATGGAGCTTCTTCTCGACCGCGTTGGCGACGGTCGACTTGCCCGATCCGGACAGGCCGGTGAACCACAGCACCGCCGGGTTCTGCCCCTTCAGCCCGGCGCGCGCCGCCTTGTCGACCTCCAGCGCCTGCCAATGCACGTTGGTCGCGCGGCGCAGGGCGAAATCGATCATCCCGGCACCGACCGTCGCATTGGTGAACCGGTCGACCAGGATGAAGCTGCCGGTCTGCCGGTTGTCGGCGTACGGGTCGAAGCACAAGGGGCGGTCCAGCGACAGGTTGCACTCGGCGATCTCGTTCAGGCCGAGGTTTGTCGCGGCCGTTTCCTCCAGGGTGTTGACGTTGATCTTGTGCTTGAGGTTGGAAATCCGCGCCAGGGTGCTGGCCGCGCCCATCTTCAGGATATAGCTGCGCTCGGCCAGCAGCGGCGCCTCGTCCATCCAAATGACCTTGGCCTGGAACTGGTCGGCGGAAAGCGGCCGGTCGTCCGCCGAGGCCAGGATATCGCCCCGGCTGATATCGATCTCGTCGGCCAGGGTCAGGGTGACGGCCTGCCCGGCGACGGCCCGCTCCAGGTCGCCGTCGAAGGTGACGACGCGGGTCACGGTCGAGGTCTGGCCCGACCCGCCGACCACGACCGCGTCGCCCGGCCGCACGGCGCCACCGGCGATGGTGCCGGAGAAGCCCCGGAAATCGGCGTGCGGCCGGTTGACCCATTGCACCGGCAGACGGAACGGCTTGTCCTCGGCGTCCGACGGGATCTCGACATTTTCCAGATGTTCGAGAAGCGACGGGCCGCCGTACCAGGGCGTGCCGGCCCCGGCGGCGATGACGTTGTCGCCCTTGAGCGCCGAGATCGGGATGCAGACGATCTCGTCGAAGCCAAGCGGTTCGGCGAAGGCCAGGTAGGCGTCGCGGACCGCCTCGAAGGTCTCCTCGGCGTATCCGGCCAGATCCATCTTGTTGACCGCCAGCACGATCCGTTTGATGCCGAGCAGCGAGGCGATGAAGCTGTGGCGCTTGGTCTGGGTGAGCACCCCTTTCCGGGCATCGACCAGGATGACCGCCAGATCGGCGGTCGAGGCGCCGGTCGCCATGTTGCGGGTGTACTGCTCGTGACCCGGCGCGTCGGCTACGATGAACTTGCGCTTCTCGGTGACGAAGAACCGGTAGGCCACGTCGATGGTGATGCCCTGCTCGCGCTCGGCCTGCAACCCGTCGAGCAGCAGGGCGAAGTCCATTTCGCCGCCCTGGGTGCCGACCCGTTTGGAATCGGCTTCCAGCGCCTCGAGCTGGTCCTCGAGGATCAGCTTGGTATCCCACAGCAGGCGGCCGATCAGCGTGCTCTTGCCGTCGTCGACGCTGCCGCAGGTGAGAACCCGCAGCAGCCCCTTGCGCTCGTGCGCCTTGAGGTAGGACTCGATGTCGCCGGAAATGAGATCGGAGGTATCGGGCATCAGAAGTACCCCTCCTGCTTTTTCTTCTCCATCGAACCCGCCTGGTCGTGGTCGATGACCCGGCCCTGGCGCTCCGAGGTGCGGGCCAGCAGCATCTCCTGGATGATTTCCGGGACGGTGGCGGCCGCCGATTCCACGGCGCCGGTCAGCGGATAGCAGCCGAGGGTGCGGAAACGCACCGATTTCATCTCCGGCCGTTCGCCGGGCTCCAGCGGCATCCGGTCGTCGTCGACCATGATCAGCGTGCCGTCGCGCCGGACCACCGGCCGTTCCTTGGACAGGTAGAGGGGCACGATCGGGATGTCCTCAAGATGGATGTACTGCCAGACGTCCAGCTCGGTCCAGTTGGACAGCGGGAAGACGCGGATGCTCTCGCCGGAATTGATCCGCGTGTTGTAGACGTTCCACAGCTCCGGGCGCTGGTTCTTCGGGTCCCAGCGGTGGGTCTGCGAGCGGAACGAGAAGATCCGTTCCTTGGCGCGGGACTTCTCCTCGTCGCGCCGGGCCCCGCCGAAGGCCGCGTCGAAGCCGTACTGGCTCAGCGCCTGCTTCAGGGATTCGGTCTTCATGATGTCGGTGTAGAGGGCCGAGCCATGGGTGAACGGGGAGACCCCGTCGCGCACGCCCTGCTGGTTGATGTGGACGAGGAGCCGCAGGCCGAATTCGCTGGCCATCCGGTCGCGGAATTCGATCATCTCGCGGAATTTCCAGGTCGTGTCGACGTGCAGCAGCGGAAACGGCAGCGGGCCGGGAAAGAACGCCTTGCGCGCCAGATGCAGCATCACCGACGAATCCTTGCCGATGGAATAGAGCATCACCGGCTTTTCGAATTCGGCCGCGACCTCGCGGAAGATATGGATGCTTTCGGCTTCCAGCCGGCGCAGATGGGAAAGATGTGTCTCGGTCACGA
>Ga0207799_100531_pt1 | contig 11861 bp, 14 predicted proteins | sample TtanPargueraPR_4_FD_187742 | JGI IMG/M metagenome (GOLD analysis project Ga0207799, IMG submission 187742) | Aerobic enrichment media microbial communities from Bioluminiscent Bay, La Parguera, Puerto Rico - Tt and M2 (SPAdes) | ecosystem: Environmental > Aquatic > Marine > Unclassified ...
GACCAGCGCCGCCGCGTAGCGGTCGGAATCGCTGCGGGCCAGCCGCCAGGCCGCGCGCCCGGCCTTGAGGGCCGTGGCGTTGTCGCCCAGGTTGCGGGCGGCGCGCGATTGCAGGATCAGTGCGGCCCCGTCCTGCGGGTCGCGCGCCAGCAGGGCCCCGGCCAGGTGCAGCGCCGTCCGGTCGTCGCCGACCGCCAGCGCATGGGTGGCCGCGGCGCGCATTTCGGCCGGGGTCAGGGTGACCTCCTCGGCCGACGCCCCGCCCGCGGCCAGAGCCAGGCCGGCGCAGAGCGCCAGCCAGCGGATCAGGCGCGCCGGAGACATGGCCTCAGGGGCGGTAGAGGATGAAACCGCCGGTCTCGCGTACGGTCACGCCGTCGAACCGGGGGTCGTCGGCTTCCACCACCAGAACGCCCACGATCTCGTCCGCGTTGTCGCCCGAGAGCAGGCCGTAATAGGTGCCGTTTTCGAATTCCTGCGTTGCACCGCCGCCGTCGACCAGAAGGCTTGTCAGCTCGCCCGTCAGCTGGCCGTTTTCGGCCAGGGCGCCGGGGCCCACCGAAAAGCTCAGCGTGGGCAGGGCCGCGAAGGTGCCGCCGTATTGCGTTCCCAGCGCGGTCAGCATGCTGCTGGTGATGTCGTTGCCGTCGGTGTCGAAGATTCGGCGATTGGTGACAAATCCCTGCACCGCGTCGCCGGCGTCGAAATCCTCAAAGTCGATGGCGACCTGCATGTCGCCGGTGGCGTATTCGATGCCGCCGCGGCCGCTGAAATCGCGCAGCGCCGCGTAGTCGCCGGAATAGAGCGCCTGGCCCGTCGAGGGCAGGTCTACCCCGCCGTTGCGCTGATAGACGAACCCGCCGAAGCCGTAGTCGATATAGGCCCCGGTGCGCACGATGGCGAATTCCGTGGCGGCCTCGCCGCTGGCATTCGTATTGGCGCTGACGCCGTAGATCACCTTGTGCGGGAACTGGTTGATCGGCGCGCCGGTGGTCGAGTCCGCGAACACGCTGGCGTTCTCGTAGACCGCAAAGGGCCCGAGGTTGCTGACCTTGCTGTCGCGCGTGTAGGCGTTGTCGCCGTCGAAGGCGAGGTTGTCCACGGTGAAGGTGTCGGTCGCCTCGTCATAGGTGAAGCTGGTGGTGTAGCCGCTGCCGTTGTCGTCGCTGGGCTCGTACATAAGAATTGAGTCCCGCGCCGACGGGGTTCTCGTGCCCGTGTCCGGATCGCCTCCGGTGACCGGGTTCGTCCCGACGCCCGATGAACATGCCGCCAAGGGCAGCAGCGCGGCTGCCAAAATGAATTTCTGTCCCATCAACCCGCTCGCTTTTGCTCAGAATTGGTACTTTTTTTGTTAAAGAGTCCGTGCAAGTCGATGAAAAGTCAATCCATTCCCACAACGCTCCGTTCACCCGTTGCCAAAAGGATGCGCCCGGGCGGAGGTCGATGATGCTACCTTATGTGGCTGTTCCTCCGGCCCGCATGCATAGATATAGTGGGATGCGACTCACAAACCCCAGACGAAGGACCCGCCCGATGCCGCTGACGCCCGAACAGATCGCCGAAATCGAAGAACTGCGCGCCACTCCGAAGCCGACGCTCAGGGCCGTGTCCGAGGGGATGGAGGCGCATCTCTACAAGGCCCACGAGGTACTGGACCACGGTTTCGTCCGGGTGATCGACTACATGGGCGACGACGCCGCGATCTGCCAGGCGGCGCGGGTGTCCTATGGCAAGGGCACCAAATCGGTCAGCAACGACGAGGGGCTGATCCGCTACCTGATGCGGCACTGGCACTCGACCCCATTCGAGATGTGCGAGGTCAAGCTGCACGTCAAACTGCCGGTCTTCGTCGCGCGGCAGTGGATCCGTCACCGCACCGCCAACGTCAACGAATACTCGGCCCGCTACTCGATCCTCGACCGCGAGTTCTACATCCCCGAGCCGCAGCACATCGCCGCGCAATCCACGGTCAACAACCAGGGCCGGGGCGAAGCGCTGACGGGGGATGAGGCCGCGCGGGTGCTGGAATACCTCAAGGCCGACGCCGCCCGCTGCTACGACCATTACGAAGCGATGATCAGCCAGGAGGGGCAGGCGGGCCTGGCGCGCGAACTGGCCCGGATGAACCTGCCCGCCAATATCTACACCCAGTGGTACTGGAAGGTGGACCTGCACAACCTCTTCCACTTCCTGCGCCTGCGCGCGGATGCCCACGCGCAATACGAGATCCGCGTCTACGCCCAGAAGATGTGCGAGATCGTGGCCGACTGGGTGCCCTTCGCCTATGCGGCGTTCGAGGATTACCGGGTGGGGGGCGAGACCCTCTCGGCCAAGGCGCTGGATTGCGTCCGGCGGATGCTGAAGGGCGAAGAGGTCACGCAGGAAACCTCTGGCATGTCCAAGGGGGAATGGCGGGAGTTTCAGGGGGTCCTGAGCGCCTCCTAAGAGGCGCGCGCGCATTCTTTCGATCTTGCCTGGGACGCTTGCGTCCCGGGCCGCGCCCGACCCGCCCCCCAGGGGCGGGCGCGATTGCGCCCACCCCTCGGGTCCGGCGCGGCCCTCTGTTCGGAATGCGGCGCTTGGGTTAGGCTGAAAAGAAACAGCCACGGTGCCTGACATGCCCGACCTTTCCCGTTTCCACGACGCCCAGTCCGACACCTACGCCACCGCGCTGGCCGAGCTGCGCGCCGGGCGCAAGGCGACCCACTGGATGTGGTTCATCTTCCCCCAGCTTGCCGAACTGGGCCGCTCGGCCACGGCGAAATATTACGGGATCGAGGATCTGGCCGAGGCCCGCGCCTACCTGGCCGACCCGGTGCTCGGCCCCCGGCTGGAAGAGGCGGCCGAGGCGGTGCTGACGCATCCCGGCCTCAGCGCGAAAGAGATCATGGGCCCGATCGACGGGATGAAACTGCGCTCTACGGCGACGCTGTTTCGCGCGGCGGGCGGCGGCGCGGTCTTCCAGCGGCTGCTGGACACGTTCTACGACGGCGATCCCTGCCCGCGAACGCTCGAGGCCCTGTCGCGGGAGGGGCATGTGCCGCGCTAATGCGGAAAAAGGCGCCGCAGGTCAGGCCGGCGGCGCCGGGTCATCGGCTTACAGCGCTTTCAGATCGCCGGCCGACTGGCGGCCGTCGCGGCCGTCGATCATTTCGTAGCTGACCTTCTGGTTGTCGGCGAGGCCCGTCATGCCAGCGCGTTCCACGGCCGAGATGTGCACGAACACGTCCTTGCCGCCGTCGTCGGGCGCGATAAAGCCATAGCCTTTGGTGGTGTTGAACCATTTCACGGTGCCGGTGGGCATTTCCGTTCTCTCCTTGTCTTCGGTCTGTCCGCGTGATGCGGTGGTCTTGTCACAGCCAGGTCTTCCAAGCCTTCCGGCTGCCCCGAAGGAGGAGCGGTCGTCATAGAAAGTCTGTCGTCACGGGCCAAGCATGTGGGGCGAATCACGATAAAAGCAAGGGTGAAGTCTCGCCTTCGCCCACCGCCCGGCTATAGTGGCGCAAAAGCAAGGAGGCACGATGCGGCTTTACGGTCTGAAGACATGCGACACCTGCCGGGCAGCGCGTAAGGCACTGGCGGCGGCCGGAAAAGAGCCCGATTATACCGACGTGCGGGCCGATGGTGTGCCCGCGGCCGACCTGGCGCGGTTCCTCGCCGAATTCGGCGAGGCGCTGATCAACAAGCGCTCCACCACCTGGCGCGGACTGCCCGAGGCAGAGCGCGTCGGCGACCCGCTGGCGCTGCTAATCGCCCATCCCACCCTGATGAAACGCCCGGTGATCGAGGCCGACGGCCAGCTCTATCTCGGCTGGGGCAAGGACGTTCAGGCACGGCTGCTTGGATAACGCCGCGCCATCGCCTACATCGCGGAGGCAACGGCAGAGGAGAGCACCATGCGCAACGCAGCGCTGACCCTGGGCGTGATCGCCGGCGTCATCGGCCTGATCGTCGGCTTTTTCGGCTATGGCTATACCGTCTTCATCGACTGGTTCGGCGAGGTCGAGGACGTGGCCGAGCAGGTCGACAACCCCGAGCTGATCCGCGCCGCCTCGCTGCTGTCGCCGATCCTGGCCATTGCGGGCGGCGCGATGGCGCGCTCGCAGAACGTGGCGGCGGGGGTGCTGATGCTGCTCTCGGCGGGGGGGATGTACTGGGCGTTCAGCTTCAACGTCTTCACCATGTTCCCCATCGCCATGTGCGGGCTGGGCGGGATCCTGGCCTTGCTCGCCCGTCAGCCCGACGCGGCCTGACCCCGCAGCAGCCGGTCCGCCGAGACCGGCCCCGCGCCCTTCACCACCAGCACCAGCAGGATGAAGACCCAGAACAGGCGCTGGTCCAGGATCACGCCATCGGGGAACCGATCGAACCACGCGCCAAGGGTCTGGGGATCCGCGATGCCGCCGTGGCCGTAGAGGTCGGTCAGGCTCTGCACGGTGACAAAGCCGATCATGCCCAGCGCGGCGAGGCGCGTGGCCAGGCCCAGAACGATCAGCGCGGGCAGCAGGAATTCGGCATAAGTGCCGGCCAGCGCCACCAGCCAGTGAAAGGTGCTCAACTGGCCGACATCGTAGCCCACGGCCTCCATCTGGCGGGGGAAGATCTGGGCATAGGCGCCCAGTGACGGCTGGAAAAGGCCGGTGAACCCCTCGCCCAGCTTGGTCATGGCCGAGGTCCAGAAGTAAAGCGGCAGCGTGGCCGCAAAAGTGAAACGGGCGAGCGTGGGCAGAAGCCAGCCGTCAGTGCCCCGTTCAAGAGTGTCGGCAAAGGCGTCGTGGAGGGAAATCAAGGCTTTCATTGGGATTCCTCATGGACTGCCGCAGTGATCGCCCCGCCCTGCAGCAGGAGGCCCAGAACGGCACTTAGGTCGAAATTGTGAAACTCGGCCTCGGCCGCGCCCAGGGCGGCGGCGAAGGTTTCGCCCCTTTGCAGGGCCGCGATGAAGGCGCTGCCGCCCGGCGGCAGGAGCGAGACCCGGGGGTCGAATTCCGGGCGGGTCAGCAAGGCGTCCTCGGCCCGCATCTGGGGGCTGGGGCCGCCCCCGGGCTGGTGCATTTGCCAGATCGTGACGATCGGCCAGTCCGAGCGCACGACCCGCAGCGCCGGGGCCAGGACCAGGCGGACCTGCATCAGGCGGTCGGGGGGCATGGCCTGCAGCGCGGCGGGGTCGACGGGGGCGGCGTCGGTCGCGTGATAGCTGTGGCGCAGCGCCAGTTCCAGCCGGGCGACGTCGGGCAGGTAACCCAGGTCCTGTACCGGCGCGAACCCCTCCAGGAAGGCGGGCATTTCGGTGCCGAAGAACATCATCAGGGGCGAGGCCGGCGGGTGCTGGCGCAGATAGACCCCCGCCATGCCGCGGAAGAACTCCTCGCCCAGCAGCGCCCGGATCACCGGAAAGGCGGTTTCCAGCCCCTCGGTGAGGCTGGCCACAACATTATTGCGGTAGACGTCAAAACGCTTGCCGGCTGGGTGGCCCTGCGGGTCGGTCAACCCCGCGGGGACCGTGCGCTCGGGGTCGAGCAGCGCCTCGGTGAACTGCGCCTGTCTCATGCGGGCACCTCGGCCAGCAGGGCGGCGGCGCGGGCGGCCTCGGCCTCCAGCACGGGCCAGTCGGGCACGTCGGTGTCCCATTCGATCAGGGTGGGGCGGGGACCGGACCTGGCGATGGTCTCGGCGTAAAGCGTCCAGACCGGATCGACCACCGGGGCGCCGTGGCTGTCAATCAGCAGCGTCGCGCCGTGCTCGTCGGCCTGCGCATCGTGGCCGCCGAGATGAATCTCGCCCACGCGTTCCAGCGGGAAGGCGGCGATATAGGCGTGGGGGTCGGTCTGCTGGTTGGTGGTCGAGACGAAGACATTGTTGACGTCCAGCAGCAGCCCGCAGCCGGTGCGCCGGGCGATCTCGTCCAGAAATTCGGTTTCCGCCATCTCGGATTCGGCGAAGGCGAGATAGGTGGAGGGGTTCTCCAGCAGCATCTCGCGGCCCAGCACCTCCTGCACCTGTTCGATATGGGCGCAGACGCGGGCCAGGGTGGCCTGCGTATAGGGCAGGGGCAGCAGGTCGTTCAGGAAATGGCTGTCATGGGTCGACCAGGCGAGGTGTTCGGAAAAACTGGCCGGGTTCAGCCAGCCGACGAGGTGCCGCAGCCGGGCCAGGTGGTCGGGGTCCAGTGGCCCTTCGCCGCCGATCGACAGGCCGACGCCATGCACCGAAATCGGGAAACGCTCGGCCAGGTGGCGCAGTTGCGCAATGGGGCGGCCGCCGTCGCCCATGTAGTTTTCAGCATGGATTTCCAGCCAGCTCACCGCGCCGGGCGTCTTCAGGATGTTCGAAAAGTGCTGCGGTTTGTATCCGACCCCGGCGCCATTGGGCAGCGGTTCGGGGCGGTTTTTCTGTGCGTCAAACATGGCAACCTCCGATCGGTTTGGAGCCCCCGGCGGTGTCCGCCGGGGGCGCGGGGCTCACGAAGCGGGCATGTCGCGCTCAAGCGGCTCGAGCGAGCCCATGCGGCCGCCCGGCAATTCGATCGAGGCGCAGGTGCCCTTTTCGACCAGCTTGAAGGAATTGCCCTGGTAATCGACCTTGGAGGTGCCTGCGCAGGTGGTGCCGGGGCCGGCGGCGCAGTCGTTCTGACCGGCCAGCGCGACGCCGTAGCATTTTTCCTGTTCGCCGTTGGACTGCGCCTGGGCGGTGTGTGCGCTCAGAGCAGCGGCGAGAGCACCGGCCACGGCAAGGGTTTTGACAGCGGTAGACATTTTGGATTTCTCCCTAGTTCAGATTTGCGAAACGTCGCGTCGGGCGACAGGGGAGAGGTAGCGACAGGTCCCGATCAACTGCCAGTCACATGGGCGTGCCACACGCCGCCGTGTCAATTCGTTACAATTTGTCGCAGGCGGAAATCGCCTTTAGTTATTTGATTTAAATGAAGAAAATGCGTTCACCGACTGGCCGGGCGTTCTGGCGCTCGGTTCACGTGAACGGGCGATTGTTGCAATCTCTGTCGGGCAGGAAAAAGGCCGCGGTGCCTTTGCGCCGCGGCCTTCATTTCGTCAGGGCGGGCCTCAGCGCGCCAGATCGGGCGGCAGCGCCTCTTCGCGCAGCGCGGTCACGATCTCGTCCAGCGTGGCGCTGCGGGTCTGCTTTTCGCCCAGGCGACGGACCGAAACGGTGCGCTCCTCGACCTCTTTCATGCCCACGGCCAGGATCACCGGCACCTTGCCCACCGAATGCTCGCGGACCTTGTAGTTGATCTTCTCGTTGCGGGTGTCGGCCTCGGCGCGCACGCCGGCGGCTTTCAGCGCCGCGACGACCTCGTGCACGAAATCATCGGCGTCCGAGACGATCGAGGCTACCACCACCTGCCGCGGCGCCAGCCAGAACGGCAGCTTGCCGGCGAAGCTTTCGATCAGAATGCCGATGAACCGCTCGAACGATCCCAGGATCGCGCGGTGCAGCATCACCGGGCGGTGCTTGGCGCCGTCCTCGGCGATGTAATTGGCATCCAGCCGCTCGGGCAGCACGAAATCCACCTGCAGCGTGCCGCACTGCCAGTCGCGCCCGATGGCGTCGGTCAGCACGAACTCCAGCTTGGGGCCATAGAAGGCGCCCTCGCCGGGGTTCAGTTCATAGGCGTAGCCGGCGGCCTCGGTCGCGGCCTTCAGCGCGCCCTCGGCCTTGTCCCACACCTCGTCGGAGCCCGCCCGTTTCTCGGGGCGGTCCGAAAACTTCACGCGGAAGCTTTCAAAGCCCAGGTCCTTGTAGATCGAACTCAGCAGCGCGATGAACCGCTCCGTCTCGCTCTCGATCTGGTCCTCGCGGCAGAAGATATGCGCGTCGTCCTGGGTAAAGCCGCGCACCCGCATGATGCCGTGCAGCGCGCCCGAGGGCTCATAGCGGTTGCACGAGCCGAACTCGGCCATGCGCAGCGGCAGGTCGCGGTAGGACTTGAGCCCCTGGTTGAAGATCTGCACGTGGCAGGGGCAGTTCATCGGCTTCAGCGCGTTGATGGATTTGGCGCGGGCGTGCTCCTCCTCCACCTCGACGATGAACATGTGCTCCTGGTACTTCTCCCAGTGGCCCGAGGCCTCCCACAGGCGGCGGTCGACGACCTGCGGTGTGTTCACCTCGACATAGCCGCCCCCGAACTGGCGGCGGCGCATGTAGTCCTGCAGCGTGGTGTAGATGCGCCAGCCATTGGGGTGCCAGAACACCTGGCCCGGCGCCTCTTCCTGCATGTGGAAGAGCTCCATCTCGCGGCCCAGCTTGCGGTGGTCGCGCTTGGCGGCCTCTTCCAGCATCAGCAGGTGCTTCTTGAGGTCTTCCTTCGACTTGAAGGCCACGCCGTAGATCCGCTGCAGCATCGGCCGGTCGCTGTCGCCGCGCCAATAGGCGCCGGCCACCGACATCAGCTTGAAGCCGTCGGCGGGCACCTGGCCGGTGTGCTGGAAATGCGGGCCGCGGCAGAGGTCCTGCCAGTGGCCGTGCCAATACATGCGGATCGGCTGCCCCTCGGGGATCATGCCGACCAACTCTACCTTGTAGGGCTCGTTATTGGCCTCGTAATAGGCCACGGCGCGGTCACGCTCCCAGATTTCGGTCGTGACGGGGTCACGCCGATTGATAATTTCCTTCATCTTCTTCTCGATCGCGCCGAGGTCTTCGGGCGTGAAGGGCTCTTCGCGGTCGAAATCGTAGTAGAAGCCGTTCTCGATCACCGGGCCGATGGTGACCTTCACCTCGGGCCAGATCTCCTGCACGGCGCGGGCCATGATATGGGCGCAGTCGTGCCGGATCAGCTCCAGCGCCTGGTCGTCGTCCTTCATGGTGTGGATGGCGATCGAGGCATCCTGGGCGATCGGCCACTGCAGGTCCCAGTGGGCGCCGTTGACGGTGGCGGAAATCGCCTTTTTCGCCAAGGAGTTGGAGATTCCGGCGGCGATTTCGGCAGGGGTGATCCCGGCGTCGAAATCGCGCGAATTGCCATCGGGGAAGGTGAGGGAAATCTGGGCCATGATCTGGCTCTCCTCGTCGGTTTGGCGCCCACGGAACGCCCGGTTGCGGGTTATGGTCTCGGGAAGGGTATGTGACCGGTCGGCGGGGCGATGTCAACGCCGCAGCCGCCGCCGGTAGTCCGAGGGCGTCAGCCCGGTGAGCCGCCGGAACACCTTGCGAAAGGCAGTGGCGTCCTCGTAGCCCACGTCGAAGGCGATGGCCTCGACCGGGTCGTGGCCGCTCTCCAGCCGCTGTTGGGCGGCCTGGATGCGGCTGTGTTGCAGATAGGCCAGCGGGGTCAGGCCGGTGGCGGCCTTGAACCGGCGCAACAGGCTGCGCTCCGACAGGCCCGCCTCGGCGGCAAGGCCGCGCACCGTCAGATGCTGGCCGTAGCCTTCCTCGATCCGCCGCTGCACGCGCAGGACGGCAGTGTCGCTGTGATCGGTGGGCGGGCGGAAACCGCGGTAATAGCGCTGCTCGCGCCGGCCGGTGTCGGTGACGAAATGGCGCCCCAGCTCGCGCATCAGCCGGGGCGAGGCATATTCCGCCGTCAGCTCCAGCGCCAGGTCGATCCAGGACAGCAGCCCGCCCGCCGTCACGACCCGCCCGTCGCGGGTCAGGATCGGGTCGGCATTGACCCGCGCGGCCGGGAAACGCTGCTGCAGGCGCGTCTCCAGCCCCCAGTGGGTGGTCACGCGCCGGCCGTCCAGCAGCCCCGCGGTCCCCAGATAGAACGCCCCCGCGCAGGCCGAGGCCATCAGCGCGCCGTCGTCATGCTGGCCGCGCAGCCAGCCCACGAGGGCAGGGTCGGGGGCGAGGAAGTCCTGGTTGCCGAAGGCCGGGGGCAGGATGACCGCATCAAATCGCGCCTCCGGCAGGGCCCCTGGGGTGACGGTGGCCAGCGTCGTCTCCTCCATCCCTTCGCGCCGCTGCAGCCGGGCGCAATGGCTGAACATCTCGGCCATGCCGGCCAGCGCCGCCTGCGAGGCGCCGGGATAGTGGACGAGGGCAAGAGGCGTGGGCATTTGGCGGAAACGGCATGGTATTTGTCATTTCTGACGCTACGGCGCGGGGGCCGCCCCGGTCAATATGGCCGCAATGATGGTTTGCGGAGGATGACATGGAACGCACAGCCCTGATCGTGGTGGATTGGCAGAATGACTATTTCGACGGCGGCAAGATGCCCCTGAGCGGGGCAGAGCAGGCCGCCCGGCAGGCCCACCGGCTGCAGGCCGCCTTTCGCGCCGCGGGGCTGCCGGTGTTCAATGTCCGGCACGAGATCCTGCGCGAACCCGCCCCGTTCTTTGCCCCCGGTACCGAGGGGGCCGAGATCCATCCACTGCTGGCCCCGGCCGAGGGCGAGGCGGTGATCACCAAGAACTTCCCCAACAGCTTCCGCGGGACCGACCTGCTGGAGCGGCTGCAGGCGCAGGGGGTGGAGACGCTGGTCATCGCCGGCGCCATGACCCACATGTGCATCGACGCCACCACCCGGGCGGCGGCCGACCTGGGCTTTCGCTGCCGCGTGGCGCAGGACGCCTGCGCAACGCGCGACCTGGAATTCGGGGGCGTCGCGGTGCCCGCGGCACAGGTGCATGCGGCGTTTCTGGCCGCCCTTTCAGGCATTTACGCCGAGATCCGTCCAACGGAGGAGTTGCTGCTTGGGGCCTGATCGCAGGCGCGTTCAGCCGAGCAGGAACTTTCGCCGTGCCTCGGCTTCCATCTCGTGGCGCATCTGCACCTGGGCGAGTTCGGCCATGATGGCGCGGCGCTTGCCGGGGTCGGTCTCGGCGGCATAGGCCTCTTGCAGGGCCAGCAGGCGTTTTTTCAGCTCGACCTCGCGGGGCAGGACGCCGGCCTCGGCCATGATGCGCGCGCCCACGGCCTCGCCCGCGTCGACGAAGGCATCGCCGGGGCGATGGGGCAGGGGCTTGCCCTCGCCTTCGAGGCCCGAGAGCTGGCCCTCCCTCTCGGCCTTGCGCATGCGTTTTTCGGCGATCCGGTCCCAGCGGGGCATGGGGGGCGTCCTTTCGCCCCCCATATACACCCTTTCCGAAGAAAGCGTTAGCGCCTAGCCCAGCTCGGCCAGACGGTCGAGCGCGGCCTGCAGCTTCTCGGCCTCGCCCTCGCGCGCGGCGAGGTTTTCGCGGGCTTCCTCGACCACCTCTTCGGGGGCGGAGGCCACGAATTTGGGGTTGTTCAGCCGCCCCTTCAGACCGCCGATCTCCTTGGCCAGCTTGCCCATCGTCTTTTCCAGGCGCGCCTTTTCCTCAGCCACGTCAATGACATCGGCCAGCGGCAGGGCGAATGTGCCGCCCTCGGCCGCGATGGTGATGCAGCCCTTGGGCAGGCTGTCGACGGCCGTGAGGCTGTCGATCCGCGCCAGCCGCTTGATCAGCGCCTCGTTGCGGGTCCACGCCTGCTGGCCGGCCTCGTCCAGCTCCAGCCGCAGCATGGGCAGATGCAGGCCCGCGGGCACGTGCATCTGGGCCCGGGCGGAGCGGATATCCTCGATCAGGGAGATCACCCAGTTCATCTCGCGGTCGGCATCCGCGTCCACCAGGTCGGCAGCGGTGTAGACCGGCCAGTCGGCGTGCACCAGCATCTTGTCGCGGTTGCCCGGCGCCGCCCACAGTTCCTCGGTGACGAAGGGCATGATCGGGTGCAGCAGGATGAAGCACTGGTCCAGGACCCAGCGCATGGTGGCGCGGGTCTCGGTCTGCGCCGCGGCGTCGTCGCCCTGCAGCAGCGGCTTGGCGAACTCGACGTACCAGTCGCAGACCTTGCCCCAGACGAAGGCGTAAAGGGCGTTGGCGGCGTCGTTGAAGCGGTAGGCCGACAGCGCCGCGTCCACCTCTTCGCGCACC
>Ga0207799_100532_pt1 | contig 11751 bp, 10 predicted proteins | sample TtanPargueraPR_4_FD_187742 | JGI IMG/M metagenome (GOLD analysis project Ga0207799, IMG submission 187742) | Aerobic enrichment media microbial communities from Bioluminiscent Bay, La Parguera, Puerto Rico - Tt and M2 (SPAdes) | ecosystem: Environmental > Aquatic > Marine > Unclassified ...
GGGTTGCGCTATGTGCTGGGCCTGTTCGTGGGAACGAACATTGTCGCGCTGGCGGTGATCTCGGGGCTGGCGGCGCTGGTGCTGGGGGTGCCGGTCATCCGAAACGTGCTGCTGGTGGCCTCGGCGGGCTACCTGCTGTATCTCGCGGCGCGCATCGCGCTGGCGGGCAGCAACATCGCCTTCATCGAGGCCAGGCAGCCGCCGGGAATCTGGTCGGGCGTGCTGCTGCAGATCATCAACCCCAAGGCCTATGCGGTGAACACGACGCTTTTCACCGGCTTTGCCTTCTATCCCGGCAATTTCGCGGCCGAGACCATCTGGAAGCTGCTGATCATCGCCGTGATCTGGGTCCCGATCCATCTGGTCTGGCTCTATGCCGGCCACACGCTGGAGCGGTTGAACCTCGGGGCGCGGCGCCAGTTTCACATCAACATCCTGATGGCGCTGTCGATGCTGGCGGTCGTGGGGCTGGCGCTGTGGTCGAGTTTTGGAGGAAATTCATGAAGATCACCGGGGTCGAAACCATCCGCATCGCCGAACGGCCCAACCTGATCTGGGTGCAGGTGCTGACCGACGAGGGGGTGACCGGGCTGGGCGAGACGTTTTTCGGGGCCGAAACGGTCGAGACCTACATTCACGCCGAACTGGCCCCGCGCGTGCTGGGCGAGGACCCGCGCCGGATCGAGCATCTGGCCCGCGCCGCCGAAGGCTATCTGGGCTGGCGCTCCAGCGGGGCCGAGACACGGGGCAACTCGGCTTTCGACATCGCGCTGTGGGACTTGCTGGGCAAGGCGACGGCGCAGCCGGTGGCGCAGCTCCTGGGCGGGTTCACCCGCGACAGGATCCGCACCTACAACACCTGCGCGGGCACCGAATACGTCAAGAACACCGAGGGCCAGAAGATGGTGAACTATGGCCTCGGCACCAATGCCGACGCCAGTTACGACGATCTGAACGGGTTTCTGCACCGGGCCGACGAGCTGGCGCTGTCGCTGCTCGGCGAGGGCATCACCGCGATGAAGATCTGGCCCTTCGACGAGGCCGCGGAGGCGACCAACGGCGCCTCGATCTCCAGGGACCAGCTGAAGCGTGCGCTGGAACCTTTTGAGAAGATCCGCGCCGCGGTGGGCGACCGGATGGACATCATGGTGGAATTCCACTCGATGTGGCAGCTGCTGCCGGCGATGGAGATCGCCAGGGCGCTGGCGCCCTACCGCACCTACTGGCACGAGGACCCGATCCGCATGGACAGCCTCGATTTGCTCAAGCGTTATGCCCAGGCCTCTCCGGCCCCGGTCTGCGCCTCGGAAACGCTGGGCGGGATCGGCGCGTTCAAGGATCTGCTGGATACCGGGGTGGCCGGCATCGTGATGCTGGATCTCAGCTGGTGCGGGGGCCTGACCGCGGCGCGCAAGGTCGCGGCCATGGCCGAGGCGCACAAGCTGCCGATCGCCCCGCACGACTGCACCGGGCCGGTGGTCCTGACCGCCTCCACCCATCTGTCTCTGGCCGCGCCCAACGCGCTGATCCAGGAAAGCGTGCGGGCGTTCTACCGGACCTGGTATCGCGACCTGGTGACGGCGCTGCCGACCGTCGAGAACGGCATGATCACCGTGCCCGAAGGTGCGGGGCTGGGGCTGGAGCTGTCGCCCGAGCTGGACCGCGCCTTCACCACCACCCGCAGACTGACCCGCTGAGAGGACACAGACCATGACGCATTACACCTATTCCGGCATCTGGCCCGTTGCCCCCACGCCGTTCCACCCCGGCGGCAAGGTGGACCTCGAGGGCATGAAACGGGTCCTGGACTGCATGGTGGATCAGGGCGTCGACGGCATCTGCATCCTTGCCAACTTTTCCGAACAGTTCCTGATTTCCGATGCCGAGCGGGCCGAGCTGACCCGGCTGTCGCTGGAGCATGTCGCCGGCCGGGTGCCGGTCATCGTGACCATCAGCCATTTCGCCACCGACATCGCGGTGGCGCGCGCGCGCGAGGCCAAGGCGCTGGGCGCGGCGATGGTGATGATGATGCCGCCCTATCACGGCGCACTGCTGAAGGGCACGCCCGAGCAGACCTTCGAACAGTTCCGCCGGGTGGGCGAGGTCGGCATCCCGATCATGCTGCAGGATGCGCCGCTGTCGGGCGTCGAACTGCCGGTGCCGCTGCTGGTGAAGATGGCGCAGGAGATCGAGATGCTGAAGCTGTTCAAGATCGAATGCCCGCAGGCGGCGGCCAAGCTGCGCGCGCTGATCGAGCAGGGCGGCGCGGCGATCGAGGGGCCGTTCGACGGCGAGGAGGCGATCACGCTGATGGCCGACCTCGATGCTGGCGCCAGCGGCACCATGACCTCGGCGCTGATCCCCGATCTGATCAAGCCGGTGGTCGCCGCGCATCTGGGCGGTGACCGCGCGGCGGCGCTGGCGCAATACGCCCGCGTCCTGCCGGTGGTGAACCACGAGAACCGCCAGTGCGGGTTCCGCGCGGCCAAGGCGGCGATGGTCGAGGGCGGGGTGATCGCCTCGGATTTCTGCCGCCACCCGATCCCGCCGCTGCACCCGCAAACCCGCGACACCCTGCTGGAGCTTATGCGGCCGCTCGATCCCATCGTCCTGCGCTGGGGCAAGTGAGGCTGCAAGAGGAAGAAACGGAGAGACGAAGAATGCTGCCCAAGGAAAACCACTTTCCCAAGGCCACGCTGGTCGGCCGGGTCTGGCGTCCCGATGCGAATGGCGCATCGCTGGTGCTGCTGCGCGGCGACCGCGTGGTCGATATCACCAACCGCGACGTGCCCACCATGCGCGACCTGATGGAGCTGGAGGACATCGCCGGCTATCTCGGCACGGTGCAGGGCGAGGATCTCGGCCCGCTGGCCGAGATCGCCGCGAACTCGACGGAAGACGCGCCCGAGAACCGGGTGCATCTGCTCTCGCCCGCCGATCTGCAGGTGATCAAGGCCAGCGGCGTGACATTCGCCGAGTCGATGGTCGAACGCGTGATCGAGGAGCAGGCCGCCGGAAATGCCGACCTGGCGCAGGAGATCCGCGCCAAGGTGGCGGGCATCATCGGCGACTCGCTGCGCGGCATCGTGCCGGGGTCGGACAAGGCCATGAAGGTCAAGGAGGTGCTGATCGCCGAGGGGCTGTGGTCGCAATACCTCGAGGTCGGTATCGGGCCGGATGCCGAGGTGTTCACCAAGGCGCAGCCGACCTCGTCGGTGGGCTGGGGCGCCTCGGTGGGGCTGCACCCGATTTCCAGCTGGAACAACCCCGAGCCCGAGATCGTGCTGGCGGTCAACAGCCGCGGCGAGATCCGTGGCGCCACCTTGGGCAACGACGTCAACCTGCGCGATGTCGAGGGGCGTTCGGCGCTGCTGCTGGGCAAGGCCAAGGACAACAACGCCTCTTGCGCGATGGGCCCGTTCATCCGGGTGTTCGACGAGGATTACGGCATGAACGACGTGCGCAGGGCCGAGCTGACGCTGCGGGTCGAGGGCGAGGACGGCTTCGTGCTGGACGGGCGCTCGTCGATGACCCAGATCAGCCGCGACCCCGAGAGCATCGTGGCCCAGACCATCGGACGCCACCACCAGTATCCCGACGGCTTCATGCTGTTCCTGGGCACGCTTTTCGCGCCCATTCAGGACCGCGACGAAGAGGGGCAGGGGTTCACCCACAAGGTGGGCGACGTGGTGACCATCTCCGAGCCCGGCCTGGGCATGCTGCAAAATACCGTGCGGCTGTCCACCGAGTGCCCGGAGTGGACGATCGGAATCGCGGAAACCATGCGCAACCTGGCGGCGCGCGGGCTGCTCTGACGGCGCCCGGCGCGCAACCGTGGAAGGACAAGAGAAATGACCTCTCCCAAGAATTTTCTCAGCGTCGGCGAATGCATGGTCGAGATGTCGCCGGTTGATGGCGGCGCCTACCGCATGGGGTTCGCGGGCGACACCTTCAACACCGCGTGGTACGCGCGGCGCCTGCTGGGAGACGAATGGACGGTGGGCTATGCCAGCTGCGTTGGCACCGACGCGATCTCCGACCGCATGGTGGCGGCGATGCAGGCGGCAGGGATCGACACCGGCGCGGTGCGGCGGGTCCCCGACCGCAGCGTGGGGCTCTACCTGATCCAGCTCGAAAACGCGGAGCGCAGCTTCGCCTACTGGCGTGGGCAGTCCGCGGCGCGGACGCTGGCCGACGATCCGGACTGGCTTGCCGGGGTGTTCGGCCGGGCCGACGTGATCTTCTATTCCGGCATCACGCTGGCCATCCTGTCCGACACCGCGCGCGAGACGCTCTGCGCCGCGCTGGCGCAGGCGCGGGCGCGGGGCGCTATGACCGTTTTCGACACCAACATGCGCGCGCGGCTGTGGCCCGGGGCCGAGGCGATGCGCGCCGCCATCATGCGCGGGGCGGCGCAGGCGGACATCGTTCTGCCGTCCTTCGACGAAGAAGAGGCAGCCTTCGGCGATCCCACGCCGCAAGCGGTGGCCGCGCGCTATCACGCGGTGGGGGCCAGGCTGGTGGTGGTCAAGAACGGCGCGGGCGAGATCCTGGTGTCCGACAAGGACGGGTGGCCCTTCGTCCACAGGCCGGCCGGGGTGGCGAACGTGATCGACACCACCGCGGCGGGCGACAGCTTCGACGCCGCCTTCCTGGCGGCCTACCTGCAAGGGCAGGGGCTGCGCGAGGCCGCCGCGCGGGGCGCGGCACTGGCCGAGCGGGTGGTGCAGGCGCCCGGCGCGCTGGTCGAGCCTGGCTAGGGCAGCAGCAGCGCGCCGCCCCACAACCCGAGTGCAAAGGCGGTGTGCGCGGCGACATTCATCGCGCGCAGCTTCCACGGGTTCGGCGTGGCCGACGCGGCCCAGCCCAGCCCCATGCCGGGTTGCAGCAGGAACCAGCCGGCGCCGATGGTGATCAGGCCGAAGATCCAGGCCGGCAGAAACCGCGGCGCGGCGAGCCAGCCGGGGCCGGCGATCACGAGGAACAGCGCGCCATAAACAAGGCCGGTGGCATAATGGGCGATCCAGCCCAGAGCGACCTCTTGCGGGTGCGGGGCGGCGGCGGCGATATCATCGTGAAACACCCGCCCCTTGGCCACATGCCAGAACCAGCGCCCGACATTGCCCCAGTTGGGCAGCGGTTGCCCGGCCGCGCGGTTCAGCGCCAGCGCCCAGAGGTCCATGGCCAGCGTCGCCGCGGCGCCGATGGCGAAGCCGGTAACGATCAGCTCAAGCATCGCCGCCCTCCGCGTGGCCGGGGCGGGCAGGGCCTTTTCCTGACAGTCTCAAAACACCTTCCTCCGCTGGGGGCTCGGTCGCGCAGAACGTCATGCGGCACCTAGGGGGCCTGGATGCCGGTGGTGGCGACATAGACCGCGTAGACCGACTTGGTCGCCGTGATGAACAGCCGGTTGCGGCGCGGCCCGCCGAAGGTCAGGTTCGCCACCATCGTGGGGATCTTGATCTTGCCCAGCGCGGTGCCCTCGCGGTCGAAGCAGATCACGCCGTTCTGGCAGGAGCTCCAGACATTCTCGTGGATGTCGAGGCGGAAGCCGTCCGGCACCCCTGGATCGACCTCGCAGAACACCCGGCCGTTGCGCAGCGTGTTGTCGGCGGAAACGTCGAAGACGCGGATGTGGTGCGGCCCGTCGGGGGCGTGGCTGCGGCCGCTGTCGGCGATATAAAGGCGGCTTTCGTCGGCGTTGAAGCACAGCCCGTTCGGCTTGACGAAGTCATCGGCGACGACCTTGAGCGTGCCCGCCGCCGGATCGGCGCAGAAGACATGGCAGCCATCCTGCTCCATCTCGGCCTTGTAGCCTTCGTAGTCGGACATGATCCCGTAACTGGGATCGGTGAACCAGATGGTGCCATCCGATTTGACCACCACGTCGTTGGGTGAGTTCAACCGCTTGCCCTGATAGCTGTCGGCGATCACGGTGATCGAGCCGTCGGGCTCGGTCCGGGTGACGCGCCGCGTGCCGTGCTCGCAACTGATCAGCCGGCCCTGCCGATCGCGGGTGTTGCCGTTGGCGAAGTTCGACCGGTCGCGGAACACGGACACCCCCTGACCCTCGGTCCAGCGCAGCATCCGCTGGTTGGGAATGTCGCTCCAGACCAGGGTGGCGTGCTCGTTGAACCAGACCGGCCCCTCGGCCCAGCGGCAGCCGTCGAACAGCTCCTCGACCTCGGCGATCGGCACGGTCAGGTCGTAGAACCGTCTGTCGTAATATTCGTAGGAATCGCCAACCAGTGCCATTCTGCCCTCCTATCTCTGCGGTTCGTCGCCACCTGCGATGGTGATCACGGCCACGATGATCAGGCCGGTCATGATCAGGCGGATGCCGGCGCTGGCGCCGAAGGTGTTCAGCATGGTCACAAGCAGGAACATGAACATCGCCGCGCCCCAGATGCCCGGCACATTGGCCTTGCCGCCGGCGACCGAGGTGCCGCCGATCACCACGACGGCGATCGAGGCCAGCAGGTATTCCTGCCCCATGTTCAGCGAGGCGCCGCCCGAGAACCCGGACAGCAGGAAGCCGCAGATCGCCGCCAACACCGCGCTCAGCACATAGGTCGCAAAGCGGATGCGCTCGACATGGATGCCCGCCAGCCAGGCGGCGCGCATGTTCTGGCCGATGGCCAGCACCGCGCGGCCATAGAGCGTGCGGTTCAGCACCACGCTCATCAGCACCGCGAACAGGATGATGACGATGGCCAGAACGGGAATGCCCGCGACCTGCGCGGTGGTGAACTCGGCCAGCAGGGGCGGCGGCTTGATCTTCAGGCCGCGGCCATAGGCGATGGCGGTGGACAGGATGAGAAAGCTGGAGCTGAGCGTGGCGATGATCGGGGGGATGCGCAGCACCCGGATCAGCAGGTAGTTGAACAACCCCACCGCCAGGCCGCAGCCCAGCGAGGCGGCCAGGCCGATGGCGAGCATGGCGTTCGAGCCGCCCATGATCTTCATCGCGACCGCGCCCGAAAGCGCGATCGTGGAGGGGATCGACAGATCGACATTGCCGGGGCCAGTGGTGATGACGAACATCTGGCCGATGCCCACGATCACGGTAAAGGTGGCGAAGGACAGAGCCGCGCTGATGACATCGGCGCTGCCCTTGCCGCCGGTATAGGCGGCGGTCACAAACCAGACCAGGAACATGCCGATGAAGGACCAGATCCAGGCCTTGCCGGAAAGCTGTCTGATGAAGGCCATGGCCTATCCCTCCCGCCGGTTGATCAGGGCCCGCAGGGCAAGAACGATGATCAGGATCCCGCCCTGCGCCCCGATCTGCCAGTCCGGCGAGATCTTGAGGAAGGTGAGGAACGATCCGGTCAGCGTCAGCGTCAGCGCGCCGATGACCGCGCCGACGGGCGACACACGGCCGCCCACGAATTCGCCGCCGCCCAGGATCACGCCGGCGATGGCGTAAAGCGTGTAGCGGTCGGCGATATGGGCATCCGCCGCCGAGGTCAGGCCGATCAGCGACAGCCCCGACAGCACGCCAAAGAGCCCTGCCGCCCCATACATCACCATCTTGATCTTCAGCAGCGACCAGCCGGCGCGCCCGATGGCCTTGGGGTTGCCACCGGCGCCGCGCAGCACCGCGCCATAGCTCGACGTCATCAGCGCCAGGTGCACCACGATGCCGATCGCGGCGGCGGCGATGATGGGGAAGGGGACGTAAGGGGTCTTGAGGCCCACGATGGCCTTGACCCAGCCCGGCGCGGTGCCGCCCGGCGTGGGCAGGATCAGCACCGCGACGCCCAGCCAGACAAAGGACATGCCCAGAGTCACGACCAGCGAGGGCAGGTTGCGCCAGTGGATCAGCGCGCCGAGCCCGGCATAGGCCGCGATGCAGCCCGCCAGGGCGAGCAGGCCCAGCGCCGGCGTGTCGGCCAGCAGCGTGGCGCCGATACAGGCGGTCAGCCCGACGAACGGCCCGATCGAAAGGTCGAGGTCGTTGACGGTGATGATGAACATCTGCGCGATCGTCGCCAGCGCGATGGGCACCGTGTATTGTAGCATCAGGTTCATGCCGAAATAGCTCATCGCGCGGGGCTGAACGTAGAAGATCGCCGCCAGCAGGATCGCGAAGGACGCGGCCGGGAGCGCGGCGCGCAGGAATCTGGGGGTCGTCAGATAGGCCAGCATTGTCAGGCACTCTCCCTGAACGAAGAGTGCAGGATCTTTTCCTCGGACAGATCGTCCCGCGACAGGTCGGCCACGATCGCGCCGTCGCGGAACACATATGTGTGGTCGCAGTTGTAAAGCTCGTCCATCTCGGTGGTGTACCAAAGGAAGGTGCGGCCCTTTTCGGCCTCGTCGCGGATCAGGTCGTAGACCTCCAGCTTGGTGCCCACGTCGACGCCGCGCATCGGGTCGTCCATCAGGATGATCTCGGCGTCCGAGGCCAGGGCGCGGGCGAATAGCGCCTTTTGCTGGTTGCCCCCCGAAAGGGACAGGATGTTGTCGGTCATGTCCGGCGCCTTGATCTTGATGCGCTCCTGCCAGCTGCGGCCCATCGCGGCCTCGGCGACCGGGTCGATCAGCCCGTGCCGGACCATGTTGCGCAGGCTGCGGATGCCGATGTTTCGGGAGATCGACCACAGGTGAAACACGCCGTCGGTCTGGCGGTCGCCAGCCACAAGGGCGACCGGGCCGACCACGGTGGCGGTGTTCTTGCCGCGCATGGCGGCGTCGTAGATTTTCAGCAGCATCCCCGTCTGCCCGTGGCTGGCCAGGCCGGCAAGGCCCACGATCTCGCCCTGGTGGGCGGTGAGGGGGACACTGTCGCGGCCGGTGTCGGTCCGGGCCTCGATCACAACCGCGGTATGGCCGCGCTTCATCTCGCGCGCCTCGCGTTCCTTGATCCCGTCCATCTCGACGACGTTGCCCATCGTCGCCACCAGCGTGTCGCGGGTGAAGTCCCGGCCCGCACGCTCGGCCACGACCAGCCCGTCCTTCATCACCACGATGCGGTCGGAATATTCCAGGATCTCGCCCAGAACGTGGCTGATCAGGATGCAGCTCAGCCCCTGGCCCACCGCCGTGCGCACGAAGTCCAGGAGTTGCCTGGAGGTGACCGCGTCCAGAGACGAGGTCGGCTCGTCCAGGATCACCAGATGCAGAGGCGCGTCGGTAGTGGTGAAGGCGCGGGCGATCTCGACCATCTGCCGCTTGCCGATCGACAGGTCTCCGACCACGTCATCGGGCTGAATGCCGTGCCCGGGAAAAATCTCGTCCAGCTTGGCGCGGATCATCGCGCCAGCGCGGCGTTTCCAGCCCCAGCCGGTCAGCGAGGGGTGAAAGATGCGCGCGTTCTCCGCCACCGTCAGGTTGGGGCAGAGCGACAGCTCCTGGAACACGCAGCGAATGCCGTTCTCGCCGGCCGCCGTCACGCTGTAGCTGCCCGTCAGATCCCGCGCGCGGATGCCCATCACGCCTTGGTCGGGGGGCAGCGTGCCGGCAAGCACGTTCATTAGCGTCGACTTGCCGGCGCCGTTGTGGCCGACAAGGCCAAGGCATTCTCCTGCATCCACCGTCAGATCGACGCCATCCAGAGCCCGCACCGCACCGAAATGCTTTGCCACGTTCTCCAATGTCACGATGTTGTCGCCGGACGCATTCATCGGCCTTGCCCCTGTCGTTGTTGTTGAGCCGGCTGGCTTATTCGCCGGCCACCACGGCCGTGGCGTCCTCAAGCGAGTATTCCACGTTGGCGACGCCGCCGGGCTGGGTGTTGGCCAGGCTTTCTTCCAGGCTGTCCTGCGTGATCTTGAGGAACGGAACCGTCAGATCCTGCGGCACTTCCTTTCCGTCGAGAACCATCTGAGCCACCCAGAAGGCCAGGGTGCTGACGCCCGGAGCGATCGAAACCGAGATGGTTTCGTAGCCGTTGGCGTCCTTCTGCTCCTTCCACCACAGCATTTCGTCATAGCGGTTGCCCATCACGATCAGCGGCGTGGGGCGGCCGGCGGCGGCAAAGGCCTGCGCGGCGCCGTAGCCGTCACCGCCCTGGGTCACGACAGCGTCCACTTCGGGCAGCGAGGGCAGGATCCCGGCGACGGCTTTCTGCGCCACGTCCTGGGCCCAGTCGCCGTGCACGGAACCCACGATCTTGAACTGCGGGTTCTCGGCCACGCCCTCGTGGATCCCGGCACTGATCTCGTCATCGACGAAGACGCCGGCGAGGCCGCGGATTTCCAGCAGGTTGCCGCCGTCCAGCCGGGTGGCGAGGTATTCCACCTCGAGTTTGCCCATGGCCTTGAAGTCCACCGCGATCCGGTAGGCGCAGGGCTCGGTCACGATGCCGTCGAAGGACACGACGACGATTCCGGCGTCGCAGGCCTGCTTGACTGCGCCGTTCAGCGCATCGGGCGAGGCGGCGTTGATCACGATGGCGTCGTAGCCTTCCAGGATCATGTTCTGGATCTGCGCGGCCTGTTCTGTGACCTGGTTCTCGGCAGTGGTGAAAGCCGGCGCTTCGGCGACCACGCCATCGGCGACGGCGGCCGAGGTCACCTTGTCCCAGCTGGCCAGCATCGCCTGCCGCCACGAGTTCCCGGCGTAATTGTTGGAAAGGGCGATGCGCTTGTCTGACGTGTCGGCGACCGCTGCGCTGGTGGTCAGCGCGGTCGCAAGGACGGTCGCGCCCATGAATGTCTTATTCAACATCTTCTCCTCCTCTGGTGTTGAATTCAGATCACGTTAAGTCTGTGCCTCGCGCTCCCGAAGCCGGCGGCAGCCGCTGAGGTTCCCGCTTGATTGCGCGGCCCGTTTTCCGCGCATCGGTCAGTGCGACGGTGAGGCGGGATCGGGCGCGCTCCCCACCTGTCCGTCACGTCGAAGAAACGGCGGCGGAGTTTGCTCCTCCATCGATGGAAAAAATGGTATACCAAATTGAGTCGAGTCAAGCTAATTGTGCTTGGCAGCAGTTTGAACGAAGAAAACCGGGGGGACCCCCGGAACCAGATGGAAAGGCGAAACATGACTTTTGAACCGCATGGCAAACACCTGATCGCGGGCAGCTGGGTGGCGGGCGAGGCGACGTTTTCTTCGGATCCGGCGCATGGGTCACCGCATGAGTTCTCGGTGGGCACGCCCGCGCTGGTCGATGCCGCCTGCAAGGCCGCGGAAGAGGCCTTCTGGTCCTACGGTTACACGTCGCGCGGCGACCGGGCGGCCTTTTTGAACGCCATCGCCGACGAGATCGAGGCGCGCGGCCCGCAGATCACCGAGATCGGGACCTCGGAGACGGGCCTGCCCGAGGCCCGGCTCGAGGGCGAGCGCGGCCGTACCACGGGCCAGCTGCGTCTGTTTGCCGAGCACATCCTCAAGGGCGATTACCTGGATCGGCGACATGATGCTGCACTTCCCGACCGGCAGCCGCTGCCGCGCCCCGATCTCAAGATGGTACAGCGTCCCATCGGCCCGGTGGCGGTGTTCGGCGCGTCGAATTTCCCGCTGGCCTTCTCGACCGCGGGCGGCGACACCGCCTCGGCCCTCGCGGCCGGCTGCCCGGTTGTGGTCAAGGGCCACAGCGCGCATCCCGGCACCGGCGAAATCGTGGCCGAGGCCATCCACGCCGCGATCGAGAAATGCGGCGTCCATCCCGGCGTCTTTTCGCTGATCCAGGGCGGCAAGCGCGACGTGGGCCAGGCGCTGGTGCAGCACCCGCTGATCAATGCCGTGGGCTTTACCGGCTCGCTGGGCGGCGGGCGCGCGCTGTTCGACCTCTGCGCGCAGCGCCCG
>Ga0207799_100533_pt1 | contig 11717 bp, 13 predicted proteins | sample TtanPargueraPR_4_FD_187742 | JGI IMG/M metagenome (GOLD analysis project Ga0207799, IMG submission 187742) | Aerobic enrichment media microbial communities from Bioluminiscent Bay, La Parguera, Puerto Rico - Tt and M2 (SPAdes) | ecosystem: Environmental > Aquatic > Marine > Unclassified ...
GCGCGCGCGATTCGATTCCACTTCGATGTTGGGGCTGTTCAGTCCGCGTTTTCGCCGGGCGCTTGCAGCGCGGGGTCGGGGTATTCCAGCAGCACGCTGATGCGGCGGTTTTCCGGCGCTTCGGGGTTGTCGGCGTTCAGCGGCATCGTGTCGGCAAGGCCGGAAATGCGCGCCACGCGCGCGGGGCTGACGCCTGCGGCGACCATGACCCTGCGCGTCGCATTTGCCCGGTCGGCGGAAAGCTCCCAGTTTCCATAGCCGGCGCTGCGCGAGAACGGCACGGCATCGGTATGGCCCGAGATCACCACCGGGTTCGGCAGGTCGGCGATCGCCTCGCCGACGATGCGGATCAGCTCGCGGGTCTTGTCCCCGATCCGCGCGCTGCCCGAGTCGAACATCGAGCGCCCTTCCTGGTCCACGATTTGCACGCGCAGGCCTTGGGGCGATCGGTCGAACCGCAGGTTGTCGGCATAGTCCTTCAGGTCGGGGCGGGCGGCGATGTTTTCGCCGATCTCGTCTTCCAGCGCGGACAGCCGGGCCTCGCGCTCTTTGCGCTGCTGCTCGATCTCCACCTGTTCCAACGAGGTCGGGCCGGCCGGCGGAGAGGTCTCCGTCCCGTCCTCGGCTTCCTCCGGCACCGGTTCGTATTCGATCACCACTTCGGGCTCGATCTGGTCCCTGAGACGGCTGTCAAAGACGGCCAGCGGGTTTTCCTGGCCGAAGCTTGGCAATTGAACCTCGCTCTTGGGGCCGTCAGTGCCGGTCATAACGCCGTCGGGGCCGAGGACCTGGCCATCCAGCAGCCCTTCGCCGCGGCCGCCGGCCTCGGACAGGCTGGGCGTGAAATAATCGGCGAGGCCGCGCAGTTTTTCCTCGTCCGAGGCTGCCAGGATCCAGAGCATCAGGAAAAAGGCCATCATCGCGGTCATGAAGTCGGCATAGGCCACCTTCCAGGCGCCGCCATGATGGCCGTCATGCCCATCATCGTCGATTTTCTTAATGATGATCGGTTTATCTGGCATTCACTTCGGTTCCGCGATGCTTGCACGCCGCCCGGGCGGCAGGTCAGGACGCGCCTTCGTCCTCTGCCGTCTCGGCGCGGGCCGTATCCCGCTCATATTTCCCGAAACCGGCCTTCTTGGCATAGGCAGCCTTTTTCTCGGAATAGCTGGGCGCGACCAGCGGCATGTCCTCGGGCAGGTCGAAAAGCCTGCGGTATTCCGCTTCGGACAGGCCATGCTCCGCCGTGAGGTGCCGCTTGAGCATCTTGAAGCCCCTGCCGCAGCACAAGCAGTAGACCTTGTCCCGGGTGACGGCCTTGTCCAGCGGGAGGGCGGGTTTCGGCTTCGCCGCGATTTCCTCGGCAGCGTCGGGTGCGGACGGCGCCACGTCCAGGCTGCCCATCTCGCGCTTGAGTTTGGCGAGGAGTTCTACGATGTCGTCGGGTTTGACGTCGGGGCGGGCGGCATAGGACGCAACGATCGTTGCGATCACATCGGCCTGTTTCTCCGATTTCGGCATGGTGTAACCTCAATATGCGGCGATCCCGTGCTGCCCCGCGGGCCCGGCCTGAACCGGATCTGCAAGACGTTTCATGTATCGCCTCGGCATGTTTCTTTGCCAGAACGTCGATTTCTTCGACGAGTACTGTTTCTTATTCTTGCATCAAACCCGAATAATCTCAACTCTGTTCAGTTAGATGCATGTTCACAACCGCGCTGCGGCGCTGGACATAGGTGGCGGCTGCCATCGGATAATCCTGCGGAAGGCCCCATTTCGACCGGTATTCTTCGGGGGTCATATGCAGCCGCTCATGCAGGTGGCGGCGCAGAAGGATCTGGCGCGTTCCCGTTTCCAGGCAGATCAGGAAGTTCGGGGTGACGCTTTTTTCGATGGGGACAGCCGGCGTGCCGGAGCGATGACCGGGTTTGCGCGGCCGGGATAGCATCCTGGCCAGGCGGCTGAACCATCTGTTCATCAAATCCATCAATGTACTCTTCCCATTTCGACAGATATGGCCGGATCCGACCGATACCTGCGACCCACTTGTTCGGATTAGGTATGGTTCGGAAGTTAAGAAAGGTTTGAAAAACCTCACCGTTTATCCGGAAGCGGCAAGGATTTCGTTGCAACAATTGAAACTTGGGCGAATTTGTGCTGATCTCGCCGCAAAGAATTGGCTGAAAACAGCCGGAACGTTGCCCCGCGCAACGGAAGAACGGGTGAGGATTAGGGGATGAGAGACGGGCCATCGATGGCCATCGTCGTTGAACGCGACGACTCTTGGCGCGACCGCATCGTCGCCTTGCTCAAGGCCGCCCGGGTGACGCGGATCGAGTGTATCGGCGCGCCTTCTGAATGCGCCTCTCCGATTCCCGACGGCGCCGAGGGTGACGTCCCGTTCGGGATTCTCGTGGCCGGGCTGGGGCCCGATGCCGGTGCCGGGCGCAGGCTGATCGGGCAATGCCGGGCGCGGCGTCCGGACTGGGTGATTCTGGCGCTCGATCACTGCAACGATTCCGACAGCGCCGCCGAGGCGCTGGCCGCCGGGGCGGACGACGTGCTGCACGTCCCCTTCTCCCCGCGCGAGTTCGAGGCCCGGCTGATGCTGCGGCGACGGCAGGCGGCCCAGGCCGCCGGGCACGAAACGGGCAGTGCCGAACCGGTTTTTGCCCACGCGCGGCTGACCCCGGTCGAGACCGAGATCATGATGCTGCTGATGTCGCGCAACGGTGAAATCGTGACCCGTAACGAGCTGTCGCAGCACATCGACCACAGCGACTGGACCTATGGCGACCGGAAATTCGACGTCCATGTCGCCAGGATCCGCAAGAAACTGCGCGCGGCCTGCGGCGATCGCTACACGCTGCGCACGATCCGCTCGGTCGGCTATTGCCTGCAGGAATGCGCCGGCATCGACGCGGAGGCCGGCTAGAGCGTCCGCAGCGCGGCCTGCCAGTCGCGCGGGCGGTCCTGCCGGTGCAGCGTCAGGTTGCCGTACCACGGATCACGCTGCCCTTCGCGGCCCCAGTACCACATGCATTCCGACCCGGCCGGGATCAGCACATGCGCATCGGCATGTCCCAGCGCGCCGCAGGCATGCGCGGTGGTGTTGTCGATGGTGACGACACGGTCCAACGCCGCGATCTGCGCGAAGAAAGCGGTGAGATCGGCGATTTGATCCACCTCGCGGTCGTCGAAGATCTCGATATCCGGACGGGCCGCGCGGGCGGCGGCGATATCGGCCCGGCAGTCGCCATACTGCAGGTTGACCACCAGCGCCTCGCCCGGCACGGCCTCCAGCAGTTCGGGCAGCGGGATCGCCCGCAGGTGCCCCATCGGGTTGGCGCTTTTCCAGGCCATGCCGATGATCGGGCGGCCCTTGGCCTTTTCCTCGTACTTCCGGCGCAGCGCGGTCGTGCGTTCAGGGTCGGGGCGCAGGTAGGCGCCCTGTCTCTGCGCGGGGTCGGTCCCGTCGAGATAGCGCGCCAGATCGCCAAGATAGACCAACTCCTTGGGGTCGATCCGCTGCGTTTCGCCGAAGAAGCGATCCTGCGACACCACCTCGATGCCCAATTCATTGCCCTCAAGCGCGGTGCAGAAGCGCGGATCGCTGACCAGGATGACCCGCTTTTCGCGCGGGTCGATCGGGGCCGCGCGCAGCAGGGTCAGCAGGGCGAGCTGGTCGCCGATCCCTTGCTCGCCGATCAGGTGGATACGGCCGAGCGCGCCGAGGTTCTCGGGCGCGGCGTTCTCCAGCGGGATCGCCCGGCGGTTCTGATCGGGAAAGCGATCGGAATAATGCGGGAAGCCGGTGGCGTAGTCGCCGGCGCGGAACTTGAACACGCCGAAGGCCTTGGCGATCTTGCCGCCCGATCCGGTGATGTGGATCGCCTCCAGATAGGCCGCCTCGGCCGCATCGTCGTGGCCGAGGTCCTGTTCGATATTCGCCACCACGCCGCGCGACTGCGCATAGGCGGCGGGATCGGTGAAATCATGGGTTTCGGCCAGGTCCCGCGCCTCGTCGTAGCGGCCGGACAGGCGCAGGTTCATCAGATACAGCGACACCACCTCGTCGCGGTTCTCGGCACTTTCCAGCAGGTCCTTCACGAAGGCGTCGGCGGCGTCGAACCGGCGGGTCAGGATCAGCGCCAGAAGCCGCCCGATACGATGCGCCTCGGGCGCGGGGTCGAGTTTCCAGGCCATCTCGAACCAGGGCGCCGCGGCGGCGGATTCGTCGGCCTCGACCAGGGTCTCGGCAAGGCGATGGCAGAGCGCGGCATCGCTTAGGCGGCGCGCCACGGGTTTCAGCTTTTCCGCGGCCCTGAGCCGCCGCCCCAGCCGCACCATCAGGTCGAGATAGAGCGTCGCCAGCCCCGCGTCCTCGTTGCCGACGGCAAAGGCCCGTTCCATCTGCAGCACGGCGTTTTCGACATCGGCCTCCAGCACATGGGCCTTGGCGATGCCGCCCAGCACCACGGCGTCTTTCGGCGCGATCTTCTGGGCGTGGCGGAAAAAGGCCAGCGCCGTGGTCCCCTCGCGTTGGTCCAGCGCCGCGCCGCCCAGGATGATCCAGGGATGAACGTTGGTCGGGTGGCTCTGGCTGACGGGATGGGCCAGTTTCAGCGCCTCGATGGTCTGCCCGCGGGCCAGCGCACGATAGGCCTCGTGCAGCGCCAGCGACTCTTCGCCCTTGATCCCGTAGAGCTTGGCGGCCCGGGCGATCCGGCTGCGGCGTTCCTTGCGCGAGAGGGTCGTGCTGGGCATGTCAGTCCTTCGGTATGGCGAAATAGTCGATGGTGTTGACGTAGGCGGTGCTGTCGACGATGCGGTAGCCCGCCTGGCGGCACCATTTCTGGGCGAAGGCCAGCATGTTGGGGCGCAGCACCTCGATCCAGATCACCGGGCGGTCGCGGGCGATCAGCGACGCGGCGCCTTCCAGCACGTCCAGCTCCATCCCCTCGGCGTCGATCTTGATCACGTCGATCCGGTCCTCGCCGAGCAGGGCATCCAGCGTCTCGGTCTCGATCCCGCCATCCTCGGCCTCGACCAGCCGCGTGGCGCCCAGGTTGTCGGCATCCGCCGTCTCGGTCACGTAGCGTGCCCGCCGGCTGCCCGCGCCCAGCCCCATGCCGCGACGGTCGATGCGCGGCCCGAGCCCGTTGGCGGCGATGTTCTGGTCCAGCAGGTCCAGCGCCGCGGGGTTCGGCTCCACCGGGTAGATCCGCTCGGCATCCAGCTGCTGGGCGTACCACACCACGTGGTTGCCGATATTGGCGCCGACCTCGACCACGCGCGGGGCCGGGTTGCGGATCAGCGCCCGGAGCTTTTCCAGCGAGTCCGCCTCGAAGAATTCGCCGCGCAGATGCGCCGCCTGGATCAGGTCGTTGGGGTTGGTCACCCGCATCCGGGCCTCGATGCCGTTGGCGCTGAGCGTGGCCCAGACCGGCACCTCCTGCAGTTGCTCCGCCCATTGCGCCGAGACGCAGGCCGCCCAGTCCTGCCCGGTGGCCGCGCGCGGACCCGAGCTGTGCGCGCCGCGGCGGTTGACGAAGAAGATCTCGGGCCGCTTCGCGCAGCGGCAATGGGCCCAGAGCTGGTAGTAGAACTTGAAATCCTCGCCGGTATCCATCGCCGGGTCAAAGCCGAAGCGCGCGGCGCATTCGGTGCGGACGAAGGCGCCGATCTGCAGCGACAGGAAGGGCGGCACCGCCAGCAGTTCGGCCCGGGTGTCGATGTGTTCGGGCTGGCCTTCGCGCAGCTGCGGCTCGCCGGCGTCGTCGAATGCGCAGATCAGGCCCCAGAGGGCATCCAGCCCCGGCTCGGCCGCCAGGCAGCGCCCGAAGGCCTCGAATGCGTTGGGGGCGAGCACGTCGTCGGCATCGAGGAAGAACACCCAGTCCACGGCCTCCTCGCGGGCGCGCCGCAGCGCGTCGTTGCGCCGGTTGGAGCGGCCGTGGCGCCCCTGGGTGTCGTCCATCACGTAGTGGCGGATTTCGTCGAACGGGCCCCGTCTGTAGGCCTCGGCCCGCGCGATCGAGGGGCGGCAGCTTTGTTCCAGCAGCGCCTCGTGCCCTGGGCCGACCGGCGTGATAATGGCGCAGATCAACGGCCCGCGTCCCGTTCGTCGGCGCGGGCGAAAGCATCGATCATGCTCAGCGCGGCACTGGCCGGCAGTTCCCCGCCCGCCGTCGGCATCTGCCGCGGCTCGGGGGTGACGTCCTGCCAGGCCGAGACGACTGTGCCCGACACCAGCCCCACCGCCGCCAGCGCGACAAGCGCCAGACGCAGCGGGGTGACCAGGCGGCGGCGCGGCCGGGTGGCCGGGGGCAGGGGCGCGCCCGGCGCCACGAAGACGCCCGCCGGGGTCACCACGGCCTCGGCCGTATGCGGCCGGCCGCGGAAGCGCGCGGCCAGCGCGTCGGGGAATTCGCCCGCCGGGATTTCCAGCACGGCGCCCTCTCCGGGCGTCCAGTCGCCCAGTGACCGGCGCGGCAGCACGAAGCGCTGGAAATCGTCCCGGTGGCCGACCCGCGACACGGGCAGCGGGCGCGGATCGCCCTTCAGTTTTTCCGGCTCCAGCAGCAGGCGGACCAGCCCGCCGGTCGCCTCCAGCCGGGCGGGCAGGAAATGACAGTCCCGCCGGGTCGACGCGCTGGCCGGGGCATAGCCCGGCGGCAGGTCGCGGCCGTCAGCCTCGGGGGCCTCTGTCCTGATCTCGGTCCGCGTGAAGGAGAAGCGCGGTTTTTCCCGCGTGGCGGTGGGGCGCTCGGGCACCCGCCGCCCCACATCGGCGCGTGTCATGGTCTGCGGGTCCAGCCCCTCTTCCAGGGCGAAGCGATAGTTGATCGCGTAGTCCGAGGCCGTTTCGGCCAGCCGTTCGGCCTCGCTGACCAGGCCAAGCAGTTGCTGGCGCTCCGAGAACAGGATGCGCAGGCTCGGGAGGCCGGGGCGTTCGGGCACCACGTTGAACCCTCCTGCCGGGCGCTTCAGCAGCTCGGCGACCCGGTCGAGCACGCGTTCATCCTCGTCACGGTGATGCACCAGCATGTCGCAGCCGCCGTCCTCGTCCAGGCACAGCGCCAACTGCATGCCCTCCGGCCAGTCGGGCAGAAGCTCGGCTAGGTCGCTCTCGTCAAGAAAATAGGCAAGGGCCCCAGGTTTTTTCATGGCGGTGCTGTGCTCGACCTATGGAAAACATATAAAACAATTCTTGCTTATGCTTGTATTCTTGTCAATTATCCTTATCAAAATGAAGTTCTAGAGCCGGTTCAGGCGCTGCTCGGAAAAAGGGTGACTCAGGATGACATTGTTCCTTGGCCTGATCATGGTATTCGGCCTGGTTTTCGGTGGTTTCATCATGTCGGGCGGCAAGATGGACATCGTCCTGCACGCCTTGCCCTTCGAGGGGATGATGATCGCCGGCGGCGCCTTCGGGGCCTTCGTGATCGCCAACTCCTTTGGCGTGATCAAGAATTCAGCCAAGGGCGTGGTCACCGTCATCAAGGGACCGAAATGGAAGGCCTCTGACTACAACGACCTGCTCAACCTGATGTTCGAGCTGGCCCGGCTCTACAAGGCGCGCGGCATTCTTGCGCTCGACGAGCATATCGAGAAGCCCAACGAAAGTGCCGTCTTCCAGCGCTACCCCAGGATCCTGAAGGATCATTTCGCGACGCAGCTGATCACGGATTCCCTGCGCATGCTGTCGATGCAGTTTGACGACAAGTACCAGACCGAGGACGTGATCAACCGCAAGATCAAGAAGCACCATCACGAGGCGCTGGCCTCGGCCAAGGCGATCCAGGCCATGGCCGACGGCTTGCCCGCCATCGGGATCGTCGCCGCCGTTCTGGGGGTGATCAAGACCATGTCCTCGATCGATCAGCCGCCCGAGGTGCTGGGCGCGATGATCGGGGGCGCCCTGGTCGGCACCTTCCTGGGGGTGTTCCTGGCCTATTGCATGGTGCAGCCGATTTCGGGCCGGCTGACCCAGATCGAGGAGGAGGACGGCGCCTTCTACCTGGTCATCCGCGATATCTTCGTGGCGATGGTCGCCAACCACCCGCCGAGCATCTGCGTCGAGATCGGCCGAGGCAACATCCCCTCCGGCAAGCAGCCGGATTTCTACACGGTCGAGGCCGCCCAGAAGGCCCTGCCGGCGGTATGAGGCTCGGCGGCCTCCTGCTGGCCCTGCTGGCCCTGGCCCTTCCCGCCGCCGCGGCGACGGGCAAGGACAAGGAGGCCCAGAAGGCCGCGCTTGAGGAGTTGCTGCAAAGCTATCCTGTCACCGTGCCCGCCGCGCGCAATCCCCTGCCGCAGGACATCCTGGACAGGATGCGGGCCAAGCTGGTGGAACGCGAGGGCGGCGGGCAAGAGGCGCCGGATGACCCTGCGCCGTCCGGCCACTGAGATGGAGCGCCGCCGCATCGCCGCGCTTTCGCTGCTGGAGCGGCTCAGCCGGCACGAGATCGAGGAAAAGGCGCGCGAGTTCGCGGCGCTGCGCGCCCGGATGGCCGAACTGGAACACGAGCGTAACGGCCTGCTGGAGAGCCTCCGCCATGAGGCCCATGTCACGACGATCGAGGCCGCGCCCTATCTGGGCAACTACCTCCGCTCGGTGCGCGCCCAGGCGGCGCAGCTTGAGGCCGGGATCGCGCAGCTCGCGCCGCGGGCAGAGCAGCTGGAGGCATTCATGCGCGACAAGTTCGGCGAGATGAAGACCTACGAAACCGTCCGCCTCAGCAAGGAACTGGACCTACGCCGGCAACAGCACCGCCGCGAGGCCGCCGAGATCGAGGAACTGGTCCTGCAGCGCTGGGAGAGATGAGGCGCGCGCCCTAGCAGGCCAGGCCGCGCACCTCCAGCCGGGCGACGGAGGCCGGCAGCCGCTCCTTGTGGCCCCGGACCTCGAGAATCAGCCGGGGCATTTCCGCCAGTTCGGCGAGGGCATCAAAGACCGGCGCCCAGCAGATCATCCCGTCGCCGGGATGCCAGTGGCGGTCGGCATAGCCGTCGGCATCCTGCAGGTGCACATGGCGCAACTGGTCGCCCGCCGCAGCGATGAAGTCGACCACCGGCGGCGCGTTGTAGCGGCCATGCGCCAGCAGCGCGTGCCCGGTGTCCAGCGAGACGCCGAGGTTCGGGTGGCCGATCCGCTCGGCCAGCTGCACGCGCACGGCGGGGTCGGTGTCGTCGAGATTTTCCAGCACCACCATGCAGCCGGTCTCGGCGGCCCGTCTCAGGGCGGGCGCCAGGCATTCGGTGATCGCCTCGAACATGGCGTCCTGCAAAAAGGCGTAATTGGCACGGTTCAGCAGGTTCCAGTAGGTAAACGGGCTGTGCAGCACCATCTGCGTGGCCTCCAGTGCCTCGGCGATCTCCAGCCCCTTCAGCAGGCGGCGCTGGATGACGGCGCGGATCTCGGCATCGGGGTTGGACAGGTCCAGCCCGAAGAACGGGCCATGGAGGCCGCGCGGGCCGGTATGGCCCTGCAGCGCCTTGCGATAGGCCTCCACCAGGGGCGCGGAATCGCCCGCGATCACGTCGGGGGCGATGAAATCCTGGATCTCGATGGCGCGCTGCGGCCCGAAGATCCAGTCGCGCAGGACCTCGAGGTCGTGATGCAGGATGGCGACGCCGAGGCGGGGAGGGGTCATGGGCGGGTCCTTGTGGTCATGTGGGCCGGAGCGCGGGTGATCCCGTATCACTTGCCGCCGGAATGGCGGGAAGGCAAGCGGTCGCACAGGGGCGCCGGCCTGTCACTTCGCGGACTGCTTCAGACTTGCCATCAGGTGGTGGAATTTTTCGCCCTGGACGGCCACATGCGACCGCAGCGACGCGGCCGCGCGCTCTGCGTCACCGGCCGAAAGCGCATCCATGATTTCCTCATGCTCGGTCATGGACTGGTTCATCCGGCCGCGCAGCCGCAACTGCGCCCGGCGGAAGGGCTGGAGCCGGTTGTGCAGGTTCAGCGTTTCCTGCTCGAGGAAACCGTTCCCCGATTCGCGGTAGATGATCTGGTGGAACCGCTCGTTTTCCCAATAGTAGGCATCCGCGTCATGCGCGGCCACGGCGGCCAGGCATCGGGCATTCGCCTCGCCCAGTTCGGCCAGCGCGGCATCCGAGATCCTGACCGCAGCCAGCCGGCCGCAGACGGCCTCCAACTCGGCCATCACCTCGAACATTTCGATAAGCTCGACCGGGCCGGGCTGGCGCACGAAAACGCCGCGGCGTGGAATCTGTTCGACCAGGCCGGACTGCGCGAGCTTCTGGAATGCCTCCCTCAGGGGTGTCCGCGACACCCCGAAGCGCTCCGCCAGGCGCACTTCGTCGAGCCTCTCTCCATTGGCGAAAGTGCCGTTAAAGATCTGCTCTTCCAAGGTCTTGGCAATATGATCGGCGCGCCGGATCTCCATGAAACGGGCCTACCAACTTATCGGTATAAATGCAATACGTCGCACCTTGTATACAACACGCTTGACTAAGAAAACAAAGCTCTCATACTCGGGCCGCGATCTGGACAGATCCAGTGAAGCATTTGGGAGGAGAACATGAACCTGAGAATTTCGACGGCCATCGGCGCGATGGCCCTCTTTGCAGGCGTGGCCGCTGCGGATGCAGCCGAACTGCGCCTTTCGCACCAGTGGTCTGACAAGGATGTCCGCCATCAGGTGGCCCAGATCGTCGCCGACGAGGTCTCGGCCGCTGGCGTCGACCTCGACATCAAGATCTTTCCCAGCCAGTCGCTGTTCAAGGCGCGCGAGCAATACAAGCCGCTCAGCCGCGGCCAGCTGGACATGACCGTTCTGCCGCTGTCCTATGCCGGCGGCCAGCAGCCCGCCTATAACCTGACGCTGATGCCCGGCCTGGTGAAGAACCACGATCACGCCGCGCGCCTGGTCGAGAGCCCCTTCATGAACGCCCTCGAAGAGAAGATGGCGGAAGACGATGTCATGGTGCTCGTCCACGGCTATCTCGCGGGCGGCTTCGCCGGCAAGGAGAAGTGCATCACCGCCCCCGAGGACGTGAAGGGCCTGCAAACCCGCGCCGCCGGCAAGGCATTCGAGCAGATGCTGGCCGGCGCCGGCGCCTCGATTGCATCGATGGCCTCGTCGGAGATCTACAACGCGATGCAGACCGGCGTTCTGGACGCCGCGAACACCTCGTCCTCGTCCTTCGTGAGCTACCGCATCTACGAGCAGGTCGCCTGCTACACGCCCCCGGGCGAATATGCGCTGTGGTTCATGTATCAGCCGATGCTGATGAACAAGTCCACCTTCGAGGATCTGACCAAAGAGCAGCAGGACGCGCTGATGAGCGCGGCCGCGAAGGCCCAGGCCTTCTACCTCGAAGAGGCCAAGAAGGAAGACGCCGAGTCGCGTCGCATCTTCGCGGAGCAGGGCGTCGAGATCGACGACATGACCGCCGAGGAATTCGAAGCCTGGCGCAAGATCGCGGCCGAAACCTCCTACAAGGCCTTCGTCGACGAAGTGAAAGACGGCCAGGAGCTTCTCGACATGGCGCTCGCCGTCGAGTGAGCCAGACGTCCCGGGGCGGCCACGCAACGCCGCCCCGGGGCCAGCAAAAAGCCAATTTAACAGGAGAAGCAGCATGGCGGGCCATAACAGCTCGGCAGAGGTGGCGCGGACCGGAGGCAACGGCTTTCTTCGCGCCGTCGCATTCATTTCGATGGTCGCCGGATGGAGTTCGGCCGC
>Ga0207799_100534_pt1 | contig 11621 bp, 12 predicted proteins | sample TtanPargueraPR_4_FD_187742 | JGI IMG/M metagenome (GOLD analysis project Ga0207799, IMG submission 187742) | Aerobic enrichment media microbial communities from Bioluminiscent Bay, La Parguera, Puerto Rico - Tt and M2 (SPAdes) | ecosystem: Environmental > Aquatic > Marine > Unclassified ...
CGTCGTTACCGACGTATCCTTGACGTTCGAACCTCTGCACATCATGCCTGCCGAAGGCTAACCCGGCAGGACTTCTGTTCATCGTGCATCAGTACCAAAGGTACCGAAGACCGACAAACAGTGAAGCTGACACTCTATCATCGACCGAAGTCTAAGAGCGTTGATATGACGTGCAGTTGTTTGTTCATCGAAACGAACCAAACCGCCCGCATATCTCTTCAGATACCAGCAATGTCAAAGAGCGAGAGACAAAATCACCCGAGATGCGCCCTAACTTCTACGGCGCGCCCCGACCGATCTGCCCCAAATCTTGTCCGCCGCGTAACCGCCGGGCCCCTGCCCTGCCGCCCGTCTGGCGTCCCGTTGGCGCCTCAGCGCCGCCGGTGAAGGGGTATTTACGGATCGCCGCGCAGAGTCGCAAGAGCTTTTTTCGATTTTCTGCCCGATTTTTTGAAATTTCTTGGAAAGCCATTGTTTTCAAATACTTACCCAAGAGCCCCCGCAAACAGAGGGACGATCCCGCCCTCAGACCCCGGGAATCGGACGCCCCGAATAGCCCGCTTCGGGCTTATCCACAGACTCGCGCCCTGAGCACCGCCCAGAACCGGCCCGATCCGGCCTCAGGAATGGGCCGGGCGGCGGCGCTGCAGGGGCAGCCGCAGAAGCAACAGGCCCAGAGCGGCGGCGAGATAGAGCAGCGGTTCGATCTGCCAGCCCTTCACCAGCATCACGTAATGCACCGCCCCCAGCAGCACCGCCCCGTAGGTCAGCCGGTGCAGCCGCCGCCAGGCCGAGCCCAGCCGGCGCACCGACCAGTTGTTGGACGTCACCGCCAGCGGGATCATCAGGGCGAAGCCCGCCATGCCGATGGTAATGTAGGGGCGCTTGATGATGTCCGCCCAGATCTGGCCCCAGATCTGCACGTCCAGGAACAACCACACCGCCAGGTGGACCGTCACGTAGAAGAAGGCCAGCAATCCGACCGCGCGGCGATAGCGGATCAGGTTCACCCCGAACTGCCGGCGCAGCGGCGTGATGGCGAGACCGGCCAGCAGCAATTGCAGCGCCAACTCGCCCAGCCGGTGTTCGAGCGCCTTGATCGGCTCGGGGCCCAGGCCCCCGGTCAGCCCCAGCCAGAAGAACCAGACCGCGGGCAGCGGCCCGATCACATAGAGCAGCCAGGGCGGGATGCGCCGTGCCGCACCATTCACAACATCTGCGATGCGGGTCATGCGCAGCACCCGCTGCCGTCCTGCACCGGCGGGCAGGGCACGGTGCCATAGGAACAGAACACGCAGCAGTCGCCCTTCTTGGGCGTCACCACCTTGTGGCAGGCGGGGCATTCCCAGAACCACTGGCAGGCATCCGTCGGCATGCGTTCGGTCCGGTGTTCACCGCAATGCGGACAGGTGAGGGTCGAACGGAGCTCTGCCATCGCGATCCCTAGAAGAACTTCTTCAGGTCCATGCCGGCGTAGAGGCCGGCCACATCTTCACCGTAGCCGTTGAACATCTCGGTCGGCTGGCGGCGCGCAAACAGCCCGCCGCCGATGCGGCGCTCGGTGGCCTGGGACCAGCGCGGGTGGTCCACCTTGGGGTTCACGTTGCTGTAGAACCCGTATTCGCGCGGGTTGGCCATGTTCCAGGTGGCCTGCGGCTGCTCTTCGGTCAGGGTGATGCGCACGATCGACTTGATCGACTTGAACCCGTATTTCCACGGCACCACCAGGCGCAGCGGCGCGCCGTTCTGGTTCGGCAGCGGCTCGTCATAGAGGCCGGTGGCCAGGATGGTCAGCGGATGCATCGCCTCGTCCAGCCGGAGCCCCTCGCGGTAGGGCCAGTCGAGCAGCGGGAAGCGCTGGCCCGGCATTTCGGTGGGGCGGTAGAGGGTCTCGAACGCCACGTATTTGGCCGAGGGCTGCACGCCCGCGCGCTCCAGCAGCGCCTTCAGCTCAAATCCCGCCCAGGGCACGATCATCGACCAGGCCTCGACGCAACGGAAACGGTAGATGCGCTCCTCCAGCGTAACGCCGGAAAGGATGTCGTCCAGGTCATAGCTGCCCGGCCGTTCCACCAGTCCGTCGATCTGCACCGCCCAGGGGTCGGTGTTCAGCCGGCCTGCGTTGCGCGCCGGGTCGTCCTTGCCGGTGCCGAATTCGTAGAAGTTGCAGTAATTGGTGATGTCCTCGAGCGGGTTCGGCGCGGCATCGGTGGAATAGGGGCTGGACTGCGCGCCAAGCCCGGCCAGAGCCGGGGCCGCGGGCAGCGCACCCAGGGCCGCCGCCCCGGCGATCAGCTGGCGCCGGTTCAGCCACTCGGCCTTGGGGGTGATGTCCGAATATTTCAGGGTCTTGCGATACCGTTCCATAGGCGCCTCCGCTGCTGTCCTGGACATGACCTATTGGACGGCAACGGGTTTGCCAAAGCAACTCCGCTCACGAATCCGTTTGCATGCCGGTGCGCGGGTAGACTTCGTTCATCGGCTTGGTCGAGCCGTCGGGCTGCACCAGCCGCACATGCCGGCGCCGCATCAGCCGCGGCTCGGCCACGCCGACGGAATGGGCGATGGTCTCGACCTCGCCGATCACGCTGCGGGCGTAACTGGCAACACGCCTGTACTTGCTTTCCACCACCAGCCCCTTCTGCAGGCGCGGATCGTGGGTGGTCACACCGGTGGGGCAGGTGTTGCGGTTGCACTTCAGCGCCTGAATGCAACCCAGCGCGAACATGAAGCCGCGCGCCGAGGTCACGAAATCCGCCCCCGCCGCGATCGCCCAGGCCACGTCGCCGGGATTGACCAGCTTGCCCGAGGCCACCAGCCGGATCCGGTCGTGAAACCCGTAATGGTCGCGCAGGTCCGACACCATCAGCATCGCCTCGCGGATCGGCATGCCCACCAGATCCATCAGTGGCATGGGCGAGGCGCCGGTACCGCCCTCGCCGCCGTCGATGGTGATGAAGTCCGGCGCGCTTTCGGCGCCGCGGGCGCGGATCAGGCGGAACAGTTCGTCAAAGGGCTCCGGCCCGCCGACCACGGTCTTGAAGCCCACCGGCTTGCCCGTCACCTCGCGCAGGTGGGCTATGACGTCCAGCAGGTCCTCGAAACTGTCGATATCGGGGTGGCGGTTGGGCGAGTAGCTGTCGACGCCCTGCGGAATGCCGCGGATCTGGGCGATCTCGCGGGTCACCTTGACCCCGGGCATGATCCCGCCCTTGCCGGGTTTGGCCCCCTGCGCAAGCTTCAGCTCGAACATCTTGATCTGCGGCTGCTCGGCCAGCGCCCGCAGCTTGTCGTCGTCGAAATTGCCGTTCTCGTCGCGCACGCCGTATTTGGCGGTGCCGATCTGGTAGACGATGTCGCAACCGCCGGTCAGGTGATAGGGCGACAGCCCGCCTTCGCCGGTGTTCAGCCAGATATTGGCCTCCTTCGCGCCCTTCGACAGCGCCTCGACCGCCGGGCGCGAGATCGCACCATAGCTCATCCCCGAGACATTGAAGATCGAGGGCGCGACGTAGGGGGCGCGGCAATAGGGGCCGATCTCCATCGGCTCGGTCGCGGCGAACTGGTCGTCGATCGGCGGGAAGGCGGCGTTCACGAAGATCGGCGTGCCCACGATGGTCAGGTTCCGGGTCGAGCCGAAGGCGATGGTGTTGCCCTTGCCCTGCGAGGCCCGGTTCACCCAGTCGCGCTGCGCGCGGTTAAAGGGCATCTCCTCGCGGTCCATGGCAAAGAAATACTGCCGGAAGAATTCGCCCAGCGTGGTGAACAGGTGCCGGAAGCGCCCGATCACCGGATAGTTGCGCCGGATCGCGTCGCCGGTCTGGGTGCGGTCGATCACGAACAGGATCGCCGCCGTGAGCGCCGCAACCCCCAATACAAGCGTGAATCCCAGCGCCAGCAGTTCCAGCGCGCGTCCTGCCCAGCTCATCTGTTCCCCTTCCCTGCGGCTGCTACGTTTTGACCTCTTTCGCGGCACTCGCCAGCCTTGCGCGCACCTTGCGTCCGAAACGAAACTGGAGCAAGCCTCTCTAGGCAACCGAGAGGCCCATGGGAGGAATTTAATGAAACTGACATTCGCCGCTGCCGCCACCGCCGCCCTGATCGCGGGCCCCGCGCTGTCCGACGCCGTCACCTACACCACTTCGGACAGCTTCGACGACGTGGTCTTTGCGCTGGAAAGCGCGATCCAGGGCCAGGGCCTTGTGATCGACAGCATCAGCCACACCGGCGACATGCTGGAGCGCACGCGCGCGGCCACCGGCTCGGACGTGGTGCTGTTCGAAAAGGCCGATGTCTATAGCTTCTGTTCGGCCTCGCTGTCGCGCAAGGTGATGGAGGCCGACTATATGAACGTGCAGTTCTGCCCCTACCACATCTTCGTCTTCGTCCGCCCCGACACGCCCGACGAAACCGTCGTCGGCTTCCAGAGCTTTCCCGAAGGCCCGATGAAAGAGGTCGAGGCGCTGCTCGACAGCATCGCGCGCGAGGCCGCCGGGTCCTAATGAGCACACGGCGCGCTCACGCCGGTTCAACTTTTCTTGACTGGAAACGGCTAAGGGGCCGGGCTTAGCGCCCGGCCCTTTCGCGTCAAGCGCGCGGCGCAGATGGCCCCCGGTCATCCGATGCGGCCGAACATGAGTATCCCCCGCGATGCCAGCACCGGCATCGCAACAACCGAGGAGATACCGCATGTTCCGCAGAACCTTTCTTTCGCTGAGCGCCGCCGCCCTGATGGCAGGTCCCGCGCTGGCCGACGGCCACGCGATGGATATCGTGGACACCGCCGCCGGGGCCGGCGACTTCACCACGTTGGTCGCCGCCGTTCAGGCCGCCGGGCTGGTGGAGACCCTGAAGGGCGAGGGCCCCTTCACCGTCTTCGCCCCCACCGATGCGGCCTTCGCCGCCCTGCCCGACGGCACCGTCGAAGAGCTGCTGAAGCCCGAGAACAAGGGCAAGCTGACCGCGATCCTGACCTACCACGTGGTGCCGGGCGCCGTGATGTCGGGCGATCTGTCCGACGGCATGATGGCCGCTACTGCCGAAGGCTCCGAGGTCACGATCAAGACCGAGGGCGGGGTCAAGGTGGACGGCGCCAATGTGGTGACCGCCGATATCGCGGCCAGTAATGGCGTAATCCACGTGATCGACGCCGTGATCATGCCGCCCTCGGCGATGTAAGGGGCTGCGGGCGGGCCTCGCGCCCGCCCGGCTCTGCCCGCCCCAACAGCAGGAGTACTCCGCCATGAACAGACGTTTTGCCCTGAAATCCGCGGCGGCTCTCGGCCTGGCCGCGGCCCTGTCGGCCTGTGCCCCGATGGCCAGCGAGCCCGATATCGTGGACATCGCGGCCGGGAACGATGATTTCTCGACCCTCTTGACCGCGGTGCAGGCCGCAGGCCTCGTGGACACTCTGAAGGGCGACGGCCCCTTCACGGTCTTTGCCCCCACCAACGCGGCCTTCGCCGCCCTGCCCGAGAGCACGGTCGAGGATCTGCTCAAGCCCGAGAACACGGAGCAACTGGTCAAGGTCCTGACCTACCACGTGGTGCCGGGGGCGGTGACCTCGGACCAGTTGGCCGGTCAGCGCCTGGACGTCGCCACCGTCCAAGGCCAGGCCGTGCATGTGAACGGCACCGACGGCGTGAAGGTGAACAAAGCCACCGTTACCACCGCCGACATTATGGCGTCGAACGGCGTGATCCACGTGATCGACAAGGTGCTGTTGCCGAAGTAGACCGGCGGTCACGAAAAAGGGCGCGGATCTCTCCGCGCCCTATTCTTTTTCATTCGTCCGGATCAGTGGACCACCGCGTTCTCGGGCGGCTGCCGGTTCGACGCGCCGACGCGGTCGCCGATCAGCAGGCCCTCGGCCCCGGCGCTGATCGGGATGGTGTCGCCATCCATCACGTCGCCGGCCAGGATCATCTCGGCCAGCCGGTCCTGCAGGGCGCGCTGGATCACCCGCTTCAGCGGGCGCGCACCGAACACCGGGTCGTAGCCCTCGTCGGCCAGCCACTTGCGGGCGCTGTCGTCCAGCTCCAGCGCGATGTTGCGACCGGCCAGGCGCTTCTGCAGGCGCCGGATCTGGATCTCGACGATGCCATCCATATCGGCCCGGGTCAGCCGGTCGAAGATGATGGTCTCGTCCAGGCGGTTCAGGAACTCGGGGCGGAAATGCGCCCGCACCGCATCCATCACGTCGCGCTTGGCCTGGGCCGAGTCCGCCCCCTCGGGCAACTGGCTCAGCGCCTGCGAGCCGAGGTTAGAGGTCAGCACGATCAGCGTCTGCTTGAAGTCCACCGTGCGGCCCTGCCCGTCGGTCAGCACACCGTCGTCCAGAACCTGCAACAGCACGTTGAACACGTCCGGGTGCGCCTTCTCGACCTCGTCGAACAGCACCACCTGGTAGGGCTTGCGCCGGACCGCCTCGGTCAGCACGCCGCCCTCGTCATAGCCGACATAGCCCGGAGGCGCGCCGATCAGGCGGGCGACTGCGTGCTTCTCCATGAACTCCGACATGTCGATGCGCACCATCGCGCTGTCATCATCGAACAGATACTCGGCCACGGCCTTGGTCAGCTCGGTCTTGCCCACGCCGGTGGGGCCCAGGAACAGGAACGAGCCCAGCGGCCGGTTCTCGTCGTTCAGCCCCGCGCGCGCCCGGCGCACGGCGTTGGCCACCGCGGTGACGGCGGCCTTCTGGCCGATCACCCGCTTGCCCAGCTCCTCTTCCATGCGCAGCAGCTTCTCGCGCTCGCCCTCCAGCATCTTGGAGGTCGGGATGCCCGTCCAGCGCTCCACCACCTGGGCGATCTGCTCGGGGCGCACGGCCTCTTCGACCATGACCTCGTCCTCGGCCTCCTCGGCCGCGGCGAGCTTTTTCTCCAGCTCGGGGATCACGCCGTAGGACAGCTCGCCCGCCCGCGCCAGGTTGCCCTCGCGCTTGGCGTGGTCCAGTTCGGCCCGGGCACGGTCGAGCTGTTCCTTCAGCTCGCGCGCGCCTTCCAGCTTGTCGCGCTCGGCCTGCCATTTGGCGGTCATCTCGGCCGATTGCTGCTGCAGGTTGGAGAGTTCTTCCTCCAGCTTGGCCAGACGGTCCTTGGAGGCCGCGTCGTCCTCTTTCTTCAGCGCCTCGGCCTCGATCTGCAGCTGCAGGATCTGGCGGTCCAGCGCGTCCAGTTCCTCGGGCTTGCTGTCCACCTCCATCCGCAGGCGGCTCGCCGCCTCGTCCACGAGGTCGATCGCCTTGTCGGGCAGGAAGCGGTCGGTGATGTAGCGATGGCTGAGCGTCGCCGCCGCCACCAGGGCAGAGTCGGAGATCCGCACGCCGTGGTGCAGCTCATACTTTTCCTTGATGCCGCGCAGGATCGAGACGGTGTCCTCGACCGTCGGCTCGTCCACCATCACCGGCTGGAAGCGCCGCGCCAGCGCCGCGTCCTTCTCCACATGCTTGCGGTATTCGTCCAGCGTGGTGGCGCCGATGCAGTGCAGCTCGCCGCGCGCCAGCGCGGGCTTGATCAGGTTGGCCGCGTCCATCGCGCCGTCGGTCTTGCCGGCGCCCACCAGCGTGTGCATCTCGTCGATGAACAGGATGATCTCGCCCGCGGCGGCCTCGATTTCCTTCAGGATGGCCTTCAGGCGTTCCTCGAATTCACCGCGATATTTCGCGCCGGCGATCAGCGCGCCCATGTCCAGCGCCATCAGGCGCTTGTTCTTCAGGCTCTCGGGCACGTCGCCGTTGATGATCCGCAGGGCCAGGCCCTCGGCGATGGCGGTCTTGCCGACGCCGGGCTCACCGATCAGAACCGGGTTGTTCTTGGTGCGGCGCGACAGCACCTGCATGGCGCGGCGGATTTCCTCGTCGCGGCCGATGATCGGGTCGATCTTGCCCTCTTCGGCGGCCTCGGTCAGGTCGCGGGCGTATTTCTTCAGCGCGTCATAGCCTTCCTCGGCAGAGGCGCTGTCGGCAGTGCGGCCCTTGCGGATGTCGTTGATCGCGCTGTTCAGGCCCTGCGCGGTCACGGCGCCGGCATCCAGCGCGTCCTTGGCCTTGGATTTCACCACGGCCAGCGCGGTCAGGATGCGTTCGACGGGCACAAAGCTGTCGCCGGCCTTCTTGGCGATCTTCTCGGCCTCGTCCAGAACGCGGGCGGTGGCCGGGTCCATGTAGACCTGGCCGGCATCGCCGCTGACCTTGGGCAGCTTGGCAAGCGCGGCGTCCAGCGCCTCGACCACGCGCTCGGGCGCGCCGCCGGCGCGCTTGATCAAGTTGCTCGCGAGCCCCTGATCGTCATCCATCAATGCCTTGAGAAGGTGTTCGGGGGCCAGACGCTGGTGGCTTTCCCGCATGGCGATCGTCTGGGCGGCCTGCAAAAAGCCGCGCGACCGCTCGGTGAACTTTTCGAAGTTCATCGCTCTCTCCTTTTTCAAGCGCCCTATCGGTTCGGGATGCCCGCCTCGCGGCACATCCCTTTTTCCGGGCCTCGGTAACGATTTGGAGAGCGCCGCGCGCGGTTTCAACCCAAGCGGGCTGCATTTTCGTCAGAGCCAGTAGCGCAGCCGTTCCGCCCAGCCCGGCGCGCCCGCCGCGCGCGGGTGATACCGGTCGAGCAGGTGCAGTTCCTGCTCGCTCAGCCGGTGGCGGAGGAAGCGCCAGACCCGGTCCTTCTCCCATTCGGCCAGCGTTTTCTGGTGGAAACGGAAATCCGTCGGTCTGTGGCGGGTCTGCGATCCGCCGCCCACCGCCTGCTTGGTATCGTACATGGCGCGGCTTTTCGCGCCGAGCTCCGCCCAGCGCGCAGCGATTTCCTGACGCGTGGGGGCCACGCGCCCCGGCGCGGGCGTGATCTGCAGGAATTCCAGCAGATCGGCCATGGCGCCGGGATCGGCCACCAGATCCTCGTAGTAAAACACCGCCTTCTCGCCGGCTGCGCGGCTGTAGAACCGGATGTTCCCGGTATAGAAGCGGAAATCCCAGAACCGCTTGCCCGCCGCGCGCACGAAGGTCTCCAGCGGATCGCGCAGGATCAGCGCCACCCGGTCGCCCGCCGTGGCCTCCGGGTCCACATAGCGCCACAGCCCCTCTGTCCGGCGCCTGGGCCAGCGCGTCCAGTTCAGCGCGTCATGCGAGCGTAGGAACGCCTCGCCCGGGTCGTCGGCCCGGTCGATCAGCGAGGTCTTTCCCGGCGTGCGCCGCCCATAGAATTCCTCGGTGCAGAACCGCAGCCAGTTCATGCCGCTGCGCGGGGCGGAAATCACGTACGAGGTCAAGCGCACCCTTTCGTTAACCGGTCCCGACAGTTCCTAGTGCATCGCGCGCACCGCTGCAAATTCGGCAATGACCTTGCCGCAGCGCGGCGCGCCCGCTACACCCGCAGCAACAAACCCGGAGGCCCCCATGACCCAATCCGATGACCGACTGATCGTTGCCCTCGACGTGCCCAACGCGCTGGCGGGGCTGGAACTGGCCAACACCCTTGGCGACGCGGTGTCCTTCTACAAGATCGGGCTGGGGATGCTGACCGGCGGCGGGCTGGCGCTGGCGCAGGAGCTGAAGGACGAGCACGGCAAGCGCATCTTCCTGGACATGAAGCTCTTCGATATCGGGGCCACGGTGGAAAAGGCGGTGCGCGGGCTGGCGCAGTTCGACCTCGACTTCCTGACCGTGCATGGCGATCCGCATGTCGTGCGCGCCGCGGCCGAGGGCAAGGCGGGCTCGCAGACCCGGATCCTCGCCGTCACCATCCTGACCTCGCTCGACCGCGACGACCTGGATGCGAGCCTCATCAAGCCCGGCGAGGTGCAGGAAATCGTGCTGGAGCGCGCCGCCCGCGCCTTCGAGGCCGGGGCCGACGGCGTCATCGCCTCGCCGCAAGAGGCCGCGCTGATCCGCGCCCTGCCGCAGGCCGCCGACCGGCTGATCGTCACCCCCGGCGTGCGCCCCGCGGGCGCCGATCTGGGCGATCAGAAACGCGTGGCCACGCCCGCGCAGGCGATCGCGGACGGTGCCGACCATATCGTGGTGGGCCGCCCGATCTGGCAGGCCGAGGACCCCCGCGCCGCGGCCGAGGCCGTGCTGGCCGAACTGGCCTCGCCGCAGGCCAGCTTCCCGAACCACGGGTGATCCCGGCGCCGCGTCAGTCCTCGTTGATATCGCGGTCCCAGATCTTCACCTGGCCCTTGCGCACCCCCAGGATCCTGCGCAGCGCCAGCCACGAGACCAGCGAGACCACCGCGAAGATCAACAGCAGCCACGGCAGCGAGGGGCTCAGCCCCGCGGCCAGCAGGATGCCGGTCAGCGCCGCACCCACGGCGAAGCCCAGGAACACGAAGCCCGGGGCGAAAATCTCAAGGATGCCCAGCGCCACCGCGCCCGCCATCCAGACCCACCACAGCGCCCACATCAGCCCCGCCCCTTCATCAGCTTGAACGCGTCGCCGAAGGCCTCCAGCGCATGGGCCGGCACCACGATGGTCTGCTTGCCCTCGCCCTGGCCCACCGCGGTCAGCGCCTCGACCTGCTTCAGCGCCACCTGGTACTGCGCCGCCTCGATCCCGTTCTCGGCGATGGCCTTGGCCACGACCTCGGTTGCATAGGCCTCGGCCTCAGCGGTGATGCGGCGGGCCTTGGCCTCCTGCTCGGCGGCGTAAAGCTCGGCATCCGCGGCCAGTTCCACGGCGCGTTTCTGGCCCTCGGCCTCGGTCACCTGGGCGCGGCGCGCCCGCTCGGCGTTGAGCTGCTGCAGCATCGCGTCACGCGTGGCCTGGTCGAGGTTCACGTCCAGGATCTCGGCCCGCGTCACCTCGATCCCCCAGGCATCGACCGCGTCCTCGACCGATTCCTTGATGGTGGCGATCAGCTGCGCACGGTTCGACTGCACCTCGTCGAGGTCCATCTTGCCGATCTCGGCGCGCACGATGCCGGCGACGGTAGTGGCGATGGCGGCATCCACGTCACGAATGCGATAGACGGTCTTTTCCGGCTCTATGATGCGGTAGAAGACGCTGGTCTCGACCTGCACCAGGACATTGTCCTTGGTGATCGCGTCCTGGCTGGCCGTGGGCAGCTGGCGCTCGAGGATGGAAATCTTGTGCGCCACCCGGTCGATGAAGGGCACGATCAGGTTGATCCCCGGCCCCAGCACGGCGCGCAACCGGCCGAAGCGCTCGACCACGTATTTCTCTGACTGCGGCACGATCCGCACCCCGAGAAAGACGCTGATAATGATGAACGCCGCCAGCAGAACAAGCACCAGGTTGCCGCCGATCAGCTGGGAAATAATGTTTTCGTTATCCATGTCGGGTATCCCTCAAATCGTCGCGCGCACTATGCCCGCCGGCCTGCAGCTTGCAAAGCCCTCCCCCTTGCCGCAGACCCCCATCCGCGCCACCATTGGCGCGACACCCGGAGCCCCGACATGCCCGCCCTCTGCCGCGATTGCCTGACGCCGTTCGACGACGGCCCCCGCTGCCCCGCCTGCCGCAGCCCGCGGGTGATCGCGCACCCCGAGCTCTTCGATCTCTCTATCGCGCATATGGATTGCGACGCCTTCTACGCCAGCGTGGAAAAGCGCGACAATCCCGGGCTGCGCGACAAGCCGGTGATCGTCGGCGGCGGGCGGC
>Ga0207799_100535_pt1 | contig 11601 bp, 12 predicted proteins | sample TtanPargueraPR_4_FD_187742 | JGI IMG/M metagenome (GOLD analysis project Ga0207799, IMG submission 187742) | Aerobic enrichment media microbial communities from Bioluminiscent Bay, La Parguera, Puerto Rico - Tt and M2 (SPAdes) | ecosystem: Environmental > Aquatic > Marine > Unclassified ...
CACGGCGGTCGCCGAACCGCCCGACGAGCCGCCGGGCACCCGGTCCTTGCCGTCCGCCGTCTTCCACGGGCTGATGACGTTACCGTAGTAGCTGGTGATGTTGGCCGACCCCATGGCGAATTCGTCCAGGTTGGCCTTGCCGAGCATCACCGCGCCGGCATCGCGCAAATTGGCCGAGACCGTCGATTCATAGGTCGGCTTGAAACCGTCCAGGATGTGCGAGGCCGCCGTGGTCAGCACGCCCTCGGTGCAGAACAGATCCTTGATGGCGACGGGGATACCGTCCATCGGCCCGGCGGCCCCGCCCTTGGCCCGGCGGGCATCCGACGCCTTGGCCCGGTCGCGGGCGACCTCCGGCGTCTCGGTGATGAACGCATTGAGTTCGCGCGCCGCCTCGACTGCGGAAATATGGGCGTCGGTCAGCTCCACGGAGGTGAAATCGCCGGCGGCCAGTCCCTCGGCGGCCTGCGCGATGGTCAATTCGGTCAGCTTGGTCATTATTCGACCACCTTCGGCACGGCGTAGAACCCGTTCACCCGGTCGGGTGCGTTGGCCAGTACGCGGTCGGGATAATCCCCGTCCGTCACCTCGTCCTTGCGGCGGGGCAACGTCATTTCGGCGACGCTGGTGATCGGCTCGACGTTATCGGTATCGACCTCCCCCAACTGTTCCACCCAGCCGATGATTCCCGAGAGTTCCCCGACGAGGCCGTCGAGGTCTTCCTCCGGGACTTTGATCCGGGCCAGGAAGGCGATGTTTCTGACAGTGTTTCGATCTAGGGACATGGGGGAAAACTCTCCGTGTGCCGGGCCTCTGCAAAAGCTGGATTTTCCAGGAAAGTCCGTTCTGTTGCGGCGCGGAAAGTAGCACCCGCGCTCGGCCCCGCGCAAGCCATCAAGACCGCCGGAGAAGGAGGGGTTCCCGGCTTGGATCAGTTGTTGTTCTGGCCCAGCATGTCCCAGACCTTCCGGTCCCAGGCTTCCGGGGCGAGGCTGGCGGCGGCGGACAAAGCCTCCGCGACGGAGGATGCCCTCATCTCAGCGGTCCCCGGCGTCTTCCCGAAATCGTCCATCGAAACGCTGTCGAAGACGACTCGCCCCTCGTCTCGCCGGTACAGGAAAACCGTGGAAAAGATTTCGTCGTACTCGCGGACGACCCCCAGCAGATCGATGCTGATCTGGTAGACGTCGTTGTCGGAAAGCTGGAACGGTGCCTCGGTAATAAACATGAAAGCGGGAAAATCGACCTCCTTGCCGTCGACGTCGCAGGCCCAGTCGATATCGTAGTCGGAGGTCTCGAACAGCTCGCCCTCGACCGGATTCTTGCCGGAGAACCGTATCTTATAGGAACAGGAAACATCGCCCCCGGCCGCTGTCTTCCCCTCGACCGGCGCGTCCAATTCGCCGTCGATCAGGGGGAGGAGGATTTCCGCGAAGACGAAGCCCAATTCCTGGTCGTCCTTGCGCACCGCGAGCCATTCCCCATCCCGCGCGGAACCGATGGCCTCGATTTCCGTCCCGCGTTCGATATCGCCGCGCTTCGGCGCCTGGGTGGAAGGTTTGGCCCGCAGGTTGACATCCGAGGCGGCGACATAGAACCCCGAGGCCGGAGAAATCGGATTGCCTTCGTCGTCGATGATCCGGCCCTGGGCATCCCGTTCCAGCGGCGGCAGGTCCACGGCCTTCAGCAACGGTTCGTAGACGAAACCGAGATCCTGGCCATCCCAGCGGATGGCGATCCAGGCGCCCTTGGCCTTGCCGACGACCTCGACCCGCGTGCCCTGGGAAAGCCCGGTGACCCTCTTGGCCTCGGTCATCGGACCGGCGCGAACATTGGCGTCGGTGGTGATCTCATAGGTTCCGGCCAGGGGTTCCACGTCGTAGCCGAGGAACTTGCGCTCGGCGGCACGTCCCTGCTGGGGAAAGGCCGCTGCGAGGAGCGTCCCCCATAGGACAAGGGCCCAAGCCAATCGGCGAAACCGGTTCTCTTCAAACTTCACGGCCGCCCCCTTCTGGCCGTACCGACGGGAACAACGATCGCTTCCTTTTCCCTACTGCCTCAAAGGCAGATATAACAACGGGTTAGGTGGCATGATAGCCAAGAGATCCCGCCGCCACCACGTCTTTTTTCGTTACCGGGTAACGATGGGTGCTTGGCGGACGCACCGGAAAGGCCATATGGTCCGGTTATGCCCATCGTCTCCCTCCAGGATCTGAAAACGCTCGTTCCGCGGCAATGCCGGCTGCTCGGGCTGGATTTCGGCAGCAAGACGATCGGATTGGCCCTGTCCGACGTGACCAAGATGGTCGCCACCCCCTATGACACGGTCCGCCGTTCCAAATTCAAGCGTGACGCCGAATTCCTGCAGAATTTCGTCCGCGAAAACGAGGTCGGCGGTCTGGTCTTCGGCCTGCCGGTCAGCATGGATGGGACCGAGGGACCGCGTTGCCAGTCGACGCGGGATTTCGCCGCGAACCTGCTGCAGGTGATGGATCTGCCGACGGCCTTCTGGGACGAGCGGCTGTCCACGGCGGCCATCCAGCGCATGCTGGTCAGCGAAGTCGACATGACACGAAAACGCCGGGCCGAGATCGTCGACAAGGCCGCCGCCGCCTATATTCTCCAAGGCGCGCTCGATGCCCTTTCCGGCGGAGGGTTTTCCGGAGGGGGCCTGGGACTGCCGTAACCGCCGGAGGCCGCCGATGCTCCATATCGTTCTCGGACTCGCGCCGATCTTCCTTTTGATCGTGCTGGGTTACGGCATGAGACGCAGCCGCTGGATCCCCGACGACTTCTGGCCGGTGGCCGAGAAGATCACCTATTTCGTCTTTTTTCCGTCCCTGCTGATCAACAACACGGCCAAGGCGCATCTGGCCGGAATCGATATCCTGCCGATGGCCGCCGCATTGATCCTTCCGATCTTCGCCGTCACCGGAATCGCCCTGTTGGTCCGCCCCCTGCTAAACGCGGACGGTCCCTCGTTCACTTCGGTGATCCAGGGCAACATCCGGCCGAACACCTATGTCGGCATCGCCGCCGCCGTCGCCATGTACGACGAGCCGGGCCTGACCCTGACGGCGGTCGCCCTGGTCTGCTGCGTGCCCACCGTCAACGTCATCAGCGTCACCGCCCTGGTCCGCTACGCTTCGCCGCCGGGGACCGCCTTCCAATGGCGCCGCGCCGTCTGGCCGGTCGTGACCAATCCGCTGATCCTCTCGCCGCTCGCCGGCGCGGCGCTGAACGCCACGGGGGTCGGCTCGCCGCCGGTCGTCGGCGATCTGCTGGAATTCCTCGGCCGCGCCGCCCTGCCCCTCGGCCTGCTGGCGGTGGGCGCCGGGCTCGACCCGAAGGCGATCCGTCCGTCCGGACGGCTGGTCGCCGTTTCGGGCGTCCTGAAACTGGCGATGATGCCCCTGTTCACCTTCCTGATGTGCCGCCTGCTCGGGCAGGAAGCGCTGACCACCGCGGTCTGCGTCATTTACGCGGCTCTCCCGGTCTCGGCCTCGTCCTATGTCCTGTCCCGCCAGATGGGTGGAAACGCCGGGCTGATGGCGGGCATCATCACGGCTTCCACCCTAGCCGCCATGGGCGTGATCCCGCTGGCCATCGCCCTGCTCGGCTAAATTCATCCGGACGGCCGTCATACGATCTTGCACCACGCGCCAAGGTGGTCTTATAGTTCCGGCTCATGAACGGCGATCCTTCCGACGTCAATTTCCCGCATCGGCATCTGCTTGCCATCGAGGGTCTTTCCCCGAGCGAGATCATGCATGTATTGGACCTTGCCAATACCTATGCCGAGCAGAATAGACAAACCGAGAAGAAGCAATCGCTTCTGACCGGCCGCACCGTCATCAATCTTTTCTATGAGGCCTCCACCCGGACGCGGACATCGTTCGAACTGGCGGGCAAGAGGTTGGGGGCGGACGTCATCAACATGACGGTGGCGACCAGCTCCGTCAAAAAGGGCGAGACCCTCATCGACACGGCGGTCACCCTGAACGCCATGCACCCGGACGTGCTCGTCGTCCGGCATGGGGATTCAGGGGCGGCCAAGCTGCTGTCGGAAAAGGTCAACTGCGCGGTCATCAACGCCGGCGACGGCACCCATGCGCATCCGACCCAGGCGCTGCTCGATGCGCTGACCATCCGCCGCTACAAGGGCAAGCTGGAAGGGCTGACCGTCGCCATCTGCGGCGACGTCCTGCATTCGCGGGTCGCCCGGTCGAACATCCACCTGCTGACCACCATGGGCGCGGAGGTCCGCCTCGTCGCGCCGAAGACCCTGATCCCCACCGCCGTCACCGAGATGGGGGTAAAGGTCTTCCACGACATGCGCGAAGGCATCAAGGACTGTGACATCGTCATGATGCTCCGCCTGCAGACGGAACGCATGCACGGCGGCTATTTCCCGTCGGTGCGCGAGTACTTCCACTTCTTCGGCCTGGATTACGAAAAACTGGCCAGCGCCAAGCCGGATGCGCTGATCATGCATCCCGGCCCGATGAACCGCGGCGTCGAGATCGACTCCGAGGTCGCAGACGACTTCGAACGCAGCGTCATTCGCGAACAGGTGGAAATGGGCGTCGCCGTGCGCATGGCCTGCCTTGACATCCTGACCCGTAATTTGCCCGCCCAAGCGCGGAGGAACGCGTAATGCCCGCGCTGTGGAAGGAAAGCGAAAGCCGCGTCGCCTATGTGAACGCCCGACTGCTCGACCCGGCCTCCGGCCTGGACGCCCCCGGCGGCGTCCTGACCGACGGCGAGACGATCAGCGATTTCGGCCCGGACCTTTTCAAGGGCGGTATCCCCGAAGGCGCGAACATCGTCGATTGCGAGGGCCTCTGCCTGGCGCCCGGCCTGGTCGATATCCGGGTCCACACCGGCGAACCGGGCGAGGAACACAAGGGCACCATCGCCACCGCCGTCAAATCGGCGACGGTGGGCGGCGTCACCAGCCTGGTCTGCCTGCCGAACACCTCGCCGGTGATCGACGACATGTCGGTGGTCGAATTCGTCGCGCGCCGCGCCCGTTTGTTGGGTCTCGCCAAGGTCTATCCCTACGGGGCGGTGACCAGGGGAACCGAGGGCAAGGTTCTCGCCGAGATGGGGCTGCTGGCCGAATCCGGAGCGGTCGCCTTCACCGACGGATCCAAGGCCATCGCCGATGCGCAGATCATGCGCCGCGCCCTGGCCTATGCCAGCATCTTCCCGCTGCTGATCGTGCAGCACCCGGAAGAACCGGCGCTGGCCTCCAGCGGCGTGATGAACTCCGGCGCCACGGCGACCCGCATGGGGCTCTCCGGCATCCCGCGCGAAGCCGAGATCATCATGGTGGAGCGCGACATCCGGCTGGTCGAGATGACCGGCGGCCGTCTGCATTTCGCTCATGTCTCGACCCGCGACGCCATCGAGGCCATCGCCAAGGCCAAGGCGCGCGGCCTGCTGATCACCTGCGATACCGCGCCGCCCTATTTCGCGCTGAACGAGATGGAGGTGGTGGATTACCGCACCTTCGCCAAGCTGTCCCCGCCGCTGCGGGGCGAGGACGACCGGCGGGCGGTGATCGAGGGGCTGAAGTCCGGCGTGATCGACATCGTCGCCTCTGACCATACCCCTCAGGACGAGGATACCAAGCGCCTGCCCTTCGCCCAGGCCGCGTTCGGCGGCGTCGGGCTGGAGACCCTGCTGCCGGTGTCGCTGGACCTGTTCCACAACGGCCATATGGGCCTGCTCGACGTGCTCAAGCTGCTGACCTGCGCCCCGGCCGATCTGCTGGGGCTTCCGGCCGGACGCCTGCACAAGGGCGCCGCCGCCGATCTGGTCATGTTCGATCCCGAGCGGGTCTGGAAGGTCGACGCCCGGTCCCTTCACAGCAAGTCGAAGAATTCGCCGTTCGATGAGCGCCCGGTCCAGGGTCGCGTGTTGCGGACCGTGGTCGACGGGCGCATCGTTTACGAAGCCGACGGGGAATAACCGATGTTCGGCGCCGGGGATGGCGGCATGCTTGGATTGTCTCTGGCCCTCGTGGCCGGATACCTGCTGGGTTCCATTCCCTTCGGCCTGCTCATCAGCCGTCTCGGCGGACACGGGGACATCCGCAAGATCGGTTCCGGCAACATCGGCGCGACCAATGTGCTGCGCACCGGCAATAAAAAGCTGGCTGCCGCAACCCTGCTGCTCGATGCGCTGAAGGGCAGCGCGGCCGTTCTGGTCCTCGCCCAGTTCGGACCGCTCCCGGCATTGGCCGCCGGGTTCGGCGCGGTGCTCGGTCACAACTTCCCGGTCTGGCTCGGGTTCAAGGGTGGCAAGGGAGTGGCGACCACTCTCGGGGTTCTTATCGCGGCGAGTTGGCCGGTCGGCGTCCTGGCCTGCCTGACCTGGCTCGTCACGGCGCTAATCTTCCGCATCTCCTCGTTGTCGGCGCTGGTCGCGCTGGTCCTGTCCCCGGTCTATGCCTATTGGCTGAACGGTCGGGACCTGGCGGTCCTGGCGGGCCTCCTGGCGCTGCTTTCGCTGATCCGCCATCACGAGAACATCGCCCGCCTCCTGCGTGGCCAGGAGCCGAAGATCGGCAAGGGCAAGAAACCGGCGGGCCCCGGAGACACCGGGCCAGCCGAGGGCTGACCCTCTCTTCTATTTCCGGGAATGCGGCGAATCGCCGACCGGGGCATGATCGCCGCCGAGGGCCGTGGGGAATTCCTCGGCGATCTGCCGTTGGGCCTCGTCCTGGAACTTGGCCAGTTCCGCGGCCAATCCGGCCTCTTCCGTTTCGGCGGGACCGCCGGCCAGCCGGTCCCGCACCTGGGAGACGAATTCCGCGTCGGTCCGCGCTTCCAATCCGGCCAGCGCGATATCCCGGGTCAGTTCCTGCGCCGGGCCGTCAGCCAGCCCCAGACGCTGCGCCACCCATTGGCCGAACAGACGGTTGCGCCGCGCGCGGATCTTGAAGCGGCGCTCCTCATCCATCTTGTATTTGGCTTCCTGGCTTTTCTTGCGGTCGTCGAATCTATCGTCGTCCGGTGTCATGGCCGGATGTCTCCCTTGTTTCCCAGACCGTCCCGAAGAGAGTAGGTGCATCCCCCCTCTCCTTCAACCTCGCCCTTCACTCCCGTTCAGCGGGCCGGTTGCCCGCGACGCCCCGCCGGATTACATATCGGAACCATGTGCACCCTGATCATCCTCCGCCGCCCCGGCCATCCCTGGCCGCTTCTGGTCGCCGCCAACCGGGACGAAATGGCCGACCGCCCCTGGTCGCCGCCGGCCCGCCACTGGCCGGACCGGCCCGAGGTGACCGCCGGACGGGACGATCTGGCGGACGGCACCTGGATGGGGATCAACGATTTCGGCGTCGTCTCCGCCGTGCTCAACCGGCGCAATTCGCTCGGTCCGCAACCGGGACGGCGCAGCCGCGGGGAACTGCCGCTGGAGGCATTGGATCATGAATCCGCCGCCGTGGCGGCCGAGGCACTGTCGCATCTGGAACCGGACAGCTACCGGCCGTTCAACCTGTTCATCGGCGATTCGGCCGATGCCTTCCTTCTGTGCTCGCGGGGCGACGGCAGCGGTGTCGAGCGGCAGGCGATCCCGGCCGGAGTCTCGATGATCGCGGCTGTCGGGCTGAACGATCTGGAATCGGGCCGTATCCGCACCTATCTGCCGCGCTTCCGCGAGGCCGAAGCCCCCGATCCCGAAACCGGCGATTGGACGGCCTGGCAAGCGCTCCTGGCCAGCCGCCAACACAGCGCCGAGTCGGGCCCCGAGGGCGCGATGAACATCGTGACGGATGGCCCGTTCGGTACCGTTTGCGCCTCGCTGGCGGCGATTCCGGACATGTCGGACCAGGAAAAGAAGCCGATCTGGCTGTTCGCCGCCGGGCGGCCGGACGAATCTCCGTTCGACCCCGTCCTCCTTTAAGGTCGCACCAACGTTGTTTTGCACGCGGGCAACTGCTATATGAGGCGCGTTCTCCGCAGCGCATCCAGCGCTCCATAGTTCGAGTACCCCATGGCAAGACGCAGGCAGATATACGAAGGCCGAGCCAAGATCCTTTTCGAAGGCCCGGAGACCGGTACGCTCGTCCAGCATTTCAAGGACGACGCCAGTGCCCATAACGCCAGCAAGCACGGTACCATTACCGGCAAGGGCGTTCTGAACAACCGGATCTCCGAACATCTGATGCTGCGACTCGGCGAGATCGGCGTCCCGACGCATTTCGTGCGGCGGCTGAACATGCGCGAGCAGCTGATCCGCGAAGTCGAGATCATCCCCATTGAGGTGATCGTCCGCAACATCGCGGCCGGGTCGTTCTCGCAGCGGTTCGGCGTGCCCGAGGGAACCCCGCTTCCCCGCACCCTGATCGAATACTGCTACAAGTCCGCCGAGTTGAACGACCCGTTCGTCAGCGAGGAACACATCACGGCGTTCGAATGGGCGGCGCCGCAGGACATGGACGACATCATCGCCATGTCGCTGCGCATCAACGATTTCCTGACCGGCCTGTTCCTGGGGGTGGGCATCCGGCTGGTCGACCTGCGGCTCGAATACGGACGGTTGTGGGAAGGCGAGTCGATGCGTATCGTCGTCGCAGACGAGATCAGTCCCGACAGTTGCCGGCTGTGGGACATCAAGACCAACGAAAAGTTGGACAAGGACCGGTTTCGCCGCGACCTCGGCCATGTCGAGGACGCGTATCAGGAGGTGGCCCGTCGCCTCGGGATCCTGCCGGAAGGTGGCCCGCGCGACATGAAGGGCCCCCAGCTTATGCAATAGGGGCGAGGAAGGCGTGAAAGCGACAGTCCACGTAACGTTCAAGGAAGGGGTTCTCGATCCACAGGGCAAGGCGGTCCGCAACGCCCTGGGCTCATTGGGCTTCGAAGGGGTCGACCGGGTTCGGCAGGGCAAGTTCATCGAACTCGAACTCGCGGAGACGAACCCCGAGAAGGCACGCGAGAGCGTCGATGCCATGTGCAAGCAGCTGCTTGCCAACACCGTCATCGAAAACTACGCCATCGAAATCAGCGAATAATGTCCGGTTCCTTCGCACAGTCCGGTCTCCCGCGAATTTCCGGGAGGCGGCGCTGCGAGCGAATCGGACCTACCGATCGACGAGGGCAACACCCATGAAAGCCGCAGTTATCGTATTTCCCGGCTCCAACTGCGACCGAGACGTAAAGGTCGCCGTCGAGCAGAGCACGGGGAAGCCCTGTGCCATGATCTGGCACCAGGAAACCGAACTTCCCGATCTGGATCTGATTGTCGTCCCCGGCGGTTTTTCGTACGGGGATTATTTACGTTCGGGGGCCATGGCCGGCCGCTCGCCGGTGATGCGCGAGGTCAAGGCGCGGGCCCATGAGGGCGTCGCCGTGCTGGGTATCTGCAACGGCTTCCAGGTCCTGACCGAGACCGAACTGCTTCCCGGCGTGCTGATGAAGAACGCGGGACTGAAGTTCATCTGCCGCGACGTCGACCTGCGGGTCGAGACGGCCGATTCGATGTTCACCCGGAATTACGAGAAGGGTCAGGTCGTGCGCATCCCGATCGCGCACAACGACGGCAACTATTTCACCGATCCGGATACGCTGAAGGCCCTGCAGGACGAGGATCGCATCGCCTTCCGCTATTGCGATCCGGCGGGCGCCGTCGCCGAGGAAGCCAACCCGAACGGCTCGATGGACAGCATCGCGGGCGTCCTGAACGCCAAGCGCAACGTCCTGGGCATGATGCCGCATCCCGAGCGGCTGGCGGACGCGCTCCTGGGCGGGATCGACGGCCGGCCCATGTTTGACGGCCTGGTGGAGGCCCTTGCACAATGACGATCAAGAATACCGACGCCATCACCCCCGAAATCGTTGCCGACCACGGCCTCACCGAAGAGGAATACCAGAAGGTCCTGGAGATCATGGGCCGCGAGCCCAACCTGACCGAACTCGGCATCTTCTCGGTGATGTGGAGCGAGCACTGCTCCTACAAGTCCTCGAAGAAGTGGCTCAAGACGCTGCCGACCGAGGCCCCCTGGGTCATCTGCGGCCCGGGCGAGAACGCCGGCATCGTCGATATAGGCGACGGCCAGGCCGCGATCTTCAAGATGGAGAGCCACAACCACCCGTCCTTCATCGAGCCCTATCAGGGCGCGGCCACCGGCGTCGGCGGCATCCTGCGCGACGTGTTCACCATGGGCGCACGCCCCGTCGCCAACATGAACGCGCTGCGCTTCGGCGAGCCCGACCATCCGAAGACCCGGCATCTGGTCTCCGGCGTGGTCGCCGGGATCGGCGGCTACGGCAACTGCATGGGCATCCCGACGGTCGGCGGCGAGTGCGAGTTCCACTCCTGCTACAACGGCAACATCCTGGTCAACGCGATGACCGTGGGCGTCGCCGACACCGACAAGATCTTCTATTCGGCCGCCGCCGGCGTCGGCAATCCGCTGGTCTACGTCGGATCGCGCACCGGCAAGGACGGCATCCACGGTGCCACCATGGCGTCGGCCGAGTTCGACGAGGATTCGGAGGAGAAGCGGCCCACGGTTCAGGTCGGCGATCCGTTCACCGAGAAGCTGGTGCTGGAGGCCTGCCTGGAACTGATGGCCACCGACGCCATCGTCGCCATCCAGGACATGGGCGCGGCGGGCCTGACCTGCTCGACCTTCGAGATGGCCTCGAAGGGCGGCGTCGGCATCGAGATGGACCTCGACCGGGTGCCAAAGCGCGCCGCCGACATGACTGCCTACGAGTTGATGCTCTCGGAGAGCCAGGAGCGCATGCTCATGGTCCTCAAGCCGGGCCGCGAGGAAGAGGCCCGCAAGATCTTCGAGAAGTGGGAACTGGAATTCGCCGTCATCGGGACGCTGACCGACACCGGCCGGCTGGTCCTGAAGATGGGCGGCGAGGTCGTCGGCGACCTGCCGATCGATCCGCTGGCCGAGGCTTCGCCGGAATACGACCGCCCCTGGGTCGCGGGCGAGAAGCCCGCCGTGGTTCCGACCGACGGCGTGCCGGGAACCAACGATCCCTGCGGCGTCCTGAAACAACTCGTCGGATCGCCCAACCTGGCGGCCAAGCGCTGGATCTGGGAACAGTACGACCACATGGTCATGGCCGACACCGTGCAGCGGCCGGGCGGCGATGCCGCCGTGGTCCGCGTCCACGGGACCGGCAAGGCCCTGGCGATCAGCACTGACTGCACCCCGCGCTACTGCTACGCCGATCCGTTCGAGGGCGGCAAGCAGGCGGTCGCCGAAGTCTGGCGCAACATCACCGCCGTCGGCGGCAAGCCGTTGGCCATCACCGACTGCCTGAACTTCGGCAACCCCGAGCGACCCGAGATCATGGGCCAACTGGTGACCTGCATCCAGGGCATGGGCGAAGCCTGCAAGGCGCTGGAATTCCCGGTCGTGTCGGGCAACGTGTCGCTTTACAACGAGACCAGCGGCGAGGGCATCCGCCCGACCCCGGCCATCGGCGGCGTCGGCCTGCTGCAGGACGTGACCAAGGCCCCGACCATCGCCTTGAAGGAAGACGGTCTGGACATCGTCCTGGTGGGCAAGACCGAGGGCCATCTGGGCCGCAGTGTCTACCTGCGCGACATCGTCGGCCGCGA
>Ga0207799_100536_pt1 | contig 11583 bp, 12 predicted proteins | sample TtanPargueraPR_4_FD_187742 | JGI IMG/M metagenome (GOLD analysis project Ga0207799, IMG submission 187742) | Aerobic enrichment media microbial communities from Bioluminiscent Bay, La Parguera, Puerto Rico - Tt and M2 (SPAdes) | ecosystem: Environmental > Aquatic > Marine > Unclassified ...
CAGCCGGTTCGACGCCGAGGGGCGCCATATCGGCGGCGACAAGCCGACCAAGGAAATGCCGCTGCACAGCGCCTTTTACGAGACCCGGCGCAGCGCGGGGGCGGTGGTGCATCTGCATTCGACCCATGCCGTCGCCCTGTCCATGCTGCCCGACACCGACCCCGAGAACATGCTGCCGCCGCTCACCGCCTATTCCATCATGCGTCTGGGCAAGGTGCAGCTGCTGCCCTATTTCCGGCCCGGCGACCCGGCCATGGGCGACGCGGTGCGCGGGCTGGCGGGCAAGCGTTCGGCGGTGGTGCTGGCCAATCACGGGCCGGTGGTGGCGGCCAAGGATATCGAGGCTGCGGTCTTTGCCATGGAAGAGCTGGAAGAGACCTCTAAACTGGCGCTGTTGATGCGGGGCAGCCAGGCGGTGACCCTGACGCCCGCGCAGATCGCCGACGTCGTGACAACATTCGAGGTGGAGTGGGACTGATGCAATTCTCGGCCAATCTGGGCTTTCTGTTCACCGAAATGCCTCTGCCCGACGCGATCCGCGCCGCGAAGGCTGCCGGTTTCGACGCGGTGGAATGCCATTTCCCCTATGCCGTGCCCGCGGCCGAGGTGAAGGCCGCGCTGGATGAGACCGGCCTGCCCATGCTGGGGCTGAACACCGTGCCCGGCGACGTGGCGGCGGGCGATTTCGGGCTGGCCGCCCTGCCCGGCCGCGAACCCGAGGCGCGCGCCGCCATCGAGCAGGCCGTCGCCTATGCCGCCGAGATCGGCGCGGCGAATGTCCATGTCATGGCCGGCAAGACCGATGGCGGCCCGGCGGCGGAAGAGACCTTTCGCCAGAACCTCGCCTTCGCCTGCACCCGCGCCGCCGCCCAGGGCATCGGCATCCTGATCGAGCCGATCAACCACCGCGACGTCCCCGGCTATCACCTGTCGCGCGTCGAACATGCCGCCGCGATCATCGCCGATCTGGCCCAGCCCAACCTGCGGCTGATGTTCGACTGCTATCACACCCAGATCATGCAGGGCGACCTGACCCGCCGGATCGAGGCGCATCTGCCGGTGATCGGCCATATACAGATCGCCGCCGTCCCCGACCGGGGCGAGCCCGACGCGGGCGAGGTGAACTACCCCGAGCTGCTGAAATCCATCGCCGCGATGGGCTATGACCGCCCCATCGGCGCCGAATACAAGCCGCGCGGCGGGGACACAGCCAAGGGGCTGGGCTGGCTGGCGCCGTTCCGGGCCATCGGCGCCTGACCCACCCGCTCAGCGCGGCACGACCGAGGCGGAATCCGACAGCGCGCGGATGCCGTCCCCGGTCAGCACGTAGTCGTTCTCGATCCGCACGCCCGCGCGCAATTCGGGGCCGTAGAGCCCCGGCTCCAGCGTGAACACGTCGCCTGAACGGAAGCGGTCGTCCCAATGCGGGTTGATGCGCGGGGTCTCCACCGGGTTCAGGCCGATGCCGTGGCCCAGGTGGCTCTTGAACGAGTACCCGCGATAGCCGTCCAGGAACCGGCTCACCTCGTCATAGACCGCCCGGCAGGACACCCCCGGCGCGATCATCGACAGGGCCAACTGGTGCGACTCGACGACCCTGCGGGCGGCGTCGAGTTGCGCGTCGCTCCATTCGCCGCCGATGGGATAGGTGCGGCACAGGTCCGAGTAATAGCCGTGCAGCATCACACCGGTATCGATAGGGATCAGGTCGCCCGCCTCCAGGGCCACCGTGCGCGGCGCGCCGCCGCCCGCCCCGCCGCGATAGTCATTGCCCAGCTCGCCGATGGGCTGCCCCGCGGCCGAGACCGCGGCGGCCTGGTAGGCGGCGAAAAGATCGATCTCGCGCGTGCCCTCGACCAGCAGCGGCTCGATGGCGGCAAAGGCGGCCTCGCCCGCGGCGGCGGCCTCGATCAGGGCGATCTCGTCGGGGTCCTTGGTGCGCTGGCGCTGCGCGATCTGCGGCTGCATGGTGACGGCCTCCACCCGGCCCGCCAGAGCCAGCGGCAGGTCGCCGTCGCTGCCCAGCCGGCTGCCATCGGGGATGAGGTCGAGCAGCGGCTCGACCGCCAGGTCCCGCGCGCCGGGGCGCAGCGACGCCATATAGGCGGCCTCGAACTGCCGTTCCTCATCGGCGAAGACCACCCCGTCATCGCCCACGCGGCGCGAAATCACCGCCGGGCCATAGGCCAGGATCAGCCCCGCCGCCGGGAATATCTCGCGCGCGCGGTAATTGAACAGCCGGGTCAGGTGCCCCCGGTCGCGCACCAGCAGCGCGGCGCATCCCGCATCGCGCAGGTCCTCGCGCAGCGCCTCCTGCCGGGCACGGCAATAGGCCTCCTGCAGCCCGTATCCGCCTGTCTCTTCGCCGCTCATGCGCCCGTCTCCTCTTGTTGTGTCCGTGTCGTGCCGCGTTCCCCGCGGCCTATCCCTCAAAGGGCAGGTCCAGCCCGAATTGCCCGGCCAGCGCCCTGAAATTGTCGACCGTGTCGGGGTCGAGCGGAATTCCCTCGGCCCGCCGTCGCGCGGCCTCGGCCCATTCGCGGTCGCCCGGCGCCATCACCCGCGCCCCCGGTTGCGCGGGCGAGCCGCGCAGCAGGCCGAGGTATCGCTGCATGCCCGCCCGCACCGCCTCGGCCCCGATGAAGGCATCGGGGTCGAGGACCAGCACGAAAGCTCCCAGTTCGCGCGGCGTCTTCAGGTCCGGCCCGCCCATGGGCAGGATCTCGGGGCTGAGGCGCATGCCGGTCAGCACGGCCGAGAAGATCTCGGCCACGCCGGCCAGCCCCGCCCCCTTGAACCCGAAACCGCCGCCCAGCGGCGCGAGCATCTCGGCGGCATGCGGGTCGCGCGTGTCCCGCCCGCCCTCGTCGGAGGCCACGCCCTCGGGCAGTTCCTGGTCCAGCGAACGGTAGAGCATCACCCGGTTGAAGGGCACGGCGCTGGTGGCCATGTCCAGGAGCCAGGGGTTCGCCTCGCCGGTCGGCACGGCCACCGAGATGGGGTTGGTCCCGTGAAAGCGCGCCGCCCCGTCCTGCAGCCGCACGAAACTGTCGGAATTGCAGAAACTCATCGCCAGCATCCCCCGCTCCGCCGCCGCCAGGCTGTACGCCCCGGCCGGCCCGAAATGCGAGCTGTTGCGGATGCCCACCCCCGCGATCCCGGCCTCCCGCGCCATGTCGCAGGCGTGATCGACCGCGGCGTAGGTGGCCCGCGCCCCATGCGCGTTGTCGGCGTCGAGCAGCCCGCTGCCGGGCCGGATGCGCTCGAACCGCAGCGCGGGCACCTTGTTCAGCCGCCCGCCCGCGAAGGCCCGCACGTAATGGTCGAGCAGCCGCACGCCGTGGCTGTCCACCCCGTGGACCGAGCCGTGCATCATCGCCCGGCTCGCGGCCTCGGCGGTGGGCCGGTCGGTGCCGGCGGCCAGCAGAACATCGGTGCAGAATTGCGCCAGGCGCGGCGCGGGCGCCGTCGCCCTGTCGGCCTCGGGTTGCGTCACGGCTTCTTCCTCCCTCATCGGTCCTCGGACCGCCCCGGCCCGCTCCTCAACGGGCCTCAGGACGGCTGGGTTCAGTTGGGACCGGTAAGCGCGCGGCGTCAAGTTTCGGGATGCAGAATGCGGCCCCGCGCAGGCCCCCGGCCCAGCGCGGGATACGGGATCGGCGGCGGGATGATGATCCTGTCGCTCCTGGGCGTCGCGGTCAGTTTTGCCATCGGCCTGAACGAACGCCGCGTGCCGGGCCGGCGGGTATAGGGCGCAAGCCGCCCATTCCGGGAAAGGCCTCGGAACCTTGTCGGCGCTCAGGCCCTGTGTGCAAAGCCTTCGGGGCGGAAGCGGACCATTGCTTCGGGTCCGCGCGGATCCAGGTCGTAGAGTTCGGGCCGCGCATTGAGATACCGGCGCCAGCTCCGTTCAGGAAATGTGCTGATCCGGACGCCATGTTGACTGTGCATCTTCGGGGCGAGATCCGTGATGCGCATGCCTGCGCCCTTCTTGCTGTGCTCGGCAATCATGGCCCGTATCTGCTGGTCAAGCTCCGTGACCCCCGCCGCCGGTTTCGCCACAGGGCGCTTGGCCGGCGTCTGTCCGATCTCGACAAAGTTGGTGCAGCACGCCCGGAAGGCAGGTGGAGCTTTCTCTTCACCTATCCCGATGACCTTTGCCCCGAGTTCTCGCAATCTGGTCGCGAGATGTGTGAAATCACCGTCAGAACTGGCAATCACGAAGCGCATCACATTCTTGGACAGCACCATTTCCATTGCATCGAGCGCCAGCAACAGGTCCGCAGCGTTCTTGCCCGTTCCGGCATGCAGCATGCGATAACCAACCGCGCCATGCCAGTCGGAGGGACGCTGCACATCCGCATAAACGCGAACGACGGTCGGTTCCCCGTGCTGCGCTGCAACCTCAAGAATTTTTCCCGCGTGCTTCCCGCTGATGTTATCTCCATCGACAAGCACCGAAACTGGGTGCGCCATTCAAATCTCCATCAACAATGACTTGACCGATGCCACGGAAATGCATCGAAATTCGGCCTGTGCAGATAAGAGCACGGATTTGCGGTTGCGTCCAAGACTCCAATCGGACCTGGCAACCCGGCCCATAGCCACCCCCTGAGCCATGCGGCCAACGTGCCGATGATGCTGCGACGGCGGCCGGGACGTGGCGCGCAGCTGGCGGTCAATAGCCCCGAGGACGTTCTCCTAACCAGAGAGGCCGCTCAGACCCATTGCAGCGCGTCGGCGTTGTCGAGATAGAGTTCCGTGCCGGTCACCGCGTTGAACAGGCGGTCGTATCCGACCCCGTCGAGATTGACCGCGTCTTCGGTCAGTTGCCAGTCGCCTGCAGTGCCGTTGAATGCGATCAATGGTCTCATCCCGCCCGCCGTCGAGTCTGTATCGATCATCCGGGCAGCGGGATGAAGGTCTCCGAGCGCCGGGTCTGTCGCGTCCTGGGGCAGCATCGGTCCAGCCAGAGGAAGTTGCCGCAAGGCCGTGCCGACGAGGATCGGTTGGTCGCGGACATGATCGAGCTGGCACGTCAGTGCGGCCGCTACGGCTGTCGTCGCATCGCGGCCCTGCTGAGAGAGGCGGGCTGGGAGGTGAACGACAAGCGTGTCGAACGTCTGTGGCGGAGAGCGATCTCTTCATCCTGCGGGGCGTGCCGGCTTATATCCGGTCAGACACCGGCCCCGACTTCGTGGCTCAAGCCGTGCAGGATTGGATCAAGGCCGTTGGCGCCAAGACCGCCTACTTCGAACCCGGGTCTCCCTGGGAAAATGGTTACTGCGAGAGCTTCAACGCCAGGTTCCGCGATGAACTGCTCAACGGCGAGATCTTCTATCGCCTGCGAGAAGCACAGATCCTGATCGAACAATGGAGGAGGCACTACAACACGAAGCGACCACACAGTGCTCTGGGCTATCGCCCACCGGCGCCCTAAACCATCGTCCCGATGGACCAAAGACCGGTCATGCACTAACACTCAAACCGGACCGCTCAAGTGGGGCTGATCAACGCGGCCGCTGATCTGCCGGCGGCAGCCGGACAGGGCGATAGACGCAATTTCAGAATGTTACCGTTCGCGCGCCCCGCTCAAACGCCGTTGCGCTGTCAGAACGTCCAAAGAGAGAGCATTTCGTTTCACGCGCGAATTCGGCGCTGGCAAATGCCGGACTGGAGCTAATTCCGGAACTGGCTCGGGCTCTGGTCAGTCCGCGCCCGGAACGCGCGGGTGAACGCCTCTACCGACCGGTAAGCGCAGCGGTGGGCGACCAGCTTGACCGGCAGCCGTTCGCCAGAGCACAGCAGCCGCTTGGCGCATTCGAAACGCGCGTCGCGGATCGCCGCGCCGACCGAGGCGCCCCGCCCCTCGAACACGCGGAAGAGCTGGGCACGGAAACATCCCACGGCGGCGGCGACGTGCGCGGCGGTCAGGTTCAGGTCGGCGAGGTTGAGGTCGATATAGCGCCGCGCCACGGCATGGATCGCGTCGCCCGGCGCCCCCTCGGGCCGCACCTGTTGATCCGCCTCGACCTGCTCCAACGCCCCGAGAGCCAGGACGACCATCGCCTCAAGCGCCCGCGCCGCCTGGGGTTGGCCAAGGCTCTCGCCATGCAGGGCCATGTGCTGCATCTGCGCCAGAAGAAACGACACCAGGCCGCGCGACGGGAGCACGCCGATGCCCTCGGGCGGCGGCCAGGACCGGCCTTTGCCGTCCGCCCGCACCAGGTCGAGCGGCAGGGTGAGGTACAGGTGCGAGTGGCCGGATGTCCGGGTGGTCATCGGCCGCGAGCCGTCGATCACCACCAGCTCGGGCCCGGCGCCTACACTATGGACCGCCCCCTGCGCGGCATCGATCTCGGCGGCGCCCGAAATTGTTGTGCTCAGGAGCAGGAAATCACCGGCTGGCCGGCCGAAGCGCGAGATCGTATCGCCTGCGGCGGTAAAGCCGAATGTCGTGCCCTCGGCCCCCTGGCACAGCAAACGTTCGGCGGCGAAACCGCCGTCAGCGCTCGCATCCTTAGGCTCGATCTCGATCCAGGGATGCAGGCTGCGCCAGAAAGCAAAGCGCTCCTTCGGACTGCAGGACTCCGTGTCCAGTCGCGTGAAGCGTCCGACGTTATCCATCACAGTCTTGCCTTCCCCGTTGAACCTCAACCCGGTTGCAGCGCATCCTCCGGAAAGACCGCCGAAGGGAAATTTGTCCTTGGTAAACGCGTCAACTATTACACAGACAGGCAAAAAATCACGGCTTTTGATGCCTTCGCCGTTTTCCGCGCCGCCGAGCGGTGTCGCGGCATGGCCGCCTCGGGGCCTGAACGCTGCCGAAATGGTGGCCCGGGCGGTTGCCGGGACGGCTATTGCCGACGTGTTTCCGCGCCGCGCCCGAAACAGGCGCGGTGGCCCGGTGGCGTGCTTTGACTGGCGCTTGCCAACGGCCCGCGCCGGCGGAACGGTGCCGGGGAGAATTCTTTCTATCGTACAAGCTCCGGCCCTGACAGAGCGGTGGCGAATGCCCGCTTCCCGCCCATTGCTCCAGCCAACGCAACATCACGTCGCGTAGGAACGTGACAAAGCCCGGGAAACGCACGATCCGCCCGATCGCCCGAAGCAACAGCATAAGAAATGGGCGCCGACGGATGCCGGATCGAAACCGGGACCAATCGAGTTTCTCGCCGGTCCGAAGAAAGCGCTGGCAGAGCGCGGTTCCACGGTTAGGATCGTGGCCGATGAATGGTGCAACACCTATGAGGACGTCGTTGATTTCGCGGATGCCGATTGCTGCCACATGGTCCGGATCAAGACGCCGGACCTGGGCGGCATCCACACCACGATCGAAGCCGTCCTTTGCACCCAATCCGACGGGGCCGAAGCCTATCATGGCGCAGCAGAAAACATCCGAAAGGACCGCCGCAGAATGACCGAACAGAGCTTGCCACCGATCCGAATTCTGTCGCCGACGGCGATCCTTGGATACGGCTTTCCGCGCGCGTCGTTCGACGCCGCGCTGGCAAAGCGCCCCGACGTGATCGCGGTCGACGCGGGGTCCAGCGATCCTGGCCCCTATTACCTTGGCGCCGGGGTGTCCTTCACCGATCGCACGGCCGTGAAGCGCGATCTGCAGCTGATGCTGACCGCGGCCCGGGCGCGGGGCATCCCGCTTCTGGTCGGCACCGGCGGCGGCGCCGGGGCGCGGCCACATCTGGACTGGACGGTCGCGATCGTCCGCGAAATCGCCCGGGAGGAAGGGCTTGCGGGCAAGCTCGCGGTCATTCCATCGGACATGGACAGGAAAACCCTCCTGGCCGCGCTCGACAGCGGCGAACTGGTACCGCTTCCGCCGGGCGATCCGGCGACGGCGCAAGATATCGAGGCCTCGACCCACATCGTCGCGCAACTGGGCGAAGAGCCCCTGATCGCCGCGTTGGACGCGGGCGCGGACGTGGTGATCGCCGGGCGCTGTTACGATCCGGCAGTGTTCGCCGCCGTCCCGATCCGGCGCGGATATCCGCGCGGGCTGGCGCTGCATATGGGCAAGATCCTGGAATGCGCCGCCATCGCCGCCCTGCCCGGCAGCGGGTCCGACTGCATGCTGGGCACGCTGGATGAGGACGGGTTCATCCTGGAAACGCTGAACGCCGATCGGGTCTGCACCGTCACATCGGTCGCCGCCCATACGCTTTACGAGAAATCCGACCCCTACAGGCTGCCCGGGCCGGGCGGCGTTCTGGACCTGACGGAAACGACGTTCGAACAGATCGACGAGGCCCGCGTGCGCGTATCCGGCAGCAGGTTCATCCCGTCGGACGGCTATTTCGTGAAACTCGAGGGCGCCAAGGTCTCCGGCTACCGCACCGTATCGATTGCCGGCGCCCGCGCCCCGGACTTCATCGCCCAACTCGACGAGATCATCGCGGGCGTGCGCGCCCGGGTGGCCGACAATTTCCCCGTAATGGCCGAGGGCGATGCCCGGCTGCTGTTCCGGGTCTATGGCCGCGACGGCGTCATGGGCGCCCTGGAACCCGAGCGGGACGCCCTGCCCCACGAGGTCGGCATCGTGATCGAGGCGGTGGCCGACACCCAGGACCGCGCCGACACGATCTGTTCCTTCGCCCGCTCGACCATGCTGCATTTCGGCTATCCCGGCCGGGTGTCCACGGCGGGCAACCTTGCCTTCCCCTATTCGCCGTCCGACTTCGAGGCGGGTGCGGTCTATGGCTTCAGCCTCTATCACCTGCTGCGGCTCGACGATCCGGTGGCGCCCTTCCCGTTCGAACTGTCCAACCTGGAGGATCCGAAATGACCCGCATTTCCGACGTGGCCAGCGTCATCCGCTCCAAGAACGCGGGCCCTTACGAGCTGACCTTCGACATCATTTTCAAGGACCGGCACTGGTACGACGAGGCGCTGCGCCGCGACCTGATCAACCCGGCCCTGATTGCCCGCCTTTACGGCGTTCCGGAACGGGACGTGCTGGGGATCGTCGCCTTCGCGCCCGCCAATGCGATCAAGGCCACGATCAAACGTCCGCTGGTGTCGGGCGATATCGGGGAAACGGATGTCTACGGCGCCCAGCAACACGCGCCGCTGCTGACGATCAGTTTTGACGAAGACCCGGCCCGGTGACCGTGATCTCGGAAGGTGCCCTGGCAAGGACGGCATCAGACGTTCCATTTACCTTGATGCGTCCGTACGGCCGGCGCGGTCGCCAGCAACACGTTTTGAACGCAGGCAACCTGAGCAACGGCCGCTTTGGCGAACGGCTCACATAGTCGATCTGCTTCGCCCACCAGTCTTTGTTTTTTTTGGAAATGTGGCTGGCGGAGGGCACGGGACCAGGGTCCGGCGTTCTCTACCTCAGAGGACGCAGTTGCGGCGCCGCGAAGATGGTTTCACAGGCGGGGTGGGCAATTGATCACCACGTCAACGGCCGCGTCTTGCAGGCGTGGTTTTCGAACTGTGATCCCGACTGCAAACGCTTGAGAAGCCATGGTGTATTGGCGTTCATTTCTCGTGTCGCCCCGAAAAACGTCCCGCCCAGATTCTCGCTGTATCGAGCGAAAACCTCTGGGCTCTGATCCTTGCGAGCAAACCCTTGATCAGCATGCCATGTGAATTCGAAATGACGACGCTGATGCTCCTCCGGCCAAGCGGTGCCAAAGGTCGCTCTCTCCGTGGTGTCGATTGGGGGACGGACCGCCGCCTTCACCGGCAATCACGGCTGGTTCTGGCGCAACCGCACCGCGGCGCCGGTGACCTTCACGCTTCGGACCGGCGGCGACTAGCGGAGATGAAGGCGCCCTGAGACGCCTACCGCCCCGGCGGGCCGAGGTCTGTCGGGGTGCTCCTTTCGATTAGGAGCGCCTATACGGTCAGAAGCACACGTGGATGGCCGCAAGACGGTCGCGCGATGCAGCGATGTGTAGAAACGCGAATCCGGGGGTGAACGGATCCTTCGTGCGACTGTCTCCTTCGCGGAAAGCGCAGCTCGACTGTGCCATCGCAGCGAATGACGGCATTCCGCCCTTTTCTACCTGGTCGGTTACGGCCCTATACCGCCCCTTGTCAGCCGCGCGGCCAACGTCGAGTTTGGCAGATAGCAGACGATTGGGATTCAGAAAGCGGAGCAGCCCGCGATTTTCGCAATGGCCCGAGAAGGCACATGCCAAGTGTTAGTCCGTGCGTCCTACAGATCGGCGCCGCGCCAGCTCCCGGTAGAGTGCCTCCCGCGTGACGCTCAGTTCCGCCGCAACCTCCTGCCAGCGTCCCTTTTCAGGCAGGGTATTGCCCGCCTCCAGCCAAGCGCCCAGCCGCTCGGAGACCTTGGAAAGCGAGCGGATCTCGGCCTTGAGCCGCGCGGCCTGGACACCCCGGGCCAACATCGCGGCCCACTCCTCGGCAAGAGCAAGATCGGTGGCCAAAGCAGCGCGGAACCGGGCCTTGGGGATGGCTTCAACGCGGGTTTGCACATCAGCCGCCACGGCATCGCAGTGGTAGCGGTCTGAATAGGCCGAAGCTTCGGCCAGTATCATTCCGCCGACCGCGCTGTGCAGGATCAGCCGCGAACCCGAAGCCGTGTGACGCTGCAACAGAACCCGTCCGGACCGCACCCTGAAGATATCCGCGACTGGCGCGCCGGTCGGGAAAAGCGTGGCACCCGGGCGAAGTTCGAGGCATCTCGCGTCTTCAAACAGATGTGAGAACGGATCTCGCATGATCATGATCATATGAAGGGTGTGGTGATCCTGCAATAAAGCCCGAAACGGAAAGGCCGGACCTGTCATGAAACCGATCCCCCTTCTTCTTGCCGCGGTGGCGCTTCCGCATTTTGCCCTTGCGCAGGAACCGACTGCCCACGGCAATGCCCAACACATGATGCACACGGGCGACGCCGCGGATGTCGTGGTGCCCGACAGCTTAACGGCTCGCACGGGCCACAATATGGACCATAGCGCAGCGGCATCCGCCGTGGTCACGCAGGGCGGGCAGGCCGCCTTTGCCGCCATTCAGGAAATCGTGGCCCGCCTCATGGCCGATCCGGAAACCGACTGGAGCCGTGTCGACATCGAGGCGCTGCGCCAACACTTGATCGACATGGATAATGTCACGCTCCGCGCGGCAGTTGAGACAGAGACTGTCGAAGGCGGCGCACGTTTCCTCGTGACTTCCAAAGATCCCTCGGTGACCGCCTCGATCCGCGCCATGGTTCTGGCCCATGCCGCCACGATGGACGGGCTTGAAGGCCGGAGGATGCAGGCCGAAAAGATTCCGGGCGGCGCGGCACTGACCGTGACGGGCGACCCGGTGCGTATCCGCGCGCTCAGCTTCATCGGGCTGATGACGATCGGCATGCACCACCAAGCCCACCACCTGGCGCTGGCCAGCGGAAAAAACCCGCATCGGCATTGAGGCTCAAATTGCGGCGCCTATCCATTCCCCGGGTAACCGGACCGTTGGAGCTGGGCATACTGTTGTAATGTGCAGGGCAGACCAAGCGAAGAAGATCGATAAGAGAGTCCCGTTTCACTCGTAACAGGCTGCCCCTCGGCGGGTGACCGGGCCTGGTTTCAGTTGTCCCCGCCA
>Ga0207799_100537_pt1 | contig 11582 bp, 10 predicted proteins | sample TtanPargueraPR_4_FD_187742 | JGI IMG/M metagenome (GOLD analysis project Ga0207799, IMG submission 187742) | Aerobic enrichment media microbial communities from Bioluminiscent Bay, La Parguera, Puerto Rico - Tt and M2 (SPAdes) | ecosystem: Environmental > Aquatic > Marine > Unclassified ...
TGGAGTTGCAGCATATGGGGGGCTCCCGGATCAGTTCATGGCGTTGGGCAGGAACAGGGCCAGATCGGGCGCCATCAGCAGCACCCCGGCCATCAGCAGCATGATCGCCGCGTAGGGCAGGGCGCCGATCATCACCTCGTTCATCGAGCCCCGGCCGCGCACGCCCTGAACCACGTAGAGGTTTAGGCCGACCGGCGGGGTGATCAGCGCCATCTCGATCAGCAGGATCAGCATGATGCCGAACCAGATCGGGTCGTAGCCGAGGGCGACGACGACCGGCGAGACGACCGGGATGGTGATGACCATCAGCGACAGGGTCTCGACGAAGAAGCCGAGCAGCACATACATGCCGATGATCGCCAGCATGGTTCCGGTCGGCCCCATGCCGGCGTTCTCGACGAACTCGCTTAGCGTTCGGGTTGCCCCGGCCGCCGACAGCACGAAATTCAGGAAGTAGGCCGAGGTGATGATCAGCATGATCATCGCCGAGGTCCGCATGGTTCCGGCCAGCGCCTGTTTGATCATGTCGAGGGACAACTCGCCCATCACCAGGGCGAAGACCAGGGTGGTCAGCACGCCCACGGCGGCGGCCTCGGTCGGCGTCGCCCAGCCGGTGTAGATCGAGCCGATGATCATGGCGAACAGGATGAGCACCGGCAACAGGTCGACCAGGCCGCGCAGGCGCTGGCCCCAGGCGTGATTGCGGCGCGGGCCGCCCCATTTCGGGTTGAGCGAGCAGATCAGCGCGGTTCCGGCGATGAAGGACAGCGCCAGCAGGGTACCGGGCACGATGCCCGCGATGAACAGGCGCGGGATCGAGGTCTCGGTCAGGAAGCCGTAGACGATCAGGTTGATCGACGGCGGAATCATGATGCCCAGGGTGCCCCCGGCGGCGATCGATCCGGCGAACAGGCCTTCGTGATAACCCAGGGCGCGGGCCTGTGGCATGGCCACGGTGCCGACCGTCGCGGCGGTCGCCACGCTGGAGCCGGAGGTGGCGGAAAAGAACGTCGCGGTGCCGATATTGGCGTGCAGCAGCCCGCCCGGCAGCCAGGAGAACCAGGCCTCCAACGCCCGGTAGGTACGTTTCGCGATGCCGGTGCGGACCAGAATCTCGCCGAGCAGGATGAACAGCGGGATGGCGATCAGCAGGAAGCTGTCCGAGGCCGACCACAAAACCTCGCCCAGGGCGCGGTGCAGCGGAAAGCTGGAAAAGGCCTGGTCCATGAACAGCGCCAGCACCAGCAGCGTCACCGCCACCGGAATGGATAGCACCATTAACGAGATCAGGATTACGAAGGCCAGGCCGATCATGATGACGATCCCCCCGAGATCATCGGTTTCTTATTACAGTTGTTCATCGAGCGTCGGGCTGCCCGCGAGTTCGCGGACCTTGTCGAAGTCCTTGGCAAACGCCGCCGCGACGACACGGGCCAGCAGCAGGAAGGTCGCCAGGGCGAACCAGGTGAGGCCGGCCACCCACAGCGCCTGCGGAATCCACAACGGCGTCTGCAAGGGCGTGTTCGACAGCGAGCCCCGGTCGATGGATTCGAGGACGACGCCCCAGGCCGCGTGGCAGACGACCAGGGCGAAGGCGGCGAAGACGCCCAGGGCCAGGATGTCGAGCGCCACCTGGGCCTTCCGCGCGAGACGCACATAGGCGGCGTCGATCCGGATATGCGCCTTGTGGAACAGGGCGTAGGCGAAGGCCCAGGACGACGAGATGGCCAGAACGTAACCCGACAACTCGAAGCCGAGCCCGAGGGCGAAAGCGAAAACGCGCCGCAGCACGATCTCCACCGCGATCAGGGCGACGGTCGCCAGCAGCATCGCGCCGCCGAGATAGGCGAGGCCCAGGGAAATGCGGTCGGCGCGTTTGATAAGTCTATCGAGGGTTTCGGTCATGCTGCCGTCCCGAGGGGGTGCGCGAAGGTGATGGGCGGAAAGGCGCGCGGCCGGCATCCCCGTCCGGCCGCGCGCCCCGCCGGCGTTACTTCTTGGCGACCAGATCGACGGTCTTGCCGATGGTGTCGTTCCACCGCTTGACCCATTCATCATCGACCCGGGCGGCCCAGGCGGGAAGGGATTTCTCGAGCAGCAGCTTGCGCGCGAAGTCCATCTCCTCCTGGGTCGGCTCGACCAAGGCCATGCTGGCGGCGTCGCCGTACTTGCAGGCCACGTCACCCGTGCCGGTCAGGCAGGCGATGCCCTGCGCCGAGTCTTCCGCGGCGGTCTTCCAGACGGGCTTTTCCAGTTTGTCCACGACCTCGGACAGCAGGAAGTCCTGCGTATCCTTGTCCATCGAGTCCCATTTCTTCAGGGACATGGCCGTGACCACATAGTCCCAACCGCCGATCGGCAGCGGGTAGAGCACCTTGGCGCCCTCGTACCAGCCGGCGCTGTAGCCGGAGAGCGATCCGGTCACGGCGCAGTCGATGACGCCGCGCTGCAAGGCGCCGGGCACCTCGCTGAACGCCATGGTGATGCCCTCGGCCCCGGCGGCGGTGAGGAACTCGGCGGTCGAGCGGCCGCTGGCGCGGACCTTCAGGCCCTTGATGTCGGCCAGCCCGCCGATCTCCTTGTTGCAGAACAGCACCTGCACCGGGTACGGCACGATGGCCAGGACCTTGGCGTCGAACCGCTTGGCCAGGATGTCGTCGACGACCGGCTTGTAGGCCATGGTCGCCTTCTCGGCGAGGGCCGGATCGGGGGCGATCATCGGGATGTCCAGGCCTTCGAGTTCCGGCGCGTCCTGCACCGTGTAGTCGGCGACGGTGGCGCCGATGTCGAAGACGTTCTTCGCCAGGATGCGGAAGACCTCTCCCCCCTTGAGGCCCATCTGATCGAAGGTCGAGACTTCGACCTTGATCTTGCCGCCGGAATCCTGCGGCAGGGTCTCGCCCCAGAACGGCTTCTCGAACTGTTTGAACAGGACGAGCCCGCTCCAGCTTCCGACGTAGCTCAAATCGGTGCTTTGCAGATCGGCGGCGTTCGCGCCGCTACCCAGCAGGGCGGCGGTGCCCAAGGCGGTCAATAGTTTCGTTGCACGCATCTCAAGAACTCCTTGTCCCAAGGTCTGTGGTTCTTCGCTCAGTTGGTCTCCAATTCTTCGACATCGGCGATCCGGGCGTTCGCGATGTCGGTGATCAGCATGTGTCCGGGGTCGTGGGTGATGGCGAACGGCAGTCCGGCCCGTTCCAGTGCCACCTGCGGCGTGACGCCGCAGGCCCAGAAGATCGGGATTTCGCCCGGCTCCACCGGAACCGGATCGCCGTAATCGGGGGCGCCGAGATCGTCGATCCCGATCGCTTCCGGGAACACCATGTGGACCGGGGCGCCGTGCGCCAGCGGATAGCGGCCGGAGATTTGGATGGCGGCGATCGCGTCGGCCGGTTTGTAGGGGCGCATGGTCACGACCAGCGGGCCGTTGAACGGGCCGCGCGCCGCGGTCGGGATGGTGGTCCGGAACATCGGGACATTGCGGCCGAGGTCGATGTGGCGGACGGCCAGACCGTCTTCGATCAGCGCGTGTTCGAAGGAAAACGAGCAGCCCAGCGCGAAAGTGACGAGATCGTCGCGCCAATGCGGCGTCAGATCGGCGACCCGTTCGGTCACCTTGCCGTCGTGGAATATCCGATAGCCGGGCAGGTCGGTGCGGATGTCCAGGCCGGCGGCGACGGCGTCGAGGGAGACATCCCCGGGCTTGCCGACGCCGAGGAGCGGGCAGGGTTTCGGATTGGCCCGGCAGAAATCGAGAAAATGTCCGGCCTCGGTTTCGGGCAGGATGACCAGATTGGCCTGAACGTACCCGTCGGCCATGCCGGCCGTCGGTTTGTCGAGCCCCTCTTCGCGGATGAGCCGGCGAACCTCGCGAGGAGGCGCGCTGCGCAACGGATGGCCGGGATTGGTCACTTTTTACTCACTTCATGTTGGGTGCCTTTAAATTAATCACAGAAAAAACCCATTCCGTCAAAACGCATAATTTTATGATTTTTGATAAATTTCGTTTATGTGTTTTGCGTCATGTCGGCTTCGTTGGCGACCACGACCGCGAGGTCGCACATGGCCCGGGCCAGGATCGAATCGGTCCCGGCCGGGAAGGACGCGGTGAAATAGAGGTCGGGTAGCCGGATGTCGGACTCCAGGCGGCAAAGCTCCCCGGTGTTCAGTTCGCGCCGCACGATCTCGATCGGCAGGGCGCAGATGCCGATGCCGTTCGCCGCCATGCGGACGATCGTCGCCAGAGACGAGCTGCTGTGGATGCGGGGACGGACATTGGTGCCGTGGAACAATGCTTCCAGATCGATATGGGGGCGGGAGTTATGGGGAAAGGTGATGATCGGAATCCGGCCAAGATCGTCAAAAGTGAGTGTTTTGCCGACCAGCCCCGATTTCGGGCTGGCCAGCCAGATCAGCTGATAGGTCGACAGCGGCAGGTTGACGATCTCCGGCTGGCTGATCGGCCCCATCAGGAAGGCGGCGTCGAGTTCCCGGTTGACCAGGCGTTCGCGCAGATTGACCGAGATGTCGATGTCGAGTTCCAGCGAGATGGCCGGGAAGGTCTGGGCCAGCCGTTCGATCAGGGTGGGCAGCCAGGTGTGGGCAATGGTTTCGACCACGCCCAGGGTGATGGTTCCTTGGATGGCCGTGGGATCGACGACCGTGGCGACCATCTCGTTGCGCAGCGAGATCAGCCGGTCGGCGTACTCCAGCAGATCCCGGCCGGTCCGGGTCAGCGTGGCCTTGCGTCCGCTGCGGTCGAACACCTTGACGCCGAGTTCCTGCTCCAGGGATGCGATGCGCGCGGAGATCGACGGTTGGGTCGTATTCAGCCGTTCCGCCGCCGCCCGGAAGCTTCCGAGGCGGGATATCCAGATGAACGTTTCGAGAGCCTTGAAATCCATTGCGCGTCTTCCCTGGGGTTCCGACATAAGTGGGACGCCGCGCCGCCGTTCCGCGAGTCCCCGATTCGCTCGACGACAGCCGCCGGGCGCAGGGTAGCCCGGTTCGCCGGAGATAAAAAGTTCCCGCCGCCGGGCAACCGGCGGGCGGGGTTGTTCGTAATCCGATCAAATACGGCTTCTCTAAAACACTGGCATTAAATTTGTTCGTAATACGATAGTTTAGTCGTATTACGAACAATCGCCGAAATTTTCGATGCCACGCGAACATACTCCTGTTGTCTACGGCCGGGCATCGCCGTACTCTTTCCTCGTTGCGGTTGCGTTCTGCCGCGGCCCTTTTCGCCCCTTCGTCATACACGGCAAACATGGCATGGCCGGGATACTCGCGTTGCACCCCTTGATCCATCGCCGGACATGTCTGATGCCGCCAGCCTCAGTGAAGGACTACCATGCCTGTTACGACCCTCGCAGACCTCGAGGAGCTCATCGCTAAGGTCAAGGAAGCCCAGCGCCGCTTCTCCGAATTTTCCCAGGAACAAGTCGATCACATCTTCCGCAGCGTCGCCCTCGCGACGGCCAACCACCGGATCCCGCTCGCCAAGCTGGCGGTCGAGGAGACCGGCATGGGGGTGATGGAGGACAAGGTGGTCAAGAACCACTTCTCGTCCGAATACATCTACAACAAGTACAAGGACGAAAAGACCTGCGGCATCCTTTCCGAGGACCGCGAATACGGCACCATGACCATCGCCGAGCCGGTCGGGCTGATCTGCGCGATCGTGCCGACGACCAACCCGACGTCCACCACCATCTTCAAATCGCTGATCAGCCTGAAGACGCGCAACGGCGTCATCATCTCGCCGCATCCGCGGGCCCGCAAGGCGACCTGCGAGGCGGCCCGTATCGTACTCGAAGCGGCCGTCGAAGCCGGTGCGCCGGAGAACATCATCGGCTGGCTCGATGAATCGACGCTCGAACTGTCGAACGCCCTGATGCGCCACCAGGACATCAACCTGATCCTGGCGACCGGCGGGCCGGGCATGGTCCGCGCCGCCTATTCGTCGGGCAAGCCGGCGATCGGCGTCGGCGCCGGCAACACCCCGGCGGTTATCGACGAATACGCCGACATCAAGCGTGCCGTCGCCTCCATCCTGATGTCGAAGACCTTCGACAACGGCGTGATCTGCGCTTCCGAGCAGTCGGTCGTCGTGGTCGACGAGGTCTACGACGCGGTGCGCGCCCGGTTCATCAAGCACGGCGGTTATGTGCTGTCGGCCAAGGAAGCCGACGCGGTGCGCAAGGTGCTGTTGAAGAACGGCGGCATCAATTCCGAGGTGGTCGGCCAGTCGGCCCGGACCATCGCCGGGATGGCCGGCTTCGAGGTGCCGCAGACCACCAAGGTGCTGATCGGCGAGGTCGAGGCGATCTCGCATGACGAGGCCTTCGCCCACGAGAAGCTGTCGCCGACCCTGGCCATGTACCGGGCCAAGGACTTCGAGGAGGCCTGCGGCAAGGCGGCCGATCTGGTCACCCTGGGCGGCATCGGCCACACCTCGGTTCTCTACACCGACCAGGACCTGCACGAGGAGCGGATCGGCTATTTCGGCAACCGGATGAAGACCGGCCGCGTGCTGATCAACACCCCGTCCTCGCAGGGCGGCATCGGCGATCTGTACAACTTCCATCTGGCGCCGTCGTTGACTCTCGGCTGCGGTTCCTGGGGCGGCAACTCGATCTCCGAGAACGTCGGGCCGAAGCATCTGATCAATAAGAAAACCGTCGCGAAGCGAGCCGAAAACATGCTGTGGCACAAACTTCCCAAGTCGATCTATTTCCGCCGCGGCTGCCTGCCGTTCGCCCTGGAGGATCTGAAGGGGAAGAAGCGCTGCCTGATCGTCACCGACGGTTTCCTGTTCAAGAACGGCCATGTGAACGAGACCATCGGCATCCTCGAACGGCTCGGCATGGACGTCGAGTGCTTCTTCGAGGTCAACGCCGATCCGACCCTGGCGGTCGTCCGCAAGGGCCTCGCCCTGGCCAACGCCTTCGGGCCGGACGTCATCCTGGCCTTCGGCGGCGGTTCGCCGATGGACGCGGCCAAGATGATCTGGGTGATGTACGAGCAGCCCGACGTCGGCTTCGAGGATCTGGCCCTGCGCTTCATGGACATCCGCAAGCGCATCTACACCTTCCCCAAGCTCGGCCAGAAGGCGCAGCTGGTGGCGGTGCCGACGACTTCGGGCACCGGTTCGGAGGTCACCCCGTTCGCCGTGGTGACCGACGAGCAGACCGGCATCAAATACCCGATCGCCGATTACGAACTGACGCCGAACATGGCCATCGTCGACGCCAACCTGGTCATGGACATGCCGAAGTCGCTGACCGCCGCCGGCGGCATCGACGCGGTGACCCATGCCCTGGAGGCCTATGTCTCGGTGCTGGCCAACGAGTATTCCGACGGCCAGGCGCTGCAGGCGCTCAAGCTGCTGAAGGAATACCTGCCGTCGGCCTATATCAACGGCGCCAAGGATCCGAAGGCCCGCGAACAGGTGCATAACGCCGCCACCCTGGCCGGCATCGCCTTCGCCAACTCGTTCCTTGGCGTTTGCCACTCGGCCGCGCACAAGCTCGGGGCCGAGTTCCACCTGCCGCACGGCATCGCCAATGCGCTGCTGATCGCCAATGTCATCCGCTACAACGCGGCCGACATCCCGACCAAGCAGACGGCGTTCAGCCAGTACGACCGGCCGAAGGGCGTGGCCCGCTACGCCCAGATCGCCAAGCACCTGGGCCTCGGCGGCAGCCGCGACCACGAACGCGTGGTCAAGCTGGCCGACTGGGTCGAGGACCTGAAGGCGACGCTGGAGATCCCGGCGTCGATCCAGGCCGCCGGCGTGCCCGAGGCCGACTTCCTGGCCAAGGTCGACGCCATCGCCGAGGCCGCGTTCGACGACCAGTGCACCGGCGCCAACCCGCGCTACCCGCTGGTCAGCGAGATCAAGCAGCTGCTGCTCGACAGCTATTACGGCCGGGTCTACCAGGAGTTCTCGGAGCCCCTGCCCGAGGACGCCAAGGTCGTGCAGATGACCCAGAAGGGGAAGAAGCCCGCCAAGGCCGCGTCGGCGAAAGCATAACGGCACGGCCTGATCTTCGGATTGCCTATCAGCCGGGCGGCCTTTTGGCCGCCCGGCGCATTTTGTGCGTCCGGAGCGATGCTATATAAGACAGGGCGATCCGGCCTTCGGGCCCTACGGCGGCCGGTCGCGAACAACAATCGGATGACGTTACGGCCAAGAGGAGACCATGGAACCTGGAGCGAACCGGACACTGATCATGATTTGCCGCGCCTGCGGCGTCCTGGCGCTGGCGGCGGGCATCGCCTACTGGATGGGATACGGCATTCCCCTGGATGTCCACATGGGACTGGGGGCGTTGCTGGTCCTGGCGCTCTGGGCGCTGGCTTTCAAGTCACGGGCCGTGCAGCCCGGGCTTTCCCTCGTCGCGACCATGTGGGGGGCGCTGGTTCCCATCCTCGGGTTCGCGCAGATCATGCTTCCCCTGGGCGATGCCCCCTGGCTGCTGCAGATCCTGCATGTCGCCGCCGGGGTCGGGGCGATCGGCTTCGCCGAGGTGGTGGCCAAGCGGGGGATGACGGCGGCGAACTGACCGCGATCGCTCTCCGGCATGAAAAAAGCCCGCCACCGGACCGGTGATGCGGGCTTTTCCATGGCGGCGGAAGAAGGCCTTAGAGGAAGGTCTCCTCGATCGGCTGCCATTTCCCGGTTTCGTCCGGCGTGAACTGCGGGATATGGGCCAGGCTGTGCAGGATCGCCTGATCGCCGCCCAGCGTGTTCTGCCAGTCGCGGGCCTCGGTCAGGATCACCCCGATGCCGACCACGTCGGCCCCGGCGCCCCGCACAAGTTCGACCGACCCCTTGAGGCTGGAGCCGGAAGCGACCACGTCGTCGACCACCACGACCCGCTTGCCCTTCAGCAGCGGCAGCGCCTGGCGGTCCAGCAGCAGCCGCTGTTCGCCCTTCGAGGTGATCGACTCGATCTTCTGCACCAGGGCGTCGCCCAGGTGGATCTTCGGCGATTTCTGCAGGATCACGTACTGATCCAGGCCGAGCGCCCGGCTGACCTCGATCGCCACGGGAATGCCGAGCGTCGCCGCGCCGACGATCACGTCGGGCTTCAGCGGGGCCAGCTTCTCGGCCAGCTTGGCGCCGATATGCTCGCCGAAGCGGATGCCGAGATCGATGACCATCATCAGCGAGATGGCGAAATCCGGTTTGATGGCGACGATCGGCAGGTCGACCTTCATGCCGGCGACGTTGACCGTCCAGGTTTCTCCCGTCAGCGGTGTTTCTTGCTTTTCAGAGACCATTGTTTCCATCCTTTGTGGAGAGGGAGAGGCGGGGCTCGACGAGAAGGCCGACGTTGCGCCAGGTGGTGCGCTTGCGCCGCATATCGAAGCCGTAGATCGAAAGGGAAAGGGAAATGGAGTGGGCCATGCGGATGGCCTGGACCAGCAGCGGCACGCCGCGCGCCAGGGCGAACCGCAGGCGGGTGTGCAGGGGCACGTTGTCCACCTCCATGCCGCGGGCCCGCTGGGCGTCGGCGATCCGCTCGAAATCCTCCCGCAGCATCGGGATGATCCCGAAGGTGAGCGACAGGACCAGGGTGACCGCCGGGGGCAATCCGGCCTTGCTGCAGGCGGCGAGGATCGAGCCGGGCGAGCTGGTCTCCATGATGAAATAGAAGGCCGCCGTCGTCGTCACCAGTCGGGCCGCCATGTTGGCGGCGATCGGCAGTCCCTGTGCCGGGGCGATGCCCTGTACCCACAGGTTGACCAGCCAGCTGGCGATGACCAGCACGACCAGGATGGTCATGCCTTTCAGATAGCCGCGCAGGCCGGGCACCCGGACCAGCGCCAGGAACAGCACGTTGGCGGCGGCGAGGGGTACGCCGTAATGCCAGCCCGGCATGAACCAGGCGGCGAGCATCATGGCAAAACCGGCCAGCAGCTTGACGAAGAAGTTGATGTCGTAGAGCCGGGTCACGCCGCTTCCCCCAGAAGGCTGTAGGGGGCGGGCCAGCCGAGCGTCCGGAAGGCCGGACTGGTCCAGCCCGCGTCGGGATCGCCGTCGAAGACGATCTTTCCGGCATCGAGGATCAGCGTGCGCGAAGCGACGTCGTCGATCAGTTCCAGATCGTGCGAGATGAGCATCGCGGCACGCCCGGACGAGCGCATGGTGTCGAGGAACAGCATCAGCAGGTCCCGGCCGCGGATGTCGCGGGCGAGCAACGGCTCGTCGAGGATGGCCAGCGGGGTTTCGGCGGCCTCGGCGCAGGCGAGCCCGAGCAGCGCCTGCTGCCGGGCCGACAGCGCGAACGGGTTCTTCTCTGCCAGCGGGCCGAGGTCGTATTTCTCCAGGGTCGCCGTGGCCTTTGCCGCGGCCTCCGGGTCGTCCTTCCGGCCGGTCGAGGCGGTGATCGCGAAGACGACCTCTTCAAGGACGGTCATGTTGAACAGGATGCGCCGCATGTTCTGCGGCAGATAGGCGATGGAACGGGCCCGCTGGGCCGCCGTCCAGCCGTCGGTCTTCCGGCCGCCGATGGCGATGTCCCCGGCGGTAATCCGCGACAGCCCGAGGACCGACTGGAACAGGGTCGTCTTTCCGGCCCCGTTGCGGCCGATCAGCGCGACCGTTTCTCCGGTACGGACCTCGAAGCCGACATCCTCCAGCACGGGGCGGCCGTCGGGCCGGGCCAACCGGGTCCGAAGGCCGGAAACCGAAAGCAGGGTCTCGCCCGGCGTCACGGGCTTGCGGGCCTCGCGACGGCGGTGCGGCGGCAGAACCCCAGCCGTCCGCCACGGGGCTTCCTCGCGGACGAGGCTGTCCGCCGGCGCGGCGGGCGTCAGACGGCCGTCGGTCAGCAGGGCGACGCTGTCGATGGTCTCCAGCAGCGAGGCGGGGTCCTGATCGGAAACCAGCAGCGCCGGAATCTCGTCCGCCAATTCGTTGAGAATGCGGACCAGCCGTCCTCGCGCCGCCGGGTCGAGCCCGGTGGTCGGTTCGTCGAGGACCAGCAGGGATGGCCGCGACGCCAGGGCCGCCGCAATGGCGACCATGCGGCGCTCGCCGCCCGACAGGGTCAAAACCCGCCGGCCGCTGAGGGCCCGCAGTTCCAGGCTGTCCAGCAGTTCGGCCAGCCGGTCGCGGATTACTTGCTTCTCGACCCCCCGGTTCTCCAGCGGGAAGGCGATCGTGTCCTCGACATGCAGATCCCAGAGCTGTTCCTCGACATTCTGCGAGACGATGCCGACGGTGGCGAACAGTTCATCCTTGGTGAACTCGCCAATGTCGCGGCCATTCACGAAGACGGTTCCGGCGAAATGGGGCGGGGTGACGAGGCGCGGGATCAGCCCGGCCGCGACATTGATCAAAGTGGATTTGCCGCTGCCGGCGGCGCCGCAGACCAGAAGTCTCTGGCCCTCGGCGATCCTCAGGTCGGCTTCGGCGAGCGCCGATTGGGCGTCGTCGAAGCCGACCGATACGTTGTCTAAATAAAGCACCGTTGCCTTTCGGGTTATTTTGCCTAGAAGCGGGCGAACCCGGCGGGATGGGCGCTCTTCAGGATTTTGATGGCGGGAATGACCAGCAGCGGCGTGCC
>Ga0207799_100539_pt1 | contig 11512 bp, 10 predicted proteins | sample TtanPargueraPR_4_FD_187742 | JGI IMG/M metagenome (GOLD analysis project Ga0207799, IMG submission 187742) | Aerobic enrichment media microbial communities from Bioluminiscent Bay, La Parguera, Puerto Rico - Tt and M2 (SPAdes) | ecosystem: Environmental > Aquatic > Marine > Unclassified ...
CCCACGACGCGCTGCCCGAGCCGCTGTTTGTCGGCAAGACCATGCTGATCGCCTCGGGCTCGAACGGCAAGTTCGTCTCGCGGCTCGATCTCGACGTTTCCGGCGGCACGGTCCAGGGCTATCGCTACCGGCTGATCCCGGTGTTCGCCGACGTCATCGCCGCCGATCCCGACATGGGGGCGCTGGTCGACCGGCTGCGCGCCCCGCACGAGGCCGAACTGAAGCGCGAACTCGGCCGGACCGAAACCCTGCTGTACCGCCGGGGCAACTTCAACGGCACCTTCGATGATCTGTTCTGCGACGCGCTGCTGGCCGAACGGGATGCCGAGATCGCCCTGTCGCCGGGCTTCCGCTGGGGGACCTCGCTGCTGCCGGGCCAGCCGATCACCGTCGAGGATCTGCACAACGCCTGCGCCATGACCTATCCGGCGGCCTACCGCTCGGAGATGAGCGGCCAGTTGATCAAGGACATCCTGGAGGATGTCGCCGACAACCTGTTCAACCCCGATCCCTACTACCAGCAGGGTGGCGACATGGTCCGGGTCGGGGGGCTGGGCTACGCCATCGACATCAACGCCGCCATGGGCGCGCGGATTTCCGACATGACCCTGCTGAAGACCGGCGAGAAGCTCGATCCGGGTCGCAACTATGTCGTGGCCGGCTGGGCATCGGTCAACGAGGGGACCGAAGGGCCGCCGATCTGGGACGTGGTCGAGGCGCATCTGAAGATCGACCCGGTCGTGCGCGGCGGGGGGAACCGGCCGGTCCGGCTGGTGGAATAGACCGAAACACAGGAGCAGGTGAAGAGCCGAGATGTCCGACACGAGGAAGAGCTTTTCAGGGGGGAGAGGGGCCGCCGGTAAGGCGACGGGGCCGTCGCGGCGCCAGCTTTTAACCGGCGGCCTCGCCACCGGGGCCGGGATCGCCATGGCCGGTCTGGCCCGCGCGGCGGGCGCACCGAAGGGCGATCCCGCGATCACCGAGATCCAGGAATGGAACCAGTATCTCGGCGACGGGGTGGACGCCAATCCCTACGGTATGCCGTCGTCCTACGAGAAGGATGTGATCCGCCGCAACGTGGCCTGGCTGACCGCCGACGTCCAGTCCTCGATCAATTTCACGCCGCTGCATGAACTGGACGGTATCATCACGCCGAACGGCCTGTGCTTCGAACGCCACCACGGCGGCGTCGCCGATATCGATCCGGCCATGCACCGGCTGATGATCAACGGGCTGGTCGACACGCCGCTGGTCTTCACCATGGAGGACCTGAAGAGGTTCCCGCGCGAGAACCGGCTCTACTTCCTGGAATGCGCGGCGAACTCGGGCATGGAATGGCGCGGCGCGCAACTCAACGGCTGCCAGTTCACCCACGGCATGGTGCACTGCGTGATGTATACCGGTGTGCCGCTGCGCTACGTGCTGGAAGAGGCCGGGGTGAAAACGGCCGGCAAGTGGATCCTCGCCGAGGGCGCCGACGCCTCCGCCATGACCCGCTCGATCCCGCTGGAAAAGGCCCTCGACGATTGCCTGCTCGCCTTCAAGATGAACGGCGAGGCCCTTAGGCCGGAACAGGGCTATCCGCTGCGCCTGGTCGTCCCCGGCTGGGAAGGCAACATGTGGATCAAGTGGCTGCGCCGCATCGAGGTCGGCGATAAGCCCTGGCAGCAGCGCGAGGAGACCTCGAAGTACACCGATCTGCTGGCCGACGGCAAGGCGCGCCGTTTCACCTGGGAGATGGAGGTCAAGTCGGTGATCACCAGCCCCAGCCCGCAGGCGCCGGTGACCCACGGCCGGGGGCCGCTGGTCATCACCGGGCTGGCGTGGTCGGGAGGCGGCCGGATCAAGCGGGTCGACGTCACCGTCGACGGCGGGCGCAACTGGAAGACGGCGCGGATCGACGGCCCCAGCCTGCCCAAGGCCATGCACCGCTTCTATCTGGACATCGATTGGGACGGCTCGGAGCTGTTCCTGCAATCCCGCGCCATCGACGAGAAGGGCTTCGTTCAGCCGACCAAGGACGAGCTGCGCGCGGCGCGCGGCGAGAACTCCATCTATCACAACAACGGCATCCAGACCTGGTATGTCGCATCCAACGGAACGGTCGAGAATGTCGAGATTTCCTAAAGCCGCCGCCCCCCTGTTTAGCGGTCTCCTGTTCGCCGGTTTCCTGTTCGCCGCCCCGATGGCGCTGGCCGGGGACATGTCGGCCTCCGGTGAAGGCGCGTTCCACCTCGGGCGCCCGGCCACGGCCGAAGAGGTCGCCGCCTGGGACATCGACATCCGTCCCGACGGAACCGGGTTGCCGCCGGGCAAGGGAACGGTCGCGGCGGGCGAGGAGGTTTTCACCGAGCAATGCGCCATGTGCCACGGCGATTTCGGCGAGGGGCGGGACCGCTGGCCGGTGCTGGCGGGCGGTTTCGACACGTTGACCGACGGCCGCCCGGTCAAGACCATCGGGTCCTTTTGGCCGTATCTGTCGACCGTCTACGACTACATCCGTCGGGCCATGCCGTTCGGCAATGCGCGGTCGTTGTCCGACGACGACTATTACGCGCTCACCGCCTATCTGCTCTATCTCAACGACATCGTCACCGACGAGGATTTCGAGCTGTCGCGCGAGAACTTCACCTCGATCCGGATGCCGAACGAGGCCAACTTCGTCGATGACGACCGCGCATCCGAGGCGCACTATACGCGGGAGACCGACCCGTGCATGACCGATTGCAAGGCCGAACCGGCGGAGATCGTCATGCGCGCCCGGGTGCTGGACGTGACGCCGGAAGAGGACGAAGGCGGCGGGTCCATCGACTGACCGGCCCGGCCCCGGACCGATAGGGAAGGGCGACCATGTCGAACGGCATAGGCAGACGCGGATTCCTCGCCGGCACGGCGGCCGGGGCGCTGGTGTTGCGGGCCCCGGTGGTTCTCGGGCAGGCCCGGCAGCGGGTGGTCGTCATCGGCGGCGGGCCGGGTGGCGCCACGGCGGCCAAATACATCGCCCGAGGGTCGCGGGGAAAGCTCGACGTGGTGCTGGTCGAGCCGTCCACGCAGTACACCACCTGTTTCCATTCGAACCTGTTCCTCGGCGGGTTCATGTCCTTCGACGACATCACCTTCACCTACGACAGGCTCCCGGGCCACGGCGTCCGGGTGGTGCATCAACTGGCCCAGGCGATCGACCGGGACCTCCAGCGTGTGCATCTGGCCGACGGCACTGTCCTCGATTACGACCGGCTGATCGTCGCGCCGGGCATCGACCTCGATTACGGCAGCGTGCCCGGCTGGGGGCGCGAGCACGAGGTGAAGATGCCGCACGCCTGGAAGGCCGGGCCGCAGACGAAGGTCCTGAAGGCCGGGCTGGACCGGGTTCCGGCGGGCGGGACGATCTTGATGATCCCGCCGCCCGAGCCGGCGCGCTGCCCGCCCGCGCCCTACGAGCGGGTGTCGATGATGGCGTATGCGCTGAAGGCCAGCGGGCGCGGCGATTGCCGGATCATCATCATCGATCCGAAGGACAAGTTCTCCAAGCAGGCGCTGTTCCAGGACGGCTGGGAACGGCACTATCCGGGGATGGTCGAATGGCTCGATCCGGCCATCCACGAAGGGGTCCGGTCGGTCGATCCGGCGACCAATACGGTGGTGACCGGCTTCGATGAATTCCGCGATTGCGCGCTGGTCAACGTGATCCCGGCGCAGCGGGCGGGCCGGATCGCCCGCGACGCCGGGCTGGCCGACGGCACGGGGTTCTGTCCGGTCGAACCCGGCACCATGAAATCGTCGTTCGATCCCCTCATCCACGTGCTGGGCGACGCGGCCATCGCCGGGGCCATGCCGAAGTCGGCCTTCGCGGCGCACAGCCAGGCCAAGGTCGCCGCGATGACGGTGCTCGGTGAATTGACCGGTTCGCCGGTCGGCCCGGCGCATTACGGCAACACCTGCTGGAGCACGATCGATGACGGCGACGTGGTCAAGGTCGGCGCCAGCTACGCCGTCCGCGACGGCGAGATCGTGCCGGTCGAAAGGTTCATCTCGCAGATCGGCGAGAGCGCCGATATCCGGCATCGCAACCAGCGGGAAAACATGGATTGGTACGACGCCATCACGGCGGACATTTTTGGGTAACCCGTATCCACGGCCGCGCGGAAACTAGTCCTCCTCGATCCAGTTGCCCCGTGGCGTCCGGGAGAGGATGGGCGTGTTGAAAACGCCGACGACCTTGGCGGCGCTGTCGGGGAAGCCGGTTTCCAGGAGGCCGCGCCAGCGTTGCGTCTGGACCATGGCGACGCCGAGCACGACCGGGTCGATTTTACAGGTGGCCAGCAACTTGAGCCCGGCAAGCATCGAGGCGCCGCTGGAGACCACGTCGTCGATCAGCGCCACCCGCTTGCCTTCGAGAAGCGGCAGCATGCGCGGGTCGACATAGAGCCGCTTGCGTTGGTCGGGCGTGGTGATCGACGACAGGGAGACCGATATCTCGTCCTGGTACCAGAACTTCCGCGAGGTGCCGAGCGGCACGTAGCGTCCATGGCCGAGTTCGCGGGCGACCGTGTTGGCTAGCGTCAGGCCGAGGGTCGGCAGGCCGACGACGACCTCGGGCTCGAACGATTTGATCTTCTTGGCGAGCACGGCGCCGAGCGCGTCCTGCACGTCGAAGCTTGCCTGATTGATGATCAGCGAGGCAAGGGCGTGTTCGCCGTCCGGGAGTTCGCGGATCGGCAGCTTGATCTGGCGGCCGTCGTCCAGTTGCGCGGGAAAGAAGCCGGTATGGCCTTCGACCGGCCCGAAGGTGCCGGGCGCATGGATCTCCTGCCAGAAGTCATGGGGCTGCATTCGGGTCCGGTCCTTTCCCTTGTTTTCGGCCGTGGCGGTTCATTTTTTCCGGTTTATCGGATATGTCAGAGGTTGTCGCGGTAAACGTTACCGTCCTTCCCGCTTTCCCGAGGCCACGAAAGGTATCGCCAAGCCGATGAACGCCCCTGACAAGGTTTCCGACGATCTGTCCTTCCTGACGGCCCTGCGCCGCGATCTGCACGCCCATCCGGAACTCGGTTTCGAGGAGGAACGGACCAGCGGGATCGTCGCCCGGCATCTCGAGGACGCGGGAGTAGAGGTCCATCGCGGGCTCGGCGGGACCGGCGTCGTGGGAACGCTCCGGGCCGGGGACGGCAAGCGCGCCATCGGCCTGCGCGCCGACATGGATGCGCTGGCCATGCCGGAGACGGCGCAGCGGCCCTACATGTCCACCGTGCCGGGCAAGATGCACGCCTGCGGCCACGACGGGCATACGACGATGCTGTTGGGCGCGGCTCTGCATCTGGCGCGGACGCGGGCCTTTTCCGGCACCGTGCATTTCATCTTCCAGCCGGCTGAGGAAGGCCGGGGCGGAGCGCCCCGGATGATCGGGGACGGCTTGTTCAAGCTGTTCCCGTGCGACGCGGTGTACGGGCTGCACAACATGCCGGGGTTGGATGTGGACGAGATGGCCGTCGTCGAGGGGCCGCAGCTCGCCTCGTCGGATAGCTGGCATGTGACCTTCCGCGGCACCGGCACCCATGGCGCCAAGCCGCATCTCGGACGCGACCCGATCACCGCCATGGCGACGTTCCTCGGCTCGCTGCAGACCGTCGTCGGCCGGGTGGTCGATCCGCTGCAGCCGGCCGTGGTCAGTGCCTGTTCGGTCCAGGCCGGGAATCCCGGCGCCCTCAACGTCATTCCAGATTTCGCCGCCATCGGCGGCACGGCGCGGGCCTATTCGGCCACCGTGCGCGACCAGTTGGACCTGGAGATCGGCCGGCTGGCGCGCGGCACCGCCGAAATGTTCGGCATCGCCGTCGATTACGAATTCGAGCGCCGCATCCCGTCGGTGATCAACGACGCCGACGCCACGCGCCGCGCATTCGCCGCCGCCCAGGACGTATTCGGCGACAAGGTCCGCACGTCGTTCCCGCCGTCCACGGCCGGGGACGACTTCGCGTTCCTCGGACAGGAGGTGCCGGGGTGCTATGTCTGGCTCGGCAATGGTCCGGCCGTCGAGGGAGCGCTCCATCACAATACAGCTTACGATTTCAACGATGCCGCCATTCCGTATGGGGTCGCCTTCTGGACGGCCCTGGTCGAACGGGAACTGGCCGCCGGTTAGAGGATTTCCAGGACCGGGCTTTCCAGTACCGTTCCGGCGACGACATCGGCGATGCCGCGGTCGGTCTGGTGCGGCCCGGCATTGCAGGCGAGGGTCGCGCCGAAACAGGCCTTGAACACCAGATAGGGCGGCTGCCATTCGACGACCTTGCCGACCGCCTCGCGTAGCGCCTGGAAGCCCTCGGCGACTTCACTGAGCGGCGCATCGGAAACCAGCCCGGCCAGCGGCAGCGGCAGCAGGGCGTCGACCTGGCCGTTCGAGGCGACGGCCATGCCGCCCCCGGCGGCGATCACCGCATTGGCCGCCGCCGCCATGTCGCGCGGGTTGCCGCCGAACACCGTCAAATTGTGGCTGTCGTGGGAAACCGTGGTGGCGAAGGCGCCGCGCCAAGATCCCCAGCCGGTGAGGAAGCCGACGCGCGGGCGGCTGTCGGCGCGGCCGTGCCGGTGGACGACGGCGATCAGCGTCGTGTCTTCCGGCGTCTCGACGAAGCCGTCGTGGATTGCCGTGACCCTCTCTCCCCAGCGGGTGAAGCGCGGCACGTCGATGGTCGCGACGCGGGCCTTTCCGCCGGTGGCGGGGATTCGGAAGTCGGCCTCGGAAAGCGGGTCGAGCTTGACCGTTCCGCGCAAGCGGGTGGTGTCGGCCGGTGCAACTGGCGCGGTCAGCGCGCCGCCGTGGGCGATCATTGTCCCGTTCGCCAGCACTGTTTCCGCGCGGAGGTCGGCAAGGTCGTCGAAGATCGCGATGTCGGCGCGGCGGCCCGGGGCGATCAGCCCGAGATCGTCGCGCCCGAGGCGCCGGGCGGCGTTGAGGGTGGCGGCGCGGAGCGCCCATTCCGGCCGCAAGCCGTAGCGGACCAGGCGGCGTGCCACGTCGTCGACGCCACCGCCCGACAGCAGGTCGTCGGGGAACACGTCGTCGGTGCAGATGGTCACGGTCTGCGGCAGGTGGCCCAGCGCGTTCAGCGCCTCGGCGAATTCCGGCAGCAGGTGGTCGTGCGAACCGCGCAGTTCGATGGCCAGCCCGGCGCGCAGTTTTTCCATCAGGTCGGCGGCGCCGGTCAGTTCGTGGTCGGAGCTGACCCCGGCGGCGATGAAGGCGGAAAGGTCGCCGCCCGACAGGCTCCGCGCATGGCCGAACACCGGCTTGCCCGAGGCGAGGCCCGCCTGGACGATGGCGCTCGTGCGCGGATCGCGGCCGATCACGCCGCGCATGTCCATCATCTCGGCGATGCCGCCGACCTGCGGCCAGGAGAGGATTTCGGCGATGGCGTCGGCGTCGAGATCGGCACCGGCCCGTTCCAGTCCCGGCGCCGAGGGCACGCAGGACGGCGCCAGCACGATCACCCGGAGCGGCAGGTCGCGGGCGGCGTCGACCGCCCAGCGCACGCCGTCGAGCCCAAGCACGTTGCCGAACTCGTGCGGGTCCCAGACGATGGTCGTGACCCCGCCCGGCACCACCGCGCCGGCATAGGCGGCGGGCGTCACCATCGAGCTTTCCACATGCATATGCATGTCGATCAGGCCGGGCGAGACGAAGCGGCCGGTGGCGTCGATGGTTTCGGCCGCGTCCTTGCGCGTGCCCGGTTGATGGACGCTGGCGATCAGCGGGCCGGTCAGGCCGATGTCCGCCGGGCGCAGTTCGCCGGTCACCATGTCGACCAGCGTGCCGCCGGTGATCAGCACGTCGAACGGCGTACCGCCCCGGGCGGCGGCGACCGCGCGGGCTCGTAGGCCGTCGAGGTTCAGGTCGGCCGGTTCGGTCGTGGCGTTCATCGCGCCGCCTCCGCCGCGAGGGCGTCGAGGATGACGGATTTCAATTGGTCCCGCTCGGCCTCGGCGGCGATTTCGGCGTTGAACGGCATGTAGTGCGAGCGTCGCTCGACCACGGTGCGGCCCCGTGTCGCGGTGCCGGCCAGTTCCATCGTGATGCCGACCGGTTCGAAGGTGACCAGGTCGGGATGGACGACGGCGGCCGCCGCCGCCGGATCGTAGAAGGCCATGGCCGGGCGGCCCCGGCGGGTGGCGATGCCGATGAAGCCGCCGAACAGGTCGGCCATCAAATCGGCATGGGCACCGCCGAGCGTCCGCAGGCGTTCGGCCTCTTCCGGCCGGCAGAGGATCTTTCGGCAGAATTCGAGATCGACCATCCGCAGCGGCAGGTCGTGGGCCAGGACGATGGCGACCGCCTCGGGGTCGGCCCAGGCGTTGAACTCGGCCGACGCCGTGTGGTTGCCGGTTCCCGCGCCGCCGCCCATCCAGGTCAGGTCGTCGATCCGCCCGGCGAGGTCGGGGCGGGCTAGCACCAGGGCGGCGATGTTGGTCAGCGGGCCGAGCGCCAGGATGCGGCGCGGTTCCCCGGCGGTTTCGAGCCAGTGGACGAGGGCGTCGAAGGCGTTCTCGCCCGGTTCGGGATCACAGTCGGGAAGGGTGCGGCCGAGGGTCGGGATGCCTGTCTCGCCGAGGATCGACTGGGCCGTTTCGACCTGGCCGAGGACCGAGCGCTCGCGGCCGATGAACATGGGAAAACGCCAGCCGAACGTTTCCCTGGCCGCCGCCGCGTTGCGGCGTACCCGGTCGAGCGGCGTATTGCCGAAGACCAGCGAAACGCCGTCGATGGGGCTTCCGGCATGGGCGACCGTCAGGATCGCCGCGATGTCGTCGAAACCCATGTCGGTGTCGATCCAGACTCCCATGAAATCACCCGAAGCGTTGGAGTTGAGCCGCGTTTTCGACGGGCAGGTCGAAGGAGACCTCATCGCCGAGCGAGTGGCAGGGCAGGGCCGCGTCGACCTCGGCCTTGAGGTTGCCCATCGGCGTGTCGAGGACGTATTCGCGGGTTCCTCCGGCGAAGGATATGCCGCGCACCGTGCCGCGGAACGGTCCGGCGCCAAGGGACAGCATGCGGGGGCGCCAAGCCAAGCCGGCCGTTTCCGGCAACTGGTGGGGAACCGGAATTGCGCCGTCCTCGCCGACGAACTTGCCGTCGCGGACCTCGAAGATGTTCTCGAAGCCGACGAAATCGGCGACGAAGCGGGAAACCGGCTGGTTATAGATTTCCTCCGGCGTGCCGATCTGCTCGATCGCCCCGTCCTTCATCACGACGATCCGGTCGGCCAGGGCCAGCGCCTCGACCTGGTCGTGGGTGACGAAGATCATCGTCACGCCGCTTTCCTTCTGCACCCGCTGCAACTCGGTGCGCATCTCCAGGCGCAGCCGGGCGTCGAGGTTGGACAGCGGCTCGTCGAGCATCAGCACCTTGGGCTCCATCACCAGGGAGCGGACCAGCGCCACCCGCTGCTGCTGGCCGCCGGACAGTTCGGGCGGCTTACGGCTGCTGTAGTTGGCCAGCCCGACCAGTTCCAGCCCGGCCTCGACCTTGGCGTCGAGTTCCTTGCCGCCCATGCCCTTGAGCTTCAGGCCGAAGGCGACGTTCTCGAACACCGACAGATGCGGGAACAGGGCGTAGGACTGGAAGACCAGCCCGACGGCGCGCTTGTTGGCGGCGAGGCGGGTGATGTCGACTCCGTCGAGCCGGATGTGCCCGCTCGCCGGTTTCAGCAGGCCGGCAATGGCCCGCATGGTCGTGGTCTTGCCGCAGCCGGACGGTCCGAGCAGGGCCAGCAGTTCGCCCTTGCGGATGTGGAGGTCGAGATTCTCGACCGCGACGGTCTTGCCGTAGGCCAGCGTCAGCTTGTCGAGGGTGAGAAAGGTTTGATCAGACATAACGGGAGAACCCCAGGAAGCGCTCGGCGGCGAAGACGATGCCGATGGACATGAATGCGAGGAGCGACGAAAGCGCCGCGATGGATGGGTCGAATACGATCTCCATGTAGCCGAGCATATCGATCGGCAGGGTCCTGACTCCGGGGCCGGAGAGGAACAGCGAGACCGGGACCTGATTGAAGCTGGTGACGAAGCCCAGGATGAAGGCCGACAGGATGCCGCCGCGGATGTTCGGCAGCACCACCCGGAAGAAGGCCCCCAGCCGCGACGAGCCGAGCAGCACGGCGGCCTCCTCCATCTCGGCGCGCAGGTTGTTCAGGCTGGCCGAGACCACGCGCACCGCGTAGGGCAGGACAAGCGCCGTATGGGCAAGGAACAGGGCCAGCAGGATGTCCAGCTGGAACGGCACGACGAAATAGCGCAGCAGGGCGAGGCCGACGATGATCCCCGGCACGATCACCGGCGCCGAGACGGCGGTCCGCACGGTCTCGGCGAACGGCAGCCTGTAGCGCGACATGGCATAGGACGCCGGAACGCCGAGCAGGAGCGCGGCAAAGGTGCCGCCGATCGCCAGGAACATAGACGTCGCGAAGCTCTCGCGGAAGCTTTCGACGGTGAAGACCTTGATGATCCACTTGAAGGAAAAGCCCTGCGGCGGGAAGGCCAGCGTCTCGCCGGCCGAGAACGAGGCCGCGACGATGATGACGAACGGGCCGATCAGGAAGAACAGGACCAGGCCGAGGGTCACGGGTGCGAAGAGGCGCTGGTTCATTTGCGGCTCCTTGCCGTCGCCAAGCGCTTCAACAGAAGGTTGGCGGAAAAGCTCATGGAAATCAGGATGAAGGCGATGACGCTTGCCGAGACGAAGTCGCTGGCGACGGTGACGCGCTGGTAAAGCAGCGTCTCCAGCATCAGGACCTTGGCGCCGCCGAGGATGGCCGGCGTGATGTACGCGGTCATCGATCCGGTGAAGACCAGCGTGCCGCCGATCACCAAGCCTTCCTTGGTCAGCGGCAGGATGACCTTCCAGAACACCTGGAACCAATTGGCGCCGAGCACCCGGGCCGCCGGGACGGCGTCGCGCGGCAGGTTCTCGAGCGCGCTGACCAGCGAGATGATCATCAGCGGCATGAACAATTGCAGCAGGCCGATGAAGACGGCGGTCTCGGTGAACAGCATGCGGATCGGCTCGTCGCTCAAACCGACGAACTGGAGCGCCTTGTTGATGATGCCGGTGCGCCCGAGGATGACGATCCAGGCATAGGTCCGCGCCACCGGCGAGATCATCAGCGGCAGCGCCACCAGCCCGACCATCCGCCCCTTGCTCGACGCGGGCAGGCTGACGATCGCGTACGCCGCCGCGTAGCCGACGATCGCCGCGACCAGGGTCACGGTGGCGCCGAGCCTCAGCGTGCGGAAGAAAACGATCCGGTTGAGCGGCAGGCTGAAGAAGTCCGTGTAGGCGGACAGCGTCCAGCTTCCGGCCGACCGGAAACCTTCGGACAGCAGAAAGCCGACCGGTACAAGAAAGACCGCGAGTGCGAAAATCGCGGCGGGCAGGGCGAGCGCTAAGGCTTCGGCCCGGTTGTTGAACATCTGTTGTCGCCCTCAGTCCAGGGAACGGTTGGCGGGGGCGCGGCCG
>Ga0207799_100540_pt1 | contig 11481 bp, 9 predicted proteins | sample TtanPargueraPR_4_FD_187742 | JGI IMG/M metagenome (GOLD analysis project Ga0207799, IMG submission 187742) | Aerobic enrichment media microbial communities from Bioluminiscent Bay, La Parguera, Puerto Rico - Tt and M2 (SPAdes) | ecosystem: Environmental > Aquatic > Marine > Unclassified ...
CCCTCGCCCACGGCCGCCGTTTCCGGCAGCGGCCAGCGGGCGCCGTTCTCCGCGACGAAGAACGCGGAACCGTTTTCCCGACCCGTCCGGCCCTCGAAAACATTCATCGGCGGCGAACCGATGAAGGTGGCGACGAACAGGTTGTCCGGCCGGTTGAACAGTTCCACCGGAGAACCAACCTGTTCGATCCGTCCCTTGTTGAGCACCACGATGCGCTCGGCCAGGGTCATCGCCTCGATCTGGTCATGGGTGACGTAGATGGCGGTGGTCCCCACCCGCTGGTGCAGTTCCTTGATCTCGGTGCGCATCTGCACCCGCAACTTGGCGTCCAGGTTGGATAGCGGCTCGTCGAACAGATAGACCTGCGGATTGCGCACCAGCGCCCGCCCCATGGCGACCCGCTGCCGCTGCCCGCCGGACAACTGCCGCGGGTAACGGTCCAGCTCGGTTTCGAGATCGAGCATGCTGGCCGCCTCGGCGACCCGCTCCTTGATGACCGCCTTGTTCTCTTTGCGGAGCTTCAGCGAGAACCCCATGTTCTCGCGCACCGTCTTGTGCGGATAGAGCGCATAGTTCTGAAAGACCATGGCGACGTCGCGCTTCTTCGGCGGCATGTCGTTCACCACATTATCGCCGATCTGGATCTCTCCCCGGCTGATCGGCTCCAACCCCGCGATCATCCTCAGCAGCGTGGACTTGCCGCACCCGGATGGCCCGACCAGGACGACGAATTCGCCATCCAGAACGCTCAAACTGACCGAAAAAAGTGCCTGAAACTCCCCGTAAAGCTTGTCGACCGCCCGCACGTCAACCGATGCCATCGATTTTCCCTCCAGAATCCCCGCAGCCCGTCCGTGCCCCCTTCTCGCGCTGTTTCAGCGCATCGTGTTTTAGGCAATTAATTTATGAAATCGGCGGGCCTGTTGTCCAGATTATAGTTTTTGTTTCATATTCGGAACGGCTTGTTTATTGGGGGAAAACCAGTATAAAAAATTTTTAAACATAGTTTAATTATTTCTCGATTAAGAATTTTCTTGGGCTTCCCATTCCGATTCGATAAGATATTTAAGGGGCAGGACTGGGGACTTCCAATGCGGGGTAGTGGCAGTAACTCCTCCCTCGTACGCAATTACAACGAGCGTGCGGTGCTTCTGCATTTGCACCACACAGGGACAGCGTCGAAACGGGAGATTGCCGATCAACTTCAACTGACGCCTCAGGCGATGGTGTCGATCATCGATCGCCTGAAGAAGCGCGGCCTCGTCAGGAGCATCGGCAAGCGGACGGGAAACGTCGGCCAGCCGTCCACGCTCTACGGCATCAATCCGGACGGCGCCTTCTCGATCGGCGTCAAGGTCGGGCGCCGTCATTTGAACATGGTGCTGGCCAATTTCGCCGGCGAAATCCTTCTTCGGCGGCATAACGAACACGCGGTCCTCGAACCGGCGTGCATCAGGCACGCCATTCCCGACTTCTGCGAGGAAGTACGGGATCGTCTGTCCCCGGCCGAATGGAGCCGCCTGATCGGCCTTGGCCTGTCGGCTCCCTATTTCCTCAATCTTTGGAATGCCGAGTTGGACTTGCCGCCGCGGACCCTCGACGTCTGGCGCGACGTCAATCTCGTCGAGCAGATCGCCGAGAGCACCGGCATGACGGTGTTTTCGGAAAACGACGCCACGGCGGCGGCCATCGGAGAATTCCAGTTCGGGGTCGGGCGGAAGTACCGCGACTTCCTGTATATCTTCATCGGTACTTTCGTCGGCGGCGGCATCATTCTGGACGGCCAGCCCTTCACCGGCCCGAACGGCAACGCCGGCGCGCTGGGTCCGCTGCCGGTGCCGCCTTCCGCCCTGGACAGCGTCAGCGTACCGGCCGGGGACGGCGGCACCGCGCTGCTGCACCGGGCTTCGGTCAGTACCTTGCTGCATCACCTGCAACATCATGGTTTCGCCATTCCGACGGTTTCGGACCTGCCGCGTCACATGGACCGCGTGCGTCCGCTGGTTCAGGAATGGCTGGAAGATTGCAGCGACGCCCTGGTCTGGGCCATCCAGAGCCTGATCGCCTTGCTCGACGTCGAGGCGGTTATCATCGACGGCAATCTAGCCAAATTCCTGGTCGCCGAGATTGTCGACACGGTGGAACGGCGGATGCGCCGGTCCCGTCAGATCGGCGTCTTCATGCCGGATATCGCCCTGGGCGAGGTCGGCGCGGAAGCCGGCGCCATCGGCGCGGCGATCCTGCCGCTATTCGCCCGGTTCTCCCCCAACCGGGCGATGCTGACCAACGCGTCGCGGGGCAAGGTTTATCGGGGTTTCTCCCCGTCGATGCGGGGCATCGCCGAAAGTGGAAAACCCGACCAGCGACTTTCCAAAGGGATGTCGGCCAACCTGAGCCGCTGACCCGGACGGCCGTCATCAAAAGCAAGAAACAGCCAAAACGAAAAGGGAGAGAGATAGCCAGATGGCATAACCAAAGGGAGAGAGGAGATGCGAAAAATGCTAGCTAGACACTTGTTTGGATCGACCCTCGCCGCGGCGGCTTTGTTGGCCACGTCGGCCTCCGCCGGGCAGTTTGTCGATTGGAAGGACGACGGGACCGTCGATCTCAAACTCGGCCCCAACTACGACAACGTCGTCATCAACGTCAAAGCCGAAGACATGGGCGGCCTGTTCGGCCCCGGCAAGAAGCCCTTCGAAGGGGCCGAAATCAGCATCACCGTCAACGCCAGTGGCCCCAAGGGGGGCATTTCCGGCCCGCTGCACGCCTTCCGCCCGGTCTGGGAGGAATTGAGCGGCGGCAAACTGACCGTGATCGAACTCCCCTTCGCCGAACACTACACGAAGATGATGCTCGACCTGCGCAACGGTAGCGGGCAGTACGACGCCTTCCTGGTAGGCGCCTTCTGGTACGGCGACATCATCCCCAACGGCTACGCCTACCCGATCGACGACTTCATGGAATCCGGCGACTATCCCTATTGGACCCATGATGTCATGCCGCCGGCCTTGAAAACCCTGCATACATGGAAAGGCGAGAGCTACGGCGTGCTCAACGATGCCGATGGCCAGGTCCTCTACTACCGCAAGAGCATGCTGGAAAATCCCGAGCATCGGGCCGCGTTCAAGTCGGAGTACGGTTACGATCTTCCCTCGCCGCCCAAGACTTGGCAGCAGCTTCTCGATATCGCCAATTACTTCAACGGTAAGAACTGGGATTCCGGCGACGCCGATCCCGACTCCGGCATGGTCCTGCACCTGAAGGTCGGGGAGCAGGGTCACTATCACTTCCAGTCCCTGTCGGCCTCGTTCGCCGTCACCCCGGGACCGAAGGTCGACAAGTACCACAATGTCTATTGGTTCGACCCGACCGACATGAAGCCGTTGATCAACAGCCCCGGACATCTGAAAGCCCTCGAGTTCCTGCAGGAACTGCACAAGACCGGTCCGGCGGCGCAGGTCGGCTGGAGCCTCGGGGAGGCCTGGGACTACTTCCTGCGCGGCAAGTCCGTGTTCGTCTTCAGTTGGGGCGACGTCGGGTCGCTCTGCCAGGACACCAGCCGCTCGAAGATCAAGGGCGATTGCGCGGCGGCGATCCTTCCGGCCTCCGAGGAATATTACGACATGGAGAAGGGCGAGTTCGTCAAAGTCGCCAATCCCGAGCCGGTGGGCAACACCACGGGCGGCTCCTGGCACGGCGTGATCTCGAACTTCTCGGCCTATCCGGAAGCGACCTATTCGTTCCTGGCGATGATGGCCGTCGAACCGGTATCGCTCTGGAACTCGCAGAACGGCTGGACCGGCGTCGATCCGGGCTACAAGTACCAGTTCCTGGAGCCCTTCGGCTCGGCGACGGTGGAGGACTACGTTGCGGCGGGCTGGGACGCCGAGGACGTCAAGACCTACACCAAGGCGTATCAGGAGAACTTTTATGCGGATACGTCCCTGACCTATCTGCGCATTCCCGGAAGCTTCGAATACTGGGACATCCTGGACAAGAACCTGTCCGCCGCCATGGGCGGTTCCGTGAGCGCCAAGGAAGCGCTCGACAATACGGCGGAGTCCTGGGAGGCGGTGACCGACCGTCTCGGCCGTGAACAGCAACTGGAGTACTACCAGGCCGCGATCGGCTACGGCGACTGACGGTACGCGGCGAATAGGGGCAGCCGGTTCTGGGGTCGGCTGCCCCGCAGCCGCGCGAAGGAGCAAACAAAAAAGGTGGGAGAGCCATGCGCTGGACAGGTCGGGTCAAGTTCCTGTTTCTGTTGCCGGCCGTGATCTGGGTTCTGGCCTTTACGGTTTTTCCGTTGGGGTATTCCCTGTATCTGGCCTTTTTCAACATCGAGACGAAAACCGAAATCACGCGCGAACGGGTCCCGGTCCTCGACGACGCCGGGAACCCGGTGCTGACGAGTTCCGGCAGGCCTCGAACGCGATCGATCGTGCATAAGGAACAGAAGTCGATCGCCACCTTCATCGGCTTCGACAACTTCGAGCGCGCTTTTTCCGACAATCAGGTGATCAGCGCGGTCAAGGTCACGGCGGTCTTCATCCTGACGGCGGTTCCGGCCGAACTGATTCTCGGCTTTTGCCTCGCGGTGCTGTTCAATCGAAGACTGTTCGGGCGCGCGGCCCTGCGGGCGATCATGATCCTGCCGATCTTCGCGACGCCCATTGCCGTGGGCTATCTGTTCTTCACCATCTTCTACGAAGAGGGAGGGCCGCTCGGCTTCACCGGAATCCCATTCCTGTCGAACCCCGACTGGGCCCTGGCCAGCGTCGTATTCGTGGACGTCTGGCAATGGACTCCGTTCTGCTTCCTGGTGTTCCTGGCCGCGCTGCAATCGGTGCCCGACGAGCTTTACGAGGCCGCGGTGGTCGACGGCGCGTCGGGTTGGGACATGCTTCGGGAAGTTGTCCTGCCGATCCTGCAGCCGACGGTGATCATCGTCCTGTTGTTGCGCGTGGCCGAGGCGCTCAAGCTGTTCGACGTGCCCTTCGCCCTGACCGGCGGCGGGCCGGGCGTCGCGACACAGTCCTATTCCTTCCTGAGTTTCCGCACCGGGCTCAGGTTCTTCGATCTCGGCTACGCCAGCGCCATGGCCTACCTGCTGCTGATCTTCACAATGATCGTCGTCACGTTCTTCTTCAGAAAATTGAGGGATACCTATGCGTGAACTCCGTGTCGGAAGAACGAAGGGGGATTCGCTACGCTATTCGATCTATTCGCTGATCGCCATCTGCGTGGCGCTGATGTTCCTGTTCCCAATCTATTGGGCTTTCTCGACAAGCCTGCGAAACCCGCTCGACACCTTCACGGTTTCCGGCATCGGCATCCCCTGGCTCAATTTCGAGCCGACGATCGACAACTGGGTGACGCAGATCGCCTCGCCGGAAGCCCGGCGGGCACTGACCAACAGCACGGTCATCGCGGTCGGGGCCTCCCTGGTGGCGTTGGTCCTCGGGGCGCCGGCCGCCTATGCCCTGGCCAGGTTCGAGTTCCGGATCATCGGCAACAAGGACATCACCATCTGGTTCCTGTCGCAGCGCGTCCTGCCGCCGGTCGCCACGATCATTCCGTTCTATCTGGTGTTCCGGTTTCTCGGCCTGCTGGATACGGAGCTGGCGCTGATCCTGATCAACGCCACCTTCATCCTGCCGTTCGTCGTGGTCATCCTGCGCCAGACCTTTCTCGACATGCCGATCGAGTTGGAGGAAGCGACGCTGGTCGACGGCGGCGGCTATCTGACGTCGTTTTTCCATGTCGTCCTGCCCCTGGCCGCCCCCAGCATCGCGGCAACGGGGCTGATTATTTTCGCCTTTGCGTGGAACGAGTTCCTGTTCGCGATTACCATATCCAGCCGGGACGCCATCACGGTTCCCGTCCACATGGCGGGGGCCGTCGACACGCGGGGCGTCCAGTTCTGGTTCATGGGCGTGCGGGCGATGATCGCGATGATCCCGCCGGTACTGGTTGCCCTGCTGGCGCAGCGCTACATCGTGCGGGGCCTGACACTCGGGGCCGTGAAGGGATGAAGCGAGGGGAACGACGGATATGAAACGGTCGACCATCAATGCCGCCATCCGCGAGGCCAAGGATCTGTTCGCCCGGCACCGGTTCCACCTGCCGCCCTGGGCCGAATGGTCGCGGGACGACTGGAAGAAGCATCCGGATGTCGCCCGCTGGTGCCTCGACCGGCAGATGGGATGGGACGTCACCGACTTTCAGAAGGACCGCTACAAGGAATTCGGCCTCCTGCTGTTCTGTCTGCGCAACGGCCGCCAGAACGATCCCGAGGGAATGCCCTACGCGGAAAAGCTGATGGTGGTCGGGGAAGAGCAGTGCGTGCCGTTCCATTCCCACAAGGTGAAGATGGAAGACATCATCGTCCGGGGCGGCGGCAATCTGGTGATCGAAATGTACGATCTCGATGCCGATGGGAACCGCCTGGACACCGACGTCACCGTCCATACCGACGGGATCGCCCGCACCCTCGGGCCCGGCCAACCGCTTGTCCTCCATCCCGGCGAGAGCATCACCCTGGAACGCCGGGTCGAACACCGGTTCTACGGCGAGGCCGGAAGCGGAACCGTTCTGGCCGGCGAGGTCTCGCAGGTCAACGACGACCACGAGGACAATTATTTCCACGAGCCCCTGCCCCGCTTCTCGACGGTGATCGAGGACGAACCGATTCTCCACCCCCTGTGGAACGAACTGCCCGTATGACGGGGCGCCTCGGCCCCAACCAACAAACTTCTGGGAGACGCTAAACATGGCCCGACTTGATAAAAAGCTCTCGCGCATCCTTGCCGGAGAGGCAACGCCCAAGGACTTCATCATCGCCGACGCCAAGGACGGCGACATGGGCTTCGCGGTCACCGCGCCCGGCCCTCGTATCGGGCCGAAGGGAAAGCCGGCCGGCGGTTACAAGACACTGACCGAATACTTGGATCAGATGAAGGCCATCGTCGAACAGGATCTGGTCGACATCATGCTGACCAGCGTCAGTTCCTACGAACGCCTCTCCGGCGACGGAACCTTCAAGGGATCGAAAGTGACCCCGGCGATCCGCGCCAACGACACCACGGACATCTGGAACACCCGGCACGCCGTCTATCTGAAAGAGGCGTCGCGGCCGTTCCGTTCGGCCGACCTCGCCCACGCCAAGCGTCTCGGCTGCGACCTCTGCCTCTACTCGGTGACCTTCGTCAACGACCTGGACGCCGACCTGCGGACGCTCGAAGCCTTCCGGGAATTCCGCGCCGATGCCGAGAAGGTGGGCATCCGGTATTTCCTCGAGGTCTTCAATTCGAACGTGGACACCGGGATCGCCCCCAAGGACATCGGCCAGTTCGTCAACGACTGCATCGTGCACGCCCTGGCCGGCCTGTCCAAGGCCGAACGCCCGCTGTTCCTCAAGATCGCCTACAACGGCGCCGACGCCATGAAGGAACTCTCCAGCTACGACGACCAGTTGGTCGTCGGCATCCTCGGCGGATCGGCCGGAACCGCGGCGGACACCTTTACCCTGCTCAAGCAGGCCTCGGACCACGGAGCAAGGGTCGCGTTGTTCGGTCGCAAGATCAATCTGGCGGAATCGCCCCTCGACGTGGTGGCGATGATGCGCAAGGTCGTCGAGGGTAAGTTCACCCCCGAGCAGGCCGTGCATGCCTATCACGAGGCTCTGGCCGAGAAGAAGATCGCGCCTTTCCGCCCGCTGAAGGAGGATTTGAAGGTCACCGAAAGCATTCTGGTCGCCGAAACGCGCTGACCCGTAAGTCACAAGACAGCGGAGGAAACGGAAAATGAGCCTGCGGCTTCTAGTCGACAGCGCCGACCCCGAAATCTGGGAACGGTGCCGGGATCGGGGGTGGGCGGTCGGCGCGACGACCAACCCCAAAATCCTGAGGCGCGACGGCTGGGACGTGAACATCTCGACCTACGAAAAGCTGGCCGAACAGGCACAGCGCGTCGGCCTGGAGGAACTTCATATCCAGGCCACCGGATCGACCGCCAACGCCCTGGCCGAGACCGGCTTCTCCATCGCCGATCTGTGGGACCGCATCCGGGTCAAGGTGCCGCTCACCGTGCCCGGACTGGAAGCGGCGAAACGGTTGAGCGACACCAACGTCCCCCTCACCCTGACGGCGGCCTACGCCACCCATCAGATGATCGCGGCGGTCACCTTGGGGGCCGCCTACATCGCCCCCTACTACGGACGGCTGCTGGAGGCCGACCGGGACGGCGACGGTATCCTGGAGGGCATGCGCGGGATCGGCGAACGCTTCGGCGCGGACACCCGGATCCTCGTCGCCTGCATCCGCTCGGTCGACCAGTTCGAGCATCTGATCGGCCTGGGGTTCGACACCTTCACCCTGCCGCCCGCCGTGGCCGAGACCCTGGCGACCGACCCGATGAGCGACGCGGCGGCGGCCGATTTCGAAAAAGCCGTCGATCCGTCCGGCTGACCGGTTGCAGGCGCATGAACGGAGCGGCATATCTCGGCATCGATATCGGCACCTCCGCCGTCAAGGCGTTGCTGGTCGACGGGAACCAACGGGTCCTGGCCGATGCCGAACGGCCGGTCACGACCCATCGCCCCGCGCCCGGATGGTCCGAACAGAACCCCGAGGATTGGTGGGCCGCCCTCCTGGCGGTCGCGGCGGACATCAGAGGACACGCCCCCAAGGCATTCGCCGCCGTCGACGGCATCGGATTGTCCGGCCAGATGCACGGCGCGGTGCTCCTCGATGGCCGGGACCGGATCCTGCGTCCCGCGATCCTTTGGAACGACGGCCGCGCCGAGGCGGAATGTGCCGTCCTGGCGGAACGTGTCCCCGATCTTGCGCAACGCGCCGGGGTCATTGCCATGCCGGGCTTCACCGCGCCGAAGTTGCTGTGGGTCGCGCATCACGAGCCCGAGGTCTTTACCCGCATCCGCCGTGTGATGCTGCCGAAGGATTACGTCCGCCTCCGCCTGACCGGCGAGTTCCTCACAGACATGTCGGACGCCGCCGGATCCCTATGGCTCGACGAGGCCGAACGGGACTGGTCGACACCCATCGTCGCGGCCAGCGGACTGGAACTCGGCCAGTTGCCCGGCTTGGTCGAAGGCTCCGCCCCCGGCGGACGGCTACGCAAGGACATCGCCGAAGACCTGGGCCTGAAAGCGGGCATCGTGGTTGCCGGCGGCGGCGACTCCGCCGTGGGCGCCGTCGGAATCGGGGCCATCGACGACGGGGACGGGTTCATCTCCCTGGGCACGTCGGGGCAGTATTTCGTCACCTGCGACGCCTACCGGCCGAAGCCCGAGACCCTGCTCCATACCTACTGCATGCCCCTGCCCGGCCGCTGGTACCAAATGGCCGCCATGCTGAATTCCGCCAGCGCCCTCGGCTGGGCGGCACGCCTCGTCCACGAACCGGACATCGGCGCCCTCATCGACCGCGTCGAGGCGGCCTACGAGGGACCGGGCGACATCCTGTTCCTGCCTTATCTGACGGGCGAGCGCACCCCGCACAACGATCCGCACGCACGCGGCGTATTCTCCAACCTCCGCGCGGGACACGGCACGTTGGACCTCATCCAGGCCGTCCTCGAAGGCGTTGCCTTCATCTATGCCGATTCCCAGGACGCAATGCTTTCCGCCGGAACATCGGTGGACCGCCTCGCCGCCATCGGTGGCGGGGCTCGCAGCCGGTTCTGGATGCGTATCCTCGCCTCGGTCCTCGGCCGGCCGATCCACCTCTATGCCCACGGGGAACGGGGGCATGCCTTCGGCGCCGCCCGCCTGGCCCGCCTGGCCGCCACCGGCGAGGCCCCGGCCATCGTCTGCGCCAAACCAGCGATTGATCACATCATCGAGCCGGACCCGACGTTACACGACGCCTACCAACATTCCATTCAACGCTTCCGAAGGCTCTACCGAATCCTCAAGGAAGAGTTCTCCGTGCCGCCGAACGGCCATCCGGAATAATCAGCGCACCTCATCCGTCCCCGAAGGGAAAGACCGGGGAACCGACATGTGCTGAACGTCATTCGGCTGGCGATCCGGCGCTTTCGGCGTTAAACCGACACATCTCTGTTAGCAGGACAAAAAAATGACCACTCTCGACGATCTCAAACAAAAATGTCCAAATATTCCCGGCCTCCAGGTCGTCATGTCGGACGAATTGTTCCCGACATACGAGGGGAATCGCCCTCTCCTTATCGTGGAGAACAGCCTCGCCAAGCTCGTACTGTCACCGCATGGCGCGCACGTCATCTCCTTCATTCCGGCCGACGGTGACGATCTGCTGTGGATGTCGCCCCAATGCGTGATGACCCAAGGACAGCCCATCCGCGGCGGTATTCCCCTTTGCCTGCCTTGGTTCGGCCCGGGCGTCGACGGTCGGCCGCAGCACGGTTACGGTCGCATCAACGACTGGGAACTGGAGAACGTCACCGCCGAGGCGGACGGCTCCACGAGCCTGGTCCTGACGCAGCCTTACACCACCGGCGATCTCCCCACTCCCGGCGGGTTCGATTTCCGCCTCGAAATCAACGTCGGCAAGGCGCTTGGCATGGACCTGTCCGCGACCAACCGCACGTCCGAGGAACAGAAGTTCGAATTGGCCTACCACACCTATTTCAACGTCGGCGACGTCCGCAAGACGACCGTCGAGGGGCTGGACGGTGTCGTCTCGATCAATGGGCGGGACGACAACAGGCGGGCGACCCAGCAGGGCGCGGTGTCCGTCGAGCCGCCGGTCCAGATGGTCTACCTGGACGTCCCGCAAACCCAATGGGTCCGCTCCCCGGCCGGGGACTGCTGCATCGACGGGGATTCCCAGGCGGCGCTGATCTGGAATCCGGGAACCGACGACGCCGATGTTCCGGACATCGGAGCGGGCAACCACAAGGGATTCATCTGCGTCGAGCGCATGGATGCCCGGGAACAGGCGGTCACACTGGCCCCGGGGCAAACGCATCGGGCCAAGATGTCCCTGTCGCGCCCCTAAGCTCTCTCAAAATCTCATTCCCGGTTGAAGAAACCCGGTCCTCACAGGCCGGGTTTTTTCTTGCTTCGCATCCAGCCTTCCCTTCTGAAGCATGATTAATTTATCAGTGGACGATCACTGACATGTCATATATGGTTTCCAACGTGAACCGATGGCACCCCACCGTGCCCCCGGCGCCGCCATGCCGGGCCTCCAATCGTTCTTGTCCATAGGAAGAAAATGAGCTCCTCGACCCTGAAAGGTCTTTTCGCCGCCGTCCTGACCCCTATGCGGGACGACCGATCCTGCGACCTGGACCGCTTGGCCGCCCACTGCAAAGCCCTGATCGAACGCGGCTGCCATGGCGTCAGCCTTTTCGGCACGACCGGCGAAGGCCCGTCGTTGTCGGTCGAGGAACGCAAGGCCGGGTTGGACGCCGTCCTTGCCGCCGGGATCGCGCCGGACCGGATCCTGCCCGGAACCGGCTGCGCCGCCCTGACCG
>Ga0207799_100541_pt1 | contig 11462 bp, 10 predicted proteins | sample TtanPargueraPR_4_FD_187742 | JGI IMG/M metagenome (GOLD analysis project Ga0207799, IMG submission 187742) | Aerobic enrichment media microbial communities from Bioluminiscent Bay, La Parguera, Puerto Rico - Tt and M2 (SPAdes) | ecosystem: Environmental > Aquatic > Marine > Unclassified ...
AAAAAGCCGGTAAACGTCAGCGCGGTGACGATGGGCAGGAAGATCGGTACGGCCAACAGCAGGATGCCGACCCAATCGAGGAACATGCCGAGGATGACCAGGATGATCATCATCACCAGCAGGATCGAGTAGGCGCCCAGGCCGCTGCCGAGAATCAACTCGGAGACGAAGTCCTGCCCGCCTTGCAGGACGTAGAAACCGACGAAGATGGTCGCGCCGAACATGATCCACAGGACCATGGCGACCGACTTCATCGTGCTGACGCAGGCCTCCTTGATGGCGCGGACCGACAGCTTTCGGTGCAGCGCGGCGACGAGCATGGCGCCGAGGCTGCCGATGCCGGCCGCCTCCACCGGCGTTGCGGCTCCGGCGAAGATCGCACCCAGCACGGTGACGATCAGCAGGATCGGGGCCGCCATCTTGCCCAGCAGGAGGAATTTCTCGCCCCAGCCGATGCGCTCCTCCGGCGGGAGGGCCGGGCCCAGCTTGGGGTTCAAGGTACAGCGGATGGTGACGTAGCCGACGTAGAGGCTGGACAGCAGCAGGCCGGGGACGACTGATCCGGCGTAGAGTTCGCCGACCGACTCCTGCGCCACCACGGCGTAGATGATGGCCAGGATGGAAGGCGGGATCAGGATGCCGAGGGTGCCGCCCGCCATGATCGAGCCGAGCGCGATGTTGTGGTCGTAGTTGCGTTTCAGCATGGACGGCAGGGCGATGATGCCCATGGTGACGATGGCCGCGGCGATGATGCCGACCATGGCCGCCAGGATGGTCGAGGCGATGATCGCCGCCGAAGCGAGGCCGCCGCGCATCCCGCCCAGCCATTTGTAGATGACGTCGAACATCTCGTCGATCAGCCCGGCGCGCTCCAGCATCGAGGCCATGAAGATGAACAGCGGGATGGCCGAGAGCTGGTAATTGGTCATCGTCGGGAAGATCCGGCCCGGGATGATGTTCAGCATGTACTTGTCGCCGATCAGGTACATGAACACCACGGCCAGGCTGCCGGTGACGAAGGCCAGCGGCATTCCGGCCATCAGGAAGACCAGCAGCGAGCCGAACATGATCACCGAGAGCCAGCTGATGGAGATGCCGCCGAGGCTGCCTTGGAAGCTGAACAGGAAGCATTCACCCTGGAACGGATCGCAGTAGGCGGCGTTCACGGTTTCGACGAAGATGATGAACGCGACGGCGAAGAACAGCAGCAGGACCAGCCAACCCAGCGGGCTGCGCGGGGTGAAGATGTTCCGCAAGTTGACCGGAACGGCTTGCGCGGTGCCGTTAATCATGGCTCGCCTCCGCTTCCAGGTGGACGAAGGTCTGGACGTCCCTGATCAGCCCGGCAATGCCCTGGATCAGCAGCAGAACCGTGCCGAGGACCATCACGCCCTTCACCGGCAGGTATTCGATCTGCCATTCGCTCTGCGACAGGTCGTTGGCGTAGCCCTGCCCGAAGAAGAACATGTTCTGGTCGGCGGCCTGGGCGAAGAAGGTCCAGCAGGTCGTCAGGAAAACCATGACGAACACCAGGAAGAACAGCCACAGGATGATGTCGAGGGCGGCCCGTCCGCGCTGGTCGAGCTTGACGTAGAGCACGTCGACCCGGACATGGGCCTTGGTCAGGTGGCCATAGGCGCCCGACATGACGTACATCATGCCGAACATCAGGAAGGCGGCCTCGTGGACCCAGTTGGTCGGCGAGTTGAAGAAGTACCGCGAAACGACCTCGAAGGAATAGAACAGGACCGAGATGACGATCCAGTAACTGACGAAGACGCCGGTAAATCTGGAAATGCCGTCGGCCAGCCGGGTAAAGGCGTTTCCCGGCGGTTCCCAGTCGCCCTCCGTTGCTTGGGCGGCCGCCTCGATTTCCTCGGAGGTCGGCAAGGCGTCCTTGCCGGCCGCGGCCGGTTTCTCGGACGGGGCTCCCCGCCATCTGTCGACGGCCATGTAGACGATGGGGAAAAGGAGGAGCGCGCTCCAATAGAGCCAGTGGGGGAGCACGAACCCCTGTTGAACCTGAAAGTCATCCATCCCTGGAACCTCCTTAAATCCTGGAGCGTTCCCGGCCGTGCGGTGACGGTGACGCTCCTTATCGTTCAAGAAGTGGATGCGTGCCGGGGTGTCCCGGACGCGGCCCTTTCCGGCATACGTACCGTGCCGGCCCAGGAGGCCTTTTTGCGCGCGAAGTGGACGGTGGAAAACCGACGCGGCCTCGGACGTTGTTCTTGCTTACGTTATCCCTGTCTGGAAGGCCGCCGGCGAAGCATGGCGTCTCCCCGCTTTTTCGTATATTCCCAAGAACTTAAATGATGAATATTTCATATAAGTTCTTAAAAATGCTACTTTACGAGGAGTTGTATTGTAAACGTCTATTTGTATTTTTTACGAAGAATCTACTGTTCAGGCAGCCTGTTCCGGCTCCCGGCCGAACAGGGGCACCACATAGGGGCCTTCCGGGATGACGGCGATGTTGGTGTCGCCGTGTTTCTCCACGCTGGCCTTCAGGGCCGCTTCCACCGAGTCGATCCGCTCGACGCCGGTCAGCGGCCAGTCGGCTTCGGGCAGGCCCTCGCTGTACAGCATGACGGTGCCGACACGCTGGATGCGGATCTGCATCTCGGTCTGCCATTCGTCGATCCCGGCGTGGCTCTTCTTCTGGATTTCCGCCATGAAGCCGTCGATCCCGTTCTTCACGTAGCGGCGCTGGGCATCGACATAGGCGTCGGAACCCATGCCTTCCGAGCAGTCGGCGACGATGATCAGGTCGCCGCCCGGCGCGACGATCTCGACCGGCACCGCCATGCCCTTGACCGTCTGATAATAGGTCTTGTCCAACGGGTATCCGGCGGCGCTGGTCAGCACGGTCTTGTAGCGCCGGGGCGGGCGGATTTCGCTGTAGGCCCGGGTGTAGGCGACGGCATCGAGATGGCTGGAGACGATCTCGCCGAAATTGACGAAGGACAGCCGCCGCTCCTCGTCGATCACCGTATTGACCGCCAGCGCGCCGCCGACGAGCCGGACGATCTCCAACTGCTCCTCATGCAGGGGGTTGCCGTCGAGCACGCAGCTGGTCGCCTTCGGATGTTCCATGAACTCGGCGTTGTGGAAGGTGGTGATCGTCTCCTTGTGGGCGCAGCCCGGGGCGATCAGCTTGCGGCCGCCGGAATAGCCCGCCATGAAATGCGGCTCGACCAGCCCGACGACGATGCGGATGTCGGCGTTGACGAAGCGATGGTCGATGCGCACGTGGGTGCCGCGCGGCGTCCAGCCGAGGTCGACGTGGTCCTCGTCGTTCTGTCCGAAATGGTTGACCGTGCGGACGGTCTCGAACACCCAGTCGTCGCCGACGATTTCTCGCAGTTCCTCGCCTTCGTTGGGCCGGTGCAGACCGGTGGCGACCAGGATGGTGATGTCCTCGGCCTTCATGCCGCCGTCCAGCAGGCGGCGGACGATCGGCGGCAGGATCAGGCCGTTGGGCACCGGGCGGGTGATGTCGCAGATGGCGATACAGGCGCTCCTGGCACCGCCGGCCATCTCGGTCAGCCCGCGGCCGTCCACCGGCGTGTCCAGCGCCGTTTCGACGGCCCGTTCCGGCGCGTCGAGGACCGGCATGGCGGTTTTCCTCAGGAAGTCTGGGGTCCAGGAATCCGGAACGTCCACGCCCATTCCGGTCTTACCATAGTTCAGGTTGATCCGCATGCCGCCCTCTCCAGTGTTTCCCCTGGGTGTCGCCAGTATTTCCCTAGGTATCGAATGTCCAGAAATTTATAATTTAACAATACAACTTCGATACAAATCGAAGGATCGAAGGGAACGGCGGTTTTGTCAAACACAAATTGCCCCGCGACAGGGGCGGGGCGGGTTAATTCCGCCCTTCGAAAATTCGCCGTTTGGCGTTCTCCACATGGGCCCGCATGGCTTCCCGGGCGGCGTCCGCGTCACCCTTGGCGACGGCTTCCAGGATGACGGTGTGTTCCTCGAGCACACAGGCGAGATGGTGATCCGAGAAGGTTTTGGACAGGGTCTTGCTGAGGTTCATGCCGAACAGGATATGCGGCCGGATCGACAGGACGATCGATTTGAACAGATGGTTGTCCGCCGCGTCGGCCAGGGCGATATGGAATTTCAGATCCTCGCTGGCGGCGGTCCGGCCGGATTTGACGGCCGCCTCGAAATCGCCTTCGACCTCGCGAAGTTTCCCGATGTCATCCGTCTTGCCGCGCTTTGCCGCGTAGTAGGCGATCTCGCTCTCGATGGCGGCACGGCATTCGAAACAACGCTCCAGGTCGCCCAGGCTGGTTACCGGGGCGAACAGTTCCGCGGGTTCGTCGGGCTTCGCGGTGACGAAGCTGCCGGCGCCCTGGCGCGACGAGATCAGCCCATCGTTGCGCAGGCGCGCCAAGGCGTCCCGCACCACGGTCCGCGATACGCTGAAGTCCCGCGAGAATTCGGCCTCCGTCGGAAGCCGGGTGTTGCGCGGGTATTTGCCGTTGACGATGCCGTCGAGGATTTCCTCGTACAGCCGGTCCGTCAGAAACGACCGACGCGCCACGCTGCCTCTCCTCTCAAGCCGTTGGTTTTCCGTCCCCTCGAAAAAGGGACAAGTTTGTCATTTGTAAATCCCATAAGCTGCGGAAGATAGTCAACTTTTTCCAAAAGTTTCGGCAATGCGAAAAAAACCGGGGCCTTGCGGCCCCGGGATCAGTTTCATGGAGAATAGAGGAAGGAGTTAGTCTCGCTTTCGCGCTTGTTATCCGGGGATCGGGTCGTATGCCGGAAACGCTCGTCGTGTCGCAGAAGGGGGAAGGGAGCCGGAAAGGCGCACGGGGTCGTTCGTTTGCCGAAAACCGGATTGAGGGGGGCAATCCATTTTGATTTCAGCCGTCATCCCGTTCGCTTTCCTGCTGGCTCCCGGTCGTCCGCTTTGGCGGATCTTATGCAAGGAGACGTTTTCCATCGCTTGCGGGACAGAGTATAGCGCGAAGGTGTAACGCCCTTATGGCAAGGGCGGGCGATTTGGATTCAGGCTTGCAATAATTGTCACAGAACGGGCCGGGAACAGCCGGCTCTCTCCCTTGGATTCCCGGGGAAAACGCCGGCCGGAACCTGTTACAGAGACGGCTGCCGGCTGCCTTACTGCAACCTCAAAAGATGCCGGGCATGGCCGATTTCGCTGGGCGTGGCCAGCGGGGCCCTCGTCACCTGGACCGAGTGGATCGGGCCATCCAAATTCCTTTCCCAGAAATCGAGGAAACGGCGCAGGACCGGGAAATCCGGCGCGATGTCCAAGTGCTGCCAGATGAAGCTTTGCAGGAGGTCGAGATGGTCGGGCATGCGGTAAAGGATTTCCGCGGTCGCATGGCAATAACGGTCGAACGGGACGTGACGGGACCGGATCTCGATTGCGGTCATGGCGGTCGTCTCCGAAACAGTTGCGCCCATATTCAGAATCTTGCCATGGCGATCCGAATAATCAAGAGGAAGACGGCCTAAAAAATAAGTAAAAACAGTCTGTTAGCAGCCGAAAGACCTGACTGCTAATAATTTTCTTCGGCTCACTTGACAGTCCGTCCCGGCGGGATAAATCCGCATTTTGAAGGGCCCGCACACGGTAACAGGCTGGCGGGCCGCTTATCCGGAAAACAAACACGGCCTTTGTCTATCTTAAGAGGAGGTTGATCCGATGAAGTTCGTTCCTTTGCAGGACCGCATCCTGGTCCGCCGGATCGAGGAGGAGCGGAAGACGCCGGGTGGCGTCATCATTCCCGATACGGCGAAGGAAAAGCCTATGAAAGGCGAGGTCGTCGCCGTGGGGCCCGGTGCCCGAACGGACCGTGGGGAGCTTATCCCCCTGGACGTCAAGGTCGGCGATATCATCGTCTTCGGGAAATGGTCCGGCACCGAGGTAAAGATCGACGGTGAAGAACTGGTCATCATGAAGGAAACCGACGTGCTCGGCGTTGTCGAGGACGCGGCGTCCGCGAAGAAAGCGGCCTGACGAGGAGGGCTTTTGAAATGGCTGCAAAGGAAATCCGTTTCGCCGCCGGTGCGCGCGAGAAGATGCTGCATGGCGTCGATATCCTGGCCGATGCCGTCAAGGTGACGCTCGGTCCGAAGGGCCGGAACGTGGTGATCGAGAAATCGTTCGGCGCGCCGCGCATCACCAAGGACGGCGTGACCGTCGCCAAGGAGATCGAACTGGCCGACAAGTTCGAGAACATGGGGGCCCAGATGGTGCGCCAGGTGGCCAGCAAGACCGCCGATCTGGTCGGCGACGGCACGACCACCGCGACGGTGCTTGCCCAGGCCATTGTCCGAGAGGGGGCCAAGGCCGTCGCTGCGGGGATGAACCCGATGGATCTGAAGCGCGGCATCGACATCGCCGCCGAGGCGGTGGTCGAGGACCTCAAGGCCCGTTCTCGCAAGATCGCCTCGCGCGATGAAATCGCCCAGGTCGGCACCATCTCGGCGAACGGCGATTCCGAGGTCGGCGAATTCCTGGCCGAGGCCATGGACAAGGTCGGTAATGAGGGCGTGATCACCGTCGAGGAGGCGAAAAGCCTGAAGACCGAATTGGACGTGGTCGAGGGCATGCAGTTCGACCGGGGATACATCTCGCCCTATTTCGTGACCAACGCCGAGAAGATGCTGGTCGAACTGGAAGATGCCTACATCCTGATCCACGAAAAGAAGCTGTCCAACTTGCAGGCGCTGCTGCCGGTTCTCGAAAAGGTCGTGCAGTCCGGCCGGCCGCTGCTGGTCATCGCCGAGGATATCGAGGGCGAAGCCCTGGCCACCCTGGTCGTCAACAAGTTGCGCGGTGGCCTCAAGGTGGCGGCGGTCAAGGCCCCCGGCTTCGGCGACCGGCGCAAGGCCATGCTCGGGGACATCGCCATCCTGACCGGCGGCCAAGTGATCTCCGAGGATGTCGGCATCAAACTGGAGAACGTCACCGTCGACATGCTCGGCCAAGCCAAGCGCGTGGTGGTCAACAAGGACGACACCACCCTTGTCGAGGGTGCGGGCGATAAGAGCGAGATCGAGGGCCGTTGCAGCGAGATCCGCTCGCAGATCGAGACGACGACGTCGGATTACGACCGCGAGAAGCTGCAGGAGCGCTTGGCGAAACTGGCCGGCGGCGTTGCGGTTATCCGCGTCGGCGGCGCGACCGAGGTCGAGGTGAAGGAGCGCAAGGATCGCGTCGAGGATGCCATGCACGCTACCCGCGCCGCAGTGGAAGAGGGGATCGTCGCCGGGGGCGGTGCCGCGCTTTTGTATGCGATCGAGGCCCTCGGCAAGCTGAAGCCGGAGAACGACGACCAGCGGGTCGGCATCGACATTGTCCGGCGTGCTTTGCAGGCCCCGGCCAAGCAGATCGCGATCAACGCCGGGACCGACGGCTCCATCGTCGTCGGCAAGTTGCTGGAAAGCCAGGACAAGAACTATGGCTTCGATGCGCAGACCGGCAAGTACTGCGACATGATCAAGGCCGGTATCGTCGATCCGACCAAGGTGGTGCGCTCGGCCCTGCAGGATGCCGCATCCGTTGCCGGGCTGCTGATCACCACCGAGGCGATGGTCGCCGACAAGCCGGAGAAGAAGAACGCCATGCCCGCCGCGCCGGACATGGCCGACATGGACTTCTGACCGGTTTTTTTCGCAGACAAAACGGGGCGGTCCTTTGGGGTCGCCCTTTTTTGTCGGGCTCAGTAGGTCGCCCGGCCGCCGGACAGGTCGAAACAGAAGCCGGTCGTGAAGCTGCATTCCGGCGAGACGATCCAGGCGATCATGGCGGCGGCCTCGTCGAGGGTGCCGGTGCGCCGCATGGGGATCTTGTCGGTCATGTATTTGACCTGGGCTTCCGGCATGGCGTCGACCAGGTCGGTGCGGATCACCGCCGGGGCCAGGGCATTGATGGTGATGCCGGTATCGGCGTAGTCCTTGCCGGCGCTCTTGACCAGCCCGATCAGCCCCGCCTTGGTCGCCGAATAGGCGAGCATGCCGGCGTTGCCCTCCTTCCCCGAAATCGAGGCGACATGCAGGATGCGCCCGTAGTTGCTTTTCAGCATGGCGGGCAGCACCGCCTTGGTCAGCAGGAAGGCTCCCTTCAGATTGATCCGGTAGACCGCGTCGAAGTCTTCGGCGTCCACGTCATGCGGTTTGATGCCGGTCTGCCCGACGATCCCCGCGCAATTGACCAGGATGTGCAAGGCGCCGTGCCGCGCCAAGCTTCCGGAAATCAGGGATGTTACCGCCCCCTCGTCGGTTGCGTCGACTTCCTGGGCGTCGAGGGATAGCCCGTCCCGGCCAAAGGCGGCCGCGGTCTCGGCGAGCGCCGCGCCGTCCCGGTCGAAACCGACCACGTTGATGCCGTCCTTGGCCAGCCGTTCGGCGACGGCACGGCCGATTCCGCGCGCGGCACCGACGACGATGGCGATCTGTCCGCTGGATCCCATTTTTCGGCCCCCCTCCAATTTGAACCTGTTGGTACATTAGAACCGGAAACCGTCGGATGAAAGCCGGTTGATGACGCCGAGGGTAATGCCCTACTTAAGAGAGATCGAGGCAATCCATCAGGGGAGGCGGGAGTGGCAAAGACGATCGACTATTTTTTCGGGATCACATCGCCCTGGACCTATCTGGGTGGTGAACGGCTGATCGAGGTCGCCGCGCGGCACGGCGCGGTCATCAACTACAAACCGATGGATATGGGTAAGCTATTCTCCGTCTCCGGCGGTCTGCCCCTGGCGAAGCGGGCGCCGCAGCGCCAGGCCTACCGGCTGATCGAACTGGCCCGGTGGAGCCGCCATCTGGGCATTCCGCTGAACCCGCAGCCGAAGCATTTTCCGGTCACCGGCTGGCCCGCCGCCGGGATGGTCATCGCGGCGCGCGAGCACGGCGGCGATTGCGGCAAGCTGGCCAACGCCCTTATGCGGGCGGTCTGGGCCGAGGAACTCGACATCGACGATACCGAAGTCCTGGTGGCCATCGCGGCGGATAACGGGTTCGACGCCGGCACCCTCCTGGACGAAGCCGGAAGCGGCGCGGTGAAGGCGGCGTTCGAGGCCGACACCCAGGAAGCGATCGACCGTGGCGTCTTCGGCGCGCCGACCTACGTCTACAAGGACGAACCGTTCTGGGGGCAGGACCGGCTGGATTTCCTCGACCGGGCGCTGGCTCGCGATTGATGCCGCTTTCCCGCATGCGCGGGCCGGTATAGGCTAAGGAACAACCACACCGAAGGGGGGCGGCATGAAGGTCCTGGTCGTCGGCGGAGCCGGTTACATCGGGTCGCACATGGTCAAGCTGCTGGCCTCCAACGGCCATTCGGTGGTGACGTTCGACGACCTGTCCTCCGGGCGGCGTTCGGCGGTGACGGCGGGCGAGTTCGTCGAGGGAACATTGGCGGATCGCCGGGCCGTCGAGGCGCTGATGGCGACCGGCTTCGATGCCGTCATGCATTTCGCCTCGTTCATCGAGGTCGGGGAATCGGTCCGCGCGCCGTCCAAGTACTACCGCAACAACGTCGCCAATACCCTGAACCTGCTGGATGCGATGGTCGAGTTCGGGGTGGAGAATTTTATCTTCTCTTCGACCGCCGCCGTCTACGGCGCGCCGCAATCCAGTCCCATCGACGAGACGCACCCGACCGTTCCGGTCAATCCCTACGGCCGGACCAAGTGGATGGTCGAGCAGATCCTCGAGGATTACGAGGCGGCCTATGGCCTCAAGTCGATCCGGCTGCGCTACTTCAACGCCGCCGGGGCCGATCCGGAGGGCCGGATCGGCGAGTGCCACGATCCGGAGAGCCATCTGATCCCGCTGGTCCTGCGTGCGGCCTCCGGCCGGCGCGAGCGGATCGACGTTTACGGTGATGACTACGACACGCCGGACGGTACCTGCATCCGCGATTACGTCCATGTCATGGATTTGTGCGAGGCGCATCTGTTGGCGATCCAGCATCTGGCCATGACCGGCGAGGGCGGGGCGTTCAACCTGGGCAACGGCAACGGCTATTCGGTGCGCGAGGTCCTGGAGACCGCCGCCGAGGTCACCGGGATGGACATTCCCGTCGCCTATGGGCCGCGGCGGCCGGGCGATCCGGCCCGGCTGGTTGCTGACGCGACGCGGGCCCGCGACGTGCTCGGCTGGAGCCCGCGCTACGGCGACCTGGCGACGATCGTCGCGCATGCCTGGCAATGGGAGAGGACGCTGGCGGCGGCAGCCTGATCCGCCGAAGGCCCTATCGGACGGCAGGGAAAGGGAGCCCGACATGTCCGCATTCGATCCCTCGGTTCATCCGCACCGCCGGCGCAACCTGCTGACCGGCGATTGGGTTCTGGTCTCGCCGCACCGGGCCGTCCGGCCCTGGCAGGGACAGGTGGAGGACGCCCCGCCCGACACCCGGCCGACTTACGATTCCCGCTGCTACCTCTGCCCGGGCAACGCGCGGGCGAACGGCAAGTCCAATCCGGACTATGCCGACACCTTCGTCTTCGACAACGATTTCCCGGCCTTGCTGGACGAGACGGTCGAGGCGGAGGACGCCCAGGATGAGCTGCTGGCCGCTCGGCCGGAGCGCGGCATCTGCCGGGTCGTCTGCTTCTCGCCGCGCCACGACATGACCCTGGCCGACCTGCCGGTGGCGGCGATCCGCCGGGTGGTGGACACCTGGTGCGAACAATACGCCGACCTCGGCGCGCGCGAGGGTATCAGCCATGTCCAGATCTTCGAGAACAAGGGCACCCTGATGGGCTGCAGCAACCCGCATCCGCACGGCCAGATCTGGGCCCAGGAGACGATCCCCGGCCATGCCGCCAAGGAAACGGAGCGGATGGCCGCCCATCTGGCGGCGCGCGGCACGACCTTGTTGCAGGACTACCTGCAAGCGGAGATGGAGGCGGAGACACGTCTCGTCTGCGCCAATGACGACTTCGTCGCCCTCGTGCCCTATTGGGCCAACTGGCCGTTCGAAACGCTGGTCCTGTGCCGCCGGACGGTTGCCGCCATCACCGATCTGATCGGCCGCGAGCGGAACGGCCTGGCCGATATCCTGAAACGCCTGACCGTGCGCTACGACAACCTGTTCGCCACCCCGTTCCCCTATTCGGCGGGGCTGCATCAGGCGCCGACGGATGGGGCGGCGCATCCCGAATGGGACCTGCACATGCACTTTTATCCGCCGTTGCTGCGCTCGGCGACGGTGCGCAAGTTCATGGTCGGTTACGAGATGCTGGCCGAACCGCAACGCGACATCACCCCCGAGGCGAGCGCGGAACGCCTGCGTGCCTGCTCCGAAACTCCCCTGAAGGAAGGCGCCCATGCCTGAGACGGTGGCCCTGACGGCCGAAGTGACGCGGATTTTCCAGCGCCGCTTCGGCGTCGCGCCGGCCCGCATCGCCACCGCGCCGGGCCGGGTCAATCTGCTGGGCGAACACACCGACTACAACGGCGGG
>Ga0207799_100542_pt1 | contig 11423 bp, 13 predicted proteins | sample TtanPargueraPR_4_FD_187742 | JGI IMG/M metagenome (GOLD analysis project Ga0207799, IMG submission 187742) | Aerobic enrichment media microbial communities from Bioluminiscent Bay, La Parguera, Puerto Rico - Tt and M2 (SPAdes) | ecosystem: Environmental > Aquatic > Marine > Unclassified ...
AGCGATCGGATGCAGGAGATCTCCGGGGCCGTGCAAGAGGGAGCACGGGCCTACCTCAATCGTCAATATCGCACAATTGCCATGGTGGGCGCCGTGATCGGCATCCTTCTTGGCCTCAAACTCGGCCTGGCCGTTGCGATCGGCTACTTCATCGGTGCCATTTGCTCCGGTGCGGCCGGGTACATCGGGATGAACGTCTCGGTCCGTGCCAATGTCCGTACGGCGGAAGCCGCGCGGTCCAGCGGGCTCGACGCCGCGCTCAAGGTTGCCTTCAAGTCGGGGGCGATCACCGGCATGCTGGTGGTCGGCTTGGCGCTTCTGGGGCTTTCCGTTTATTACGTTATTCTTCGTCAAACCTATGACACCACGGTTCCCGAACAGATGCGCCACATCCTCGAGGCCCTGGTTGCCCTGGGCTTCGGCGCTTCGCTGATTTCCATCTTCGCCCGTCTCGGCGGCGGTATCTTCACCAAGGGTGCCGACGTCGGCGCCGACCTCGTCGGCAAGATCGAGGCCGGTATCCCCGAGGACGATCCGCGCAACCCGGGCGTCATCGCCGATAACGTCGGCGACAACGTCGGCGACTGCGCCGGCATGGCCGCCGACCTGTTCGAGACTTATGCCGTTACCGTCGTCGCCACCATGCTGCTGGGCGCCATCTTCTTCACGGGCGCGGCCCAGGAGACGATGATGGTTCTTCCGCTGGTCATCGGCGGCGTTTGCATCATCGGTTCGGTCATCGCCACCGGGTTCGTCCGGTTGGGCGCCAGCCAGAACATCATGGGCGCGCTCTACAAGGGCTTCATCGCCAGTGCGATCATTTCGGCGATCCTGATCGCCGGCGTGGTCTATTGGCTGCTGGGCGGCTTCGGCACCGAGTTCGACATGACCGGCCGTACGGTTACCGGCGGTCAGCTTTATGCCTGCGCCATCTACGGGCTGGGCGTTACCGGGCTGATCATCTGGATCACCGAGTACTACACCGGTACCAACCACCGTCCGGTCGTCAGCGTTGCCAACGCCTCGACCACCGGCCATGCCACGAACATCATCCAGGGGCTCGCCGTTTCCATGGAAGCGACCGCCCTGCCGGTGATCGTGATCTGCGTCGGTATCGTGCTGTCGTTCATGACGGCCGGTCTCTTCGGCCTGTCCATCGCGGCGACGACCATGCTGGCCCTGGCCGGTATCGTCGTGGCGCTCGATGCCTACGGCCCGGTGACCGACAACGCCGGTGGCATCGCCGAGATGGCGGAACTGCCGGATGACGTGCGCAACACCACCGACGCGCTCGACGCCGTGGGCAACACGACGAAGGCCGTCACCAAGGGCTATGCCATCGGTTCCGCCGGTCTCGCCGCCCTGGTGCTGTTCGCCGCCTATACGCAGGACCTCACCCACTACTTCCCGGATCTTCATGTCACGTTCAGCCTGAGCGATCCGTTCGTGGTGATCGGCCTGTTCATCGGCGGCATGCTGCCGTTCCTGTTCGGCTCCATGGGCATGATGGCCGTGGGCCGCGCCGGCGGGGAACTCGTCGTCGAGATTCGGCGCCAGTTCAAGGAAATCCCTGGCATCATGGAGCACAAGGCGAAGCCGGACTACGCGCGCTGCGTCGACATGCTGACCAAGACCGCCATCAAGGAGATGATCCTGCCGTCGTTGCTGCCGATCGTCTCACCGGCGATCCTCTACGCGATCATCGCCGTTTCGGCGGGCCAGCAGGCCGCGTTCTCGGCCCTCGGCGCCATGCTGATGGGCACGATCGTGACCGGCATCTTCGTCGCCATCTCGATGACCTCGGGTGGCGGTGCCTGGGATAATGCCAAGAAGTACATCGAGGACGGGAACCTCGGCGGGAAGGGTTCGGACGCCCATCACGCTGCGGTGACCGGCGACACGGTCGGCGATCCTTACAAGGACACCGCCGGTCCGGCCGTCAACCCGATGATCAAGATCATCAACATCTTCGCGATCCTGCTGCTGGCCATGTTGGCCTAAGGCGGACCGCGCCGGATTTTCCGGCACAAGAAACCCCCGGAAGCTGCGGCTTCCGGGGGTTTTTCTTTTGCCCTTCTCCCGAAGGGGCGGGCACCGTCGGCTTACTTGTCCGAGCTGTTGTAGCGGCCCAAGTTGCCCAGGATTTGCTGGATGATCGTCATTTCATTGCCGGCGGTCGGCGTTTCCCGGTCGACCGGCTCGACGGCCCGGCCGTCCTCGATGCCCAGGGTGTCGACCGCGGAGACCACGCCGTCCGAATCGAAATGGACCGCGACGACCTTGCGGTCGGTCAATTCCGGGGCGAAGAAAGCGGTAGTTTCCTTGCGTTCGCTGATGTAGTACCACACTTCGTCGCCGAACATGCCGACGCTGGACGGCGAACCGAGAATCTCGACGACCCCGTCCTTCGAGATTTCACCGGGAACGATATCGGCCAGTTTTTCGGGATCGGGCAGGTTGCCGTGCGTCGCGATGCGGGTCGTGCAGGCCGGGGTCGCGGCGATCGCCGCACCGAGAGCCAGCCCATAGAACAAACGAGTGAGCGGTTTGGGTGTCCGCATGGCAGTAATGACCGTCTTTCCAAGTTTCGCGCGACACAATGGCCGCGCATCTGATCCGGGAGCGGATCATAAAGCAGATTGCGCCGTGTTCCTAGCCGGTCCAGGCTTGTCGGGCAAGTGGCGGGAAGGGGAGTGATGGGCCTTTTTGGTAGATTTCGCAAAACCCCCGAGCAAAACCGGGCCGAGGCGCTTTACCTCGCCGCCGTCACGCGGGCCCGCGAACCGGCGTTTTACGAGCGTCTGGCGGTTCCGGATACGGTCGAAGGGCGTTTCGACATGATCGCGCTGCATGTTTTTCTCATCCTTCGGCGGCTGAAGGCGGATCGCGCCGAAACCGGGACGCTGGCACAGGCCCTGTTCGACCGGATGTTCCTCGATATGGACGAGAACCTGCGCGAGATGGGGGTCGGCGACCTTGGCGTCGGCAAGCGCGTCAAGAAGATGGCCAAGGCCTTCTACGGCCGGGTTGCGGCCTATGATGCGGCCTTGGCGCAGGATAGCCGGGCCAGTCTGGAAGCGGCCCTCCATCGCAATCTCTACCGCGAGGCGGACGACCTTGATCCGGCTTTGTTGTCGCGGATGGCCGCCTATGTCCAGGGTCAGGCCGCGGCGCTCGATGCAAAGACCCTTGAAACCATGCTCGGCGACGGGCAAACCTTCGCCCCCGCCGCAATCCCGGCTGAACAGGAGGATCTGCCATGACCAACACGCCGGTACCGGAATTCTCCAGGCCGTTCCCCGTCGTCGATCTGCACGAGGAGGCGACGCGGCGGATCGAGGCGTCGGAGACCGAATGTGCGGCCGTCGCCCGGCGGCTCGACGTCGAGGCGGTCGCCGGATTTGCCGCGGATCTGACCCTGGTCCGGGAAATGGGGGCGATCGTCCGTTTGACGGGTCGCTTTCGCGCCGAGATCACCCAAACTTGCGTGGTAACGCTGGATCCGGTGGGAACCCACGTCGAGATCGAGGTGAACCGGCGCTACGCGCCGCCCGAGGTTGTCGCCGACATGGAGGCCGAGACCAAGTCGGAGGAGGAGGAAGTCCCGTACGAGGACGAAGATCCGCCGGATTTGATCGAGAACGGCGTGATCGATCTCGGCGAGGCGGTGACGGAGTTGCTTTCCCTGGAAATCGACCCGTTTCCCCGGGCCGAAGGGGCCGAGTTTCCCGGCTTTGCCAGCGGCCCTGGGGGCGAGGACCGGAAAGAAAGTCCGTTCGCGGTCTTGGAAGGTCTCGTCAAGAAACCGAAATAGTTCTGCAACCGGCTTGCCCCTAGCGGCTTTTCGGTTTAGATAATGCGCCGCCCACAAACCGGGCAATCATTACCGAGAGATTTGAGAAGATGGCTGTTCCGAAGAAGAAAGTATCGAAGTCGCGTCGTGATCAGCGCCGTTCGCATCACGCCCTGTCAACGCCGGCTTATGAAGAGTGCCCGAATTGCGGTGAGCTCAAGCGGCCGCACCATGTGTGCGACTCTTGCGGTTACTACAATAGCCGCGAAGTGACCGAGGCATCCGACGCCTAATTCTGGTTCTGGCTGTAGTCCGCGAGGAAACCTTCCTTTGAGCAACCGATTCACGCTCTCGCTCGACGCCATGGGAGGCGATCATGCCCCCCGTATGGTGATTGAGGGGCTCGAGATCGCTGCCCAACGGTTTCCCGACATCGACTTCCTGCTTTTCGGCGACGAAAAGAAGCTGAGGCCGTTGTTGGAAAAATATGCGCGGGCGAAGAGCCGCACGCAGGTGTTTCATACGGACGAGGCTGTCCAGAACGAGGACAAGGCCGCCGCCGCTTTACGTGGCGGGCGCAATACCAGTATGCGGCTGGCGATCAATGCCGTCGCCGACGGGCGGGCCGCCGGGGTGATCTCCGCCGGCAACACCGGTGCGCTCATGGCGATGGCGAAGTTCGTTTTGAAAACGCTGCCGGGGATCGACCGGCCGGCGATCGCCACCTATTTCCCGACTCGTCGCGGCGAGTCGGTGATGCTGGACCTCGGCGCCAACGTCGATTGCGACGCCAACAACCTGGTGCAGTTCGCGGTGATGGGCGAGGTGTTCGCCCGTAACGTCCTGAACCTCAAGCAGCCGTCCATCGGCCTGCTCAATGTCGGCGTCGAGGGGTATAAGGGCAACGAGGCGGTGCGGCAGGCCAGCGCGATCCTCCAGGAGAGCCGGCTGCCCATCAAGTTCCACGGCTTCGTCGAGGGCGACGATATCGGCGCGGGGACGGTCGATGTCGTGGTGACCGACGGGTTTACCGGGAACATCGCCCTCAAGACGACGGAGGGCACGGCCAAGATGGTCGGCTATTTCCTCAAGGAATCGCTGAAGAGTACGTTCATTTCGCGGATCGGGGCGTTGCTGGCACGGCCGGCTTTGAACGATCTGCGCAGCCGCATGGACCCGCGCCGCTACAACGGTGCCATGTTCGTCGGATTGAACGGTATCTGCGTGAAGAGCCACGGCAGCACCGACGAGGAGGGATTCGCCAACGCCATCGGCGTCGCGGCGAACCTGGTGAACGGAAAGTTCAACGAACGGATCAAGGAGGATCTCGAGCATCTGATCTCGAGCGAGTCCTCCAAGGAAGCGGCGGCCTCCTGATGATTCCCGCCTCCTATATCGCCGGTACCGGCTCCTACCTGCCGGAACGGATCGTCACCAATTCCGAACTCGCCAAGACCGTGGATACCACCGACGAGTGGATCGTCGAGCGGACCGGCATCCGGCAGCGCCATATCGCCGCCGACGGCGAGATGACCTCCGACCTGGCCTATAAAGCGGCCGTTCAGGCGTTGGAGGCCTCCGGGCTGCTGCCCAAGGATATTGAAATGGTCGTCGTCGCGACCACCACGCCGGATCATACCATGCCGGCGACGGCGACGCGGGTTCAGGCCATGCTCGATACCGGCAGCGGTTTCGCCTTCGACGTCCAGGCGGTCTGTTCCGGCTTCGTCTACGCGTTATCGGTCGCCGACAACTTCATCCGGGCCGGGCAGGTGAAGACGGTTCTGGTCATCGGCGCCGAAACCATGTCGCGGCTCATGGACTGGACCGACCGGGGCACCTGTGTGTTGTTCGGCGACGGCGCGGGGGCCGTGGTTCTGCAGGCCGCGGGCGGTCAGCCGGGCGAAGTCGCCGGCAAGGAACGGGGCGTCCTGTCCACCCACCTGCATTCCAACGGTCATTTGTACGATCTCCTGCATGCCTCGGGTGGCCCGTCCTGGACGCAGACGACCGGGTATTTGCGGATGCAGGGGCGCGAGGTCTTCCGTCACGCCGTGGCGAATTTGGCCTCGGTCGTCGACGAAGCCCTGCGGGCCAACGGCTTGCAGCAAAGCGACGTCGACTGGCTGGTTCCGCATCAGGCCAATAAGCGCATTATCGACGGCACCGCCCGCAAGCTCGGCTTGCCGGCGTCGCGCGTGGTCACCACGGTCGACCGCCATGCCAATACGTCTGCCGCTTCGGTGCCGTTGGCCCTCGACGCGGCGGTGCGCGACGGCCGTATTCAGCCGGGCCATCTGGTGCTGATGGAGGCGATGGGCGGCGGCATTACCTGGGGGGCCGGTCTGGTCCGCTGGTAGGCTGGCGCGCGATATTCCCTCGCGGCCTTAACCATTCCATCCATCCCTTTGATATTGACGGGTTTCGACGCCGGCGCTACCTTTCGAACTTCACCGAAGAGGGGCAAGGACGAATGGCTGGTCGAACGATTACGCGCGCTCAGTTGGCTGAAGCAGTGTATCAGGAAGTGGGGCTCTCCCGCAGCGAGTCGGCCGAGCTTTTGGAATCCGTTCTAAAATATACTGCGGAGGCCTTGGCCAAGGGGGAAACGGTCAAGATCTCTTCCTTCGGCAGCTTTTCGCTGCGTCAGAAGGGCCAGCGGGTGGGGCGCAATCCCAAGACGGGCGAAGAGGTTCCGATTCTGCCGCGGCGGGTTCTCGTTTTCCGGCCGTCGCAGGTCCTCAAGGCGCGCGTCAACAATAAGAGGCAGCCGCGCGGGGATTCCTGAAAATGGCGGAGACGGCCGACCGGAACTCTCCGTCGAGGCGACGCGGTAAATCCGAATCAGCGTTCAGAACCATCAGCGAGGTTGCGGAGGATTTGGATCTTCCCCAGCACGTCCTGCGGTTCTGGGAAACCAAGTTCGTCCAGATCAAGCCTTTGAAGCGCGGCGGCGGGCGGCGCTACTACCGGCCCGAGGACGTGGCGCTGTTGCGCCGGATCCGGGGCCTGCTGTACGAGGACGGCTACACCATCCGCGGAGTCCAGAAGCTGTTCAAGCAAAGCGGCGGCAGGATTCCGGATACCGTTTCCCCGCAAGGGGGCGAGCCGGATTCGCGGCCTCGGGCCGAGCTTTCCGTCACGCAGACCGCGTCTTCCGCGCCGCCGTCCGGCCTTTCGGAAAGCCAGCGTGCCGAGCTGAAGGCGCTGCTGGAAACCTTGGAAGAGATTCGCGATCTGCTGCGGGAAAACGGCCGTTAGATCGCCGTGATAAATTTCGCCGCGAGAGCGTTGCGGAACGCTCACCCGCCGCGTATAGTGCGCGCGTTCGCGGCGGCCGAGCCGGGAACGGAGAGTTTTGACGGGGCGTAGCGCAGCCTGGTAGCGCAACGGTCTGGGGGACCGTAGGTCGTGGGTTCAAATCCCGCCGCCCCGACCATCAAAAAGGAAAGGCCGGTACTTTGTACCGGCCTTTTCGGCTTTTTGGAGTTGGGATCACCAGCAACAAGGGGGGCCGGCCGTACCGCCCGGGGAGGAGGGGGAGAAACCGTGCTTTGGCACGGCCGGCAGTCTCTCGTTGGAGACAGGACGAGAATAGCGCGGCTGTGTTTCGCGCGTTTATCGATTCGGGCCCTTTTTGGTAACGTTTGTAACGGGTTCGTGTCGGAAAGGGTGCTTCGTAACACGCCGGAAAAAGTTCCCGCTCAGTCCGCTGGATCTTCTTTTCTCTGCGCGATTGCCGCGACAAGCGTTTCGATATTCTGCAGGCTGGCCTCGATGTTGCCCTGAGCCGCTTTCAACGCGGCCAATTCCTTCTCGAGTCCGTCGGCTTTCCGCTTCGTATCCGACAGAGAGGCCTTCATGTCGGCGAGTTCGCTTTTGACCGGGTCCAGATAGGAGCGGAGCAGCTTTATGCTGTTGTCTTCGATCCGTTTGACGGCGGCACTGGCGAAAAAGACGGATCCGAAGGCGACCATCATCGCCAGGATCCCCACGACAATTCCCACATCACCCATCGGCTATTTTCCCACCCCGCGCTTTTCGTCGGCCGCAGCTAGCGGTTCCGCCAGTCGAAGGACGAGCCGGAAATTCCCTGCCACAATCCTTTCCTCGCGGCGGCGGCCTCCTTTTCCTCCATCATGAATTTGACCGAGTGCTTGGGATAGGCGAGAACCCATCCTTCCCGGACGAGATGGCGGTTGAGGTTGACACCGTTCAGCTGGCAGTCGGCCAGCAGTTCGCCGCTCGCGTTCTTCGTGTAGCCTTTGCAGATCAGGATTTTCCCTTTGACCGTTTCAAGGACCATGGCGGCCGAGGCCCGCCCGCATTGCCATTCGCGGCCGCCGGGTGCTTCGCAGGTTTCCTCGAGATCGGGGGCCACGACACCGAACAGCCGGACGGTCGTGCCGCCGCGGCATGTTCCGAAACTCCGCTTGCCGTTGATCATCAGCGTGTCGCCGTTGATGACACAGGCCGGTCCGTGAACGTCCGCTTTTGCCGACTGTACGGGGACAGTCAATAGGCACAGAACAATAAGAATGAAAGAAAGGTTCATAAGGCTAGAATAATACAGTAATCCTTAGGAAAAAGTGAAAAATGTTATTAGGACTACATAACACTCTTCATCTGCCGTAGTTGACGGGCTGTACCAGGATCAAAACCGCTCAGGGAACGGTCTCGGCGGGATGAAACGGGAGCGTCAGCCGGCCCGCGAATCCATCCAGATGGTTACCGGACCGTCGTTGATCAGTTCGACCTCCATGTGGGCGGCGAAGACGCCGGTCTCGACCGGGAGGCCGAGGTCGCGCAGGCAGCCGCAGAAGGTCTGATAGAGCGGTTCGGCCAAGTCCGGCCGGGCCGCCTTCGAGAAACTTGGCCGGTTCCCTTTGCGCCAGTCGGCGGCCAGGGTGAATTGGCTGATCGCCAGGACGCCGCCGCCGATGTCGGTTACCGACAAGTTGAACCGTCCCTCGTCGTCGGAGAAGATGCGCATCTTGGCGATCTTGCCGGCGAGGAAGGCGGCCGTTTCTGCGCTGTCGTCCTCCTCGACGCACAGCAGCACCAGAAGCCCGTGGCCGATTTTTCCCGTGGTTTCGGTGTCCACCCGCACGGCGGCGCGGGTCACCCGTTGTAGAAGTGCCTTCATGGTTTGTCCGTTTCCCGGTCTGGTTCCTTTTAATCGCGGAAGCTTTCGGCGATGCCCTGGGCGAGGGTCTCCGCGCTTCGGATGCAGTCGGCCACCGAGATGCCGCCGCGCCAACTGCCGGTCAGGAACAGGCCGGGCCGGGACGCGAGATGCCGGTCGAGGTTGGCGATACGGTCGAGATGCTCCAGCGTATACTGCGGAATGGCCCGTTCCCATTTGGTGATCCGCCGGAAGGCCGGCTCGCCCCGGATGCCGAGCGGGGCCGCCAAGTCCGTCTGTAGCGAGACGGCGATGTTCTCGTCCGGCAACCCGGCGGCCTCCGGATCGTGGGCGCCGCCGACGAAAGCGGTCAGCAGGACATGGTCTTCCGGTGCCCGGCCGTCGAACAGCGAACTGGAAAACAGCGCCCCCAAAGTCCGTACACCCTCGACCCTCGGAACGAGGAAGCCGAACCCATCCAGCGGGTGGGTGATCTGGTCTCTCCGATAGCCGAGGCCGGTGGTCACGATGGAAACGTAGGGGATTTCGTCCAGGTCGCCGGAGGCTTCCGGCAGCTGGGGGCGGATCAGTTCGGCCGCCTCCCTGGCCGGTAGCGCCAGGACAAGCGTGCCTGCCGTTTCCTCGGCCGGACCACCGTCGGAGCTTTCCACCTGGACGCGCCAGCCGCTCTCCAGAGGCTCCAGGCGGCGTACCTTGGCCTGGGTGCGCAGGGACCCGGCCGGCAGCTTGCCGGCGATCCCGGCGGGCAGGGCGGCCATTCCTTCGGCGAAGGAGATTTGCCGCCCCTTGGGCTGGCCGGTCGCCTTGCTGACCTTGCCCAGGGCCATCGCCCCGCGGATCAGCGAACCGTGCTGCTGTTCCAGTTCGTAGATGCGCGGCACCGCGGCCTGGACGGACAGTTGCCGGGTGTCGCCGGCGTAGACCCCCGAAATGAAGGGATCGATGGCGTAGTCGAGGAATTCGCGCCCCAATCGCCGGGTGACGAACTGCGCGATGCTCTCCTCCCCCACGGCGGGCTTGATGAAAGGCTCGCGCAGCAGACGCAGCTTGGCCCAGGGGGAAAAGGCCGGGGTGGTCAGGAAGGCGGGCGGCGAGGCCGGGAGCGCCAGGACCTTGCCGTTACGTAGGATGAACCGCTTTTGCCCGGCTGGCGCGGCTTCCAGGGCCCGCGCGGAAAGCCCCGTTTCATCGAGCATGCGGCCGAGGGCATCCTCGGCCCGGCCGGGTTTCTGGAGCGTCGTGTTCGGGCCGAGTTCAACGGAATAGCCGTCCCGGCGATGCGTATCGATCACGCCGCCGACACGGGAGGCGCTTTCCAGAACCCGGACCTCGAACCCCCGGCGGTAAAGGAACCAAGCCGTGGCAAGCCCGGAAATGCCGCCGCCGACGATCAGCGCTGATCTCGCTTCTGCCTCACTCACAGGACGTTCCCCTCGGATAGATCGCTTTCCTTCGCTGCATCATAGAGACGCGGGGGGATGGTTGGAAGTTCCCGGATTTGGCGATCATGGCGAGGGACTACCCGCTTTGTAACGTCATTGTCATTGCGTCCGGCCTGCCGATAGGCGATGGTTAACAAGTGCAAGACGGCCTGAAGTGCCGAGCAAGAAGGAGAGGTGCCGATGGCAGAGGAAAAAGACGATTATCGCCGATTCATGGAGCGGAAGCATTTCCTCGGCGAGATCGAACAGGCGATCCGGTTGGCCAATCGCAAGATCATTCGCCGCCGGATTCCGTCTCTCGACAAGGAAGCGATCCTGAAACTGGCGGTTTCCATCGCCAAGTTGCGGGGCCATTATCTCGAGGCCGCGTTCAAAATGGCGGCACGGGACGACGGCGAGCGGCCTTCCGTCGAGGACGTCAACGAATTGCGGGAACGCCGCCAAGCCTTCGAGGAGGCCCGGAGCGCCTTCGACGCATTGCGTGACGCGGTGGAGAAGGGCTACCTGCCGATCCAGGGGGGAGAAAGCGCCGGAGAGGACGAGTAGGCCGTTAGTTCCGTTTTTCCAGGAGAGCGCGGCCTCGATCGGTCAGTTTGCAGACCAGCCAATCGGGTTTCAGCGGATTGGCGAACCAGGGCTCGGCCCAGCCTTTTTCGATGCAACTGCGCACCGTGCGCTCGCTGACCCGTTTCCCATCCTGATCGAACAGAGGCAGCTTGCCGCCCGGCTGTTCCAGCCCGCGCTTCAGCCAAGCGGTCTGGGACGCCGTCGGCTTGGCGCCCTTCGGGCGGGAGCCCGCCGGCTCGGGGCCGGGTTTCGTGCCGCCTTCACCCAGGTTCACAACGCCGCTCCCCGAAAAAATGACATTGTTATTCTTCCAGGGTAGTTTTGCCGGGTCCTTCCGGTCAAGACCGGGAGCGTTTCGCCGTCAGCAGGGGAGGGATCATGAGTGCCGCATTGCTTTACGTGACCGCGGAATCCGAGGATCAGGCGCGAGCCCTCGGCCGGGCCCTGGTGGAACGGCGGCTGGCCGCTTGCGCCA
>Ga0207799_100543_pt1 | contig 11420 bp, 10 predicted proteins | sample TtanPargueraPR_4_FD_187742 | JGI IMG/M metagenome (GOLD analysis project Ga0207799, IMG submission 187742) | Aerobic enrichment media microbial communities from Bioluminiscent Bay, La Parguera, Puerto Rico - Tt and M2 (SPAdes) | ecosystem: Environmental > Aquatic > Marine > Unclassified ...
TCAGCTACCGCTGGGTGCGCTGGTTCCACTCTCCCGCCTCGCGCATCATGGTCTCGACCAGCAGCATCGAGGAGGCGCTGAAAGGCCGCAAGTTCGACCGCATCGCCCGCTGGACGCGCGGCGTCGACACCAGCCTGTTCCACCCGCGCGACAAAGGGTTCCTGTCCGATCCCCGGCCGATCTCGATGTATGTCGGCCGGGTCGCCGTGGAAAAGAACATCGAGGCCTTCCTCAAGCTTGATATCCCCGGCACCAAATACGTCGTCGGCGACGGACCGCAATTGACCGAGTTGAGAGCCCGTTACCCGGATGTCCGTTTTCCCGGCGCCAAGACCGGCGAGGAATTGGCCAGGCACTATGCCGCCTCCGATGTCTTCGTCTTCCCCTCGCTGACCGATACCTTCGGCCTGGTCATGCTGGAAGCGTTGGCGTCCGGCGTGCCGGTTGCCGCCTACCCGGTCGAGGGACCGCTCGACGTCATTGAAGGTTCCGGCGCCGGTGCGCTCGATAGCGACTTGGCCAAGGCCGTGGAACGGGCCCTCGGAATCCCGCCCGAGGACTGTCTTGCCCACGCCCGCAACTACTCCTGGGAGGCCTCGGCCCGGCAATTCCTCGGCAACCTGGAAATCCTGGAGCCCCCTGCCGGAATGGCGGCCTGACCCCGCCGCCCCCAAAAGACCTCTCACTCCGCGCCTCCCCCTGCCGTCGGCCGATCGGCCTTGACGGTCCGTCTTTTTGACTCCACCTCCTTCTCTGGCTGTGTGTTCACACGTCTGCTAGTTTGATCCCGAGACCGGTCCGATCCTGAAAGAGAGGTTTCCGTCATGTCGTCCCTTACCGACTCGTCCGCCTGGAAAGCCCTGAAAGACCATTACCGGCAGATGAGTTCGGTCAGAATGCGCGACCTGTTCGCCGGGGACTCCGAGCGTTTCGAGACCTTCTCCATCCGGTTCGGCGACCTGCTGCTCGACTATTCGAAGAACCGCGTCACCAACGAAACCATGCGTCTGCTGCTCGATCTCGCCCGGCAGGCCGATGTTGACTCCCTGCGCGACCGCATGCTCGCGGGCGAGCGGATCAATTTCACCGAAAACCGCGCCGTCCTGCATACCGCGCTGCGCAACCGGTCCGGCCGCGTCATCGAGGTGGACGGCGAGGACGTGATGCCCGAGGTCAACCGCGTCCTGGCCAAGATGCGGGACTTCAGCGAGGCCGTGCGCTCCGGCAAGTGGCAAGGCGCGACCGGCAGGAAGATCACCGACGTGGTCAACATCGGCATTGGTGGTTCCGACCTCGGCCCGGCCATGGCGGTCGAGGCGCTGACGCCCTACCACCCGAAGGACATGCGGTTTCATTTCGTCTCCAACGTCGACGGCACGCATATCGCCGAGGTGTTGAAGGCGGTCGAGCCGGAGACGACCCTGTTCATCGTCGCCTCGAAGACCTTCACCACCCAAGAAACGCTGACCAACGCCCATTCGGCCCGGAGCTGGCTGGTTGGGGAGCTGGGCGAGGACGCCGTCGCCAAGCATTTCGTCGCGCTATCGACCAACGCCAAGGCGGTCGGCGACTTCGGCATCGACACGGCGAACATGTTCGAGTTCTGGGACTGGGTCGGCGGCCGCTACTCCCTGTGGTCGGCGATCGGGCTGTCCATCGCCATCGCCATCGGCATGGACCGGTTCGAGGAATTCCTGGCCGGCGGCGAAGCGATGGACCGGCATTTCGCCACTGCGCCGCTGGAGGCCAACATGCCCGTCGTGCTCGGGCTGCTCGGCATATGGTATTCCAACTTCTTCGGTGCCGAGACCCATGCCGTCCTCCCGTACGACCAGTACCTGCGGCGATTCCCGGCCTACCTCCAGCAGGCGGACATGGAGAGCAACGGCAAGTACGTGGATAGGGACGGCATGCCGGTGGATTACGCGACCGGGCCGGTCCTGTTCGGCGAGCCGGGGACCAACGGCCAGCACGCCTTCTATCAGCTGATTCATCAGGGCACGCGGCTGGTTCCGGCCGATTTCATCGCCACCGTGGAAAGCCAGAATCCCATCGGCGAGCATCATCCCATCTTCCTGTCCAATTTTTTCGCCCAGACCGAGGCGCTGATGATGGGCAAGACCGAGGCCGAGGCCCGCGCCGAACTGGAATCGATGGGGCTGCCGGAAGAGTCCTTGAAATCCCTGCTGCCGCATAAAATGTTCGAGGGCAACCGTCCGACGAATTCCATCCTGGTGCGCCGGCTCGATCCGTTCACGCTCGGGCAGCTCATCGCGCTCTACGAACATAAAATCTTCGTTCAGGGGGCGATCTGGAGGATCAATTCCTTCGATCAGTGGGGGGTGGAACTCGGCAAGCAGCTGGCCAAGGCCATTCTGCCCGAACTGGAGGGAAGTGCCCCGGTCGCCAGCCACGACGGCTCGACCAACGGGCTGATCAACGCCTACAAAGAGATACGGGATGGGAAAGCTTAAAAAACGGAGTAAACCCTGCAGCCGGGGAAATGACTGCTGCATGCTAAGCCCCTGCCAATGGTCCAACCTGAAAAAGAAGGCCGAGAGCAAGAAGAAGGATAAAAAGGACAAGAAGGATAAGGACAAAAAGAAGGACAAGAAGGACCATAAAAACGATAAAAAGAAGAAGAAGGACAAGGACTGATTTCGAGAGTTTTCCGCCCGTGAGCGCATCATGACCATACGGCTGCTGCCGGAAACCGTCGTCAACCGCATCGCCGCCGGCGAGGTCGTCGAACGCCCCGCCTCGGTGGTCAAGGAGCTGGTCGAGAACGCCATCGACGCCGGCGCCGGACGGATCGACGTGGTCGTGCGCGACGGCGGCCGCACCTTCATCTCGGTCGAGGACGACGGCGTCGGCATGACCGACGCGGAGCTGGCGCTGGCCGTCGAGCGCCACGCCACCTCGAAACTGCCGGACGACGACCTGCTGCGCATCGGCACCCTCGGGTTCCGCGGCGAGGCCCTGCCGTCCATCGGTTCGGTCAGCCGGCTGTCCCTGACCAGCCGGGCCCATGGTTCCGATGCCGCCTGGACCCTCGAGGTCGAGGGTGGGCGGAAGTCGGGACCGAAGCCCGCCGCGCTGTCCGCCGGCACCCGCATCGAGGTCCGCGACCTGTTCTTCGCCACCCCGGCGCGGCTCAAGTTCCTGAAGACCGAACGCACCGAGTTCGCCCATGTGCTGGAGACGCTCAACCGATTGGCCATGGCCCATCCGGAGGTCGGCTTCACGCTCGGCGACGGCGCCCGCCGCGCCCTCAACCTGACGCCCGCCACCGGCGACCTGCTGGCCGACAAAAGACTCGAGCGGCTGGCCGCCATCATGGGCCGGGACTTCGCCGAGAACGCCCTGCCGATCAACGCCGAACGCGAAGACGTGCGGTTGACCGGCCATGTCGGGCTGCCGACCCTGAATCGCTCGTCGGCGGCCATGCAGTTCCTGTTCGTTAACGGCCGCCCGGTGCGCGACAAGCTGTTCTTCGGCGCGATCCGGGGGGCCTACCGCGATTTCCTGGCGTCCGACCGCCACCCGCTGGTCGCCCTGTTCCTCGAACTCGACCCGGAGGGCGTGGACGTCAACGTCCATCCGGCCAAGACCGAGGTCCGCTTCCGCGACGCCGGGCTGGTCCGCGGGCTGATCGTCGGCTCGCTCAAACATGCCCTGGCCGAAGCCGGGCACCGCGCCTCGACCACCGTTGCCGCGGCCGCCCTCGGCGCCGTGCAGCCGCAGGGCCAACGCCCGGTCAGCTACGCCTATCCACCTCGGTCGTCCTCCATTCCGCGCGGGCTGGCCGAACGGGCCAGCGCCTTCCATGCGCCGCTACCCGGCCTCAGTACCGCGCCGACCGCCGCCCCGGCGGCCGACGATCTGCCGCCCGAACCGCAGCCGGAGACCGCCGACTTCCCGCTCGGCGTCGCCCGGGCGCAACTGCACGAGACCTACATCGTCTCGCAGACGGCGGACGGCATTGTCATCGTCGACCAGCACGCGGCGCACGAGCGCATCGTACACGAGCGGATCAACGCCGCCCTGGCGGCGAGCGGCGTGGCGCGCCAGGGCCTGCTGATCCCCGAGATCGTCGAGATGGACGAACCCGCCGCCGACCGCGTCGCCGCCCGCGCCGGGGAACTGGCCGAGCTGGGCCTGGTCGTCGAGGCGTTCGGCCCCGGCGCTGTTGCCGTGCGCGAGACCCCGGCCCTGCTCGGCGAGACCGACGTGCAGGGACTGATCCGCGACCTGGCCGACGACCTGGCCGAGATCGGCGAGGCCGTCTCGCTGCGCGACCGGCTGGCCCATATCTGCGCGACCATGGCCTGCCACGGCAGCATCCGCGCCGGGCGGCGGCTGAACGGCGCCGAGATGAACGCCCTGCTGCGCGAGATGGAGGCGACGCCCCATGCCGGCCAGTGCAGCCACGGCCGCCCGACCTATGTCGAACTCAAGACCCACGACATCGAAAAGCTTTTCGGCCGTCGCTGACGGGAACACCGCCACATGCTCGCCGAGTGGTTCGCCTATCTGACGACGCCCTGCCCCCGGTATCTGCGCCGGGCCGGATACCTGCGCGAGGCCATCGGCACCCGGTCGCGCTTCCGGCGCTGCCATGAGGCCTGGCAACCACACCTGCGCAAGACCAAGGCCGCCATCCTCGCCGCCGCCCAACGGACGCCGAACCGCCGCAAGGCGGTGGTCCTCGGCTCGGGCTGGCTTTACGACGTCCCGCTGGAGGAACTCAGCGCCCTGTTCGGCGAGATCGTGCTGGCCGACATCCTGCACATGCCCGAGGCGCGGCGAACCGCCGCGCGATATCCCAATGTCCGCCTGCTGAGCGCCGACGTCACCGATGCCATCAAGCCGGGAAGCGTCCCCTTTTCGCGGGATCCCAAGCTGCCCGATCTCGCCGACAGCCTGCCGGAGGCCGATGCCGATCTCGTCGTTTCGGCCAATCTGCTGAGCCAGATCCCCTACCTGCCGATGCGGGCGCTGCGCCGCAACGCCCCGACCCTGACCGCCCCGGAAATCGACGTGGTCGCCAGGGCGCTGATCGACAACCATCTGCATCTGCTCGACGCGGTTCCCGGCACCGTCTGTCTGGTCACCGAGGTCGAACACCTCTACTGCGACGGCGAGACCGTGCTCGACCGCGACGATCCCCTCCACGGCGTCCATCCGGGCCCGCCGGACGGCGAGTGGTTCTGGGACATCGCGCCGCGCCCCGAACTCGGCCGCGCGGTCGACCTCAGATACCGCGTGATCAGCCGGATCACCAACGCGTCTTGATCCCCCCTAGCGGCATCACACCCACCCTACCCCTCCCCATCAAGGGGGAGGGAAATAGAGCGTCCCTTCCCCCCTGGTGGGGGAAGGACAGGATGGGGGGGGCGCCACGCGACCACTCCTCCCCACTTCGCGAATCATTCCACCCGCAGGATGATCACCCGGGCGGCGCCGTACTTGCGTTCGTCTTCCACCGCGAAGCCGCGCGGCGCCTCAAACGGCTCCTTGGCCGCCACCTCGACCGTGCAGACCGAGCCCGGCCCGATCCAGCCGCGCCGCAGCAAACCGTCGAGCGCCGGAACCGCCAGCCCAGTGCCGTAGGGCGGATCAAGGAAGGCCAGCCCGCAGGGCGCCTCGGCGACCATCGGCGGGGCCGCCAGATTGGCTGCGTCGAGCTTCAGCACGGTGATCTCGCGCGCCGCGCCGAGGGCCCCCGCGTTGCGCCGGACCGACTGGATGGCCGCCGCGCTGCTGTCGACGAAGGTGGCCCGCCGCGCGCCGCGCGACAGCGCCTCCAGCCCCATCGCGCCGGTCCCGGCGAACACGTCGAGCACCGCCATGTCGCCCAGTTCGATCTCCATCCCGTGCAGCAGGATGTTGAACAGGGCCTCGCGCACCCGGTCCGAGGTCGGCCGCAAATCGCGGCCCTCGGGCGCCTCGATGCGGCGGCCCTTGTAGGCCCCGGCGACGATCCTCACGCCTTGCCCCCCCTCGGTTTGCCCCCACCCGATTTCGCGGGCTTCGGCTTGCCGGACTTTGGCTTAGAGGGTTTCGATTTGGCCGATTTCGGTTTCGCGTTTTTCGGTTTCGCGGACTTGGCGCGGACTTCCTTGGCCTCGGCGGCCTTGGCGCTCGTCGCCTTCGGCTTGAGCGGGCGGCGGGCGGTCTTGCGCTGCCGCTTGGCCGCCGTGCCGGTCGGGGCTTCCTCGGCCACCGCCGCCGTCTCGACGCCCAACTGGTCGCGCAGCACCTTGGCCGGCACCTCGTCGATCCCTTCCTTCGGCAGGTTGCCGAGCTGGAACGGCCCGTAGGCGGTCCGGATCAGCCGGGTCACCATCAGGCCCAGATACTCCATGATCTTGCGGACCTCGCGGTTCTTGCCCTCGCGGACCGAGACGGTGAGCCAGGCATTGGCCCCCTGCACCTTGTCGAGCTGCGCCTGGACGGAGCCGTACTTGATGCCGCTGATCACCACGCCGTCGGCCAGCCTGGCCAGCGCCGCCTCGTCCACCTTGCCGTTGACCCGCACCCGGTAGCGCCGCGTCCAGCCGGTCGCCGGAACCTCCAGCCGCCGGGCCAGTTCGCCGTCGTTGGTCAGCAGCAGCAGGCCTTCCGAGTTGTAATCGAGCCGCCCGACCGAGATCACCCAGCCCATTTCCGTGGGCAGGCTGCCGAACACCGTCGGCCGCCCCAGCGGATCGCCGTGGCTGGTCAGCATCCCGGCTGGCTTGTGATAGCGCCACATGCGGGTCGGTTCGGCGTCGGGCAGCGGCTCGCCGTTGACCGCGATCTTGTCGCCGACCGAGACGTTGACGGCGGGCGAGTTCAGAATCTCGCCGTTCAGCATGACCCGGCCCTCGGCGATCAGCCGCTCGGCCTCGCGGCGCGAGCACAGCCCGGCCCGGGCCATGACCTTGGCGATGCGTTCGGGTTTGCTTTCCTCGCTCATCGCCGCGCCTCCCGGCCCTCGGCCGCCGCCGATACGAAGGCCGCCATCAGTCTGACGTCGCCCTCGCTGATCGAGAATTCCGGATGCCACTGCACGCCGATGCAGAACGGATAGGCCGGGGCCTCGATGCCCTCGATCACCCCGTCCGGCGCGAGCGCGTTGACCGTCACGCCGTCCGGCTCGCCCTTGGCCGCCTGATGATGGGCGCTGTTGACCGGCAGGCTGTCCGCCCCGACGATGCGGTGCAGCAGGGTCCCGGCGACCACCGAGACCTCGTGCCCGGCCTCGTCGCGCGGGTTCGGCTGCTCGTGCGCCAGCGCCCCCTCGACCTCGTCCGGGATGTGCTGGATCAGCCCGCCGCCGAGCACGACATGCAGCAACTGCTCGCCGCCGCAGATGCCCAGGACGGGCAGGCCGCGCTCCAGCGCGCCGCGCGTTATCGCCAGTTCGAAGGCGGTGCGTCGGTCCTTGGTCTTCACCGTGGCGTGCCGCTCGGTCGCGCCGAACAGCGCCGGATCGACGTCGAAATTGCCGCCCGTTATGACCAACCCGTCGAGGGTGTCGAGATAGCCGTCCGCCAGTTCCGGCTCGTGCGGCAGCAGCACGGGCAGGCCGCCCGCGCGCGCCACCGCGCCGCAATAGTTCTCGCGCGCCGCGTACCACGGAAACTTGGAATATCCGCCGGGGTCTTCCGAATCCAGCGTGATGCCGATGATAGGTGTATTCATGCGCCGCACTCTAGGGCCGGTGCGATGCGCCCGCAAGCGGGGTCGGGCGCCACCCCGCGAAAAGTATAAATCCCGGTTTTCCGGAAACCGGCCAACCTCCTGAAGGGAAACGGAAAACCCGGAATTCCCCGGCACGCGCATAGCCATTTTTAGCCAAAACTATACATTCCATCGATTTCCGCTTTGAAATCAGCGCCTTGCGCGGTTGGCGCGGAGGCGGTTTCCCGGACCTCCCAGGGCGCCCACGGGCCGGGCCAGGGCCGCCTAGGCCCGCTTCAGAAACAAAAAATATTTAATGAATATAAACCTATATTGGGAAAATGTCAAGAAATCGCGGTATGGGGAGATGTCGGCGGGGAGACATTTTGTCCAAACAACGCAATGAGCTTACCGGCGACCGAATCACGTCAACAGGTGCGAATTGACTCACACCGTGCAAGAAGTTGGACCCGGCACAGACGTTGACATGACGGCCCCCTTTACCAATCCTTGAACTGCTTACCCAGCTTCAATTGCTGCTTTTGGTAATTGGACTTTATCGTCGCCCCGTAAAGTTCCGAGGGCTGGCCGACGAGTTTTTCGTACATAAGGCGCCCCACGATTTGTCCGTGCTCCATCAAGAATGGGGCATCGTGGCTCCTGACTTCCAGCACGGCTTTTGATCCCTGGCCGCCGGCAGATGCCCATCCGAAACCCGGATCGAAAAAGCCCGCGTAATGGGCGCGGAACTCTCCGACAAGCGTGTCATAGGCGACCATCTCGGCTGCGTAATCCGGCGGCACAGCCACGGCTTCACGGGATGCGAGGATATAGAAATCCCCCGGGCTCAGTATGAGCCGATGCGCTTTGTTGGATGGGATGGGCTCCCAGAAGTCATTGGGGTCGTAGTGGTTGATTTTTCGCAGATCAATCACAGGGGCATGGGGGCGGGCTCGATATGCGATTATATCGGAGCCGCGAGGCGCGAGGTCTACGGAGAATCCGATTCCTCGATCCAAGTGAATGGTTTCATCGTCTACGCCAACGAGGGGAGTGGCTTTGTGTATCGCCTCCAACTCTGCATCCGAGTAGACGTACCGTGTCCGGCAGAGCCGAACTTGGCTTAAACGATCGCCCATCCGGGCAAGGATCGAAAATGTGCAAGGAACGATTTCCGCATATAACGGCCCCTCGTAACCAGCAGGCGCAGCATCGAAAAGGGTCGCCTTGTCGACGATCATCCGAGTGAACACATCCAGGCGGCCCGTCGAACTTTTCGGGTTGGATATGGCGCTGACGTCTTCCGGTAACGACAGCCGTTCCTGAAGGGGAACGATATAGACGCACCCCTTTTCGAGGACCGCGCCGGACCGCAAATCCATTTTATGCATCGTCAGGTCGTTCAAGATATCGACGACGGATTTGTCGGCACCTGGAAGAAAACTGGCTTGCACCCGGTAAGCGACGGCACCCAAGCGAAGGTCAAGACTGGAAGGCTGTATTTGCTCCTTTTCTATTTCGTTGTCGGCCATCACCGATCGACACTCAATGAGTGCCCTGATCTTCCAATCCGGCAAGACGCCAACACCGTCGCCAGCCAAGAAATCGGAATCCTTGGTTGAATTGGCAAAGGTTTCTGGTGCGTTCATCAGAGTTACTACTTCCATTCAGGGACTGACTTGGAAACACAGGATGCATGAGCCATGGTCATGGCTCTACCCCGCACATGCGACAATGCCAGCAATATACGGCATCCGGGTTCAAGTGCAGCATACCTGCGATCACGCCTGGTTTCTTTGGGGACAGCCCCACCTACAAACATGTCGGATTTGGCATATCCCCTTAGACGAGCTTAGCATCGAAGGTCTTTTCCGGTTCGGTGAATTTTCCAAGCCATCCCCTGCTGCGCACTCCACACCGCCCCGGCCGCGTCGAGAGCCGCCAGTCGGCGGCCCCGAGGGATCGACGCGGCAAGCCGCAGGATCTGCGTGTTGTAAACCATCATGAGCCTCCCCCGGCAAAGTTGTCCGGAACATGTGCCCTGGCGAACGCGCGAATGCGCTCGAGCATGAGCGAGAGGCCGTTGGCGCGATACGGCGAAAGATGCTCGGCGAGACCGATCTCGTCGATGAATTCCGGCGAGGCCGCCAGGATCTGATCGGGCGGACGCCCTGAATAGACCTTAAGCAGCAGGGCGATGAGCCCGGCGACGATGGAAGAGTCACTTGTCGCCTCGAAATCGAGCTTGCCGTCGCGATAGTCGGCGACGAGCCAGAGTCCGGCCTGACAGCCATGCAGCCGGTTGGCCTCGATCCGCTTCGCCTCCGGGAATGGCGGTAGCTGGCGCCCCAGTTCGATCAGGTACTGGTAGCGCTCGGCCCAATCTCCGAGATACAGAAAGCTGTCCACGATGGTCCGCTGGGCATCCGCCACGGTTTCGTTCGGCGTCGGCCTCTCTTGCAGAAGATCCCCCATCTAGCCGGCCCTCCGCCAGGCCGAACCGTCGGCGCGATCCTCGACGGCAATGCCAAGCGAAGCGAGCTCGGCACGGATTCGATCCGCGGTGGCGTAGTCTCGTGCTGATCGAGCGGCCAACCGTGCCTCAACCAGGCGCTGAATCCTCACCGTGTCCCCGTCTTCCCCTGTGGTTCCTTCGAACCAGGCTTCCGGATCCTGCTGCAGCAGGCCCAGAAATCCGCCGGCGTCGCGCAAGGCTGCCTTGTAGGCAGCACGGTCCGCCACGGTCGCCGCCTGGCGCGCCGCCTTTGCCAATCGGAAAAGCTCGGCGATAGCCCCTGGGAAGTTCAGATCGTCCTCAAGGGCCGACTCGAACGCATCGAGTAGGCCGGGCGCACGGGGCACGTCGGGCAGATCGCCGAAATCGCGGAGCACACCGTATAGGCGATCAAGACCACGTTTCGCCTGAGCGAGTCCATCCGCGCTCCAGTTGAGCGGCTGGCGATAATGCGCGCCCAGCAGTGCGAAGCGGATGGCCTCACCCGGCGCCTCGTCGAGGAGATCACGGACGAGAAGCACGTTGCCGAGCGACTTCGACATTTTCCGTCCCTCGACGGTGACGAAGCCGTTGTGGAGCCAATATCGGCAGTAGAGCTCTCCGTCATGGGCGCAGGTGCCTTGGGCAATCTCGTTCTCATGGTGCGGAAATATCAGATCCTGGCCGCCGCCATGGATATCAATCGTTGCCCCCAGGCGCTGCTCGATCATGGCCGAGCATTCGACATGCCAGCCGGGTCGCCCGCGGCCCCAGGGGCTTTCCCAGCCCGGCAGGTCGGGTGTCGAGGGCTTCCAGAGGACAAAGTCCGCCGGGTCTCGCTTGTAGGGCGCGACCTCAATCCTGGCGCCGGCGATCATCTCGTCGCGATTGCGGCCAGACAACGCTCCGTAAGCCGGAAACGAGGGCACGTGGAACAGGACATGCCCCTCGACCGCATAGGCATGACCCCGGGCGATCAGCCGTTCCACCATGCCGATGATGTCGGGAATGTGCCCCGTCACGCGGGGTTCATGATCCGGCGCCAGGACTCCGAGCGCCGCCATGTCGGTATGGTAGGCCTCGATGTAGCGTTCCGTGACGGCAGAGATCGGCTGGCCGGCCTGCTTCGCGGCGGCGTTGATCTTGTCGTCGACATCCGTGAAGTTGCGCGCGTAGACGACACCCCCGAAGCGCCGCTTCAACAGGCGATAGAGAACGTCGAACACGACTGCCGGGCGGGCATTGCCAATATGGGCGA
>Ga0207799_100544_pt1 | contig 11318 bp, 9 predicted proteins | sample TtanPargueraPR_4_FD_187742 | JGI IMG/M metagenome (GOLD analysis project Ga0207799, IMG submission 187742) | Aerobic enrichment media microbial communities from Bioluminiscent Bay, La Parguera, Puerto Rico - Tt and M2 (SPAdes) | ecosystem: Environmental > Aquatic > Marine > Unclassified ...
GGCGGTAGGCCTCGGATATCTGCCAGCCGATGCTGCGCACCGGGTTTAGCCCGCCGGTGGCGTCCTGGAAGACGCTGGCCATGCCGCGGCGGCGCAGCGCGCCGGCCTCGGCCGGGGGAAGCTGGGCGAGGTCCTGGCCGTCAAAGAGGATCCTGCCGCCGCTGACCCGGCCGCGCCGGGGCAGGATGCCCGCCAGCGCGAGGCAGGTCATCGACTTGCCGCAGCCGGATTCGCCCACCAGGGCAACGGTTTCGCCGGCCTCGACATGCAGGCTGACGCCGCGCACGGGGCGGACCGGGTCGCGGCGGGGGCGGTCGATGGTGACTTCGAGATTTTCAACAGAAAGGAGCATGGTCTTCTCGCAATTAGCGAAGAGCCCGGGGGCGGGAGAGCCGCCCCCGGGGGGCAATCGTGGCCTTAGTTCGACAGGCCGAATTGCAGGTTGTAGGGGCGCAGGTCCATGTAATAGAGGCCGTAGGGCTGCCAGTTCACGTCCTTGCGCATCGCGTAGGTTTCCAGCGGGTTGTAGAGCATCGTGCCGGGCGCCTCGTCGTTCCAGATCTCCAGCGCTTCGCGATAGGCTTTCTGGCGCTCGTCCCAGTCGGTCGAGGTGACGATCACGTCCTGCAGCTCGTTGAACCGGGCCGGGGCCTGCCAGGAACGGGCGGCGTCCTGCTTGTTCCGCTGGACGTCGCTGTCGCGGCCCCATTGCGGCACGAAGGACCCCAGCGGGTCGGGCATGCGGTGGGTGTTGGACCACGGGCGGATGTGAACGGTGCTGTTGGCGTCGGTCACCTGGCTCCAGTTCTCGACCGGCTCCAGCTTGACGTTCAGGCCGACGGCGCCCCACATCTGCTGCATCGCCTGCGCCGCTTCCATCGACAGCAGGTAGTAGTTCAGCGGCAGCTTGTAGACGATCTCTTCGCCGTTATAGCCGGCCTCTTTTAGCAGTTCCCGGGCCTTCTCGGGGTTGTATTCGAACTCCGGGAAATCCTTGATCCACATGGTGTAGGACGGCAGCTGGTGGCCGTTCGGCGTGTAGTTCTTGTCGTTCCACAGCGCCTCGCGCAGCAGGGCGCGGTCGATCGCCAGCGACAGCGCCTGGCGCACGCGCTTGTCCTGCAGCGGGCCGGTGTTGAAGAAGACCAGCATGTGGGTGTTGTCGAGAACGATTTGCTCGACCTTCAGGTCGTCATAGCCCTCGATCACCGGGATCTGATCCGGCGGGATGTTCACGGCGATGTCGTATTCGCCCGACACCAGGCCGGCGATCCGGGCCGAAACTTCGGGAACCTCGACGAAGGTCACCGACTTGGCGGTCGGCTTGCCGCCGAAATAGTCGTCATGGGCGACCAGCTTGATGTATTCGCCATCGACCCAGTCCGCGATCTTGTAGGGGCCGGTGCCGACGGGGTTGCGGGCGAAGGCGTCCTTGCCCTCGGCCATGTAGGCCCTGGCGTTGACCACCCAGAAGGCGTAGCCGGCCAGGCGCTGCTCCAGCAGCACGTCGGGCTTTTTCGAGACCACGCGGACGGTGTATTTGTCCACCGGCTCGATATGGCTGATGGTCAGCATGAAGCGGCGGGCGCCGCCGATCAGCGGGGCGTAGCCGTGGCCGCGGCCGGCCGAGAACGAGAAGACCACGTCGTCCGAGGTCATTTCCTCGCCATTGTGGAACTTGACGCCTTCGCGCAGCTTCAGTTCCAGCGTCCGGTCGTCGATGCGGGTCCAGCTTTCGGCCAGGCCCGGCACCAGCTTGGACGCGGTGCCCGAACCATCGGCAAGGAAATCGCGGCGGATCAGGCTGTCGAACATCGAATAGGTGATGCGGACACCGACATTGCCCAGTTCCTCGAGCGGCTCGAGGCTGCCGGGCAGGTTGTTGACGGCGACCGTCAGGTCGGGGCGGTCATCGGCCTGGGCCGACGCAGGGACCGGGGCGAACAGCGAAGCTGTGCCGAGTGCCAGTCCGAGAAAGAGTGAGCGGAGCATTGGATGCAATGCCTTTCCTGTGACGGATGGGTTGGTTTGCGCGCGCCGGGACAGCGCCCGGCGCGGCGGCAACATCGTTCCAACAGGTCACGTTCGGGTGTCGCTCAGGTGACTTTTTCCTCACAGTAATATGTACGAAGTGCGACAGGCGGCGTATCGGACGGCCGGCGGAACATCGGAATTCGGCGCTGAATCAATGGATTAAAAGACGCCCCGCGATCCGGCGCGGATCGTCGGGGCGTTTTTTCTTTGTTGCCGGTTTTCCCTTGCTTCAAAAGGAGCGGCTCAGGCACGGCAGGCGCACACCCCGCAGAAACGAAAGGCGGCGCCGGGTGTCCGGCGCCGCCTGTCCTGTGTCGATACGCGCTGACGCGGCCCTTGCCGCTATGCCAGCCCCCTTACCCCGTTCAGGGTCAGGTCCGTGACCAGGTTGGCGTATTCCTCGCGCGCTGTGGCCCCGGCCTTGCTGTTCCACATGTAGAACCAGTTCAGCATGCCGAAGACGGACATGGTCGCGGAATAGAGCTTGCCCTTGTCGCCCTCGAAAACCTCGGGCGCGACGGCGCAGAGCAGCGCCGACATATGGGCCACCATGTCGCGCTGATAGCCGCGCAGGATTTCCTGCTGGGCCTCGGGCAGCGCGGGGATGCCCGTGCTCTGCACCCGGTGCTCGTTATCCGCGCCCTGGTAGGCCTTGAGCGTGGCCGAGATCGTCGCGCGCAGCTTGTCCTCGGGCGCCAGCCCCTCGAGCGGGATGCCGCAGATCTGGTCGCGCAGCTCGGACAGGTAGGTGTCGAGGATGTCGAACAGCAGCGCGTCCTTGCTGTCGTAATAGTGGTAGATATTGGCCTTGGAAATCCCGCATTCGCGGGCGAGCATGCTCATCGAGGCGCGATCGAAGCCCTGGTCGGCGAACACCTTGGCCGCCGATTTCAGGATCTGATCGCGCTTCTGATCGTGGTCTTTTGCGATGGTGCGGACCACTTGCTCACTCCTTCGGGCGGTTGTCGACGACGCGCTTGGCCTTGCCTTGCGAGCGTTCTACCTCGCCGGGATCCTTGATGTCGATCTCGGTCGAGACGCCGACGATGTCCTTGATGCGCTTGGTCAGCATCCGGGCCGCGGCGGTCTTCGAGGCCTCGTCGGTGGCGTCGGGCGTGCATTCCACGTGCACGCGCATGGCGTCCATGCGGCCGGCGCGGAACAGCTCGATCTGGAAATGGTTGGCCAGCCCGCCGGTGGCCAGCACCTGTTCCTCGATCTGGGTGGGGAAGACGTTGACGCCGCGCAGGATGATCATGTCGTCCGAGCGGCCGGTGATCTTCTCCATCCGGCGCATGGAGCGCGCGGTGCCGGGCAGCAGGCGCGTCAGGTCGCGCGTGCGGTAGCGGATCATCGGCAGGCCTTCCTTGGTGAGCGTGGTGAAGACCAGCTCGCCCATCTCGCCATCCTCGACCGGCTCGCCGGTCTCGGGGTTGATGATCTCGGGGTAGAAGTGGTCTTCCCAGATATGCAGGCCGTCCTTGGTCTCGACGCATTCATTGGCGACGCCCGGGCCCATGATCTCGGACAGGCCGTAGATGTCGACGGCGTGCATGTCGAACGCCTGCTCGACCTCGTGGCGCATGGCGTTGGTCCAGGGCTCGGCCCCGAACACGCCGACCTGCAGCGAACATTCGCGCGGGTCGATCCCCTGGTGGTGGAATTCTTCGAGGATGTTCAGCATGTAGGAGGGCGTCACCATGATGGTGTGCGGCTGGAAATCCTGGATCAGGGTCACCTGGCGCGGGGTCTGGCCGCCCGAGACGGGCACCGCGGTGGCGCCCAGCCGCTCGATCCCGTAATGCGCGCCAAGGCCGCCGGTGAACAGGCCGTAGCCATAGGCGTTGTGCACGATGTCGCCGGGCCGCGTTCCGCTGGCGCGCAAGCTGCGCGCGATCAGGTCGGCCCAGGTATCGATGTCCTTCTTGGTGTAGCCCACGACGGTCGGCTTGCCGGTGGTGCCGGAGGAGGCATGCAGCCGCACGATCTGCTCGCGCGGGACGGCGAAGAGGCCGAAGGGGTAGTTCTCGCGCAGGTCGTTTTTCACCGTGAAGGGGAATTTCGACAGGTCGGCGAGGGTTTTCAGGTCATCCGGGTGCACGCCCTTCTCGTCAAAGCGCTGGCGGTACATGGGCACGTTTTCATAGGCGTGGCGCAGCGACCATTTCAGGCGCTCAAGCTGGGTGGCGCGGATCTCGTCGATCGAGGCGATCTCGATCGGTTCCAGGTCGGTTTTCTTGGGGGTCAGGTCTTTCATGGCGTCCTCCTCGCCCGGTTATTCTTCGAACAGGTGGCCCTTGATCGCGCGGGAATTGCCCCGGAATTCCGCGATCAGGGCGCCGTCCTGGTTGGTGACGGTCACGTCGTAGATGCCGCTGCGCCCGGTCAGGCTGACCTCGCGGGCCCGCGCCGTCAGGGTATCGCCCACCTTGCCCGGCGCGACGAAGGTGATGCTGTTGTGCTGCGCGACGGTGGCCTGGTTGCGGCTGTTGCAGGCGAAGGCGAAGGCGCTGTCGGCCAGCATGAAGGTCACCCCGCCATGGCAGATGCCGTGGCCGTTGGCGTGATGCTTTTCCACCTTCAGCGACAGGGTGGCAAGGCCCTCGTCCACCTCGTCCAGCCGCATGCCCACCCATTTCGAGGCGTTGTCATCGGCCCACATCGCGGCGGCCGAGCGTTCGGCGCGTTGCTTCGGCGTCATGCTTTCTTCCCTTTGTAGCTGGGGGCGCGTTTCTGCAGGAAGGCGCTCACGCCCTCGGCATAGTCCGGTGTCATGCCGCAGGTTTTCTGCGACTGCGCCTCAAGCTCCAGCTGTTCGTCGAGCGTATTGGTGGCCGCGGCCTGGATCGCCTGCTTTGTCAGGCCAAGGCCCACGGTGGGCCCCTCGGCCAGCCGGGCGGTCAGCGCGCGGGCCTCTTGCATCAGGAACTCGTCGGGCACGGATTTCCAGATCAGGCCCCATTCGGCGGCTCTGGGCGCGGGCAGCGGCTCGGCCGTCAGGGCCAGCGCCTTGGCGCGGGCCTCGCCCAGCAGGTGGGGCAGCGACCAGCTGCCGCCGGCATCGGGCACCAGCCCGACCTTGGCGAAGGACTGGATGAACTTGGCGGATTCGGCGGCCAGGACGATGTCACAAGCCAGCGCGACATTGGCCCCGGCGCCGGCCGCCACGCCGTTCACGGCGCAGATCACCGGGAATTTCAGCGACCGGATCAGGCGGATCAGCGGGTTGTAGAAATTCTTGAGCGTCAGGCTGAGGTCCGGCGCGCTGTCCATCTTGGCCGGGTCGCGGTCGCCCAGGTCCTGCCCCGCGCAGAAGCCGCGCCCGGCGCCGGTCAGCAGCACCGCGCGGGCGCCCGACTCGCGGGCCTCTTCCAGCGCGGCGCGCAGGGCGAGGTGCATCTCGTCGTTGAAACTGTTGAGCCGGTCGGGGCGATTCAGGGTGATCTCCACCCAGTCGCCATTTCGCTGCGAAAGAATCGTATCGCTCATCCCCGCCTCCCTTTCCGAAGATTTCGACAAGCATCTTGCATAAACCGAACGGTTGGTCAATAAATAACCGAGAGTTTCGATTCTCGGGAGGATGCATGTCGAACGTGGTGACAGTCGAACGCGAAGGCGCGATCGCCTGGGTGGTGATCAACAATCCGCCGGTGAACGCGACCTCGACCGCGGTGCGCGCGGGGCTGGAAAAGGCCGTTCGCGAGGTGCAGGGGGCCGATCTGGCCGTGCTGCGCTGTGAAGGGTCGACCTTCATCGCCGGCGGCGACATGTCCGAATTCGACGCCCCCGCAGCGGAGCCGCACCTGCCCGACGTGGTGCAGGCCATCGAGGACAGCGGAACGCCCTTCCTGGCGCTGTTGCACGGCAATGTGCTGGGCGGCGGGTTCGAGATCGCCATGGGCTGCGCCTGGCGCATCGCCGCGCCGGGCACGCGTTTTGGCCTGCCCGAGGTCAACGTGGGCCTAATCCCCGGTGCCGGCGGCACCCAGCGCCTGCCCCGCCTGATCGGGCTGGAACCCGCCATCGACATGGCCTGCAGCGGCGCGATGCCGAAGGCCGAGAAACTGCTGGAACTGGGCGGCATCGATGCCATCGCAGAGGGCGACCTGCTGCAGGCCGCCCGCGCCTTCGGCGCCGACCTGCCCGCCCGTCCCCTGCCCGTCAGCCAGCGCCCGGCCATAGCGATCGACCCCGCGCTGATCGAGGCCAGGCGCGCCGAGATCGCCAAACGCGCCAGGGGCGCCGCCGCCCCGCTGGAAAACCTCGAGGCGCTGCAATGGGCCGCCCTGCCCTTCACGCAAGGCCAGCCCAAGGAGCGCGAGCGCCACCTCGCCCTGCGCCGCTCGCCGCAATCGCGCGCCCTGCGCCATGCCTTCTTTGCCGAGCGCCAGGTCTCCCGCCCCGGGGCCATCAAGGGCGCCACCCCGCGCGACATCGCCCATGTGGCCGTGGTGGGCGGGGGCCTGATGGGCGCGGGCATCGCCACGGGCCTGCTGAACGCGGGCCTGTCCGTCACCATTCTGGAGCGCGACGCGGAGGCCGCCGAGGGCGCGCTTTCCCGTGTGCGCGGGTTGCTGGAGTCCGGTGTGAAACGCGGCAAGATCACCGAGGCGCAGCTGGAGCAGCGCATGGAGGCCTTGGCCGCCGAGACCGACTATCCCAAGGCTGCAAACGCGGACCTCGCCATCGAGGCCGTGTTCGAGGATGTGGCGATCAAGCACGAGGTCTTCGCCAGGCTCGCCGCCGCCCTGCGGCCCGACGCGATCCTGGCCACCAACACCTCCTATCTCGACCCGCGCGAAATCTTCGCGGGGATCGCGAACCCGGACCGCTGCCTGGGCCTGCATTTCTTCAGCCCGGCCCATGTGATGAAGCTCTTGGAGATCGTGAAGACCCCCGACACCTCGCCCGAGGTGCTGGCCACCGGCTTTGCCCTGGCCAGGCGCCTGCGCAAGGTGGCGGTGCTATCGGGCATCTGCGACGGCTTCATCGGCAACCGGATGCTGGCCGCCTATCGGCGCGAGGCCGATTACCTGCTGGCCGACGGCGCCCTGCCCTACCAGATCGACGCCGCCATGCGCGCCTTCGGCATGCCCATGGGCCCTTACGAGATGCAGGACATGAGCGGGCTGCAGATCGCCTGGGCCAACCGCAAGCGCCAGGCCGCCACCCGGCCGGCGGAGGAACGCTATGTCACCATCGCCGACCAGATGTGCGAGATGGGCCGGCTGGGGCAGCGCGCCGGCAAGGGCTGGTACGCCTACGAGGAAGGCAGCCGCAAGCCCGTCCGCGACCCCGAGGTCGAGGCGCTGATCGAGGCCTATTCCGCCGCGCAGGGCATTACGCGCCGCAGCTTCGCCGCAGAGGAAATCTCGTCGCGCCTGCTGGCCGTGCTGGCCAATGAGGGCGCGCGCATCGTCGAAGAGGGCATCGCCGAGGACGATGCCGCCGTCGACATGGTGCAGATCCACGGCTACGGTTTTCCCCGATGGCGGGGCGGGCCGATGCACTACGCCGCCGAAACCGGATGGGAGGAGACGGCCACCGTCATGCGACAGGTGGCCGGGGAAAGTCCGGGATCCTGGGCGCCCGGCGCGCTGGCGGCGCGGGCGCAACCGTCACGGAAGGATTGATGGTTGCGCCCGAAACTGTTACCCACGCAACAAAATGCCATCTAGGGAGGAAACCATGGCGAAAATCTCGAAACTGACCACTCTTCTGGCCGGCGCCGCGTTCGCGCTGTCCGGCGCCGCGGCCTTTGCCGCGGACTACACGCTGACGATTTCCAGCTGGGCGCCGCCGACCCACAACATCAACGCCAAGATGTGGCCCAAGTTCGTCGAGATGATCGAAGATGCCACCGACGGCCAGGTCACCGCCGAGCTCAAGCTGGGCCTCGCCCCGCCGCCGGCGCAGATGGACCTGATCATGGACGGCGCGGCCGACGCCTCGATCATCTTCCACGGCTACCAGGCCGGCCGCTTCGTCACCACCAAGCTGATCGAACTGCCGGGCTTTGAGGGCAATGCCGAGGCCGCCTCGGTCGCCTACTGGCGCGCCTATGAGAAATACCTGTCCAAGGCCGACGAGCATCGCGGCGTGAAGGTGATCGCGCTGCACACCCACGGCCCGGCCCAGCTGCACACCTCGGACCCGATCGACAGCCTCGACGCCATCTCGGGCCTCAAGCTGCGCATCCCCGGCGGCGTGGGCGGCGATGTGGGCACGGCGCTCGGCGCCACCGGCATCCAGGTGCCCGCCCCGAAGGTCTATGAAACCCTCGCCTCCAAGGCCGCCGACGGCGTGGTGATGCCGGTCGACAGCCGCCAGGGCTTCAAGCTGACCGAGGTCGCGCCGCATCTCTATGAAATGCCCGGCGGCTTCTACCGCGGCTCCTTTGCCTTCATCATGAACGAAGACGTCTTCGCCGACCTGCCCGAGGACATCCAGAAGGCGCTGGATGACAAGGTCTTCGGCGAGCCGCTGAGCCGCGAGATCGGCAAGATCTGGGACGGCGGCGACATCGCCAGCCTTGAGCTGACCAAGGAAACCGAAGGCAACACGATCACCGTCGCCTCCGAGGCCGACCAGGCGAAATTCGCCGAAATCGCCGCCGGCGTGACCGAGGCCGTGCTGAAGGAGATCGAGGCCACCGGCGTCGACGCCCAGGCCGCCTACGACATGATCAAGGCCGACATGGCCGCCTACTGATCCCGCAATCCGGGCCGGCGCCATCCCGCGCCGGCCCGCCACCCCGGCCTTTGGGAGGGGCCTGTTCCATGAAATCCGTCATTCTACTGGCACGCCGGGCCAGCCTGGCCCCCATTGTGCTGGCCGCGCTGGCGCTGTTCACCCTGATGGTCATGACCTTTGCCGACGTGCTGCTGCGCTCGATCCTGAATTCGCCGATCGAGGCCGCGACCGAGCTGACCCGCATCCTGATGGCGATCATGGTCTTTGCCGTCATGCCCGTGATCTCGGCCCGGGGCGAGCATATCTCGGTCGACCTGACCGACCCCATCTTCGAGCGGCTGCGGCTGCACAGCCTCCGCGACGGGCTGGTCTATGTCGCCTGCGGCGTGATGATGATCTGGCCGGTGCAGCGCGTCTGGGTGCTGGCCGAACGCTGGCGCAGCTACGGTGACGTGACCGAATACCTCTCAATCCCGCAATTCTATGTCGGCTGGTTCATCGCCGCCTTCACCGCGCTCACGGCCGTGGTGATGGTGATCACCGGCCTGATGCACCTCTTTGCCCCCCGCCTGCTGGAGCGCGATCTATGACTGCTGCCCTGATCGGATTCGCCCTTGTCCTGATCCTTGTCCTGCTGCGCATGCCCATCGTGTTCTCGATGGGTCTGGTGGGCACGCTGGGCTTCGCCTATGAACGCGGCGGCTCGATCTTCGACGAGCGCGGACTGAAGGCCGCCATGTCGATGGTCGGCCGCCAGATCACCGACACCGCGCAGGATTACGGCCTCAGCGTCGTGCCGCTGTTCATCCTGATGGGCCTGTTCGTGAACAAGGGCGGGCTGGCGCGCGAGCTTTACGCCGTGTCCAACGCCTTCCTCGGCCACATGCGCGGCGGCATCGCCATGGCCACCGTCGCCGCCTGCGGCGGGTTCTCGGCGATCTGCGGCAGCTCGCTGGCCACCGCCGCCACCATGTCCAAGGTCGCCATGCCCGAGATGCGCCGCTACGGCTATGCCGACAGCCTGTCCACCGCCTCGATCGCTGCCGGAGGCACGCTGGGCATCCTGATCCCGCCCTCGGTGATCCTGGTGATCTACGGGCTGCTGACCGAGACCTCGATCGGCAAGCTCTTCATCGCGGGCATCGTGCCGGGGGCCCTGGGCATCCTGTTCTACCTCTTCGCCGTGCGCTACACCGTCTGGCGCAATCCCGCGGCCGGCCCCGCCGGCGAAAAGGCCAGCTGGGGTGAGCGCCTCCGCGCGCTCGGCTCGGTCTGGGCGGTGCTGCTGCTGTTCTTCCTGGTGATCGGCGGGCTTTACGGCGTGTTCGATTTCGAACCGCTGAACCTGACCTTCTCGCCCACCGAGGCCGCGGGCATGGGCGCCATGGGCGCCTTCTTGATCGCGCTGAGCCGTGGCGGGCTGACCATCCGTTCGACCTTCGAGGTGCTGAAGGAAACCTCGTTCACCGCCGCCTCGCTGTTCGCGGTTCTGATCGGGGCGCAGATCTTTTCCAACTTCGTCAACCTCGCGGGCCTGCCCGAGGCGCTGATCGCGATCGTCACCGCCTATGACGTGCCGGCCTTCGTGGTGATGCTGATGATCCTGGGGATCTACATCATCCTGGGCTGCGTGTTCGAAAGCCTCTCGATGCTGCTGCTGACCGTGCCGATCTTCTTCCCGCTGGTCACCAGCCTGGGCTACGACCCGATCTGGTTCGGCATCGTGGTGGTGGTGGTGACCGAGATCTCGCTGATCACCCCGCCGGTGGGCCTGAACGTGTTCATCCTGAAGGGCGTGGTGGGCGATGTCTCCACCGGCACGATCTTCCGGGGCGTCACGCCGTTCTGGATGGCCGATATCGTGCGGCTGGCGCTGATCGTGCTGCTGCCCGCCATCGTGCTGTTCCTGCCCGAGAACATGGGGGCGATGGGCCACTGACAGGCCCGCCCCGGCCGCCCTGCCCTATGAGGGGGGAACAGGGCGGCCCGACCGAAGACCACCCCCGGTGCCCTGCCCCATCGGGATTTGAAAAGACGATTTTATTGACCGTCCGGTCGGTTAATAATATCTTTACCGCGCCGCCGCCCGCCGGGCTTGCCGCGAGACATGATGAGGAGCCTGCCATGACACTGCAAAACATCTCCAGCTTTGCCGCCGGCGAATGGATCGCCCCCGGCGCGGGCGCGCGCACCGTTTATAGCGCCGTCACCGGCGCGCCCATCGCGCAGGCCGGCAACGACGCGCTCGACGTGCAGGCCATGCTGGATCACGCCCGCGCCAAGGGCGGCCCGGCCCTGCGCGCCATGACCTTCCACCAACGCGCCAAGATGCTGAAGGCGCTGGCGCTGCACCTGGGCCAGCACAAGCAGGCGCTCTACGACATCTCCTTCGCCACCGGCGCCACGCAGAGCGACCACCTGATCGACATCGACGGCGGTATCGGCACGCTGTTCGTCTTTGCCTCCAAGGGCCGGCGCGAGATGCCCGACGGCCATGTCTATGTCGACGGCGAGACCGAGCAGCTGTCGCGCAACGGCACCTTCCTGGGCCAGCATATCTGCACGCCGCTGCAGGGCGTGGCGGGGCATAT
>Ga0207799_100546_pt1 | contig 11189 bp, 9 predicted proteins | sample TtanPargueraPR_4_FD_187742 | JGI IMG/M metagenome (GOLD analysis project Ga0207799, IMG submission 187742) | Aerobic enrichment media microbial communities from Bioluminiscent Bay, La Parguera, Puerto Rico - Tt and M2 (SPAdes) | ecosystem: Environmental > Aquatic > Marine > Unclassified ...
CGCCCTGGATCAGCCCGCCGATCCAGCTCAGGTATTGCCGGTACAGCGGCTTGTCGAGGCCGTACTCCTCGCGCAGGTACTCGATCTTCTCGACCGGCACCATCTCGCCCTGGCTCTGCAACTCGGCGATCTGGTTGCTCAGGAAATCGCCCGGCGGCAGCTGGATGATGACGAACACCAGCACGCTGGTCACCAGCAGCGTCCCGATCATCGTCAACAGGCGGCGTACGAAATAGTTCGACAGAGCCCAGATCCCCCAATCTCTGACTTAGCTAACTAATTCCCGGGTGCGGCCTTTTCCAGCCAGAAGGTGTCCGGGCGGTAGATTCCGAAATGGGCGCCCGGATCCCAATTGAACAATCCCTTTTCCGGCACGTTGTGCAGGCGGTCGCTGACCACCACCGGCTGCGGCACCCCGGCGACGGTGCCGATGGTAAACACCTGGTCGGCGTTGATCTCCAGCATCTCTTGCCAGATGCGGGTCTTTTCGTCGCGGTCGGTCGCGGCCATCCAATCCTGGTCCAACTCGGCCAGCCGCTTGGCCGGTTCCAGGTCGATGGGCGTGCCCGCCCGGCCGCGCGTTTCCACATACTGGCCCCATTTCGGCCATTGGTACTGGATCTGCGAGGTCGGCGCGAGGTCGTTCGGCGGGAAGTCGGCGCTCGGCACCCCGTTGTCCATCCCCGACCAGATGCACATCACCGTGCTGCCGGAGAAGATGCGGTTGCGGAAGGTCTCGCGTTCCAGCACCCGGACATGCAGCTTGATGCCCAGCTTGCGCCAGCTTTCGCCGAGCAGATACAGCACGTCGGACTGCTCCAGGTCGTTGCTGGCCGTCTCGACCACCAGCTCCATCGGTTCGCCGTTGGCCAGCAGGCGCAGGCCTTCCTCGTTGCGGTGGGCCAGCCCCAACCCGTCTAGCAGCTTGTTGGCCTGCTCCGGATCGTAGGTGGCCCAGCGGGTGGTGTAGTCTCTGCGGTACAGCGGGCTTTCCGGCAGGACGGTGTTGTTGCCCTCGACCGCCATGCCGAAATAGACGGTCTGGTTGATATCGGATCGGTTGATGCCGAGCGACAGCGCGCGGCGGAAATCGGCGTTGCGGACCAGTGGCCGCCAGACCGGGTCGATGGTGTTCAGGTTGGGATACAGCGCCATCTCGGAGCCCGACGCGGTGCGCCAGAGATGCACGGTGTAGCCGTTGCGCCGTTCCCCTTCCTTCAGGAAGGTGATGTTGCTGAACGGCAGCCCGTAGGCCTGCAGGTCGGTATCGCCGGTGCCCGCCTTGGCCGGAATCAGGGCCGGCGCCGCCATGCCGACGATCCAGCGGTCGATATACGGGAGCTGGCGGCCGTTCGGATCGATCCGGTGGTAAAAGGGGTTGCGCTCGAAGATGTAACGGTCGGACGGCGGCCGGGTCTTCAGCACCCAGGGCTGCAGGCTCGGCAGGTCGGGATTGTTGTTCCGGTATTGCCGGCCCATGTTGTACTGCAAGGCCACCCAGTTGCGCTGCCGGTGCTCCTCGACCCGTTCGTGCAGGGTCTCCGGATCGGTGTATGTCAGGTGGAACCGCTTCATGTAATGGGCCGGACGGTAGAGGTAGAGCGGCGCCGCTCCGGCCAGCGCCGGCAGGAAGTACGGGTTGGGCTTCGACCAGCTGTAGCGGACCGTGGTCTCGTCCAGCACCTCGAACCTAGGCAGCTCGCCGTCGACCCGCAGGATCACCGGCGGGCCGCTTTTGGAGACCCGCGGATCGGTCGCGAAGTCCTCCCAGTAGTAGCGGAAATCCTCGGCGGTGAAGGGGTACCCGTCGGACCACTTGTGTCCCTTGCGCAAGTGGAGGGTGAAGATCCGCCCTTCCTTCACCTCGTAGGATTTGAGCAGGTCGGGGACGATGTCGAAATCGCGGTCGTAGACGACCAGCCGGGCATAGCCGTAGACGACCATCCGTTTGGTGTCGGAAGAGCTCCCCATCAGCGTGTGCAAGTCGCCGCCGGGCCGGCCGATCCTCTTGCCGGTCATGTCGGCCAGTTCGGGATCGTCGGGCAGGCGTTCGGCCACCGGCGGCATCTTGCCGGCCCGCACCTGCGCGACCAGGCTCGGCGTCTCGACGAACAGCCGCAGGGGCGTTTCGGCCCGGGCCGGGGCGAGCGAGGTTCCGATCACCAGGAGCAGCAGGAACGCGGCGGCGAAACCTCCCATCATCCGGTCTCCGCCAGTTGCGGGGCGGGATGGGCGCGGACGAGATGGCCCTCGGCGACCTCGATCAACTGCGGTTCGCCGCGCGCCGCCGTGGCGCCGAACGGGTGCGGCCAGCATTTCGGGTCGGACGCGCGCCCTTCCATCAGCGCCGTGAAGTCGAGCTTGTGGTTGGGGTCCGGGTAGGGCACGGCTGCCAGCAGGGTTCTGGTGTAGGGGTGGACCGGGTTACGGAACAGGATTTCGCGCGGCGCGACCTCGACCAGCCGCCCGGCGCACATGACGGCGATGTCGTCGGCCATGTAATCGACCACCGCCAGATTGTGCGAGACGAACAGGTAGGTCAGCCCGAGCTGCGTCTGCAGGTCCTTGAGCAGGTTGAGGATCTGCGCTTGCACCGAGACGTCGAGGGCGGAGACCGGTTCGTCGCAGATCAGCAGGTCCGGTTGCAGCGCCAGGGCGCGGGCGATGCCGATGCGCTGGCGCTGCCCGCCCGAGAAGCTATGCGGATAGCGGTTCAGGTAGCGCGGGTCGAGTCCGACCAGGTGCATCAGTTCGGCGACGATGCGGCGGCGGAAGGCCTTGTTGCCGACACGGTGGATGACCAGCGGTTCGGTCAGGATCTCGAAGACCGTCATGCGTGGGTTGAGCGATCCGAACGGATCCTGGAACACGTATTGGATCTTACGGCGCAACGGCACCATCTCGCGTTCGTTCCGCGCCAGCAGATCGGTCACCCGGCCCCGGTCGTTGAACAGCACCGCGCCGCTGTCCGGGTCCAAGGCGCGTAGGATGATCTTGCTCAGGGTCGTCTTGCCGCAGCCGCTCTCGCCAACCAGGCCCAGGCATTTGCCGCGGGGGACGCGCAAGCTCACATTGTCAACCGCACGGATGACAACCTCCCTGCCGCTCCGCCCCTTGCGCATGCCGAAGCTCTTGCTGACGTTGTGGACTTCCAGCAGGGGCGCGTCGGCGGCCGTTTTCGGCCAGGGCTCCTTGCCGGTCAGCAGGCCGCTGGCGTCGTGCTTGATCTCGCGCAGCGGGACAAGGCGCTCGCCCGGTTTCATGTCGAAATGCGGTACCGCCTTGAGCAGCGCCTTCAGGTAGGGGTGCTCCGGCTTGGCGAAAATCTCGTCGGCCGGTCCGCTCTCGACGATCGCGCCGTTATAGGCGACGACGACTTCCTCGGCGATGTTGGCGACCACGCCGAGATCGTGGGTGATGATCAGCACCGCCATGCCCAGATCGGTCTGAAGGTCCTTGATCACCTTCAGGATTTGCGCCTGGATGGTCACGTCCAGGGCGGTACTCGGCTCGTCGGCGACCAGCAGCGCCGGGCGGCAGATCAGCGCCATGGCGATCATCGCCCGCTGACGCAGGCCGCCGGACAGTTCGAACGGGTAGGCGTTGATCGCCCGACGCGGTTCGGGGAAACCGACCATGGCCAGGGTCTCGATGGTCAGCTCGCGGGCCTCCGCGTCGCTGACCTTGCGGTGCAGGATCAGCGCCTCGCCGATCTGGTCGCCGATGGTGTGCAGCGGCGACAGCGAGGTCATCGGTTCCTGGAAGATCATCGAGATGCGGTTGCCGCGGATGGCCCGGATCTCCCGCCGGTTCGGCGGCAGTTTCAGCAGATCCACATAGGGGCGCCGCCGCTCCGGCGGTACCGTTACCTTGGTCCGTTCGGGGTCGTGGAAGAGGATTTCGCCGCTGCTGATCCGCGCCGTCCGGGGCAGGATGCCCAGGATCGCCTGGGCGGTTACCGATTTGCCCGATCCCGACTCGCCGACAAGGGCGACGGTCCCTCCGACGGGCACCCGGAAATTCATGTCCCGCACGGCGGGGACGATTCCGGCCCGGGTCTCGAAATCGACCTGGAGGTTGCGGATCTGCAGCAGGTCTCTCAAGGAGCGGCGCCTCCCGGCGGCAGCTTCATCGCGGCCATGTTGGCGGCGCTGGCGTCATCCAGCGTGATGCCGTTCTGCCCGGCGGCCTGGCCGGCCCGCTCGGCGATCTCGATGAAGCCGTCGATCGACGATTCCACGGCGATGGTCTCGCCGCCGCCCTCCAGGACCAACTGGAACCAGCCCTTGCTGACGCTCCATTTGGAGCGCGTGGAGAAATATTTCAGCCGCAGCCCGTTCAGGTCGCGCCACGGGATCTCCTTACGCTTGGCGGCGTTCACGGCGATCTTTTCGTCATCCACCTCGATCCGCGACCGGTGGCGCAGCGCCGTCCGGACGCCATAGACGACGAAGATGCAGATCGCGATCGAGAAGATCGCGACCACCATCGGCTGCGGCGGGATGAACACCAGCGGGATGATGGCGATGACGATACCGGCGCCGGCGCGCAGATAGTCGCCGAGAACGGCGTTCAAGGGGTAGGTGTGAACGGTCATTGCCGGAACGTCTCCTCGATGGTCAGCCATTTGACGGCTTGGTCTTGGTGGGTTCTTTCGAACAGGTTTTCCAGGAAGGTCCACCCGGCCGGATCGCAGGCCAGGTGGTGGGTCAGCAGGCCGGTCGGCTCGGCGGCGTCGGCCCGGTTCTCGCGGCGGGCGGCGAGATGATCGATCATCTGGCCGATAACGGCGGCCTCGCCCGCGAATTTGCGGCCGTCGTGCCAGGCGATGGGGTCGACATGGGTGTTGACCTGCCGCAGTCCCGGCGCCGCCAGGACGGCGTCGCGCGGGCCGAAGGTGGATACCGCCCGGAACCCGAGTCCCGGCAGGTCGTCGAGCAAACCGGTATCGATCCGGTTCCACGGCGGAACCAGAACGGGCAGGGCCTTGGCGAAGCCCGTCATCCGGCCTTGTCCTTCGGTCAGTTCGGCAAGCATCTCTTCCCGTTCGCGATGGGTCCGGTACTCGGCCTTTTTCTCTCCCGGCGGGGCGTGGTTGGCGTGATCGTACCCATGCTGCAGGACCGTGCAGAGCGGATGATCCCCCAGAAACCGGCGCAGGGCATCCGTTGCCCGGGCCGGAACCGCCGCCACTCCAATGGGAATATGGTAATTCCCAGCCAACGCGAGAAGGCGTTCCAGCGGCGGGGTCGGTTCCACGGCATCGTCGTCGCGCCACCAAAGGGTCGCGACGCGGCCAAGTTGCCGCCAGGCGTCCAGTTCCTTGTCCAGTGCCGTCCAGCCGCTAATCTCGGTCATGCCGCTCTCCTTGCCTTTCGGGCCAGGGCCCGCAGTTCCCCGGCGGCCCGGACCATGCCGTTCAAGTCGATCCCGGCAACCGCGGGCGGTGTCGCGGCCAGGACCCGGTCGACGGCGCGGGCCAGGGTTTCCGGCGTCAGATCGTCCGGTTCCACCATCTCGAGCCAGCCGCGCTTGGCCAGCAGCCGGGCGCGGACACTCTGTTCGCTTTCCTGGCCGCCCGCGAACGGGACGACCACGGCCCGCGCGCCGCTGCCCAACAGGTCCATCACCGTGTTGTAACCGGCCTGCGAAATGGAAACAGCGGAAGCGGCCAAAAGGTTCCGGAAATCGGCCCGGTGCCGCTCGACCGTCACCCCGGAAGGCGCCGACCGGCGCAAATCCTCGAACACGGCGTCGGGCAGGTTCGGCCCGGTCAGAAGACGCCAGGGCAGACCGGTGGCCTTGGTCAGCGGCCGTGCCGCCAGCGCCGCGCGCATCAGCGGCTCGCCGACCGACCCGCCGCCGGCCGAAACCACCACCTCGGGCGTCGCCTTGCCGGCGGACGGCCCGATGGGCGCGCCGTCGGCGACATAACCGGTATAGCGGATGCGATCCTCGATTTCGGTGGCCAGCGAAAAGGTCTCGGCGAAGCCGATCAGCGCCGGATCGCCGTGCACCAGGACGGCGTCGAAATATTTCCGGACGGTATCGACCACTTCCCGGTTCCGTTCCGGGCGCGGCTTCTCGACCAGGATGTCGCGCACGCTGCAGGCGATGGCCGGACGGGGCCGGACCTGCGCGGCGGCGTCGAGCAGCGGCAATATCTCGAAACGGAACTGGCGCCGGCCGAACGGGAACAGCTCGAACAGGATGACGTCGGGTTTGACGTCCCGGAAAACCTCCAGCAGCTTTTCCCGGCGTGCCGCCTTCCAGGCGTCGTCGATCGGCCTGCCGGCTTCGTCGAGCAGCACCTTGAAGCTGTCGTCCTCGGCGCGGGCGGGCGGCAGTTGGACGATGCGGGCCCGGCCGAAATCGGTTCCCGGTGCCGGAAAGCCGCCGCTGGCCACGGTGACCTCAAGGCCCGCATCGGCGGCGGCCCGGGCGATGGCGGCGGCGCGTTTCAGGTGGCCGATGCCCAGCAGGTGCTGGACATGGAACAGGATGCGTTCGGCCATCAACGGCTTTCCAGCGGGATGTTCAGCCGGTCGACCGTCGGCTGGCCGCCGGGCGACAGCGTGAACAGCTGGATATGCCCGTCCTCCAGCTTGACCGGCGGTTTGCCGGTCATGTCCCAGCCGCTGGCCAGCGAATAGATGGCGCGGATCACCCCGGCATGGGCGACTGCCCCGGCCGGCTGGCCGTCCTGGGCGACATGGGCCAGCCATTCCTTGACCCGGCCCTGCACGTCGCGCGGGCTTTCGCCGTTGGGCGGACGGAAATCCAGGCCGCGCCGCTCGTTCTCGGCCATCTCCTCGCCGAACTGGGCGCGCAGGTCGGACAGCAGATGACCCTCCCAGTTGCCCCACCTCATTTCCGCCAGATTGTCCTCGATCTCCGGCGTCAGGCCGAGGATCTGGGCCGTTTCCATGGCCCGCTTCTTGGGGCTGACGTACCAATGGAACCCGGCGAATTCCGGCGGAATCTTCCAGGTTCCGACCCGCGCCCGCCCGTTCGGGCTCAGCGATGTATCCATCTGGCCCTGGATGCGCTTCTCCTCGTTCCACAAGGTCGGCCCGTGGCGGATCAGGGCAAGGGGGACGGAAACGGCTTCGGGACGGGCGGTCATATTCTCACTTTCTTTCCCAGCGAGGCGATCACGGTTTGCAGACGGGTTGCGGCGGCGTCGACGGTGTGGCGCAAGCTTACCTTGTGCAAGGCGTTTCGTCCAAGTTCCGTCCGGCGGGCCGGATCGTCAAGCAGCGACGCGAGCGCGGCGGCGATCGGCGCCGGTTCGGCCCGGTCGGTCAACAATCCGCTCTCCTCGTGGCTCACGATCCCGCCGACTCCGCCGGTATCGCTGGCGACGACCGGCAGCCCCGACGCCTGGGCTTCCAGCAGGGCCATGCCGTAGGCCTCGTTGACCGCGGGCCAGGCGAAGATGTCGCAGGCGGCGTAGACGGCCGGCAGGTCGGCCTGGCCGACGGCCCCGAGGAATTGCGTCCGCCCGGCCAGCGGCCGCAGGACGATCTCGACATCCCCACGGGCCGGACCGGTCCCGATAACGATCAGCCGCCATGGCCGGTCATGTAGGGTGTGCAGGGCCTCGGCCAGCACACGGTAGGAGGCCAATTTGTCGCCCGGCCGCATCATCGCGACGGCGAGGATCCACGGGACGTCCGTCTCGATCCCCAGGGCCCCGGCCAGGGCGGCCCGGTGCCGGTCGCGGTTCCCGGCGGCGGCGAAGTAGGGGGCCGCGTCGAGGAACGGCGGCAGGGGGACGAGCACCTCGGGCGCTTTCAACAGCGGCAGGATGCATTCGCCGTCCGCCGCGTTCAGCTCGAACACGGCGTCGGCGCGGGGCAGGGCGGCGGCGACCGCTTCGTGCCCGGTTGCCCAGGGGCCGGCCGCCCGTTTCGGGGCGAACGAGGCCTCGGCCACCAGGTAGGGAATATCCAGCGCCTTACAGACCGCCGGTCCCAGCCAGTCGGGCGCCTTGTGGTACAGGTGATAGGTGAACCAGGCCTCGGGCCGCTCGGCCGCCGGGCGTTTGCGGTAGCGGCGGATCAGCCGCTCGGCCAGCTTCTCTCCGATTTGCCGCAGCCTGTCCTGGCGGGCAGGATCGCCCGCGCCGTCGTAGCTGCGGAACCGGCTGGCGATCTCGACCCGGTGTCCGGCCTTGCCCAGGGCGTCGATCAATAGCCGCGCCATGCGGCGGTCTCCGGACGGGGCCGGATGGTCGGGCGGCTTCAGCGGAGCATGGAAGGCGAATCGCATGTCTGTTTCCGGGCAGGCAAACCGAACTTCGCCGCCAGGATATCGATTCCCGCCTGCATGGCAAATTCCCTGCGTACCCGTTCGCATCCCGCCGCGCCCAGACGATCACGCGTTGCCGGATCGGCGATCAGCCGGGTCAGGGCCCCGGCCAGGGCGTCCGGATTCTCGGGCGGGACCAGGACGCCGGTTTCACCGTCCTCGATCAACTCGGGAATGGCCGAGACCGTGGTGGACAGGCAGGCGATGCCCTGGCTCTGTGCCTCCATCAGCACGTTGGGCAGGCCGTCGCGGTCGCCGTTGGCGGTGATCCGGCAGGGCAGGACGAACAGGTCGGCGGTGCGGTAGCGCGCCAGCACCTCCTCCTGCGCCTGGGCGCCCAGCCAGTCGATCCGGTCCGACACGCCTCGCGCCGCCGCTTTCTCTTTCAACTCGGCCAGCCGCTCGCCGCCGCCGATATGGACGAAACGCCAGTTGATGTCGTGCGACAGCCGGGCCAGGGCCTCGATCAGGATGTCGTAGCCTTTCTTGTCCACGGCGCGGCCGACCGACAGCAGCACCGCCGGATGGTCGCCATCCTTGCCGTCGCGCGTGGAGGCCGGGCGGTCGAGCCGGGGAAACCGGTTGAAATCAAGCCCGTGATAGACCAGCGAGACCCGCTCCGGTTCCGGCGCCAGGGCCGCGAGATGCTCGGCGTTCGCCTTCGTGCAGGTGGCCAGCCAGCGGCAATCGGCGAGCTTTTCGCGCTTTTCCCATTCCGGCGAGGTCCAGATGTCCTTGGCGTGGGCCGAACAGCTCCAGGGCAGGCCGCGGATCATCGCGGCGTAGCGGGCGACCGAGGCCGGGGTGTGCAGGAAATGGGCGTAGATCCAGGTCACCTCGTCCGGCAGTTCGTGAGCCATGACCACGGCCTGGCCGAAACGCCGTGCCCGGTTGGAGGTCGGCTCGCGGCGGAAGTCGCGCAGCCAGGCGCGGAAGGCCCCGCCGTAGCCCGGCAGGCCGCGGACCGCGCGCCAGGCCCGCAGAACCCGCCCGGGCGCGTCCTTCAGGTATTCCGGCAGATAGGTGACCGAGGCCTCGATCTCCTGGTGGATCGGGTGGCGGCGCTTGTCGGTCGGATGGCGCAGCGAAATCAGTTCGATATCCAGGCCGCGCTTTTCGAGTTCGCGGATTTCCTGGGCGATAAAGGTTTCCGACAGGCGCGGATAACCCTTGAGGACGATGGCGACGGTTTCGGACACGGGATTACAGGCTTCGATTCACCACGGACAGGGGCTCCGCCGCCGGACGGCGTTTCAGCCATTCGTCGACCAGCCCGTTGATCACGGATAGGCCGTCCAGCATACCAGGAATGTGGATGTCGGACGGGCGCGATTGATGGGGCAGTTCCCGCAGGGCGCGGGCCATCTGTTTCGGATCGTGGACCCCGTCCTCGACCAGCATGCGCACGAGGCCCATGTCCTGGGCCCGCGAGGCGCGGACGTACTGCTCCAGCCTCGGAACCGTGCGCGGCACGATCAGGCCCGGCTTGTCGAAGGACAGGATCTCGCAGAAGGTGTTGTAGCCGCCCATGGCCACCACGCCGGCGGCCCCCGCCATCAGGCTTTCGACATGGGCGTCGAAGGTGATGGCGTGCACCTTGTCCAATTGCGACACCCGCTGCATGAACTCGGCTTGCAGGTTGCTGCGCATGAACGGGCCGAGCACCAGCAGGGCGGGGTAGGGAATGGCCGGATCGTGTTCATAGGCCCGCAGCACCCAGTCGATCAGGGCCGCGCCGTCGCCGCCGCCGCCCGTGGTGATCAGCAGGTAGGGCGCGTTGCCGATATCCGGGACCGGCGGCATCGCCGTCGAGGGCGTCGAGGAGGTGCGGCGCAGATAGCCGGTGAAGGTCATCTTGCGGTGGACCGATTCCGGCACCGGAACGCCGTCCAGCGGGTTGCAGATGTTCTCCGGGCCGTAGACCCAGATGTGGTCGTACAGGTCGCGCAGGGCCGGGATGGCCTGTTTGCGCTTCCATTCGACGGCCAGTTTTTCCGGATCGTCCATCACGTCGCGCAGGCCGAGCACCAGCGGCGTCCCGCGCGCCTTCAGCATGGTCAGGGTGTCGCGCACCTCGCCGCGCAGTCCGAGGGGCTCCTTGTCCACCAGGAAGATGTCGGGGGCGAAGGTCTCCGCCGTGTGGCGGATGATCGACGCGCGCAGCGCCAGGATATCGTCGAGCCCGATATCCAGGTTCAGCGGCGTGTAGTCGCCGCGCCGCAGTTTGATGACGCCGGGAATCCGGACGAAGTCGACCCGCGACCGGAAATCGAAACTGCCGACGATGGGCGACCCGGATAGGATCAATACCGACAGGTCCTTGCGGTGATCGACCAGCGAATTGGCAATGGCCCGGCACCGGCGCAAATGCCCCAGCCCGAAGGAGTCGTGGCTGTAGATCAACAGCCGCGAGTGTTCTTTCTGCCCGCTCATCATCCCCCCAATGCCGGCGCGGTCGGCGTCCGTGCTGGATGACTAACCATGGTGCGCATACAATGGTAGCTCGCGCGATTGGAGTGTGAAACCATATTCTCCATATAAATGAGACGCCGATGTGGGGAAATTTGTGTGAAATTTCCCGTGTGAATATACATCCCTTGCGGGAGGGAAAGCAGGGTGCACGAGTCTTACGGGTGCACTATCTAAGAATATGGTTTTGCCGCGGCGGGTCTGTAATCCAGTTCACAGATTTGTGAATGGCTTTGCCGCAGGTTCTAAATGGGGACTTTGTGGGGATCGGCCAAGATCGGAAGCGGCTGGAAAACAGTCGTCTTCCATCCGGCGGATCCGGTTTTCGATGGCGGGTGGGCCCGGATGTATCAGTTGACATGGAGTTCCAAGGGCGGCCGGAACGGGCGCATTCGTCCGGACGCGCC